>Ga0308164_10002736_pt1 | contig 16993 bp, 17 predicted proteins | sample PhyTR2_FD_201031 | JGI IMG/M metagenome (GOLD analysis project Ga0308164, IMG submission 201031) | Phyllosphere microbial communities from UC Gill Tract Community Farm, Albany, California, United States - DLSLT.R2 | ecosystem: Host-associated > Plants > Phyllosphere > Unclassified | place: USA... | reverse complement strand
CGCGGCGTGGTGGTCGACAAAAGCCTGTGCGAACACTTCGCCTACACCCGCCAGGAGCTCTATGCCCTGGTGCGGGTGGGCGGCATCCACAGCTTCGACGAACTGCTGGCCAAACACGGCCGCGGCCATGTCGGCTGCGATATCTGCAAGCCCACGGTCGGCAACATTCTCGCCTCGTGCTGGAACCAGCCGATCATGAACCCGTCGCTGGCGCCCCTGCAGGACACCAACGACACCTTCATGGCCAATATGCAGAAGAACGGCACCTACTCGGTGGTGCCGCGCATCCCAGGCGGCGAGATCACCCCGGACAAACTCATCGCCATCGGCGCCGTGGCGAAGAAATACGACCTCTACACCAAGATCACCGGCGGCCAGCGCATCGACCTGTTCGGCGCGCAGTTGCACGAACTGCCGGACATCTGGAGCGAGCTGATCGAAGCCGGCTTCGAGACCGGCCACGCCTATGGCAAATCCACCCGCACGGTAAAGTCCTGCGTGGGCAGCACCTGGTGCCGCTACGGCGTGCAGGACAGCGTCAAGATGGCCCTGCTGATCGAAGACCGCTACAAGGGCCTGCGCTCGCCGCACAAGCTCAAGTTCGCGGTGTCGGGCTGCACCCGCGAGTGCGCCGAGGCGCAGAGCAAGGACGTCGGCGTGATCGCCACCGAGAAGGGCTGGAACCTGTACATCGCCGGCAACGGCGGCATGCGCCCACGGCACGCGGAGCTGTTCGCCACGGACCTGGACGACGCCACCCTGATTCGCTACATCGACCGCTTCCTGATGTTCTACATCCGCACCGCCGACAAGCTGCAGCGCACCTCGGTGTGGCGCGAAAGCCTGGAGGGCGGCTTGGAATTTCTCCAGCAGGTGATCATCGACGACAGCCTGGGGCTGGGGGCGGAGCTGGAAGGGCAGATGCAGGTGGTGGTCGACCGTTATGAGTGCGAATGGGCCAATGCGTTGAAGGATCCCGAGAAGCTCAAGCGCTTCCGGACCTTCGTCAACGACAAGCGCAGCGATCCGGATATTCAGTTCGTCGAGGAACGCCAGCAGCGGCGGCCGGCGGTGGCGGGGGAAGTGCGACTGATTGCGGTGAGCGAGGAGGTGGTGTGATGCAGGGGAATTCAATGAAGATTGAAGCGGCAAGCCAGGCAAGCGCCGCTGCGGGGCCCAGTGCTTGCGATGGCGTGGGTGCAGAGCGCGGTTCTATCGCGCAAGAGCAGTGGCAGGTGCTGTGCCAGCGCGCCGACCTGGTAGCGCAATCGGGCGTCGTCGCCTGGTTCGGCGGTGAGCAGGTTGCGCTGTTCTATTTGCCGGACAATAGCCCGCCGGTCTATGCCGTGGGTAATCGCGACCCACAGTCGGGGGCGAATGTAATCGGCCGGGGCATCGTCGGTTTGCTTCAGGGCGAGTTGGTGGTGGCTGCGCCGCTGTACAAGCAGCATTTCAGTTTGTCGAGTGGGCGCTGTCAGGAAGATCCAGCACAAGCGCTGAATACCTGGCGCGTGCGGTTGAATGCTGAGGTGGTGGAGATCCAGGTCGGTTGAATCGTTTCGGTGCCAGCGATGGGGCCATCAGCAGCAGCGCAGTTCTTGGCCTTCCTGCTACGATGCGCCCCATGAACCTCGACACCCGCATCAAATTTCGCCACCTGCTGTGTTTCCTCGAAATCGCCCGCCACGGCAGCTTCGCCAAGGCGGCCGATGCCGTGGCGATCAGCCAGCCGGCGATCTCCAAGACCCTCAAGGAGCTGGAAGACCTGCTCGAAACGCGGCTGTTCGAACGGGACAAGAGCGGCGTCGAGCTGACCCCGGCCGGCATCCGCTTCATGCGCTACGCGGCGCCCTGCGTGCAGGCGTTGCGTGATGGCGTGAGCACCCTGCGCAGCGAAGAGCACGCGCCGCCGCAAGTGCGCGTGGGCATCCTGTCGACCGTCGAAAGCCAGCTGATGCCGCAAGTGCTGGGCCGCCTGCACGAGCGCCATGCGGCGCTGGTGGTCAGCGTGGCCACCGGGCCGGGCGCCTATCTGCTGGGGCAGTTGCACGTTGGCGACCTCGACCTGGTGATCGGCCGCATGACCGACAGCCCACAGATCCAGGGGCTGATCTTCGAGCACCTGTACAGTGAGGCCATGACCCTGGTGGTGCGCGCCGGCCACCCCTTGCTGGGCCGCCAGCCCCTGGACCGCAGCCAGATCGGCCGCTACCCGCTGGTGCTGCCACTGGCGGGCACCACCATCCGCAAACACGCCGACAGCCTGTTCGTGCAATGCGCCATCCAACCGCCTCAGCAACGTGTTGAAACACTATCTCCGACCCTCAGCCGCCGCTATGTACAGACCAGCGACGCGATCTGGGTGGCCCCCCGCGATGCGGTGCGCCTGGACGTCAGCCAGGGCGAGTTGCACGAGCTCGATCTGGGTGTCAGCGAGCCCGGCGGTTCGGTGGGCATCTGCAGCAATGCCGCGCGGGCCCTGCCTTTGCCGGCGCAGTGGTTGTGCGACGCGGTGCGCGAGGTGGTGGGTGAATACCGCGAGGCGCGCGAATCCGGTGCTTGAGCGTTTTTTGCTCAGCCACCGGCACGGCCAGATGAAATCCTTGTAATACCTGAACTTATCGCCCTTTACTGGCTCTCATGCCGGTAGCCATTGGTCGTGGCCGCCTGATAAGCTCGCGGCTTTACTCGAATGCCCTTTTGGCGCATGAACAAGGAAATAGCATGAAACAGCATCGGTTGGCAGCGGCGATCGCCCTGGTTGGTTTGGTACTCGCGGGCTGCGATCAGCAGGCCAGCGTCGAGCTGAAGACACCGGCGCAGAAAGCTTCTTACGGCATCGGCCTGAACATGGGCAAGAGCCTGGCGCAAGAAGGCATGGACGACCTGGATTCCAAGGCCGTGGCACAGGGTATCGAAGATGCCGTGGGCAAGAAGCCGCAAAAGCTCAAGGACGACGAACTGGTTGAAGCCTTCGCCGCGCTGCAGAAGCGTGCCGAAGAGCGCATGACCAAGATGAGCGCCGAAGCGGAATCCGCTGGCAAGAAATTCCTCGAAGAAAACGGCAAGAAAGACGGCGTGGTCACCACCGCTTCCGGCCTGCAGTACCAGATCGTCAAGAAAGCCGACGGCGCTCAGCCCAAGCCTACCGACGTGGTCACCGTTCACTACGAAGGCAAGCTGATCGACGGCAAGGTTTTCGACAGCTCCATCGAGCGCGGTAGCCCGATTGACCTGCCGGTCAGCGGCGTGATCCCGGGTTGGGTCGAAGGCCTGCAACTGATGCACGTGGGCGAGAAGGTCAAGCTGTTCATCCCGGCCAACCTGGCCTACGGTGCCCAGAGCCCGAGCCCGGCTATCCCTGCCAACTCGGTTCTGATCTTCGATCTGGAACTGATCGCCATCAAGGACCCAGCCCAGGCTGGCGCCGGCGAAACAGAGCAGTCGCCTGAAGAAGACGACGCCGATGCACCGGCTGAAGCGCCGGCTGCACCTGCCAAGAAGTAAGAGCCCTTGAGCTCATGGCAACGCCCCGTTCATGCGGGGCGTTGTCGTTTTTGCAGGAGGGTGGGGCGGATTTTTTCGAACCCCGGGCCAGGGCTGTAGTCACACCTCTACGCCCCATGGCGATAGCCGCAAGCGGCTTCCCAGTCAACGAATATCTGCGTTTTTTATGTGAGTAAAAAACGTGCGATCTGAGCTCGGCCCTTGTTTTGCGGGGGTTGAGGGCCCCAAATTTGCCTCTGTTCACAAGGTTATCCACAAGATCTGTGGATAACCTTTTCCCCATGTTTCGACGGAGGGTTCATGAAAGCACCCTGGAGTTTCAACCGGTTCGTGCCCCTGGCCGAACGCCTGTTGAGCCGCGGCCGGTTGCCGGCACTGGTATTCGCCGTCACGCGCAAGGTGCGTGGCAACAGTATCGGCAAGTTGAAGGACGACGTGCTGTTGCTGCGGTCGCTGTGCCTGGCCTACTGGCGTGGCGAGTATCGCGCCATCAGCAAGAAGTCGATGCTGGCGGTAGTGGCGGGGCTGCTGTACTTCGTCAGCCCGTTCGACGCGATTCCCGATTGGCTGCTGGGCGTCGGCATGCTCGACGACATCGCCGTGCTCACCTGGGTGATAAAGATGGTCGCCGACGAATTGGAAGACTTCCGCGCCTGGCGTACCCGGCAATCGCCAGAGAAGCTGCGCGTAGTCGAACGCGTACCCGATGTGGGGGAACCGCTGGAACTGGACCCGCGCAAGGGTTGAGTGGTTCGACGCCTGCGCCCCTGAGGCGTTTGCAGCTGGATTTCGATGCAGCCCTTGGTCCCTGAAGGATCAGGTGGCTGGCACCGTGCCATTAGCGCTATAAGCGCTTTCTGTGCCCTATTCCCCGACAAATGTCCCCCCTGGGCGTTTCCGCTGTTAAGATAATCGCCTTCAGGAATATGCCGAACGGCCAACCATTTCGGTACAAGGGGATGTCATGGGTATTCAGGTGATCAGTCGCGAAGGGCAGCCGGAATATGCGGTAGTGCCGTGGGCCGAGTACCAGGCGTTGCTGGCGAAGGCGGGTGTCGCGCCCGCCGTTGCGCCAGTAGCCACCGAGCCTGCCCCCGTGGCGGCCGCGGAGGCGCCGTTGCCGGCCTTCGCCGAGATTGGCCAGATACGCGCGGCCAAGGGCCTCGAAGCCGCCACCCTGGCCCGCGCCGTGGGCATCAGCCCCCATTACCTGGCGATGATCGAAAGCGGCGAGCGCGAGCCCGATGCGGCGATCAAGCGCAGCCTGGCTTGGGAATTGGGGGTTCCTGGCTGGGGAGCGGCGACATGAGCGTGCGCATCAGCCGGCAACAATGGGATGGCCTGCTGGGCGAACTCGACCACGCCCGGCGCCAGCGCCACCTGCTGACCTACCGGGCGCTGCTGGAGCGCTTGCAATTGCCCAGCCCGGCCATGCAAACCCTGACCGCGGCGCTGGAGCACCTGGCCCAGCTGGACGCCAAGGCCGAACAGCCGATTCGCAGTTCGCTGGTGATCAGCCAGGGCGCCAGCCGCCTGCCGCGGCCGGGGTTCTTTGAATGCGTGGAGCGCCTGGGGCGCTTCTCCGGGCCTTCGGATGGCGTGGCGGCGGCGAGCTGGCATGCTTCCGAGGTGGTGCGGGTGTTCGAATACAGTTATCCCGAAGAGCTGGCTTCCTAGGCATTCGAGCAATGGCCGGATTTACGCGGTCCGTGTAGGAGCTGGCGCAGCCTGCGAGCTTGGCGGCGGTCCAGCCACTGCAGAAGCTCGCAGGCTGCGCCAGCTCCTACAGTGACCGTGTACACCCTTGCTCCTGCAGAATCAGAAATCCACCGTCGCCGACACCTTCAATGTCCGCGGCTCACCTTGGGTCAGGTAATTGCTGGCCGTCGATGCCGCTGCCCAGTACGCCTTGTTCGCCACGTTTTCGACGTTGGCGCGCAGGGTAATTTCCTGGTCTTCCATCTTGAAGCGATAACGCGCGCCCAGGTCTACCCGCGTCCAGGCCGGGATGTCCAAGGTGTTCTGCGCGTTCACGTACTGCCCGCCGGTGCGCAGCAAACGCGCGTTGAGCGCCGCGCCCTCGAGGCCCGGTACGTCCCAGTCGGCGCCGACGTTGAATTGGTAGCGGAGTACACCGGCGGCGCGGTTGCCGTCGTTGGTGCCGCCAGCGGTCTTCTCCAGTTCAGCGTCCATCCAGGTGGCGCCACTGAGCAGGCGCAAGCCTTCGATGGGTTCGCCATACAGGTTCAATTCCACGCCGCGGTTACGCTGCTTGCCGTCGACGCCAAAGATGTTCGCGGTGCTGGTGGCGCTGGCCGGCTGTTCGATGCGGTACACGCCGAGGCTGGCGCCGTAGCTGCCCATGTCGACCTTCACGCCGGCTTCGATCTGCTTGCTGCGGGCGGGCGGGTTCTGGGCGCCGAGGTTGGTCGCGGTGCTAGGTGCTGTCGCGCCCTGGGCCAGGCCTTCGATCCGGTTGCGTAGAACGATACATGCTCCCAAGGCTTGATCACCAATCCGTAGACGGGCGTGGTAATCGCCTGGTTGTAACTCGGGTTGGCGGCGCCGGTGCTCGACGACCAGGTGTTGGTGACCACTTCCTGGCGGCGCAGGCCCACGGTCAGCAGTACGCGCTCATCGATAAAGCCCAGGGTGTCGGAGAGGGCCACGCTGCGGTTGCGATTGCGGCCGGTCATGGCCGGGTCCTTGATGTTGCCGCCCGAGGTGATGGTGCCGGTCGCCGATGTCGGCATGGGCACCTCGACATCGTCGTACAGGCTGCTGTTGAAGCGGCTGGCGGTCGCCAGTTGCTGGAAGGCCGAGCGCTGCTCCGCCCAGATGCCGGCCAGGCCGAAGTTCACCTTGTGGCTGACCGCGCCGGTGGTGAAATGCCCATTGAGCCCGGCCATGGCGCTTTTGTTGTCTTCGTCGTGGGGGGCGTAGAGCATGCCGCCCTTGGCGGTACCTTGGGCGTCGCTGACGTACAGCGAGGTGTACACGCCGTTTTCCCGGGTGTGCTTGGCGCCGACGGCGGCGTAGGCGGTCCAGTTGTCGTTGAGGTCGTATTCGGCGCGCAGCATGCCGTAGGTGTCTTCGAGCTGCGACCAGGCCCAGTCCTGCGCCCAGTTGTGGCGCGCCGAAGGGGCGTCGGGAATGCCGGTACCGGTGGCGTAGATGACCGAGCGGCCGCCGTTGATGCGCTGCTTTTGGTAGCCGAAATCGCTGCTCACTCGCAGGCGATCGCCGCGGTAATCCAAGGCCACGCTGGCCAGCACCGAGCGCCGGTATTCGTTTTCGATGGCGCCTTCACCTTCGCGCTGGGCGAGGTGATGCGCGCGCCCCATTCGTTGTTTTCGCCGAAGCGTTTGCCCAGGTCGAGCTGGCCGCCGACGCGGCTGCTGTTGCTGTAGTCCAGGCTGACGCTGCGGGTGGGGGTGTCTTCGGCGCGCTTGGGCTGCAGGTTGACGCTGCCGCCGATGCCGGTGCCTTGGGGCGAGACGCCATTGAGGAAGGCGCTGGAGCCCTTGAACAGTTCGACGCGCTCGAGCGCTTCGGTGCCGACGATCTGCCGCGGGGTGATGCCGTACAGGCCGTTGAAGGCCAGGTCGTCGCTGTTCAGCGGCAAGCCGCGGATGATGAACACCTGGGAGAAATTGCCGAAGCCGTTGGACTGGCGCACCGAGGCGTCGTTGAGCAGTACGTCGCCGACCGTGCGTGCCTGCTGGTCGCGGATGGTCTGGGCGGTGTAGCTGGTGACGCTGAAAGGCACGTCGGCGATCGCCTGGTTGCCCAACACGCCCAGTTGCGCGCCGCGGGCGACCTGGCCGCCAGCGTAGGTGTCGGTTGGCGCGCTCTGCACGCTGGTGACGGTGGTGGCGCCGAGTTGCAGGGCGTCGCTTTCGGTCGCGACCGGTGCCAGGGTGTAGCCGCCGTTGCCGGTGGCGATCAGGCTGTAGCCGCTGCCATCAAGCAGTTGTGCGAAACCCTGGTCGACGCTGTAGCGGCCCTGCAGGCCTGGGCTTTGGCGATTGGCGAGCAGTTGAGTGTCGAACGACAGCAGCACGCCGGATTGGGCGGCGAATTGCGCCAGCACATTCGCCAGCGGGCCGGCGCCGATGCTGTAGTCGCGGGCCTGGGTGTTGTGGATTTCGGCGGCGCTGGCCAGCGGCAGGCCACTCAACGAGCCCGCCAGACCCAGGCCGATGGCCAGGCTCAGGGTCTTGATGCGCAAGCGGGGGGAGGGTAGGCGGGTGGTCATTCGCGGGTCCTGTCGATCGAGGAATTGGAAGGGGTTATTCCTTTCACCGGACGAGATCTGAAAAGGTATCAGGGAGGGTGAAGATTTTTTTCAGGCTCGGGGGCCTCATCGCGAGCTTTGCTCGCTCCAACAGGCTCCGTTTGCTCAACCAGGCTCCGCTCGCTCTAACAGGCTCCACCCGTTCTACCAGGCTCCGAGCAACCCCGTTGGAGCGAGCAAAGCTCGCGATGAGGCCCTCAAGCCCTGCACTAACCCCGCGCCTGCACCGATACCCACCAAGGCGTCATGCGGCTGACCTCAATCGGCAGGGTGTCCTGCAGCAAGCGCAAGCTGGCATCGGTATCACGCAGGCTCAGCGCCCCGGACACGCGCAAATCCGCCACGTCGGCATGACAGCGCAATAGCCCTGGGCGGTAGCGGTTGAGCTCTTCCAGTACCTCGGCCAGGCGCATGCCCTGGGCCAGCAACATGCCGTTCTCCCAGCTCCAGGCTCCGCCCCGCAGCGCCTCCGGCGGCGACACCCGCGCGGCGCTGAACCAGACTTCCTCACCGGCCTTGACCATCGACTCGTCCGCCACCGTTGTCGGCGCAATCGCCACGCTGCCTTCACTGACGGCCACCTGCACGCGCCCCGGCAGCTCACGCACACTGAACCGCGTGCCCAACGCGCGAACGCTGCCTTCCCCCGTCTGCACCTTGAACGGCCGCGGATCGTGGGCCGTGGTGATCAACACCTCGCCACGCACCAGGCGAATCACCCGCTCATGTTCATTGAACGCGATATTCACAGCGGTCGCGGTATTCAGCAAAAGCTGGCTGCCATCCGGCAACTGCTGCTTTTTCTGCTCGCCCGTGGCCGTCTGCAAATCGGCGCTCCAAGCCTGCCAAGGCACCTCCCGCCAGGCCGCCCAAGCCACCGGGCCGCCCAGCAACAGCAGGCCCAGGCGATTGAGCACCTCGCGCCGCGCCAGCCCTTTGCGGCGATCAATGGTGCGCAGCGTCTGCACCGCGATCCCCGCCGGCACGTTGCGAAAATCCCCCAGCAGCGCTTCGGCCCGCTGCCACGCCTGAGCATGCTGGGCACTGCGCCCGCGCCACTGCTCGATGGCCTGGCGGTCGGCCGAGCTCGCTTCGCCCGAATGCAACTGCACCAGCCAGTCGGCGGCTTCACCGAGGATCAGCGGGTCGATAGGGGCGGCCATCAGTCGAGGCTCAAACAGGCGACGAACGCCGTGCGCATATGGCGCTTCACCGTGATCAGCGACACGCCCAACTGCTCGGCGATGGCGCCGTAGGTCAAACCGTCCAGCTGCGACATCAGGAACGCCTGGCGAGTGAGGGCGGGCAGCGATTGCAGCATCGCCTCCAGCCGGCACAGGGTTTCGAGGATCAGCAGGCGCGATTCCGGCGAAGGCACCAGCTCTTCAGGCAGCTGCGCGACAGTTTCCAAGTACGCCCGCTCGATCTCTTGGCGGCGCCAGCGGTCGACCACCAGGCCCTTGGCGATATGGGTCAGCAGCGCCCGCGGCTCGGCCCCGGCCACAGGGCGGCCGAGCACGCGCACAAAGGTATCCTGGGCCAGGTCGGCGGCATCCCAGGCATTGCCCAGGCGGCGCACCAGCCAGCCTTGCAACCAGCGGTGATGAGAAGAATAGAGCGCAGTGAACGCTGACGGACTCAGCGGCGGTTCGGCTGACGACATGATAAGCACGTGTGCGCGGTGGCGATCCTTGCCAGCGAATGTGATTAAGAATTGATCGCAATTCTATTCGCGGGAGGCGGCCGTTGTCGATTGCCTTGATGAAAATAGCGCGGCCGGCTTACGGGCGGGCCAGGTGCCAGACGTCGCCGACATTGTCGCCGGTAGTCTCGCCGGGCTTGCTGTCCTGGTACCAGGTGTACAGCGGCTGGCCCTTGTAGGCCCATTGCAGGGCACCTTCGCGGCGGGTGATCAGCGTCCAGTCGCCATGCGGTTGCGCACCGTCGGCGGCCAGCAGCGCCGGCCATTTCTGCAGGCAGGCGTTGTTGCACAAGGATTGCTCGTTCTTGTCGCGCTCGAAGGTGTAGAGCGCCATGCCCTTGCCATCCACCAGGGCCATGCCCTTGTCGGTCTGCGCGGCAGTCGCCGGCTCGCCCATCGACTTGCAGGCGCTCAGCCAGCACAGCGATAGCAGGGCCAGGCGGGGCAGAAGGTGCATGGGGACTCCGGTGGGGAAGGGGGGCGGGTACCTTATATATCGGTATTGATGGAGATTCCTTGAGGAGATCAGGAAAGATGTTGTAACTCAATATCGGTATGCACCTAGGGCACTTGCCCAGACAATGCCAAGCTATCGGAAGAGGATGGTCGGTTGAGAAGGTTTGCATTCGTAAGCGAGGCGGCTGCCAGAGAGTACAGAGCGCTGCCACCCGAAATTGTCGACGAATTTGGAAAGGATTTACGCCGAATCCAATATGACGGCGATCCGGTTCTTTCCTTCAAGCATTTGGCCAGTTCAGTAGGGCCAGGTGCAATGGAGCTGATCATCAACGGAAGCCCAGCTTATCGGTGCGTCTATATTGCTAAATATGCGCAGACGGTATTTGTACTGCATGCCTTTGTCAAAGCCACCAACGGTGTCGATCGCCATGCCATGGCTGTTGCACTCGAGCGACTGAAGGTGCTCAAGAGCGAGCTAAGAGTTGCCGGTATCGAGGCTTAAGCCTGGCGGGAGATCTGCAAGATCGGACCTGCTTCGGTACTGGTAGGAAGTGACAAGGCGGTTCGAAAGCCCAGCTTGTCGAGCATATCCATCATCGCATCAATGGTGAATTTCTCGATCTTGCCATTGGCCAGTTCTGATACCCGAGACTGGGTCACGTCCAACCGTGCGGCAGCTTCCTGCTGAGTCAGGCCGAGTTTCTTGAGGCATTCAGTGATGAAAATGGAGAGATCCATCTTCAGTGCCATCTTCGTGGCAATTTCAGCGTCGTGAGTAGCGTGGAAGGGGCTGTCGAAATACTGGATAGCCATGGTTGGGCACCTCGATTTATCTAAAATTTACGATAGCACAATAAGGTGGTCTGGCCCGAGGGGCAAGCGGGAAAATGTTACCGATGGGTGTAAAGCAGTTGGAGAGGAAGCGATTGCTACTGAAGAAACGCTGTCATGCAAGTCACACTTCAGGACTTCGTTAATGCCAGATCCTCGTTGGCTTACCTACCGGCGTTTCAAGCAATGCTTGCAGAGGACGGGGGTGGAGATCCCAGTAGGGTTCGCTGCGCCTCGCAGCTTCAATGATCCACAATTCACTGGCTGAATTAGGGTAGTCGTGAAGACTGCTGCTAATGGAGCATCACCCCTTCCAAAAACAACAAAGCCCCTGCAAGAGGGGCTTCGTCGTCAAATATGGCTCCGTGACCAGGACTCGAACCTGGGACCCAATGATTAACAGTCATTTGCTCTACCGACTGAGCTATCACGGAATGTGCGGCGTATGTTACTGATTGCTAAAGAGAAGTCAACCCTGGGCTGACTTCCCTCCAGCAGGCACCCTTAGATCACGGCCAGAATCGCCTTGACCACCTGGTCGATGTTGCTGCGGTTCAGCGCGGCGACGCAGATGCGGCCAGTGTCCAGGGCATAGATGCCGAACTCTTCGCGCAGGCGGCCCACTTGCTCGGCGCTGAGGCCCGAGTAGGAGAACATGCCCGCTTGGCGGCCGACGAAGCTGAAGTCGCGGCCGGCAGCGTTGTTCGCCAGGCCGTCGACCATGGCGGTGCGCATGGCCTTGATGCGCTGGCGCATCTCGCCCAGCTCGGCTTCCCACTGGGCGCGCAGCTCAGGGTTGCCCAGTACGGCGGCGACGATGCTGGCACCGTGGGTCGGCGGGTTGGAGTAGTTGGTGCGGATCACGCGCTTGACCTGGGACAGCACGCGCGCGCTTTCTTCCTTCGATTCGGTGACCACCGACAGCGCGCCTACGCGCTCGCCATAGAGCGAGAACGACTTGGAGAACGAGCTGGAAACAAAGAAGGTCAACCCCGATTCGGCGAACAGGCGCACGGCGTGGGCGTCTTCGTAGATACCTTCGCCGAAGCCCTGGTAGGCGATGTCGAGGAAGGGTACATGGCCCTTGGCCTTGACCACGTCCAGCACCTTCTGCCAGTCCGCCGGGCTGATGTCGACGCCGGTCGGGTTGTGGCAGCAGGCATGCAGTACCACGATGGAACCGGACGGCAGGGCGTTGAGGTCGTCGAGCATGCCGGAACGGTTTACGTCGTTGCTGGTCGCATCATAGTAGCGGTAGTTCTGCACCGGGAAACCGGCGGTCTCGAACAGCGCGCGATGGTTCTCCCAGCTCGGGTCGCTGATGGCGACGATGGCGTCGGGGCGAATCTGCTTGATGAAGTCGGCGCCCAACTTCAAGGCGCCAGTACCGCCCACCGCTTGCACGGTGACCACGCGGCCGGAGCTCAGCAGTGGCGAGTCGACGCCGAACAGCATGCTCTGCACGGCCTTGTCATAGGCGGCGATACCGTCGATCGGCAGGTAGCCACGGGCGGCATGAGAGGCAACGCGCTGGGCTTCCGCTTCCATCACGGCGCGCAGCAGGGGAATTTTCCCCTCTTCGTTGCAGTACACGCCTACGCCCAGGTTGACCTTGTCGGTACGGGTGTCGGCATTGAACGCTTCGTTGAGGCCCAGGATAGGATCGCGGGGTGCCAAAGGGACAGCGGAAAACAGGCTCATTTTGACCGTGGCTCTGATTGTGGGTTGGGATAAGGACACGCGCCTGGCGAATGCACTGCGGCGGTGCACGAACGGGACTCAGTATAGAGAGCCTTGCGCCAGAGGGCGACAGTTGCACTGGCCTGAACGTGGGAAAATTCCGAATTATTTCCGCCAACGGCAGCGCCCTCGGAAAAACTCTTCTTCGGCAGACTTGAAAGCGTGCGTTACCGGCGTCATTTTGTTACAAATACTGTTTATAAACACAGGCGTGGCTGCATGCGCCTGTCCCTTGCCGCTTTGGCGAGGGTCGCCCTTCAGAGGTCTCCATGTCCGAATTCCAACTGGTCACCCGTTTCGAACCCGCCGGCGATCAGCCTGAAGCCATTCGTCAGATGGTCGAGGGCATCGAGGCCGGCCTCGCGCACCAGACGCTGCTTGGGGTGACTGGCTCGGGCAAGACCTTCAGTATCGCCAACGTAATCGCCCAGGTGCAGCGCCCGACCCTGGTGCTGGCCCCGAACAAGACCCTGGCGGCGCAGTTGTACGGCGAGTTCAAGGCGTTCTTCCCGAACAACGCGGTGGAATACTTCGTCTCCTATTACGACTACTACCAGCCCGAAGCCTATGTGCCGTCGTCGGACACCTTCATCGAGAAGGATGCGTCCATCAACGACCACATCGAGCAGATGCGCCTGTCCGCCACCAAGGCGCTGCTGGAGCGCAAGGACGCCATCATCGTCACCACGGTGTCGTGCATCTACGGCCTCGGCAGCCCGGAAACCTATCTGAAAATGGTCTTGCACGTGGACCGTGGCGACAAGCTCGACCAGCGCGCCCTGTTGCGCCGCCTGACCGACCTGCAGTACACCCGCAACGAGATGGACTTCGCCCGCGCCACCTTCCGTGTGCGTGGCGACGTGATCGACGTGTTCCCGGCCGAATCGGACCTGGAAGCCATCCGTATCGAGCTGTTCGACGACGAAGTGGAGCACATCTCCGCTTTCGACCCGCTGACCGGCGAGGTCATCCGGCGCTTGCCGCGTTTCACCTTCTACCCCAAGAGCCACTACGTGACCCCGCGGGAGACCTTGCTGGGCGCGGTGGAAGGTATCAAGGTCGAGTTGCAGGAGCGCCTCGACTACCTGCGCAACGCCAACAAGCTGGTGGAGGCCCAGCGCCTGGAGCAGCGCACCCGCTTCGACCTGGAGATGATCCTCGAGCTGGGCTACTGCAACGGCATCGAAAACTACTCGCGCTACCTTTCTGGCCGCCCGTCGGGCGCTGCGCCGCCGACTCTTTACGACTATCTGCCAGCCGACGCCCTGCTGGTGATCGACGAATCCCACGTCAGCGTTCCCCAGGTAGGGGCCATGTACAAGGGTGACCGCTCGCGCAAGGAAACCCTGGTGGAATACGGCTTCCGCCTGCCGTCGGCATTGGACAACCGGCCCATGCGGTTCGACGAGTGGGAGGGCGTGAGCCCGCAGACCATCTTCGTTTCCGCCACCCCCGGGCCGTATGAAACCGACCATGCCGGGCGGACTATCGAGATGGTGGTGCGGCCCACCGGCCTGGTCGACCCGCAGATCGAAATCCGCCCGGCCCTGACCCAGGTCGATGACCTGCTGTCGGAAATTCGCAAGGCAGTGGCGCTGGACCAGCGCGTGCTGGCCACCACCCTGACCAAGCGCATGTCCGAAGACCTTGCCGATTACCTGGCCGACCACGACGTACGGGTGCGCTACCTGCACTCGGACATCGACACCGTGGAACGGGTGGAGATCATCCGCGACCTGCGCCTGGGCACCTTCGACGTGCTGGTGGGCATCAACCTGTTGCGCGAGGGCCTGGACATGCCCGAGGTGGCGCTGGTGGCCATTCTCGACGCCGACAAGGAAGGCTTCCTGCGCTCCGAGCGCTCGCTGATCCAGACCATCGGCCGCGCCGCCCGTAACCTCAACGGCAAGGCAATCCTCTACGCCGACCGCATCACCGGCTCCATGGAGCGCGCCATCAGCGAGACCGAACGGCGCCGCGACAAGCAGATCGCCTTCAACGCCGCCCACGGCATCATTCCGGTGGGCGTGGTGAAGGACGTCGCCGACATCATGGAAGGCGCCACCGTGCCCGGTTCGCGCAGCAAGAAGCGCAAGGGCATGGCCAAGGCGGCGGAGGAGAACGCCCGCTACGAAGCGGAATTGCGCTCGCCGAGCGAGATCAACAAGCGCATTCGCCAGCTGGAAGAGAAAATGTACCAGCTGGCCCGCGACCTCGAGTTCGAGGCCGCCGCGCAGACCCGCGACGAGATCGCCAAGCTGCGCGAGCGCTTGCTGACGGTCTAGGTCCAGGAGTCAGGCCGGGCCCCATCGCGGGCATCGCCCGCTCCAACAGGACGTATTGTTTCCGGTTGGAGCAAGCGATGCCTACGATCGAGCCCGAACGTCTCGTTTCCCGTTGGAGCGGGCGATGCCCGCGATAGGCCCCGAACGTATCGTTTCCCGTTGTACCAGGCGATGCCTGCGATCGAGCCCGAACGTATCGTTCCCGTTGGAGCGGGCGATGCCCGCGATGGGCCCCGAAAGGCCAGCACCCAGCCACACACCTATAGAGCCCCCACCCCCACCCCTGTTAACATCCGTCCCCTTGATTCACTCAGCTTCGGGACCTGCAATGACCACCGTTCGTACGCGCATCGCGCCTTCGCCCACCGGCGACCCCCATGTCGGCACGGCGTATATCGCCCTGTTCAACTACTGCTTCGCCAAACAGCATGGCGGCGAGTTCATCCTGCGCATCGAGGACACCGACCAGGTCCGTTCGACCCGCGAGTCCGAACAGCAGATTTTCGACGCCCTGCGCTGGCTCGGCATCGAGTGGAACGAAGGCCCGGACGTCGGCGGCCCCCACGGCCCGTACCGGCAGAGCGAGCGCGGCGAGATCTACAAGCAGTACGCCCAGCAGTTGGTCGACCTCGGCCATGCCTTCCCGTGCTTCTGCACCGCCGAAGAACTCGACCAGATGCGCGCCGAACAACAGGCCCGCGGCGAAACCCCACGCTACGACGGCCGCGCCCTGCTGCTGTCGCCTGAAGAAGTGGCGCGCCGCCTGGCCGCCGGCGAGCCCCATGTGATCCGCATGAAGGTGCCGAGCGAAGGCGTGTGCGTCGTGCCCGACATGCTGCGCGGCGACGTCGAGATCCCGTGGGACCGCATGGACATGCAAGTCCTGATGAAAACCGACGGGCTGCCCACCTACTTCCTGGCCAACGTGGTCGACGACCACCTGATGGGCATCACCCATGTGCTGCGCGGCGAAGAATGGCTGCCCTCGGCGCCCAAGTTGATCAAGCTCTACGAGTATTTCGGCTGGGAGCAGCCGCAGCTGTGCTACATGCCGCTGCTGCGCAACCCCGACAAGAGCAAGCTCTCCAAGCGCAAGAACCCCACTTCGGTGACCTTCTACGAGCGCATGGGCTTCATGCCCGAGGCGATGCTCAACTACCTGGGCCGCATGGGCTGGTCGATGCCCGACGAGCGCGAGAAGTTCACCCTCGACGAAATGGTCGAGCACTTCGACCTGTCGCGTATATCCCTCGGTGGGCCGATTTTCGACGTCGAGAAGCTGTCGTGGCTCAACGGCCAGTGGCTGCGCGAACTGCCGGTGGAAGAGTTCGCCACACGGGTGCAGAAGTGGGCGTTCAACAGCGACTACATGATGAAGATCGCGCCGCACATGCAGGGCAGGGTAGAGACCTTCAGCCAGATCGCGCCGCTGGGCGGGTTCTTCTTCGCCGGCGGGGTGAACCCGGATGCCAAGCTGTTCGAGAGCAAGAAGCTCTCCGGCGAGCAGGTACGCCAGCTGATGCAGCTGATCCTGTGGAAGCTCGAATCCTTGCGCACCTGGGAAAAGGACCGCATCACCGCCACCATCCAGGCCGTGGTCGAAGCCCTGGAGCTGAAGCTGCGTGACGCCATGCCGCTGATGTTCGCCGCCATCACCGGCCAGGCCAGCTCGGTCTCGGTGCTGGACGCGATGGAAATTCTCGGCCCGGACCTCACCCGCTTCCGCCTGCGCCAGGCGCTGGACCTGCTGGGTGGCGTTTCCAAGAAAGAAAACAAGGAATGGGAAAAGCTGCTCGCCAGCATCGCCTGATTCGATACCGGGGCAGGGCGCCTCGGTAGCGCCCCACGCGGTAAGCGTTACCCACGCAGCCTGGGGTAGGAGCTGGCGCAGCCTGCGAGCTTTTCAGTGGCCATACCGCCGCTAAGAGCTCGCAGCCAAGGCCGCTCCTACCCCGACCGCGTTCCGACCCAGACCGCGTAGCCCGGCCAAACCCCCGTAAATGCTAAGTCCCTGTTAACCCGACAAAAAGTTTTAAAAAATCTGCAAATTAAGTTTGACAGCACCTCGGTTCGATCTTAATATGCGCCCCGTCCACACAGCAACACACTGTTTGGGGCTATAGCTCAGCTGGGAGAGCGCTTGCATGGCATGCAAGAGGTCAACGGTTCGAT
>Ga0308164_10002735_pt1 | contig 17001 bp, 14 predicted proteins | sample PhyTR2_FD_201031 | JGI IMG/M metagenome (GOLD analysis project Ga0308164, IMG submission 201031) | Phyllosphere microbial communities from UC Gill Tract Community Farm, Albany, California, United States - DLSLT.R2 | ecosystem: Host-associated > Plants > Phyllosphere > Unclassified | place: USA... | reverse complement strand
CGGCCTATGTCAATCTGACGCCGCGGTTCAAGCTGACGCTCGACGTGATCAACATCACCGACGAGCCGATCGTCCAATATGCCGACGGCACCGCCAAGCGGGTGATGACCAACACCGTCAGCGGCCGGACCGTCGCGTTCGGCGGGACGATGCGCTTCTGAACGAGCACAGGGGCAGGTCGGTCACCGGCCTGCCCCTGCACCGAGATCGTGTGGCCCTTCACCGATCCGGAGCATCATCTGCCCCCCTGGGGCCCGCAATCGAGCGATACCGACGATAGCGCGCGCGCAATACCCTGATGCTGCGACTGCACAAACGAACACCCCCACCTGCATGGCGGGTTTGGCATCGCTGTCGAGCGGTCTGTCTCGGGAGAAGAAAGAGTCCGGAAACGACGACAGCCCCGAAGCTTTCACTTCGGGGCTGTCGTAGGATTTGGTTGCGGGGACAGGATTTGACCGCTGTAGAACCCGCTTTCAACTAAATCGTGCCGCTTTGGTTCTGCGATAGATGACGGTCTCAGAAATCGACGCGTCAGCAAAATCATTCCGCCTTCCGGCGACCCTTATCGTAAAAGAGCGAACCGACCGGCGTCATCTTCCCGTCAGCAGTCTGTGCGCGTCGATCCTGCGGCGACTATTCCCAAGGGGACGACAGGATCTGCGGCAATTGTCCGCGGCGCCTCCGACCGATGGCTCCGTCCGCGCGCGTAAAACGTCGACGCGCATGTCGCTGAACGCGGCTTCGCTGCATGGCTTAGCAGCCTCTCAGGAGAAGCCCGGCTGCGTCGGTGGCGACGGGCCGGGGCCGCCCTAGCCTGCCGCGCCGGCTGCTTGAAGCAGATGCGCAGCGAGCTGTTCAAGCGCGCGCAAGGCCTGCCTGCCGTCGAAGTCAGTGCGGCCGGCCCGCCTCGCATTCTCCAGCGTACGCCGGACCACGGCCTCCAGGGGAGGGCCTTCGAGCGCCGCGTCGATCTCGGCGACCGCCACCCCGCCATCGACCAGGTCCTGGAGCAGTTGGAGGAAGCCGCTGGACGTGCGTCGCAGTGGGTTCAGCAGTGCTCCCAGCTGACTGACGCGCCCCGCGTCATCGGACGCCGTGTGGACTTCGGTGAAGCTGATGGTCAGCCAGCGCGTACACAGCGTCCAGATGCCCACCCTCGAGCCGATGTTGGTCAGCGTCGCCTCGACGACGCTCCCGCGCAGCGCTTCCCAGAGGGCCGTGGTCGCGGTGCGGCGTTGCTCTTCTCCCGCGGTCCGGACGAGCAGGGCGCACGCGCAGCAGACGGCCAGGGCACCCAAGTCAAGCCTTTTCCCCTCGGTACCCCCATGCCAAGTCCTCAGCCGATCGCGCGCGGCGAAGCAGTCCCGCCATGCGGCCCTGAACCAGGCGGAGGGGTCTCCGATCCCGGATAGGGCGGCGGCCATCGTGCGCATGAAGACTGTGTCGGTGTTCCTCAATGCACGTTCGAGCGACGTGCACGGCACGAGGTTGCCGCCGATCACGCCTGCCAGGATGTCGGGCGCGGCGGCGGGCGCGGCACCCATCACAACTGGCAGGAGGCCCGCGACGAGGCGGTCGCAGCGCCAGGTGTTCTCCTCCGCCCCGATCCAGGCGACCGGGTCCGGTAGAGGGCCGAGTCGCGCGGCGATGGCGGTCATGATCCTCCAGATCGGCGCCTCGTCGCCCATCGCGGGCGACCGGTGCCAGGCGCAACCCATACGGTCCTCCCACGCGAGCTGCTGGAGCCAGGCGTTCCCCAGCCAGGTTGCGTCCGCACGGCCGGCGAGCGCGGAGACCACCGCGTCGACACCCGTTGCGAAGGCGGCGTCGTCGGCCGGAATGCCCTCCCGGGCCAGGCCCGCGTGCCGTTGCAGGACCCGTTCCGCCGCCGTCAGTAGCTGGAACGGGACTATGCGCCTGCAATTCCAACTCCCTGCGCTGTCGAACGCGGGGGTCGCGGCCGCGAGCAGCGCCGCGATCTCGGCCGCGTCGTCCAGCGCCCCGCCCTCGATCAGCCCGAACACCGGCTGGGGAAGCGTGAAGCGCTGCAGTATGCCGAGCCAGGCGGCGGGATCGGCCAGCCGCAGGATGCGGTACTCCATGCCCGACGTCATGTGGAGGTCCGCGAAGCCGACAGAGTGCCACATGTCGCGCACCGACGCCGACTCCGCGTGGTGCCGGGCGAGCTCGGACGTGCCCCAGCGGCTGTGTAGCGCAACCGAGCCGGGGTCGGACAGGATCAGGTCTGGCTGGTCGTCGAGACGCGCCCGCAATGCCGCTAGTCGTGTTGCATTCGAACGCAGGACGTCGACGGTCCGGTCCCGGAAGGAACGCCAGACGGCGTCCTCGTGGTGTAGCAGCTGGTCGGCGGCCTCGAAGCGATGGCGGCTGGGGTCGAGTGTGACGTATTCCGCCAGCGTCTCGGCGAGCGCGAACTCGACGGCCGGTGTCGGCGCCGGTCCCGGCGCCCCCCCCTCGTCATCCTCCGGAACCAGCTGCGCAGCGAGCTCGGCCTGCCCCTGCCGGCGCAAGTGGGCAGCAAGCGATCCATCGCCCTCGGTCAATGTCTCGCGGCGTAGCCGCGCGGGGTCCGCCGCCAGCAGCCATTCCAGCACTGTCTCGTGGGCCAGGCTCACGGGCGCTCGTCCACGCGGTCCGCTTTGCCACGCAGCCAGGCGGCGATCGCCGTCCTCCACGTGGTCCGCGTCGGCCGCTGCTCCGCTAGCCAGCCGCTGTGCACGGACGCGAACGGCGTTGCCGCGGCGAGGTCCTCCTCGATCATCGCCCTGACGGTCTCCGGTCGCCGCAGTCTCGTCATCGCGGTAACGAGTCCTCGGCCCACCTGGTTGAAGGAGTGGCCGCAGTGCCAGACGTCGTCATCCACCACCAGGAACCGGTCGTGGTACCGGCGCACCGCGCCCCGCGAGACGCGGACGTCGAGCGAGCCGAGCGCCTTCTCCCGGAACAGCCTGGTGACCGCGACGAGGTCGTCGTGAAGCCGTTGCATAGCGGCGGGCGATCCCTCGGCACGCCGCTCCGGTCGGTAGTCGGTCAAAACGCCGATGCTGGCGGTGCGCTCCGGGATCGCCAGAGCGAACTCGCGCAGCGAGACCTCGTCGAAGTATGGATCGACGAACACGACGCGGGCCTTGGCGCCCTTCAGGATTGCGCGGATCGTGTCCGCAGCGGCGTCGCGGTCAGCGTGGAAGACGTGAGTGTCTTCCATGCCGGTCTGGCCACCGGGCCGTGCCGAGCCGGTCCGGCGCGTCCGTCGCCAAGCGAGTTCGCGGAGCCTCCGCAGGCCTTCCCGGCTGGTCGGCGTGCCGACCGTCGTCGTGCCGGCCGCCTCAGTGATATCACGCTTGTAATTGGTCGATTTTCCGGTCGGCTTCGGCGATGGGACGTCGACCGATACGGTGCCGGACCCGACTGACATGCTGGCGAACATGACCTCGATGATCGGGCCGGGTGGATGGTGGTCCAGGAGACCGAGCCGGCCGTCGAACAGGTCGTAACCTATCTGGTCGACCGGCTCCGGCAGGTCGACCTCGGCGCTCCCGAACGCGTCAAGCGGATGTGTGGAGGTATGCGACCACCCGTCAAGGCGCCGTTCGACTAGGCGAATCGACAGGTCGTCGGGCTGCACGCCGGTCCTCAAATCCGCCGTCAACCGGAAGGCGCTGCCGCCGGTGGCGGTGCGCCCGAGCGGCTGGTGGCGGAGTCCTCTGGACCGGGGATTGGGGGCGAGGAGCGCGCAGCCCCCGATCCAGTCGTCGCTCACGAGGACGTCGAACTGGAGTCGGTCGGCGAGCCAGGCGCGAGCCGTCTCCCATCGTTGTGGGTCGTCGCCCGGTACCGCAATCGGACCCACGCTGGTCTCGGCGTCAATCATGTTGACGAGGCGGTGGAGACGCGCTCCGCCGTGCCAGGACGGCTCGAAGGGCACGTCCGCCCCCACCACGAGCCGCCCCTGCGCCGGCTCGGGCGCGAGCCGGACGGATTCGACCTTCACCCCTGGCACCTTTGGGATCGTGATCGATCCCGCCGCCGCGTCGGAATACCAGTCGAGGGCCTCAGCTAGGTCGACCGGGGTCACGCTGTATCTCAGCGTGAACCGTCCCAGCCGCTTCTCCTCCTGCACGCCCGGCGGCACCTCCACCTCGTGCGGGTACAGCTCGACCCAGGCGAAGACGACCCGCTGCACACGCTCGTGGAGAAACGTGGCGAGCCGGATCACGGCCCCGAAATAGTCGGCCTGGGCGTCCGGCACCCACGGTTGGCTGGTCAACTCTCGCTCCACATCTACGATCCTATAACTTGGCGAAAGGCGATCGTCTCCATTCCCCTCTGCACCGCTGGAGATCTGGGAGAGCGACGTCGCTCCGATGCTGGAAGACAATCCGGCGTCATGTGGCCCTGACGACGTCTAGGCAGTGAAATGTCCGGATCGGCGCTGACGCCCGGAAGAAATCCCCGTTGCCCTCGCCCCGACTTCAGTGAAATGTCGTGCCATGGGCGCGCGCGGCGATGATCAACTTAGAGCCTATGACTTGCTGGCGCCTCGTCTGGTCGCCGAATACGAGGCGCTCGATCCGACCGCGTATCGCGCCACCTACGCGACGCTTCTGCCGAGAGGTCCCGACCAACTCGCGCTCGACGTCGGAGCGGGTTCCGGCCGCGATACGGCCTGGTTGACGACCTTGGGGTTCGACGTGATGGCGGCCGAGCCATCCCGCGGAACGCGTGAGGTTGGCGAGGGCCTGCATGCCGACACCGGCATTCGGCGGCTTGATGACCGCCTTCCCGACCTCGACGCGACCCACGCGCTCGGTCTGTCCTTCGACGTCAGCCTCCTGTCGGCGGTGTGGCAGCACGTCGCGTGCCGGCGACCGCCAGCGCGCATTCCGCAAGGTGTACCCATCTATATCCCGAAGGAGGATATCGGTCGGTTGGTATTTTGAAGCGTCAATTAGGCGGTCGTCCACTGTCGAAGCTGAATGGGGAAATCGGCCAAGCCGGTCGGCAAAACGACGTAAGAAAGGCGGAACCCGGCGAAGGCGCCGGTTGGCCCATGCCGATCGCACAGGCCGATCCATCCACGATGGCTGCATGATCGAGCCGACCGAGGCACGGTCATTACCACGTCACGACACGGTCTACCGCTTCCCAATCGGAGGGGAATTGCCTACATCATGAGCGTGGCAGGGACGCGACGATGCGTCCGGATCGCGCCGGAGCAGGCGTGATCACCGAAGCCATGGCGTGTCGGACGCCCGCTCGTCGACCGATCCCCAGGCGAGTGGATCGGTAGCTCCGCTGTGAGGCAACCGCCTTGCGACAGAGATACTTGGAAAGGGGCCGAACCTTCTCCTTCACCCGCAGCCTATCGGGCTGCTGCTGATGGAGCATCTTCGTGCCCGCTCATGTTGTCGCGGATCATCGGTCGATTGCAACGGTAGCATTGCCTTGTCCTTCTTCGCCGAAAAGTCGCTTTTCCCTTCCCCACGCTTCCCCAAAAATAGGTATCGAATTGTCTCGGGTGTCATCCAACACCTTTGACGCTCAACATGAACGGTACAATTCAATACCCATTTTTGGGGAAAATGCAGCTTTCCCCGAAAATGGGAATAAAAAAGCATTTTGCTGCGTACTCAACCTCTTAGGTGGCACAACCACTTCGCCAGACTCAGGTCTGGGGACATCGTGCCGGGGACCATGCGCCCGGCATGGAAAAGAACAGCAAGTCGTGTCGTGTCCACCGCGCTTCGCGCCGGGCCGTCTGTCGCTTCGCTCTGTCCGGCCCTCGGTGGAACGACGGGACTTGGAGGGAGGCCACAGCCCACTTCCCACGCCCTCTCAGCATAAGCCGACGTTTATACATGCCCCTCACCCCGGCCCGCGCGCCCAAACTCTGGTTCGGGGAGATGCTCGATGAGCAGCACCTCAGGATCCGAACAGCGTCAGCGGCATCGTGATGTGCGCATTCGCCTGCGCGATGAAGATGAACTGGACCAGTTCGATCAGCTTGTGGAAGACGCGGGCTTTTACGGCCCCCATGCGCGCGGCGACTGGCTCCGCAGCTACCTGCCCGGCGTCATCGTCCGGCCTACGCCACCGCCAGCTCTGCCGGCGGCCAATCCGTGGGCCGATACAATTGCCGCCATTGACGGGTTGGCGAACGAACTGGCCGATATCCACGTGCTAGTGGACCGCCTCGTAACGGGAACCCTGCGTTTCGCAGACGCCGACAGACTGCGTGACACCCTCCCCAAAACTGTCGCCGCCATCCTCGCAAAGGCTGATGCCGTAATCGGCTTCATGCATGCCCGGATCGATGAGCAATGATCATCAAGGCCAAGCAAGGAGACTCTGCCGAAGGCCTTCTGGCATACCAGCGTCGCCTGAATCGAACCCCTAAAGAGCAGGCCGGCGTTCGCGTCTTCGCGAAACGAGGCATCTACAACGTCGAAAATGCGGCAGCCGCCCTGGATCGGCTAGCGACAAAAAGCGGCCGCAAGAACGCAATCGTGCATCTCATCATCCGCGCGGAGCGCGGACTAAGCGATCCCGAATGGAATACCGCCATGACTGCGGTGTTAGACGAAGCTGGCCTGTCGACACATAGGTGGATTGCCTTCCTACACGATCATGACGACGATGACCCAGGCGACCACATGCATATTGCAGCAGTTGCGGTGGATCGCGAGGGTAATCCGCCCCCGCGATTTCTGCGGTCAAAATCGCTCGACCGCAGCGTGACCCGCAAGGAAGCGGACGCGCTTCCCCGCGGCGACGTCAGTAGCCGTGCCTGGGATAGCCAGCTGCGGCGCCGTTTGATGTCAACCGCACGGCGTCTCGAAGACGAACTGGGCCTGCGTCCGCTGGCGCGAGACCGTGCAGCACAGGCCGAGCCGGTGCTGGACAAGGCAAAAAGCAGCCAGGGCGGGCGCGACCGTCAACGCCGCACCGGCATTCCGCCGCTGGCCGATCTGCTCGACACGGTAGCGACCCAAGAAGCGCTGGACGAGGCCGACTACGACGCGCGTGCCGTGGAGCTCGCCAAACTCGACCTCGCGCTGCGCCCCTTCATTCGAAAGAATGGAGACATGGCTGGGCTGCGCCTTCACCGCATCTCCGATCTGCGTCTGCATTGCCCGGTGTCCGCACTCGGCGGCCGCTATAGTTTAAAGGCACTCGATCAGCGGTCGCCCGTCGCATTCGCAAGCTGGTACCGCAACGCGACTTCAAGTTTGCCAGATGTTCCGGATCGAGCAGCTGCTAGGGCCGAGCCGCTCCAGACGCGGTACGAGGACTACACGCGCGACGTCGCGGTCCAACGGCGCAAGATACGAGAAGCGCGCATCGCTCTGACGGCATGGCACAAGAGTGAACGTGCCAAGGCATTGGCACGAAGGAAAGCCGCCGTCCCCGCCGCTAGCATCAGAAGCGCACGGCTGCTGAGAGCCGCTGCGACCGCGGGCTACCACCAGCAGCGCGCACAGATCGACGCTGAAGCCGCCCGACAGCGTGAAGCGCTCGACGCCGCCTGGGTACGAAGGAAAGATTTTATCGACTGGCTTGCGATCGAGGGGCAAACCGATCCGTCCGCTGCTCGTAAATATGAGGCACTGCGCACGCGTGGCGCGGCAATGCTCCCTGCCCTCGTTGCCACCGCATCCCCCGTATCCACCGCGCCGACCAGCAACGAACCGGCCCCGCCCGCGCGTCTGTCATCGGCAGACTATGCCGCGATCGTGGCGGAGCAGGAGCACCTTATGCGTCAGGGCAATGCCCTGTTAGCTGCGGCGGCGATACTGCAGCAGGCCCGCACCATTGACGCGCTTACCGCCCGGCTGGACGCCATCGGCGTCAAACTCATCCTGGACGCGGACCGGCAGGACCGACGGGTGCATATCACGCCAGACGCAGTGCGGATCGACGACAAAACGATGATGACCGTGCGGGCAACTGGATTACCCCAACCCGTGCTGGATCAGGCGCAGGCCACGCATACCGCGCAGATCGAAGAAGAACGACGTCTGGCCATCGCCATCCACAGTGCCGAAGGAATACCTCAGCGAAGCGGCGAAACCCCGGCGTCCTGGTTGCAGCGCATCTTCGAGGGGGCACAGCCCACCCGTTGGCTGACGCCGGCGCAAGATGCTGCGGTTCGCCGTGGATGGGAGGCGCAGGACGACGACATGCCCCGACGACCTGCGCAGATCGTGACGACCGCGCTGATCCACTTGGCTTCGGGCACACCTGCACCGCCTTTATCTCCGCCGAGCAAAGCGGAGGAGCATCCGCCGCTCCACACGGCCCCGCCGGAGCCGCAACCCGCTGTTTACACTCTTCAGTCAGCTCTCCCACCCCCGCCTTCCGTGGCGCGCCCTCATGGCCATGTCTATGAAGCCATGGCCATGATGAGAACGCAGCAGCCGATGACCACGCCGCCACGGCCTAATGGCGAGGACGTCGGACAGCCTCAGAAGGGCGCATCCGCACCGGTAGCAGTCGGTCCCGCATTCAACGGGGACCAGCCTCCGAACAAGGCACGGTCGGCACCACCGCTACATGCGGCGCCGGTCGTGACGCCGCTAAAAACCGAACCAAGGGCGAAGGTACCCGCCGCGGTCGAAGCGCCAATCTCGACGCCAGCCTCTCGCGCTGCCCAATCTAGGGCGATAGTGTCTCAAGAAGCGATGCTTATCGCACAATGGCTGAGGGCATCGGAAGCGGCCAAGACCGACCCGACCCACCAACGGCATAGCGAAGCTCTCGCAGCGCGGCTTATCGCCAGCGACGATCTCGCAATTCTCGCGCCGGAGATACAGGCGCGGGCCAACCGTGAAGCCGACGCCCATCAACGCCGGAGGGCGCAGGAGATGCGAGAGGCAGTCAAAAGTCAGGCGAGTCAACTCGCCTCCGCGGTCCTCTCACCTGTGCCTGTGCCACCACATTTACCGGCCGAAGCACCGCCTTCGCCTCTGCCTCCGGACCGGGATAAACCGCGCGACCCGGCTGGTAAGAGCAGCCGCGCGGCCGAGTTCCGGCATTTCGGCAACAATGCCGCTCCGTGGCAACGTTCATGATCATCTTCGCAGTCTCAAGGGCCGCGCTAATCCTTAAGGTCGTGATGTACCAATCCCTGTCGATGTGGCTGACCTCACTGGTGTCCCGCTGCACCGAGCCGTCCCCAAAGTGCGTGACCGTGACCAGCTTGCGGCAAACCGTGTGATAGCGGTTGCCGACCCGGGAAATGATATGTTCGAAACCTGCCGTAAAACTGGCGCGGGCGCCTTTAGCAGGGTGACCTGGACACACGCGTCCAGATCAACGTGAAACACCTCAGGCTAGGGGCAATCCTTATCCGAAAGCGGCAGCCCGCAGCATCTTGGTCGGTGCTGCCATGTCGGCAGCGTAGAAAAGAGCGCCGACGGCGCTGATCGTAATGAAGGGGTGAAGCGAAGGTTTTGAGGAGCGGAAAAACGGATCGGCATACGCCGGCTGTCCCAAGTCAGAATCTTCATCGCCGCCAACCGGTTTACCCCCGGTCATCCCAAACCAAGTCGCGCTTCCCAGCCGACCGCATCAGCGGCGCGGCCGGTCGGCGCGCGCCTTCGGAGCTCACAATGCTTCCTACACCTGTCCTCACCACGTTGGCCGTTACGCGGCTCGAGATCGGGCACAGCCTTGGCCTCGACCGCGCCATTCCTATCGGTGCCGCCGTACTTACCGCCCGCCTCACGGGCGCAAGCGTTCGCTTCACGATCGCCAGCCATACACTCCAACCCTCCGACGCAGCGGATAATTTGCTGCTTTGGCTAGACCAACATCTGACCGCACCAGATGCGACGATCTGCGGCTATCGACTGACTGAAGCGGTAGGTTTGCTCAGCCGGCTACCTGGTGCCGACTGGTCACCGGCTCTACGCGCAGTTGCCGGTGGAGGCGTCCAGCCTGTCGTCGACTTAACCGGCCGCAGCGATGAAGGTCCGCTGACCTTCGGGCAGGCATGCCGCCTTTCGCGGATTCTGTGCGCACCGGCAGATCCGGACGAACGTTTCGCCGCATGGTGCCGGTCCGACACCGATCGCATCGATCATCACGCGCAGGTCGATGTGATCGCTGCCTTCCGCCTCGTCCTGCGCCGGATCGCCGCACTCGATCCGATCGAGCGCAAAATCTCCGACGCGATGTCCGCGCACTTCACCACGTGGCTGTGCGCCTCGCCTAATGCCGCCGCGCGCGCCCATGTCGATGATCTCGAGACCCCCGCCAGCTGACTCACTCCGGTCACGCCTCGCAGCGGGCCTTATCAAGGAATTATCAATGTACCTTATCGACGTATCAGTCGGCCAGCGTGGCTTTGTGCCTGCTACGACCGCGCTTTCCGTGCGCACCATCGCGTGCTGCCCCGGTGCCTGCCATCGTCCGGATGGCCGGCTTCTCGTCGGAATCGGCGTGCTCACCGTCACACCGAACGCCGAGCACGGCTTTGCCTTCGCTGCCGACGCACGGTGTCTCCATGACGGCGACACCGTCGACCAGTTGCTCGACTGGCTTGAGCCCCAAATGTCGACCGATCGGGCGTTCGTCAGCTGGCGCAACTGGGGCTCGGTTCCCTCTCGTCTGCGCGTCCTCGCTGACCCTTCACGACACCCGCAGATCGTCGCGGCTGCGCAAGATACCGAGCACGTCTGGCGCGATATGCCCAAAGGCCACACCTGGTACTTGCGTCAGGCCCGCGCATGCCACCTGCCCTGCCTATGCGGACCCAACGCCCGCATGGACGAATGTGATAGCGCTATGCCCGCTTTCCTGCTGCCAGATCCGGTTACCACTGCCAACGAGCTGATCGGCGAAGCGGTTGCCGGCTGGCAGGCGTGGGCGCGCGGTTTCGGCAACTTCGATGATGCCAACCACCCCGCCCAAGCTGCACTCCGCGCCCTCGATGCCTGGAACGCCGACGAGCCCACCGCACGCTGACCCCGTCCTTCCTTAAACGCGGACCGAACGTTCGCAGGAGAACAACCATGAATTACGATATCACCTCGCTCTGGAAGAACACCTCGCCTCGCTTTGTCGTCGTCCTTGATGCCGAATGTGCCTACGACCATGAAGCACATGGCCGCTATCTGGCGGCCGAGCGTTGCACGCCTGCCGACATCGCCGAACTCCATCCCCGCGACAGACGTCACGACCCGCGCGCAACCCCGCGCTGGCCCTGCCGCCGGATCACGACCCTGTCGTGGCTGGTGATGACCGAAACGGAGGACGGCTTGCGCCCGATGCGTTTGGAGACCCGCAGCCTGCCCGAGCAAGATGAAGCGTCCATGCTGAAGAGTTTTTTCGCGGACATGGAGCAGCTTGCGAACGTTCAGCTGGTCACCTGGGGCGGATTTCACACTGATTTGCCGCAAATTCTAATCGGCGCAATGGATGCCGGTCTACGGCTGCCTGCCTCGCTAAGCGGCCTTATGAAACCCTGGCGCCGCGATGCTTCTGGCCACCTTGATCTGTGCACCGAGATCTGCGGCGGCGCGGCCCCAGCGCATCTCGCGGAGGTTGCAGCACGGCTGAACATCCCGGCAAAGCTCACCTGCCGGCCAAACCTCGTCAGCCAAATGATGGAACAGGGCAAATGGTCATCGGTGCGAAGCGTCTGCGAAGGGGATGTGCTGTCCTGCGCCGCGCTGCTCATGCGCCGGCGGCACCTTTCCGGCGGCAGCACCTCCGTCTTCGAAGCCATGCGCCGGCTGACCGGCTTCGTTGTCGAGCACTGCGACCATCGCAGCTATGCCGCCGAATGGCGCCGCTACGGCGAACAGCTCTTTGATGACGTCATGACGTCAGAAACGGCAAAGCTCGATGCCCTCGCCGAGAACCAAAACTGAACAAAAGAGGAAGGTACGCCCATTGAAGGGCGGAAAACGAGAAGATCGGCCCAGGCATCCGGCTGGGCTGATCGATCAGAGAAAGGCAACACATGACCGAACGTACCCCGCAGCAACAGGCCGCTAACATCATGGCGGCAGCCGCCCACCTTCTCGTCGGCCAGCCCGGCCGAGCGGACGAGCTCAATCGCACCCTTGCGATTATGGTCGGCAGCCCCATCGACACGCTCAATCTGCTCCACTGGGCCGACTGGGTCCGCTGCTCGAAGCGGAACATCCTCCACTTCTCGTTCCCGGAGGAATACTCGCCGCTCCCAACCATCGCGATGGTGGTCGTCGACGAAAGCGACTGCGCCTTCATGGCAGAAAGCTGCTGGCTCTGGCTTCCGCAGAGCGGCCGCCAGTGCTGGGTCATCCCGGACGGCAAAGGCTGGGGTGCATACCGCATCAACGCCGACCTCACGCTTGAGCATCACGCGCGCCCGCCGGTGCGCTTCGGCAGCAAAGCCGCCGAGCAAGGCTATATCCGCGCATATCGACGCCTCAAAGATATCGCAGACGAGCAGCTTGCGAACGGCATCGAATTGTCGTCGCCGGTCTGGCTGGAGAAACGAGCGGCCTGAGGTCAGGCCACGGGAACGTCCGGCGTCGTCCTGTAGACGGCGCCGGCGCTGCGGCACGTGAATCGCGCTTCTTCAGCCAAGCGGACATCGTCAGTCGGTCAGGTGTAAGGAATGGAGAAAGGAAAAGTAGAAGAGCTCTCCGAGAGAGGTAACGATCGGAAGTTACCGATCCGTAAAGACGCGCTGCCGCCTGCATCTTTTTTTGCGTTTGTGGCTTTCGGGCCACGCTGTCGGCGTGCATTCGCGCGCTTATATCTATCTGAACTTGTTCTGTTTTTTTCCTTCCATATCTTGCACAATCCTGCTGCGGGCATGGAAAAGACGGCACATGGTTAACGCCGCATCAGTGTTGCCGACGTTAGCAATGCGGATCACACATCGGCGAATGCTGTCGGCACCCTAGAGCCAGCGTATGTTGCGCAACGGGGTGGACGGATTGATGGCGCCTAAGATCATGCCAGTTCAGTCGGGATACGAACGCGTCGAAGGTCAGGCCGCTAATGCCGTATTCGGCACTAAGCGCGTTTTTGCCAGCCAAGAGCGCTCGACAGACCGTCGTTCCGACGAATAACTTACAGCGTACACCATTCTACGCGGCGGTGGCCTCGATGCCGCAGAGCGACAAAAGTTCTGCGGACAGTTGCACGTCACGGCCGTCCTCCCCAGTCCAGGAATAGCGGTGGACTTCGATGCCGAGCGCGGTGATGGCTCGATGCACAGCGGCCGGTGGGTCGGAATCCACGAGCAGCACTGCCCGGTGGCCACGCAGGCTCGGGAAAAGCTGTCGATAGAGCTGAAGCTGTCCAACCCCGGTATGAAGGTCGGACGCCCCGCATCCTGTCTTGATCTCAACCAGCAAAAGGGCGCCGTCGACCGGCGCGACCTCCATGTCCACTGAGTATCCACCGGCGCGGCGCCACTTGCGATATGGCACCGCTCGGCCCAGCGCCGTGGCGAGCGCCTGCCAGACGAGGGCGTGCATCTTCTCCACCAGCTTCGCGTCGGTTGCGGGCCTCGCGGGCATCCAGTAGCTCCCGGCGAACTCCTCACCGCCAGCCACCTCGCCGGCGGCGTCCTCTTCTCCCTGAGCATCGCTGCCCAGGTGCGCGCCGATCGGCGTGCGCGCCGCCCAGCAGAGCTCGGCGAACTCGGCCGTCGAACGTCGTATGCGGTCCGGTGCATCGCTGATCGAGGCAACGAGAAACCAGCGCCTAAGAGCGGCCCTTCCCGTCGCGCCGACGTCAATCGGAGACAGACCGGTAGAGTCCGCGAACTCCGGCTCACGAATGTCGGGCGCGGGTCGCCGGCCTCGCAGCCAGCCTTGGCGAAGGAGGTGAAGGCCCCCGCCTTCGTCGACCGCGATCGCGGACAGCCGGTTGTGGTCGCCCGGAACCGGCGGGGCGTTGATCTCCACGCCCCACTCCTGCCCGGAAGGGTCGAGCCCTAGGCGAACCTCGGCCCCCCCCGCGCCCTCGTTCGCGGTGAACCAGACGGTATAGCCGGAGATGGCGCGCACCCCTGCACCGTTATCGGCGTTCTCGAGGAGCGCGTCGCGCCAGCGCCCGAAAGCGTCTCGCGAGACCGCGCTGTCGGTGACGAGGGTCAGGGATCGTCCCACCAAACCGATTTCGGCGGCGATCGCGTCGTAGCCCGGATCGAACCCGCCGATGCTCTCCACGCTCCACTCGACCAGCTGCTCGAACGACATCGCCAACCCCGCCTCCCGCGGGATGATCGCCGCGAACGGGGACAGGTGGTTGTCGTGCCTGCTGAGTTCCTCGTAGCGCCGACGAGGCGCACCGCCCTGACCTACAGTGTCGATCTTGACGCAGAACTCGCCCACGGCATCGATGCCGACGGTGTACGCCAAGCCATGCGGCGCCTCTTGTCGCGGGTATATCCGCGCCCAGGTGTATGGCTTGAACTTCTGCCCCTGGTCGGTTGGCTTGGAGAGCTTACGGACCCATCCATTCGGAAAGAGGCGCTCCTGGACGGCGCGGGCCCATCGGGCAGTCGCCTCGTATGAATCCACGAGTATCGCGTATGCCCGGTCTTGCTCGGCATCGTCGGACTGCCTGGCTTCACCATCCCACGCATCCAACAGATTGAAGTGCTCGGTCGTAAAGCCGTGGTCCATGTCGTGTCCGCCATCAAGTTGCAGTGCCGATGAGAAGCTGTATCGGTGAGTGCCGCTCCTCGGGGAAGCTCGAAAGAGCGCCGCCGAGGTGGCTGCCCACTCCGGCGTCGACAACCCGCTCGCGTCCGATGCGCCAGAGGAGGTCTATCCGGGCACGCCGGGACTGGTGGTGCGCGAGGCCGACGGGGTGGCTGCATGGCAGCTTCGATGACGCGGTGGCGTCCAGTCACGCTGCTTCCCGGACGACCTGATCGAGGTGCCCCGCTCGTCCGAGTTGTAGGTAAAGCGGAAATTGCCGGACGCCTGCGCAACGCTGGTCTAGTTCCGGCCGCTGCCGTGTCGCGAGGACGAGCGTGGCCGCCCTCGCTCGAGTTCGCGCCGATCGACGCAGCCGTCGCTAACGAACGATACTGCGTACCATGATCTTTCGTGCTCACGACCACGATCCGCGAGGGCTGGCCGACAGGTTGCCAATGAACATATCGGACGCGATCTCGAGTCGCGCGCCCCGACTATTGTCCGCGCGTGACCACGAGGGTCTGCCAGGAGACATCGCCGCGCCCAAGCAGATCCGGCTGCTTTCCAAGATCGGTCACCGCCAAACCCCGCGCAGTGGCCAGCCGCGCGATCTCGCCGGCGTCCACCGTCCACATGGCGCGGTCGACGTCGCCGGGGCCTAGCCGGAGCGTCATGTAGATGCGACCTCCCGGCGCCGTCAGGTCGGCGATGCGCGAGAAAGCTGCGGCCCGGTCGGCAGGCGGCACGTGCATCCAAACCGCGCTCAACAGCACGACGTCGAACGTGCCCTTGACCCTGCCAAGGCCGGGCATCGCGTCCGACATCCACAGGACGTCGTTCCCCGGATGAAGCGCCTTGGCGAGCCGAAGCATCTTCGAGGAGGGCTCCACCGCGGTGACATGGTGGCCGATGCCGGCTAGCGCTGCGGCGTCTCGTCCCGTCCCGGCGCCAACGTCCAAGATCTTTGCGCCCTTTACGCCGCGCAGCATCTCGAACAGCTTGGGATGGGTCTGAGCCGCGTCGAGACCCTCGTAGCCGTCCGCCAGCTCTCTGGCATGAGCGTCATACCAGGCTACGATTGCCTTCGGCGTCGATTTGGCGGGGTCGTGCATCGTCGTGGTCATCGTCAGGTAGAATAGCACGAAGCTGATGCCAGCGGCAAAGAAGAGCATGATCTGGAAACAGGTCTTCACCACCCGCTTGCTGTTCATCCACCATTCGCCCTCCGCCGACACATGGCCCCGCGGATCCGCGTCATTGAGCCACGTGAGATACTCGCGGATGATGTATCGAAGGCGCTCCAGCACGACGACCAGCAGCACGTCGCCGATGCCCGCGAGCAGGAGCAGGCCTGGGCGAAGGAACAACAGGCCGCTGTCGCGCGGGATGCTGGATACGCCGAACCACAGGCCGCCGGTGAGCGTCATCGCGATGAGCGGGACCTGCCACATCAGCGCATTCAGCGCGCGGAAGGTCTCCGAATTCTGATTGTAGCTGGCGAGCGCCAATTCGTCGCCGCTATCCAGATGCGCTACTGGAGCCGTAGGTGCTGTGCCGTTCGCCGCCTTCGTCGCTCGCTTGGTTAGAATCCTGCTCATCGCGCGTAGGATAGGACGAGATGGCCCGGATCGTCACCCCCAACTCCGACCATCGTGGCCGTCATCGCCGAACCGGGCGGCAGCGGCGACGACGCCTCGACGCGGCGAAGGGCGTTAACCTCCGGCTGCCAGAGCTCCAGCCACCCCGCGCCGTGCCGCCTGGGCGCCACCGCCGGGCCCGATGGGAACTCCACACGAATGGCCAGTTCGTCGCCTCCCGACTGGACGGCGTCGCACACCTGGCAACCGGCGCGCCGATGGGCGATCTCCGCGTGGGCGGCATGAAAGTCGGTCGCGTCGCGGTCGAGCTTCTGCACGTTGCAGGTGCTGCACAGGGCCTGAAGGTTCTCGAGATCGTTGGAACCGCCCTGCGATCGAGGCACGATGTGGTCGACCTCGAGCGCGCGGATCAGGGCGCTGACGCCGCAAGCCTCGCACCGGCCCATCGCCCGCGTGATGACCTGCCAGCGCAGCGTGCCCGGCAACGGGTCGGCGTTCGCGGAGCGATGCGCCCAGATCGCCGCCTGCCGCTTCGACACAAAATCCGCGACCTTCGCGTCGCACAGCGCGACCAGGCTGGCGCGTTGCCACTCGTCCATCCGGAGCAGATCGCGCGTCAAACGGTAGACTCCGCGCTCGAGCTCGACGATGCCGCGCTTGCGCAGGACGGGGCCCGGATAGCGGCTGACGACGCTCTCATAGTATTCGAGCTGGCTCAGATCGGC
>Ga0308164_10002734_pt1 | contig 17005 bp, 16 predicted proteins | sample PhyTR2_FD_201031 | JGI IMG/M metagenome (GOLD analysis project Ga0308164, IMG submission 201031) | Phyllosphere microbial communities from UC Gill Tract Community Farm, Albany, California, United States - DLSLT.R2 | ecosystem: Host-associated > Plants > Phyllosphere > Unclassified | place: USA... | reverse complement strand
GCCAGAACACGCGGCCAACAGCGTCGCGCCGGCAACTGCCAGCGCCAAGGTCTTCGAAATCATGCATCTAGCTCCCGGTCGATGTCGAAACGAAACGACCGGTCCGGCTATTTGATCCCTGCCGCACACGATCGCTCATCCGCCGGGCAAAGGCACGATCGCTCAGCGCGCCTTCTTGTCAGCCACCCGGTCCGTCCGCGCGACGGACTTCGGAGGGACGGCAGGGTCGCAGATGCGACGCGTCGGCTGGCACGCAATCCCGACCATAGAACACCCTTTGACGTTAGGCGCGGTAGGACACGCGCGGCACTGCTGCTTGATCTCGGTGCAAGTCGATGGCGCCGACAACAGCGCCAGGGTCAGGAAGAACATGCGCACATCCTCGTCATGAGTATCGTAGCGGCCGGGCTCATCCGCTCAGGGCGCGACGATCACACACGCCACGCCAGACGCCGAGCAAGCCCGCGTCGCATCCGCCTTCGATGCAAAGCCACCCGCCTGGAGTCGCGTGACGCCGCCCGCCTTAGCGTAGAATGGCTGAGCACCGCGCAGCTTGCCGCGAACCTTGTTCCACTGCGTCTCGGCATTGCCCTGATCGCGGAACGCGCCAAGCTGCACCCGCCAATTGCCCGTCGCACGCACGGGCGCGGGCTTGGCGGCTACAGCTTTTGCCGGAGCAGGTTTCGTCGGCGCAGGCTTGGGCGGCTTCACCTGCGCCTGCCTGACCGGTGCCGGCTCGCGCGTCGGCGTCGGGGCCGGTTCGCGGGTCGGCCCGGGAATGCGCGCAGGAAGCGAACTCGGCGGCAGCTTCGACGGACGCGGCGCGCTGGCGGTACGCGGCGGCGCCACCGGCGTTTGCCCGACCGTCGCACGCGAAGGCCCCGGCGGCGGGGACTGCAACGCATATTGCTGCGCCAGCGCGGTGCCCTTCTCGCGGTCGGTGGGCGAGATATACTGGTCCATCTGCGCCAGCGTCTGCGAGGCCGACTGCAAGCCCGACGCCGAGGCTCGCGTCATCAGCGCATAGGCCCGCGGGAAATCGCGCGGTATTCCGTCGCCGTTGAACAACATCGTCCCGAGTACGAGTTGCGCCCGCGGCTCGCCGTGCGCGACCGACTTCTGCAGCCACGGCAGCGCATCCGTCTTCTTTCCGGCCTGGAACAGCGCGAGCCCGTAATTGTCGGCGGCCTGCACATGGCCTTGCATCGCCGCCTTCCGGAACCAGCTCTCGGCCAGCACCGGATCCAGCGGTACGCCGCGCCCGAGCTTGTATGCCTGCGCCAGGTTGAACTGCGCGTCCGCATCGCCTGCCACCGCCAGCGGGCGCCACTCGGTGATCGCACGCGGATAATCGCCCTTCGCCCAGGCATCGACGCCGGCCTTTACGTCCGCAAACGCGGGGGCGGCGGCCAGCATCCCGCTCAATGCGATCGCACCCACCAAAAGCTTACGCCGAACCGTCATCGCCATCCCTCATACCGTCTCGCCGCCACCATGCCGCCGTTCGTCGCGCAAGGCAAAGGGCGACCGTTCCAATGCTCAACATCGCGCCTCGGTAAGTCATTATGAAGTCGCGTTAACCGCTTCTTTAAACCGATATGGCACTCCGTACGCGACTACCGGGAGTGGGAACTATGTGCGGTCTAGCGTTTGCCATGAAACAGGGATTGCCCCGATGACCACGCGCGCCCTCCTCCTCGGCGGCATCTCCGCCCTCCTGCTCGGCGGCACGATGGTCGGCTGTGCCGCGAACGGGGGCGGCATCGCCTCGGCCAGTGATCGCAACGCGGCGCTCGCGGCAAAGGGCGCGGCTGGCACTGCGGGGCAGGCGCAGGCGGCACTCGCGCGCAACGATAGTCCTGTGGCGATCGGCTATGCGGAGCGTGCGGTGGCACTCATGCCGCAGCAGGCGGACTACCGGATGCTGCTCGGCCAGAGCTATCTCAAGGGCGGGCGGTTCGCCTCGGCCTCGCACGCGTTCGCCGACGCGCTGCAACTGTCGCCCACCAACGGCAGGGCGGCGCTCAACCTCGCGCTGTCGCAGATCGCGACCGGAGACTGGCAGTCGGCGCGCCACAGCCTCGAAGCGAACGCCGCGATCATCCCGGCGGTCGATCGTGGCCTTGCGTTGTCGCTGGCGGGCGACACCGCGGGCGGGATCGCGGTCCTGACCGAAGCCGCCCGTTCGCCCGCGTCGAACGCGAAGGTGCGCCAGAACCTCGCATTGAGCTTTGCGCTGGCGGGACGGTGGCAGGAAGCACGCGTCGTTGCGGCGGCGGACATGGCACCAGCAGACGTCGACGCCCGGCTCGAGCAATGGGCTTTGTTTGCGCAGCCGGCCAAGGCATCCGACCAGGTGGCGAGCCTGCTTGGCGTTCGCGCAGTGGCGGATGCAGGACAGCCAGTCGCGCTGGCGTTGAACGCGCCTTCGCCGGAGACACCGGGTGTTCCCGAACAGGCTTTGGCGGCAGCGGATCCGGTCATCGCGCCGACCGAAGCTGCGCCTGTGCAGCTCGCTTCGGTATCAGCAGCTGGCGTCTCGAGAATCGCGTTCGGACCGCGACAGGAAGTCGTCCAGGCGTTGCCGACGATGATGCTCCGTCCGGCCGGCGGCCCGATCAAGCTCGCGTCCGCGCCCGTCTCATCGGGTCGCGCCATGGCGACCGCGGCGTATCAGGTAAAGGCACCGGCGACCGGCAACTGGTACGTCCAGCTCGGCGCCTTCGAGAGCGCTGGGGTCGCAAGAGACGGCTGGGCCCGCGCCGCACGCCGCTTCGCGGTACTCGCCAGCTATTCGCCGAACGGCATGACGTTCAAGGCGAAGGGCGAGGATGTCTATCGCCTCTCGGTCGGCGGGTTCAGCAAGCCGGCGGCGAATGCGATGTGCCGCCAGTATCACGCCAAGGGCGGCGCCTGCTTCGTTCGCCAAGGCGCGGGCGACGTCATGGCGCAGTGGTTGCGCAAACCCGGCATGCAGATGGCGTCGCGATAGGAGGGGCGCTTCGGCAAGAGCAACGACCACCCCGGCGAAGGCCGGGGCCCAGTTGGGAGGTAGGCGTAACTGAGCGCGGTCCTCAGTTTGCGACGTCCCCCAACTGGGCCCCGGCCTCCGCCGGGGTGGTTAAGCGTACTCTCGAAGCGGCGAACTCACCGAACCTCGCGCCCACCCTTCCACAATCGCAACACGCGCCCCTGCACCGGCAAGCCATCGAACGGCGTATTCCCCGCCTCCGCCAGAAACTCTTCCCCGACGATCTGCCAAGGCGCGAGCCGGTCGAACAGCATCAGGTCCGCGGGCTTGCCGAGCTCCAGCGTCCCCGTATCCAGCCCCAGCACCCGCGCCGGATTGCTGGCGAGCAGCGCGAACAGCCGCTCCAGCGTCAGCAACTCGTCACGCACCAGCATCAGCGCGAGCGGCAGCAACGTCTCCGCCCCCGCCATCCCGCTACTCGAATCGGTGAACGGCAACCGCTTCTCCTCGGGCCCCCGCGGCTCGTGCCCCGAACACAGCACGTCGATCGTCCCGTCTGCGATCGCCTCGAGCGCCGCCCGCCGGTCGCTTTCGCCCCGCAAAGGCGGCGATAGCAGCGCAAACGACCGGAAATCACTGACCGCGATCTCCGACAGATGCAGATGCGCCGGCGTGATCCCGCAGGTCACCGAGACGCCACGACGCTTAGCCGCACGGATCAAGTCGAACCCGGCAGCCGTCGTAACCTGGCGAATATGGATCCGAGCCCCAGTATCCTCGGCAAGCATCAGGTCGCGCGCGATCGCCAGCGCTTCGGCCGCCGCCGGCGCGGCGGGGAGGCCGAGCCGCGTCGCCGTCTCACCCTCGGTCGCAACTGCGCCAGCGGTCAGCCCGCCGTCCTCGGCATGCACGATCACCGTCACGTCGAGATCGCGCGCATAGGCCAGCACGCGCCGCATCACGCCACTGTCGGCGATCCAGTGCTTCCCCGTGCCCACCGCCTTCGCGCCAGCCGAAAGACAGATCGCCATCTCGGCAAGATCATGACCTTCGAGCCCGCGCGTCGCGGCAGCGATCGGGTGGATCCAGAGGTCGGGCTTGCCGATCAAGGCAGCGCGCTGGACGATACCGGGGTCGTCCAACACCGGCGACTGGTCGGGCATGAGACCGATCCGTACGATCCCGCCGGCGCGAAACGCCGCGCGGTCGACCTTCGCCACGCCGAGATCGACGATCCCAGGCGCGACCGTCTTGCCGCCGCAGTCGACGATGTCCGCATCGGCCGGAATATCGACGATCCCGGTCGCGACGATCACACCGTCGCGAACCAGCACATTACCCTTCGACACGCCGCCGACGGGGCAGGCGAGCGTCGCGTTGGTGAGTGCGAGGATCATGCCCAACCCTCCACGCCGCGCGCTCTTCGCGTCAGCACATCGAGGCACGCCATCCGGACGGCCACCCCCATCTCGACCTGCTCGGTAATCGCCGAGCGTGCGTGATCGGCCACCGCGGAGTCGATCTCGACGCCGCGGTTCATCGGGCCGGGATGCATCACCAGCGCATCGGGTGCCGCCTTCGCCAACCGGTCGAGCGTCAGCCCGTAACGCAACCGATACTCACGCGTGGACGGCACATAAGCCCCATCCATCCGCTCGTTCTGCAGCCGGAGCATCATCACCACGTCCGCACCCTCCAGCGCCTTGTCGAAATCGGTGAACGCAGTCACCCCCATCCGCTCGATCATCGGCGGCATCAGCGTCGAGGGCGCACAAACGCGGACCTCGGCTGCAAGCGCGGTTAGCGCCAGGATGTTGGATCGCGCGACCCGGCTGTGCAGCAGATCGCCACAGATCACGACGCGCTGCCCCGCGATAGAGCCCTTCCGCCGCCGGATCGTCAACGCATCGAGCAACGCCTGCGTCGGATGCTCGTGCCGTCCATCGCCCGCGTTCAGCACCGGACAATCCACCTTGTCCGCGATCAACCGCACCGCGCCGCTCGACATATGCCGGATGACGATCACGTCCGCGCGCATCGCGTTCAACGTCATCGCGGTATCGATCAGCGTCTCGCCCTTCTTCACGCTCGACTGCGCGGCGTGCATGTTGACGACGTCGGCGCCGAGCCGCTTGCCTGCGATCTCGAACGACAGGAGCGTGCGCGTGCTGTTCTCGAAGAACGCGTTGATCTGGGTAAGCCCTGCCAGCCGCTTGTCGGGCGTGGCATGCGTGCGGTTGGCGCCGACCCACGTCTCCGCCTCGTCGAGCAGGAACGCGATCTCGTGTGGCTGGAGTCCGTCAATGCCGGTGAGATGCCGGTGCGGGAAGACGGCGCCGCCTTCGATGAGGGCGGCGGGGCGGTGATCTGAGGTTCGCATTAAAAGCGCGGGATAGTGTCCGCGAGGGCAGGGGGCAAGCGTCGCGCGACACCTCGCCGGATCCGCATGGTTAACCGCATTTTAGCGCGGGCATGGGATGGCGATGGCGAACGGGGGGAATGATGCAGGACGCAGCGGCACGGACGATGGTGCGATGGTGGGAAACGTGGTGGTTCGCGCTGGCACTCGTCCTGGCGTCGGCGGTGCCGTTGCTATGGCCGGCGCTGCCCCCGCTCGGCGACCTGCCCGGCCATATGGGGCGCTGGCATATCGCCATGGCGCTGCCGACCTCGCCCGATCTGCAGCGCTATTACGCATATCACTGGGCGCTGATCCCCAATCTGGGCATGGACCTGCTCGTACCGGCGTTGTCGCACCTGTTCCCCTTCGAGGTCGCGACCAAGCTGGCGGTGATCGCGATCCCGATGCTGACCGCGACCGGACTGTTATGGGCCGCGCGCGAGGCGCATGGGCGCATACCGCCGACCGCGATGTTCGCGTTGCCGCTCGCCTATGCGTGGCCGTTCCAGTTCGGCTTCGTCAATTTCGCGGTGTCTCAGGCGCTGGCGTTCTGCGCACTGGCACTGTGGATCCGGCTGGGGCGACAGGATCGCCTGATCGTACGCGCGCTGCTCTTCGTACCCATTGCATGCGTAATATGGATTTCGCACAGCTTCGGCTGGGGGCTGCTGGGGCTGATGGCAGCAGGCGCCGACATCGCGTGGCTTCGCACGGCAGGCCGTGGCTGGCCGGCGGCGTTCGTCGGTGCGGCGATCCAGTGTCTGTCGATGACGGTCCCGCTCCTCGTCATGCTGGCGTCGCTCGGGGCCGGGACGGGCGCGGCAGCGAGTGGGCTTGGCGGCGAGGGCTGGTTCGACGCACCGGTGAAGCTGGTATGGCTCGTTTCGCTTTTCCGCGATCACTGGCCATGGTTCGATCTTCTCTCGCTACTGCCGTTGATCGCCATGCTGTATGCCGGAATGCGGAGCGCTCGCCTCGGGTTCTCGCCGCTGCTGGGCATACCCGCGCTGTTGTGTCTCGCAGCGTTCGTCGTCCTCCCACGATTGCTGATGGGGGGCGCCTATGTCGACATGCGGATGGCTCCCGCAGCGGTGATGCTGGGATTGATCGCGATCGCGCCGCGCGATTCGCGAATGGCACGCACGCTGGCCGTGATGGCCACTGCTTTCCTGGTCCTGCGCCTGGCAGGCACGACGCTGAGCTTTGTCGAACGCTCCAGCGAACAACAACGCGAACTCGCGGCTGTTGCAGCCATCCCGCACGGCGCTGCGGTACTCTCGTTAGTCGAGTTGCCATGTGGAGGCGCGTGGGACGACCTGCGGCGTAATCACCTTCCTGCCCTCGCGATCGTCCGACGCGACGTGTTTACCAACGAGCAATGGGCGATCGAAGGACAGCAATCGCTGCACATCCGCTACGCGATCGCCGCACCCTATACCGGGGACCCGACCCAGAGCGTCTTTCCGTCGATCTGTTCGACCGTCGGCTCCAATTTCGCCAAGACGATCGCACGGTTTCCCCGCGCCGCGTTCACACACGTCTGGACGATCGGCTTCCCGCCAGGTGCTGCAAAGGCCGCCGACCTCCACGTCATCTGGACCGATGGCCAGTCCACCCTCTACCGGGTCGCGCGCTAGATCTGCGCCGTCACCAGTGCATCGATCGCACCCTGGAGGATGTAGGCGGCGGCCATCTTGTCGACGAGTTCGGCGCGTTTGGCGCGGCTGGCGTCCTGTTCGATCAGCGTGCGGGTGACCGCGACGGTCGACCAGCGCTCGTCCTGGAGCAGGATCGGCAGCCCCATGTCCTTGAGGTTCTGCGCGAATGCCCGCGTCGATTGCGAGCGCGGGCTTTCGCTGCCGTCGAGGTTGATCGGCAGGCCGATGACGAGCCCGACGACCGCCTGTGCCTTGATGATCTCGGCCAGTGCGGCCTTGTCCTTCTGGAACTTGGTACGCCGGATCAGGAGCGCGGGGCTCGCGAACGACCAGCCAGCATCGCAAAGTGCGGTGCCGATCGTCTTGGTGCCGACGTCGAGACCGATCAGCCGGCCGCCGTTCGGGAGTGAGTCGCGGAAAAGGGCGGCGGAGAGCGTAATCATTTGAAGGCCGCCAGTCTGCGGTTGGCGTCGGCGCGGACGTTCGCCCAGAACAGGCTGTAGTCGTAGACGTGATAGTTGTTGCCGGGCAGCACGTACGGCCCGAGGCTAGGCGGCTCGCCGATCAGCAGGAAGCCGCGGTCGGCACAGCGTGCGGGCACGCTGCCGATCGCCATCGTCGCGGTCTTGAGGTCGGCGGACGGGACGAGCGTGCCGAGATTGGCGGTGGCGGGCGCAGTCGCGTCGGCGGTGCCGGTCAGCGGGTTGGTGCAGACCATCGGCGTGGCCTTGCGCGGCTGGCCGTTGAACCCTGTGGTCTGGTCGTACGCGTCGACGATCAGCGAGGGATCGGCGGGTTCGGCAAAACTCTCCCACGACAGGATGCAACCCGTCTGGTCCGCGGCGCGGCATTCGGGGAGGCCCATCTTCGGAAGATCGGTCGCGCGCGAGACGGGCCAGCCGACGACATACGCCGCGACGATCCGTGCCTTCAGCTTGGGATCAGTGGCGATGCGGTCGCGTAGCAGGCGGGTGAGGTGGAGCGCGCCCTGACTATGCCCGGCGAGGATGATCGGGCGGGTCGGGCCGGCTTCCTTGAGGAACCGGTCGAACGCCGCAGAGACATCGCCATAGGCGAGCGCCAGCGCGCGTTCGCTGTCCGCGACGCTGGTCAGGAATGCGCCGAACGTGGCCTGGCGATACCGCGGCGCCCAGATGTCGCCGACTTCGTTGAACGCGCTCGCCTGCCCGCGAAGGAACAGCGCCGCCCGCGCATTGGTCTCCGGATCGTCGATCGGCGCGTTCCAATGGTCGCGGTTGATGTACGAGGTCGGGTGAATGAAGAAGATCGCCGCGCCCGTGCCGCGTTCACCGGGCGTGTAGCCGGGCGGCGTCCACAGCGCGGGATTGCCCGGCGCATCGGGGCGGGCGAGCCACATGATCTTTCGCGCGTAGATGTTGCGCGGAGCTTCGCGCTGCGCCTGGAAGGTCTCGCTTGGCACCATCACCGCGCGCATCAATTGCGTGCCGAACAGGCGGTAGGCGAGCAGCGCGGCGATCGCGAGGACGATCATCGCGGCGACGAAATAGAGAAACTTGCGGGCCAAGCGGGACCTTCCGTGCAGGCGGTTGGGTTCCCGTGCCGGAAGCTGGGGAAGGTTGCAACGTGCTCTCTATCTCGATCCTCCCCCGCCAGGGGGAGGTGGCGCGAAGCGTCGGAGGGGGAGGACACGGAACCGAGGTTGCTCTTACCTCCCCCTCCGTCTGGCAAGCGCCAGCCACCTCCCCCTGGCGGGGGAGGATTCGAAGATGGGAGGGAAACATATTGCGCGCCCGCGCCACGCGGTGCTAGCCGCAGCCCATGTCCGTAGATACTGCAACCGTGAAGCGGATCGCGAGCCTTGCGCGCATCGCGATCACCGACGAGGACGCCGCCCGCATGGCGCCGGAACTCGGAAACATCCTTGGCTGGATCGAGATGCTCGAAGAGGTCGACACGACCGGTATCGAGCCGATGACCGCCGTCATCCCCAACACGCTGCGGCTGCGCGACGACGTCGTCAACGCCGACCCGCTGACCGGCGGCGGCATCCGCGAGCAGGTTCTCGCCAATGCGCCCGCAGCAGAGCACGGGTTCTTCGCCGTGCCCAAGGTGATCGAATAATGACCGACCTTACAGATCTCGGGATCGCAGGCATCCGCGACGGCGTCCGCGATGGCAGCTTCAAGGCGCGCGAAGTCGCCGATGCGTTCATCGTAAAGGTGAGCCAGGCCAAGGCGTTGAACGCGTTTCTTGTCGAGACGCCGGAGCACGCGATCGCCGCCGCCACCGCTGCCGATACCGCGCGCGCAGCCGGCGAGACGCTCAAGCCGCTGGCGGGCGTGCCGATCGGCATGAAGGACCTGTTCTGCACCAAGGGCGTCACGACGACCGCGGCGAGCCATATCCTCGAAGGCTTCACGCCGACCTATGAGTCGACCGTCTCTCAGAATTTGTGGGACGCGGGCGCGGGGATGCTCGGCAAGCTGAACATGGACCAGTTCGCGATGGGGTCGTCGAACGAGACCTCCGCGTTCGGCAACGTGATTTCGCCGTGGAAGCGCAACGATGGCGGTAACGCCTCGCTGGCTCCCGGCGGCTCGTCGGGTGGCTCGTCGTCGGCAGTGGCCGCACGGCTCTGCCCCGGCGCGACCGGCACCGACACCGGCGGCTCGATCCGCCAGCCCGCCGCCTTCACCGGCATCTCCGGCATCAAGCCGACCTATGGCCGCTGCTCGCGCTGGGGGACGATCGCGTTCGCCTCGTCGCTCGACCAGGCCGGGCCGATGGCGCGCGACGTTCGCGACTGCGCGATCCTGCTCGAGGCGATGGCCGGGTTCGATGCGAAGGACGGCACCTCGCTGCAGCTCGACGTACCGAAGTGGGAAGCGGGTTTGTCCGGCAATCTCAACGGTCTGCGCGTCGGTATTCCCAAGGAATATCGCGTCGACGGGATGCCCGAGGAGATCGAGGCGCTCTGGCAGCAGGGTATCGACTGGCTGAAGGATGCCGGTGCGACGATCGTCGAGGTCTCGCTCCCGCACACCAAATACGCGCTGCCCGTCTATTACATCATCGCGCCCGCCGAAGCGTCGTCGAACCTCGCGCGCTACGACGGCGTCCGCTACGGCATTCGCGACCTGCCGACCGGCGCCGGCCTGCAGGACATGTACGCCGCGACCCGCGCCGACGGCTTCGGCCCCGAGGTGAAGCGCCGCATCATGATCGGTACCTACGTGCTGTCGGCTGGTTTCTACGACGCGTATTACACGCAGGCGCAGAAGGTCCGGACGCTAATCGCGCGCGATTTCGAGCGGGCTTGGGAGACGTGCGACGTCCTGCTGACCCCGACCGCACCGTCGGCGGCTTTCGCACTCGGCGAGAAGTCGGCGGATCCGATTGCGATGTATCTGAACGACGTCTTCACCGTGCCGTCTTCGCTCGCAGGGCTGCCGGCGATGTCGGTGCCGGGCGGTCTCGACAAGCAGGGTCTGCCGCTCGGGCTGCAGATCATCGGCAAGCCGCTCGACGAGCAAGGCGTGCTGAACGCAGGGCTCGCGATCGAACAGCGAGCAGGATTTACCGCGCGACCAGAGGCTTGGTGGTAACATGAGCGATTATCGTATTCAGGGCGAAACCGGCGAGTGGGAGGTCGTGGTCGGCCTCGAAGTGCACGCGCAGGTGACGTCGAACGCCAAGCTTTTCTCGGGCGCGGCGACCGCGTTCGGCGCGGAGCCCAACACGCAGGTGTCGCTGGTCGATGCGGCGATGCCGGGGATGCTGCCGGTGCCGAACCGCGAGTGCATCCGCCAGGCGGTCCGCACCGGCATGGCGATCGAGGCGCAGATCAACAAATGGTCGCGGTTCGACCGTAAGAATTACTTCTACGCCGATCTGCCGCAGGGCTATCAGATCAGCCAGCTCTATCATCCGATCGTGGGTGAGGGTGCGATCGACATCAGCCTCGACGAGAAGAACCCCGACGCCGCGGGCAAGCGGATCGGCGTCGAGCGCATCCATGTCGAGCAGGATGCCGGCAAATTGATGCACGACCAGCATCCAACGCAGTCGTACGTCGACCTCAACCGGTCGGGCGTCGCGCTGATGGAGATCGTGTCGAAGCCGGATCTGGCATCGCCAGCGGAAACAGGGGCTTATTTGCGGAAGCTGCGATCGATCCTGCGCTATGTCGGCTCGTGCGACGGCAACATGGAAGAGGGCTCGATGCGCGCCGACGTCAACGTCAGCGTGCGCAAGCCCGGTGACGAGCTGGGCACGCGGACCGAGACGAAGAACGTCAATTCGGTGCGCTTCGTGATGGCGGTGGTCGAGCAGGAGGCCAGGCGTCAGGTCGAGGTGCTCGAAGCCGGCGGCAAGATCCAGCAGGAAACGCGGCTCTACGATCCCGATCGCAACGAGACGCGATCGATGCGGTCGAAGGAAGACGCGCATGATTACCGCTACTTCCCGGATCCCGACCTGTTGCCGCTGGTGCTCGACGACGCGTTCCTGGCCGAGTGTCGGGCTTCGTTGCCCGAGCTGCCCGATGCAAAGCGCGCGCGGTACGAGGCGCTCGGGATCACCGCGTATCAGGCGACGGTGTTGACCGCCGAGGTCGAGGCGGCACGGTGGTTCGATGCGTTGCTCGACGCGGGCGTGAAGCCGGCGGCGGCGGCGAACTGGACGACATCGGAGTTGTTCGGCGCGCTCAACCGGACCGGCAAGGACATCGAGAATTCGCCGGTGTCGCCGGCGCAGGCGGCGGAACTGCTGGGGCTGATCGCGGACGGCACGCTGTCGGGCAGTCTCGCGAAGCAGGTGTTCGAGGTGATGCTCGAGACCGGGGACGGCGCGGCGAAGGTGGTCCAGGATCGCGGGTTGAAGCAGACCAGCGATACCGGTGCTATCGAGGCTGTGATTACTGACGTGATGGCGGCGAACGCTGACAAGGTCGCTGATTACCGCGGCGGCAAGGACAAGCTGTTTGGGTTCTTCGTTGGCCAGACGATGAAGGCTATGGGGGGGAAGGCTAACCCTGCCGTGGTGAACGAGGTGTTGAAGGGGATGCTTGGGGAGTCGGTAGCTTCGTAAGCTACCGACTTTCGCGCTCTCCCGCACCTACCGGTTTCCCGCCCATGTCCGTTCTCCCGCGAAGGCGGGAGTCCAGGGTAACGAAACGCGGCGCTGCTTGATTCCTGGGCCCCCGCGTTCGCGAGGGAACTAGCAGAAGTGTGGTTCGTCCGCTCTCGACAGGCACCACCCCGGCGAAGGCCGGGGCCCAATTGGGGGACGTTGCTGACTGAGGGCAGCGCTTCGTTACTGCAACCTTTCCAATTGGGCCCCGGCCTTCGCCGGGGTGGTTGTGTGTGGAGGCGGCCTTACGCGTCCACCTTCTGCGGATGATGTGGCACGAGGATCAGCGTGTTCTCCTCTACCCGCCACGACGCGAGGCGCGACAGGAAGTTCATCCCCAGCACGTTGGTCTCGCCAAACGCCGGCGACACCACCACCTGCAAATCGCGCGCGACGATCGCGCCAAGACGCAGCGAGGCGATTGTCCCCGTCTTCGCCGCGATCGACCCATTGGCGGTCTGCAAGACGATCGGCACCACGCCGACCCGCGCCTCAACACCAGCTTTCTCCGCCGTCTTTTCCGAAATAGCCGTAATCGTCGCGCCGCTGTCGATCAGAAGCCGCTGACTCACCCCGTCGATCGTCGCCCGCGCCCAGAAATGGCCATCCGGCGACATCCGGATGCGAACCTCGCCGCCAACCACCTGCTGGTCCTCGATCTTCAGGAACCGCGCGATCTTGCCGACATAGGGATCGAACTGGCGCCGCTGGTCGGCCGCGACGAACAGCAGTCCGACGAGGACCAGCGTAATCGCCAGATTAACGAGCGTGCGGATGATGGGGATGCGCTGCGCTACGATCAGCAGCAATACGGCGAACCCGAGCGCGATATAGAGGCTTTGGTGTTCGGCGAAGGTGGGAATCGTGGAGATTATCGGGTCCTGATTGGCGGGAGTGGCGTCATATAGCTAACCACGCCCGCCTGTACGGTTGCTGACGCAAGCTTACTGCGCGTCGTTGTCCTGGTTCTTCACGACGCCACCGGTACCACCGACGCCATCGGGCATGCCGGTTTCCGTGAACGTCTCGCGCTCGTCGCCGCCTTCGCCGCGCTCGACCGCGTCCGAACGCGACTCAACCGCCTGTTCGATATCGCTGCGGGTATCCTCGTCACGATCCTCGGGGAGCGTTTCGGGGTTCGTGCCGGAATGCGTATCGCTCATGCTCAAAACTCCGGCTGGACGGGTGCGGGATCGTTCGACGGCGTTCCAGGGGCAGGCACGTCGATGTCGGGCGCGGGCGGATTGAACTCCGGCGGCGGCGCGGTCGGCTCGACGGGCGACGTCGGGGTCGGGAATTCTGCCGGGGGTTGGGTAGCCATGATGTCTCTCCTTCTAATTGTTCAACGCCTGTAATCAGCGGGAGTTGCCTATGTGCTTGCCCCCGCATGCAACGTTGGTATAGACGCGCCCGCTACGGCGATGTCCTGTGCGGGCGTGGCGGAACTGGTAGACGCGCTTGGTTTAGGTCCAAGTATCGCAAGATGTGGGGGTTCGAGTCCCTTCGCCCGCACCAGCCCGCCGCGCAGGCGAGGCGACCGCCCGAAGAATTATCCTGAATGCTCTTTTAGACAAAGGCCGGACATGCAGACTGTCGAGACGTTGAACGAGGGCCTCAAGCGCGCCTTTACGCTCACCATCACCGCGAAGGATATCGATGCTAAGGTCGATGTCGAGCTGAAGCGCCTCGCGCCGCAGATGAAGATGCCGGGCTTCCGTCCAGGCAAGGTGCCGGCGAACCTCATCCGCAAGATGCACGGTCCGGCGCTGACGCAGGACGCGCTGAACGCGGCGATCCAGGAGAGCGTCCAGACGCTCGTCGCCGAGAAGCAGCTTCGCCCCGCGATGCAGCCTTCGGTCGAGCTGGAAGATGGCTATGACCTCGGCAAGGACGCCGTGGTCAAGGTCGAGATGGAGGTCCTCCCGCAGGTTCCCGCACCCGCGATCGACGGTATCAAGCTCGAGCGCCTGACCGTGCCCGTCGCCGACGAGGCGGTCACCGAGCAGCTCCAGAAGTTCGCCGACCAGCAGAAGAAGTGGGACGACGCAGCCGACGATTACGTCGCGGCGATGGGCGACCTCGTCACCGTCGATTTTGTCGGCAAGACCGCCGACGGCGTCGCGTTCGAGGGCGGCACCGGCACCGACATGGGCGTCGAGCTCGGTTCGGGTCGTCTGATCCCGGGCTTCGAGGATCAGCTCGTCGGCGTGAAGACCGGCGACGACAAGGTCCTCAACGTGACCTTCCCCGAGGAGTATCAGGAGAAGTCGCTCGCAGGCCAGCCGGCGACGTTCGACATCACCGTCAAGTCGGTGAAGACCGCGGGCGAGAGCAAGATCGACGAGGATCTGGCGAAGTCGCTCGGTCTCGAGAGCCTCGAGCAGCTCACGGGTCTGCTCAAGGGTCAGATCGAGCAGGAGCATAACGGTCTCACGCGCACGCACATGAAGCGCAAGCTGCTCGACCAGCTCGCCGAGGGTCATGACTTCGAGGTTCCGCCGTCGATGGTCGAAGCCGAGTTCAACCAGATCTGGTCGCAGCTCCAGCACGAAGCCACGCATGAGGCCGATCCCGAGGCCGCGATGGCCGAGATGGAAGGCGAGCGCGACGATTACCGCAAGATCGCCGAGCGTCGCGTGCGCCTTGGCCTGCTCCTGTCCGAAATCGGTCAGGCGAACGGCGTCGAGGTGTCCAACCAGGAAATGCAGCGTCTGCTGGCACAGGCCGCGCAGCAATATCCCGCCGAGCAGCGCCAGCAGTTCATGCAGTACGTCCAGCAGGAGCCGATGGCGGCCGCCCAGCTGCGCGCGCCGCTGTATGAGGACAAGGTCGTCGACTTCCTGTTCGAGAAGGCCGAGATCACCGACCGCGAAGCCACGCGCGAGGAGCTCGAGGCTGCGATCGAGAGCGAGGACGGGTTCGCCAGCGGCACGCACACGCATGACCACGACAATCACAAGCCGAAGAAGAAGGCTGCTGCCAAGAAGGCCAAGCCAGCGTCGGACGCGGCTGCTTCGGATGACGCCGTGACGGACGAGGCACCGGCTTCGGACGCGACGGACGAGGCCAAGCCTGCGAAGAAGGCGCCTGCCAAGAAGAAGGCGGCTCCGGTCGAAGCAGAGACCGCCGTGACGGAGTCGTCGCCGGTTGCTGCCGAGAACGCAGAGGGCACCGAAGCTGCCGACGCACCGGCGAAGAAGCCGCGCGCGAAGAAGGCCGCGACCAAGACCGAGGCGTAATCGTCGTGTGAGCGCCCCAGAGCTGAGGCGCTCGACCCATAATCGGGTCACTTCCCCGGCGGAGGCCGGGGCCCAGTTGGAAAGGTAGCTGTAACGGCGTGCAAAGCTCCGTTATGGACCTTCCCCAACTGGGTCCCGGCCTCCGCCGGGGAAGTGCGTTTTGGGATGGTTCGGTGACTGACGTTTCGACTGCTGCTCGATCTCCGATCCCGTCTATCAACTTCGCAGGGCAGGCCATGACCGAACCGAGAATCGCCGTCCTGCTCCCGTGCTACAACGAGGAAGCCGCGATCGCGCAGACGATCGCCGGGTTCCGCGGTGCGCTGCCCGGCGCCACCATCTACGTTTACGACAACAACAGCGCGGACCGCACGATCGAGGTCGCGCGTGCCGCCGGCGCCGTGGTGCGGACCGAGCGCATCCAGGGCAAGGGCGCCGTCGTCCGCCGGATGTTCGCCGACATCGACGCCGATATCTACGTGATGGCCGATGGGGACGCGACCTACGACGCCGCCTCCGCCCCGAATCTGGTCGCTCGCGTCCTGGACGAGCAGCTCGACATGGTCGTCGGCTCACGCATCAGCCAGGTCCAGGAAAGCTACCGCCGGGGCCACCGTTTCGGCAACGCGCTCCTCACCGGCATGCTCGCCCGCCTGTTCGGCCGCAGCTTCACCGACATCCTGTCCGGCTACCGCGTCTTTTCGCGCCGGTTCGTGAAGAGCTTCCCGTCGCTTTCGGCCGGGTTCGAGATCGAGACCGAGATCAGCGTCCACGCGCTCGAACTGAAGATGCCGATCGGCGAGGTCGAGACGCCCTATTACGCGCGCCCCGAAGGCTCCGAATCGAAGCTCAGCACCTACGGCGACGGCTGGCGCATCCTCCGCACGATCATGACGCTCTACCGGATCGAGCGGCCGCTCTGGTTCTTCGGCGCGATCGGCAGCGTGTTCGGCCTCCTCGCGCTGATCCTCGGCATCCCGCTGGTGCTGACGTACATCGAGATCCACCAGGTCCCGCGCTTCCCGACCGCGATCCTGATCACCGGTCTGGGCATCTTCGCCGCGCTCAACGTCTTCACCGGCCTGATCCTGGACACGGTAGTCCGCGGCCGCCGAGAAGTCCGCCGCCTGGCATACTTGGCCTACCCAGCCCCAGGCATCTGACTCCCTCGCCCCTCCGGGGAGAGGGAAGGAGGAGCCACTCGGCGACGGGAGGGAGAGGGGAAGTTGGGATCCGCCAACCTCCCCACACGCTCCCACCGACAAGCGCATGCGTGCCCTCCTTCTCGCCAAAGCGCCGAGCGGCAGGCAGGGCTTGAACTCCCCTCTCGGACCGCCGATGTTAGCGGTTCACTGGGGCATAAGAGAGATTTCCATGCACAATCCGTTCGAGACCGGCGATTTCGCGAGCCCGTTGGCCAGCGCCGGGCTCGGCCTGCAGCAGACGCAAGCAGGCCTGGTTCCCATCGTCATCGAGCAGTCGAACCGCGGCGAGCGCTCGTTCGACATCTTCTCGCGCCTGCTCCGCGAGCGCATCATCTTCGTGACCGGCGGCGTCGAGGACGGCATGGCCTCGCTGATCACCGCACAGCTGCTCTTCCTCGAGTCCGAGAACCCGAAGAAGG
>Ga0308164_10002733_pt1 | contig 17007 bp, 14 predicted proteins | sample PhyTR2_FD_201031 | JGI IMG/M metagenome (GOLD analysis project Ga0308164, IMG submission 201031) | Phyllosphere microbial communities from UC Gill Tract Community Farm, Albany, California, United States - DLSLT.R2 | ecosystem: Host-associated > Plants > Phyllosphere > Unclassified | place: USA... | reverse complement strand
AAGTGGACCATCGACAAGCCGTTGCTGTCGACGATCTACATGTACTCGTCGACCAACACGAAGGCCAGCGTCAACGGCACCACCGTGGACTTCACCGACAAGGGCAGCATCCAGGCCTACCCCGCCGTCTACGACATCGGCGCTCCCGAGGGCGACCTCTTCGAGGCCGAGGCGCAGACCTTCACGGCCGGCACGGGTGGCAAGGCCAACTACGAGGGCATCGAGCTCGGCCTGAAGCCGACGAAGGCCCTTACGGATGCCGTGCAGAAGGAAGTCAACGCGCACCTCGACGAGTGCGTCGCCTCGACGGACACCAACCCCGAGGGCTGCGGACTGCGCATCCCCACCTACCTCGACTTCTCCTCGGTGTCGAGCGTCGCCTACAAGGTCAACACCTACCCGACCGTGACGGTCGACGAGAACGGACGCTACTTCGAGTCCGGTGAGGGCGACGTGGGCGCGACCGTCAACGGCACCAAGTTCGACGGTTCCGCCGGAACGGTCGAATACGGTTCGGACGACTGGGGCCCCTCGGGCAAGATCAACATCGACGACGACGAGAAGGTCTCGCTCGAGTTCTACTAAACCGACAGTCCGCTGAGACGCGGCCCGCCGGCAAACGGAAAAGGGGCGGTTCGAACCGAGAGGTTCGGACCGCCCCTTCGTCGTCGGCATGGAAGTCGGAACCGGCGAGAATCACCTCTGCCCGGCGGGGGTGCCCGCCGATCAGCCAACACCGTATGGCCTGGCCCAGGAGCACGAGATATCGGCTCAGCAGGCGGACCCGTCGACCGAACGAATCTCGGCTCCGTGAGATCTGGCAGGTCTACGTGGCGTAGCTGGACGACGAGTCAGCAGGTTTAGAAGCCACCGCCCATGGTGCGCAGGCGCTCCACCCGGTCGGGAATGGGCGGGTGCGTGGCGAAGAGGCGATCCATGACGCCGGGCTTCATGGGGTCGGCGATCCACAGGTGCGCCATGGAGCTGTTCTGCTTCTGCATGGGGCGACCGTAGGCCGCCAGCTTCTGCAGGGCGCTGGCGAGGGCCTCGGGGTGCCGCGTCGTGAGGGCGCCCGTGGCGTCGGCCAGGTATTCGCGCTGACGCGAGATGGCCAGCTGCACGACCGTGGCCACGAGCGGCGCGACTAGCATGGCGACGAGGCCCACGATCATGATGACCGGGTTGCCACCGCCGTTGTTGTTGTTGCGGTTGCCGCCGAAGAACGCCATGCGCAGGAACATGTCCGAGATGAAGCCCACAGCGACGACGAGCCCGAAGACCACCATCGAGACGCGGATGTCATAGTTGCGCACGTGGCCCAACTCGTGCGCCATGACGCCCTCGAGCTCGGGATCGGTCATCAGGTCGAGCAGGCCCGTGGTCGCGGCGACCGAGGCGTGCTCGGGGTCGCGACCCGTGGCGAACGCATTCGGCGCCGGGTCGTTGATGATGTAGACCTTCGGCATGGGCGTGCCCGTGGCGATCGACAGGTTCTCGACGATGCGGTACAGCCGCGGGTTGTCGCGTTTCTCGATCTCTTGCGCACCCGACACCGCGAGGGCCTGCTTGGCGGCGAAGAAGTACTGGAAGAGCGCATAGGCCGAGGCACCCAGGATCGTGAAGATCACGATGGTCGGGCTGTTGTAGATATAGCCGGCGAGCCAGCCCAGCCCGCCGATGATCAGCAGGAAGAACACGATGATGAAAACCGTGTTGCGTTTGTTCTTAGCTATTGCGCGATACATCTAGACCTCGTCGATCAGGGCGGGCCGGATGCCGCGACTAGAACTGCACGCGCGGAGGCTCTGCGATGGCCGCGCTGTCGGTGACCTCGAAGAACTCGCGCTCAGAGAAGCCGAGGTTCTTGGCGAACAGGTTGTTGGGGAACACCTTGATCTTGGTGTTGAGCTCGCGCACGCCACCGTTGTAGAACCGGCGCGACGCCTGGATCTTGTCTTCGGTGTCGACGAGCTCGCCCTGCAACTGCAGGTAGTTCTGCGACGCCTGCAGCTGCGGGTAGGCCTCGGCCACGGCGAAGATCGACTTCAGGGCCTGCTGCATGTGGTTTTCAGCAACGGATGCCTCGGCCGGGCTGGCGGCGCCGAGCGTCTCTGCGCGGGCCTTCGTCACGTTCTCGAACACCGACTTCTCGTGGGCGGCATAGCCCTTCACGGCTTCGATGATGTTCGGGATGAGGTCGGCACGGCGCTTGAGCTGAACCGTGATGTCGCTCCAGGCCTCGTCGACGCGAACGTTGAGCGTGACCAGGGAGTTATAGGTGACCCAGAAGTAGATGCCGATCACAGCGACCAGGGCGACGACGATGAGTACCGGGATGAGCCATTCCATGGCCTGGGCTCCTAAAAGTAATGGGGCAGAAAAAGGTGCGGGTGTTGGCAATCTTACTGGCCCCTGTCCGAGTGTCGGCTGTGTTTCGGCCGGGGCTCCGCTCGGCATCCGCTTCGACCCGACGAGGCGAGAGAGCGCGGACACGCGTCGAAAAAAGACCGGGCGGGCTGGGAAATACGTCCAAAGGCGGCGAGTGGGTTGCGGGAAACCGGGATGGCCGGGCTAAATGGTATGTGGTGGGGATTTCACGTATCAACCGAGCAGCACAAGCCCGGGCGCAGTCGTCTGTGTCGTCTGAGGCGAACTCGGCGATCCTCGGGCGGGCGCCGGATGCGAAATCCTCTCGCTTTCGTGGGATTCTCGGGGTCGCTCTTGCCGCGTTGATCGTGCTGACGGGCGCTTCGGTACTCACCGGCACCTCCGCGGCCTTCGCCGAGTCGACGCCCAGCCCCGCGCCTCCGGCCACGTCCCCCGCCCCGCTGCCGGCACCCACCATCACGTCTCCCGCGCCGGGCACTTTCGTCAACGGCACGAGCGTGCGCGTGCAGGGCACCAAGGCGTCGGGCACGAGCATCCAGATTCTTGCGGGGCCTGGGCAGGACAGTCTGTGCCAGGTTTCGGGCGATGCGGGAACGACGTTCGACTGCGTGGTGCCGGTGTCGCAGAGCGCCAGGCAGTTCGTGCTCACGGCCGTGCAGTACGGCGGCGGTCAGAGCGAGAACCAGCGCACCGCCGTGGCCATCCAGGCGCTGATGCCGCCCACCGTGAACGCGCAGAGCGGCACGACGCCCGGGCCCGTCGGCGGCACGGGTTACCCCGGTGCGACCGTGACCGTGGCCTCGAACGGCAACGTGTTCGCCACGACGACCGTCACGAATGGCGGCACGTGGGGTGCCACCATCCCCGATTCGACGCCGTCGGGCACCTACAGCATCCAGGCGACGCAATCGTTCACGCCGGGGGGCGCCTCGTCCCGGCCGAGCGCCAGCGTGCCCATTCAGGTCGAGATCGAGAGCATCCCCGCGCCGACCATCACCTCGCCGACCAACGGGCAGGATGTGTCGCCCTCGGGCGCCACCTACTCGGGCACGGGAAAGAACGGGCTCACCGTGATGGTGAATGCCGGAAACGAACAGGGCGAGCGACTCGTGTGCACGGCCACCGTGTCGGGCGGGCGCTGGAGCTGCTCGGGCGCCGGCATGCCCTCGGGAGCCGCGACACTCATCGCCCTGCAGACCGACGGAAAGAACCTGCCGGCCTCGAGCATTCCCGTGAGCGTGAACTATGGCGCGGCATCCGGCTTGGGTACCACGCCGACATCGCCGAGCACCCCCGGGAGTACGCCGCAGGCCCCCGGCACGCAAACGCCCGGACCGACGGCTGCGCCCGCCCCCGGGTCGACCGCGACGCCTGCGCCCGCACCCGTGACCCCCGGGCAGACGCCCAGCGAGGGAGCCACTCCCCCGGGCGGTGGCGGCGGGCTGCAAGAGGACGGCGGCACCTGGGCCGACAGCACGCCCTTCACGAACGCGCTGCAACCCACATCCGGCGTGCTGTTCACCGCGGACTGGTGGCGCGCCGTCGCGCTGGCCGCCGGAGCCATTGCGCTGCTGCTCGTGCCGGCCCGACTGCTCGCGAACATCGTCGCCGCGCGCATCTCGCCCGTCAGGCGTCACGGGCACGGCATCTCCCACTTCACCGGGCGCAACCGCCCGGCCGCCGAGTTCGACCGCGCGCCCGAGCTGCCGAGTCCCGGCGTGTGGGTGACCGGCGCCTTCGGCATCGTCATGACGGCCATCCTCGTGATGCTCGCCAACCCCATCGAGGGCCAGCCCGGCTACCTGCGGCTGCTTCTCGCCTCGGTGATCGCGCTACTTCTCGTGAACGCCGCCGGAACGCTCGTGCCCGTCGTGCTCGCGCGGTGGTGGAAGGCCGGGCCCGCCACCATCAAACTCGCACCCCGCTATTTGATCGCCGTGGCCGCCGCATCCGCCCTGTCGCGTGTGCTCGAACTGCAACCCGCCATCCTGTTCGGGCTCGTGTTCACCGTGAGCCTCGTGAGCGTGATCGGTGCCGAGCTGCGGGGCAAGGTGGCCCTCGCCCGCATCGCCGCAGTGTTCTCGGTGGGCGTGGTCGGATGGGTCGCTACCGGCCTGATCGGTCAGCCGTCCGGGTTCTGGGGTGCGCTCGGTTCTGAGATCGCCGGAATCACGGCCATGGCGGGCGTCGGCTCGGCCGCCATCATGCTCATCCCGCTGGGGCAGCTGAGCGGGCGCGCAATCTACTCGTGGTCGAAGCCGCTGTGGATGGCCGTGACGCTCGTGATGTTCACGGCGCTGTTCCTGCAGCTCGGGCCCGTGATCGACAGCTGGCAGGGCGGGGTGGCCGCTTCGGCCGCCGTGTTGCTGGCCGCGGGGTTCGGCGCGGTTTCGCTGTCGCTGTGGTTGTGGCGGCGCTACGTTCAGCCCGCGTTGCGCTGAGCGGGCTGAACGTCTGGTCGGGTTGACGTCTAACTAAGCGGACGTCTAGCCGAGCGGACGTTTAGCGGCGCTGCGGTCTAGCCGGGTTGGGGTCTAGCGGTCGCCGAACACGACCGGCAGGCCGCTCTGGTGCCAACCCGTGATTCCGCCCACGATGTTGACGGCGTCGTAGCCCTGCTGCTCGAGGTAGTCGGTGACGCGCGCGCTGCGGCCGCCCGAGTGGCAGAGCACGTAGACCGTGGAATCATCCGGAATCTTGTCGAGGTTCTCGGTGAGCGTGCTCATGGGCACGTGCGTGGTGCCGTCGACATGCGCCTCGGCCCACTCGTCGTCCTCGCGCACGTCGATGATGCGGGGGGTGTCGATGGCCTGCAGGTCGCTGGGGGTGATCTCCTTCATGCATCCATCCTGTCACGCTCACGGCTCGGCGATCAGGGGGCCGTGGCGACGGATGTCGGTGGCTGCGGCGAGAATAGGAGGATGTTCCTCGTGCTCGATCGCCTGCCCGGCGGTTCGGCGCGCCTCACCGAGGTCGATGACGCGGGGGTCGTGCTCGACAGCATGACGCTCGGTGCCGACGAGGTGGCGCGCGAGGTCGACCGGCGCGAGCGTGTGGCCGATGCCGCCGCGGCCGTTGGTGCTGATGCCGCTGCCGGTGCCGGTGCCGGTGCTGCTGCGGATGCCGGTGCTGCTGCTGACTATGCCGATGCGGGCGCTGGTGCTGCTGCCGCCCCTAGCCGTGGTGCGAGCTCGGCCGCCGCACGGCCCCGCTGGGTGTGGGACGACACGTCGGTTTGGTATGGCGAGCTGCTGCAACAAGGGGTGCTCGTCGAACGAGCCTGGGATCTGCGCCTGTGTCGAACCATTCTGCGCCGCGCGGTGTCGACGCGCGGGAGCCGTCTCGTCGCGTCCCCGCTGGATGCGTGGGACGCCCCGCCCGCTTTCGTGCGACCGTCGCGCGGCGAGACGCTCTTCGACGGCCTGCTCGACGACGATGCTCCGGCCGACTCCGGGCTCTCGGCGCTCGACGAGTTACAGCGGCAACTCGAGGCGCTGGCGTCGAGCTCCGAACCCGGGCGCCTGCGGCTGCTGCTCGTCGCCGAGTCGACGGGTGCGCTCATCGCCGCCGAGATGCGCCACAGCGGTGTGCCGTGGCGGGCCGATGTGCATGATCGTCAACTGACAGACATCCTCGGCTCTCGTCCCACGCACAACGGCCGGCCAGAGAAGCTCGAACACCTGGCCGACGAGATTCGCGGGTTGCTCGGTGCACCCCAGCTGAATCCCGATTCTCAGCCCGAACTTCTGCGGGCCCTCCGGCAGGCGGGCCTCGGCGTGACCTCGACGAGCAAATGGGAGCTGGGCGAGCTCAAGCATCCGGTGATCGAGCCCCTGCTGCGTTACAAGAAGATGTCTCGACTGCTGGGCGCCAACGGCTGGGCGTGGATGGATGCGTGGGTGCGCGACGGCCGGTTCCACCCCGACTATGTGGTGGGCGGCGTCGTGACGGGCCGCTGGGCCACCTCGGGAGGCGGCGCGCTGCAACTGCCCGCGCAGATCCGTTCGGCCGTGCAAGCAGATGACGGCTGGAAACTGGTGGTCGCCGACGCCGCCCAGCTCGAACCGCGCATCATCGCCGCCATGTCGCGCGACACCGCGATGGCCGACGCCGGGCGCGAACGCGACCTCTACCAGGGCCTCGTCGACGCGGGTGTCGTCGACACCCGACCGCACGCCAAGCTCGCCATGCTGGGCGCCCTCTATGGCGCGACGTCGGGTGAGAGCGCGCGACTCATGCCGCGTCTGCTGAAGGCCTACCCGAAGGCCACGGGGCTCGTCGAGGCTGCCGCGCGGGCCGGCGAGGCGGGCGAGCAGGTGAGCACGTGGCTGGGGCGCAGCTCGCCCCTGCCGTCGGATGAGTGGCGCGAGGTGACCCGGCTCATCGGGCAGGAGGGCACCTCCCCCGCCGATGAGAAGCGCGCCCGCCAGGTGGCTCGCGACTGGGGTCGCTTCACACGCAACTTCGTGGCGCAGGGCACCGCGGCCGAGTGGGCGATGTGCTGGATGGCAGGGCTGCGGTTGCGCCTGCGCTCCCTGCGCACGGCCGAAGGAACGCCGCAGCTCGTGTTCTTCTTGCACGACGAGGTCATGGTGCACGCGCCCGCCGCGGTGGCCGACGAGGTCGCGAGGGCCGTGCGCGAATCCGCGGCAGAGGCCGGGCGCCTACTCTTTGGCGGCTTCCCCATCGACTTCGCGCTCGAGGTCGTCATCGCGGATAACTACGCCGAAGCGAAGTGACGCGCCCGCCACCCTCTAAACCACGAGGTTGGCCACCGCAAGACCCCCGTTTGACGAGCATTTCTCATCTAGCCTCGCCCCATGGGCATATCGACGAAGATCACCACCTCCCTGGCCACCCTCTCCACTGCGGCCGTCATCGTGGGGGTGGCAGCCCTCCCGGCTAGCGCCGCCACGACGACCCGCTGGGCCGAGTTCACGGAACTCGCCGGTGCGGCCGGAGCCCAGACCGGTGCGCTGACGCTCGACATCGGCGCATTTCCGACGGCCACCATCGCGACGGATGCCGGCACGCGGAACGCTGGCGTCGTGCAGGGCGCTTCGACGTGGCTCTCCCCCAGCACGCCCGTCGGAGCGAAGTACGGCACGTCGCGCAACCAGGACTACCTCAACCTTCCCGCCACGACATCCAATAGCCCGTCGACCACCACCTATACCTTCGACACGGCGACGCCGACAGCCGGCTGGGCCCTCGTCCTCGGCGATATCGATGCCGACGCCGTGCGGGTGAGCGCCACCACCGCGACAGGCGCCGCCGTGCCGGTTGCTCAACTGAACTACCGAGGCGGTTTCAACTACTGCTCGAACAGCGGGGCGGGCGAGCCCTCCTGCACCGGCTCGGCGACCGATGTGCCCACCTGGGACCCGGCGACAGCGACCCTCACCGGCAACGATGGTGCCTCGGATACCTCGGGCGCGGCCGGATGGTTCGAGCCTACGGCGGCCATCAAGACGCTCACCTTCACCTTCACGAGCCGCAGCGGTTTGCCGATCTTCCAGACCTGGTTCACCGGCCTCGCCCGCGACATCAGCGGGTCGGTCACGTCGACCGCTGACGGCGGCTCGGCCTACGAAGGGGCGACGGTGACCCTGACCGATGCATACGGTGACGCCGTCGCGACCACGACGTCCGACGCGTCGGGTTCCTACGCGTTCCCCGGCTACACCGCGGCCCCGGGATACACCGTCGCGGTTGAGGTGCCGGCCGGTTGGACCGCGAACGGCCCCACGAGCCGCGGTGTCGACCTCAGCACTCAGGATGCCGCGAATGTGAACTTCGAGCTCGCACCCCCGGTCGTCGCCCCGTCGGGAACGATCGCCGGGTCCGTGATCGACGAGGAGGGCGCGCCCGTCGCCGACATCGCCATCGAACTGGACGGACCCCTCGCCGACGTTACGACGACGACCGACGCTGACGGCACCTACGACTTCGCCGGCCTCGATGTCGGCGACTACACGGTAACCGCGACGGCACCGGATGACTTCGAATTCGACGGTCCTGCGGCGCAGACGGTAAGCGTCGACAACGCGGGAGCGGCGGTCACTGTGCCCGCCTTCCGACTCGCGGCCGTTATCGCCGAGCCCACCCCGACGCCCGCGCCCACACCCGATCCCACGGCGACCCCCGTGCCGACAACGGTGCCGAGTCCGTCCGACGCCCCCACTGCTGCGCCCACTCCCGGGACCGTCGGTGGCCGACCGGGATCCGGCTCGTTGCCGGCGACGGGTGCTGAGACCCTCCCCGGTCTGACGATCACCGCCGGCCTCCTCCTCGGGCTCGGCGCCCTGTTCACCCTGGGCTCAGGCTCCGCGGCAGCTCGACGCCGCCGCGTATACGCCCGCACCGAACGCTAGACCGGCAGACGGAACGCGGCGCCACCCACCCTGTGGTGCCGCGTTCCGTCGCTCCGGCGCCGGACGTCTCCGCCCCGAACCGGGGGTATGCGAAAGACGCCGGATGCGGTTGTCTGAGGATGTGTCCGATTCGACGCCGCCAGCTGTTGCGAAACGTTATCGGAGCCCCCAGGCACGGCCGACGGTGACCGACATCTACTCCTCCGATTCCGGATGGACGAGAGCACCGGGCGCTCCGCGTTTGACCCTCACCCTCGCCGCCGAGCTGCGCGCTCAGGGCGTCACCATGGTGCGCACCCGGTGGCGGTTCACGACCAAGGAGTTCACGATCGCGTCGCTGATCCCGCCGGACGAGTCGGGCCGATAGACAGACCGCCCGGCCAGTAGTGACCGCTGGCCGATCGTTCTAACCCGGCAGGCGGCCGAGGCCGTCTACGACAGGGATCGCCGCGAGAAGACGCTGCGTGTAGGCATCCTGAGGGTTCGTCCACACGCTGTCGACGGGCCCGTGCTCGACGATCTTGCCCGCGCTCATGACCGCGACGTCGTCGGCGATCACGCGCACCACCGATAGGTCGTGGCTGATGAACAGCAGAGCCGCACCCGTCTCGACCGCCAGTTTGCGCATGAGCTTTGCCACCCGCGCCTGCAGCGACGCGTCGAGCGAGGCGATGGGTTCGTCCCCGATCAAGAGTTCGGGCCCGGCCGCGATGGCCCGCGCGATGGCGATGCGCTGACGCTGACCGCCCGAGAACTGGTGGGGGTAGCGGTCGCGGCTCGAGGCATCCAGTTCGACGTGTTCGAGCAGCTGCGGCACATTCCACGCATCGCGATCGGGGTTCACGCGCAGACCGTCCTCGATCTGGCTACCGACCGTGCGGCGCGGGTTGAGCGACGCGAACGGGTTCTGGAACACCATCTGGATGCGCATGAGCGCGGGGTCGCGTTTGCGCAGCCCGAGCTTGCCGATGCGCTGACCGTTGAAGCTGATCGAACCGGCCGACGTGGGTTCGAGGCCACAGACGGCGCGCGCCAACGTCGACTTGCCGCATCCGGATTCGCCGACCAGGCCGAGCACCTGACGGGGTTCGAGGTCGAAGCTCACACCGTCGACGGCGTTGAGGGTGCCACGACCGGGCAGCTTGTAGGTGACGCGCACGTCGTCGAGCGAGAGCAGAGTCATGACAGACCGCCTTCGGTAGGTGCCGCATCCCGAGCATTCGCTGCACCGGCTTCATTGGGCGCATCGGCCGCATTCGGCGCATCGGCCGCATCGGGCAGGGCCTCGATGAGCGCACGCGTATAGGGATGCTGCGGATCGGTGATCACCTGGAACCGTGAGCCGTGCTCAACGATTTCACCCATGCGCATGACCGCGATCGTGTCGGCCAGCGCCGACATCACGCCGAGGTCGTGCGTGACGAGGATGATCGCGATGCCGAGTTCGTCGCACAGCGTGCGCAGCAACCGCAAAATACCGGCCTGCACCGTCACATCGAGCGCCGTCGTGGGCTCGTCGGCGATCAGCACCGACGGCTCGCACATGAGCGCCGACGCGATGGCGATGCGCTGCAGCTGCCCGCCCGAGAACTGGTGCGGGTATTTGCGCAGGGCCGCCTCGGGGCTCGGCACGGCGACGAGGCCCAACATCTCGAGCGCCCGCTGCTTCGCAGCCTTCTTCGACGCGCCGGTGTGGTGCCGATAGTGGTCGATGAGCTGCGCCTCGATCGTGAGCATGGGGTGCAGGCTCGCGGTCGGGTCTTGGAAGATCATGGCGATCTTGGCGCCGCGGTATTCGTTCATGGCCCGCTGCTTGAGCTGCGTCAGTTCGACACCCTCGAAGCGGATGCTGCCACCCACGTTGGCGCCCGCGGGCAACAGTCCGCACACCGCGAGCCCCGTCATGGTCTTACCCGAGCCCGATTCGCCCGCGAGCCCCGTGATCTGACCGGCCGGCACGTCGAGGTCGATGCCGCGCAGGATCTTCTTTTCGGCATCCCCCCGCCCGAAGCTGAGGGTCAATCCTTGAATGGTGATTCCGGATGCGCTCACAGCGCCCTCCCCTGAACGGCTTCCTGCGAGCGCGGGTCGAGCGCGTCCCGCAACGCGTCGCCCAAGAAGTTGAAGGCGAGCACGACGGTGAGAATGGCGAGGCCCGGGAATGCGGCGATCCACCACGAGGAGAAGTTCTGCACGCCATCCGACACCATGGCACCCCAGTCGGGTGTGGGCGGCACGGCGCCGAGCCCCAGGAAGGAGAGGCCAGAAAGCAGCAGGATGGCCGTGCCCACGTCGAGCGTGGCGAGAACGACCACGGGTGACACGACGTTCGGCAGGATGTCTTTGCTGAGCGACGTGAACGGACCGTTGCCGAGCAGGCGACCGGCCACCACGTATTCGGCGTTGCGCGCGCCCAGCACGAGCGAGCGCGTGACGCGGGCATAGGCCGGCCACGACACGATGAGCATGGCTATGACGGCATTGGTCAGGCTGGGCCCGAGCGACGCGGCGATGACCATGGCCAGGATGATGGTCGGGAACGCGAACACCAGGTCGGCGATGCGCATGATGGTCTCGTCGAGCGCCTTGCCGAAGTAACCGGCGATGGCGCCCAGCACCGAGCCGATGAGCATGGCGAAGATCACGAGCATGAGGGCCAGCGGGATCGACACCTGCGCACCGCTGATGACGCGCGACAACACATCGCGTCCCACCTGGTCGGTGCCGAACCAGTGCGCGGCGCTCGGTGCCTGCAGGCGGTCGAAGTCCTGCGCCAGCGGGTCGAACGGGCGGATGAGGGGCGCGAACACGGCGACCAGCAGCCAGAAGGCCACGATGACGCCACCTGTGAGGGCGAGGGGCGTGCGCAGCTGCTTCGAGATGCGCAGACGCGAGCGGCGCTTGGTCTGAACGGCCAGGACGTCGGTCATGCCACCCTCACTCTCGGGTCGATAAAGCCGTAGAGCACGTCGACCAGGAAGTTGAGGCCGATGTAGACGAAGCCCACGACGAGGCCCACGCCCATGATGGCGGGGAGGTCGAGCTTGGTGGCGGCCGAATAGGCGTATTCGCCGAGGCCGTGCCACGAGTAGACCTTCTCGACGAGCACGGTGCCCGACAGCAGCGAGCCGAAGGCGACGCCCAGCACCGTGATGATGGGCACGAGGGCGCCGCGCAACACATAGCGCGTCACGACGACGCGGCCGGGCAGGCCTTTGGCGCGGGCGGCGCGCACGAAGTCCAGGTCGAGCACCTCGAGGATGGCCGAACGGGCGAAGCGCGTGAGCAGGCCGATCGTGTAGAGCGCCAATACCGAGGCGGGCAGGATGAGGTGAGCCACGGCATCCAGGAACGTGTCGACCTGCCCGGCGAGCAGCGAGTCGACCGTGAACAGCCCCGTCACCGTGGGCGGCGGGATGGCCGCGGGCGACAGGCGGCCCGAACCCGGGAACCAGTGCAGCTGCGAGAAGAAGACGAAGTAGACGACGAGCGCGAGCCAGAACGACGGCACCGAGATGCCGATGAGGCTCACGACGCGGATCATCTGGTCGGTGATGGTGCGGCGCTTCAGGGCCGCCCACATGCCGAGGCCCACGCCGATGACGATCGAGATGACGATGGCGGTGAGGGCGAGTTCGGCGGTGGCGGGGAAAGCGCGGCCGAGTTCATCCGCCACGGCACCGCGGGTCTGCTGCGACGTGCCGAGGTCGCCGTGCAGCACGTTGGCGACATAGGTCACGTATTGCACGGGCAGTGGCTTGTCGAGGCCGGCGTTCTCACGAAACTGCGCGACGATCGCCGGGTCGGCCGCGGCCTGCTCGCCGAGCGCCGCCTGGACGGGATCGGCGGGGACGAGGTTCGTGAGCGTGAACGTGACGAGCGTGACCCCGAACATCAGCAGAACCGTGAGGCCCAGGCGGATGCCGAGGTAGCGCGCGAGCGGGTGCAGACCCGCTCGCGCGCTCTTCGTCGGAGCGGTTTTACTGGATACCGGCAAGATCGACGGTCCAGGTGGGGTTGAGCGGCACCGTCTTGATCGTGGTCGCGGTGACCACCTTCTGGGCGGGCTGCAGCAGCGGGATGAACGGGCCGGACGCGTTCTGGGCCTTCTGCAGGTCCTGGTACGCGGTGGCACGGGCGTCGGTGTCGGTCGCGGCGATCGCGGCGGCGGCGAGGTCGCTCACGGTCGGGTCCGCACCGGCAGCCCAGCCGGCACGCAGGCCGACGAGTTCACCGGGCGTGAAGGCGAGGTAGTTCGACGGGTCCGGGAAATCCGGGCCCCAGTACCAGAGGCCGACGGTCTCCTTGCCGTCGCGGTAGGAGTCGAGCTCCGTGGCGACGGGTGCGGGTGCGAGGGTGACGGTGATGCCGACGCTCTTCAGCTGCGCCTGCACCGATTCGGCGATGCTCTGCAGCGACAGGCCCTGCACCGTGATGTCGTTCGGGAAGTTCAACGTGACGGCCTCGCCGGCGTAACCGGATTCGGCGAGGGCAGCCTTCGCGGCGTCGGCGTCGAACTGGTTGCCGTCCTTCGCGTCGAGCGCACCGTTGAAGATCGAGGGGATGAATCCGCCGGGGCGCACAGAACCCTCGCCCGAGAGGTCGACGATCTTGTCGTAGTCGATGCCGAGCTTGACGGCCTCGAGGAACTTGGGGTTGCTCGTGATCTTCGACACGGCCGGGTCCTGGTTCAGCAGCAAGAAGATCATGTAGCGCGAGGGGTTCGCGATGATCGAGACCTTCGAGTCGTCGAGCTCGGCGACCTGGTCGGGGTTCAGGTCGAGGGCGACCTGCGAGTCACCGGCCTCGACGTTGAGCTTCTGCGTGGGGCCCTGCACGTTGCGCAGCACGACGCGCTCGTAGGCCGGCTTCGTTCCCGTGTATTCGGGGTTGGCCGTGAAGACCACCTGCGAGGCCGCGTCGAAGGACTCCAGCTTGTAGGGGCCAGAACCGGCCGATTCCTTGTTCAGGAACGCTTCGGCGTCGTCGTCGGCCGAGGTGCTGCCGCCGTTCTTTTCGACGATCTCCTGGTTGACCACGCCGAGGGCGGGGTTCGGCAGGATGAACGGGAGCGCCGGGTTGGGGGTCGCCGACGTCAGGGTCAGCGTCGTGTCCGAGGTCTTCTCGATCGTGATGCCGTCGAGCAGGAACGAGGGGTTGCCCTTCACGCCCTGCACGCGCTGCAGCGAGAACACGGCGTCGTCGACGGTCACGTCGGTGCCGTCGGAGAACTTCTTGCCGTCCTTCATGGTCAGGGTGAGCACCGTGTTGTCGGCGTTCATCTCGTAGCTGGCGAGTCCGTCGACGGGCTTCGTCACGTCGTCACCGTCGAAGGTGAGGAGCGTTTCGTAGAGCGCCTTCGCGACGATCGACCCCGTGGTCTCGTATTCGCGGTTGGGGTCGGCGGTCTTCAGGTCGAACGAGGCGTCGACGACGAGGGATTTTCCGGAGGCGGCGTTATCGGTGCCGCCCGCGGAGCAGGCTGTGAGGGCGAGAGCGGCGGCGACGACGAGGCCGACCGCTGCAGTGCCGCGTCGGGTAGCGCGGCGGGAGATTGGTGACAAGGTGGTGCTCCTTATCTGGTTGGAAGGATAGGGCTGAAAGTAGTGTGTTTGCCGATCATTCGTCAATTACAGATTGCAACGTACGGAAAAAATGTCTCGAAATTCGTGCGGCGATGCCATAACCTCTCAAACACTCACCCCGAGCACCCTCCCGTCTGGACAAATGGAGAAGACGATGCAATTGGATGACACGCACGTTCGGATGCTGGAGCTGCTGCGCGAGGACGGCCGCATGTCCGTCGCGGCCCTCGCCGAACACCTGGGCATCTCGCGCTCCAACGCCTATGCCCGATACGAGGCGTTGTTGCGATCGGGCGTGGTGAAGGGCGTGCACGCCGAGGTGGAGCCATCCGCTGTCGGCCTCGGGGTCGCGGCAATGGTGTTCATCACGCTGCGGCAGAGTCAGTGGGCCGATTTCCGCGCGCGGCTGTCATCGGTGCAGGAGCTCGAGTACTTCGCGGTGACGACGGGCGAGCACGACGGCATGATGCTCGTGCGGGCGCCCGATGTGGCCGCCATCCACGAACTGGTGGCCACGCAGTTGGCGCAGTGGCCCTCGATCAAGGCGACGACGACCGTGTTCGTCATGGACGAGGAGCGGGCGCAGGTGTCGCTGCGCATGGCGCGATCGAGCCGCACGTCGGTCGAGGATTCGGGCGAGCGGTTCGGCATGACCCGGTTCGTGCGCACGAGCGACGAGCGCGCGCAGCGGGTGCCCGAGCGGGCGCCGCGCGTGCCCGAACGCCGGGCGCGGTAGGGCAGTCGGCCGCGCGCTTCTCCGGGGCGTCGCGCTCGCTGACACCTTCTGAAAGCGGGCGGGCGAGCGAGGTCTGCGTTGTCGGCTAGACCGTGACCTCGCGGCACACGCTCACATGAAGCTGCCCGTCGGGGGTGCGGAACTCTTCGGTGAGCAACAGTGTGCCGTCCGCGTCACGCGAGATGACGGATGTGGCCGCCCCCGTGGTGGTGTTGTCGTCGTGGCCGCGGTGCACGAAGTTCACGTCGATGCGGGCGTCGCGCCGCACGCCACAGAACCGTCCGACCGACACGGTGTCGCCGATGTACTCCCCCCACAGCACCCCGGACTTCTCGTGATAGACGAAGCGCGTCGGTGCGCTGGCATCCACCGCGCTCGCGGTCGACGAGACCATGTCGAAGACGCGGCGGTCGAGGTCGATCGCAAGGGTGTCGGTGGTGTCGGGGAGGTTCGATCCTGTCATGACGCTCATTGTGGAGATCGGCTCGAACGGCTGTCAACCGCGCCGCGATCCGTCCGCCGATCGGATGGCCGGGGTCACGCGTCTGGGACGAATTTCCGAGAATCGGGCGCGGCCGCGGATGAATCGCCGATCGCGTGTGCGACGACTTGACGACTGTGCCGCCCGGATGTCTTACTGGCAGCATGTCTGCCGAACCGTTCGCGTTTCGCGATCCCCGCACCCAGCCATTGCCCGATACCGACGCGTTCCGTTCCTATATGGCGGCCGATTGGGGGCCGGTCGACCGACACGTCGATCTGGTCGCGGGAGCCGCGGGGTCGGCGGCGGGCCACCGAGCCGCTCTGAGCGCTCAGTTCGTGGGACGCACCCTCGTCGTGACGTCCGGCCGTTCGGCCGTGCGCGCCAACGATACGGAGTACCCGTTCCGCGCCGACAGCGACTTCGTGTGGCTGACCGCGTGCCAGGCCGAGGGTGCCGTGCTGGTCATGACGCCTGCGGGCTCCGGGCACGATGCCACGCTCTTCATCCCCGAGCCCGCGCCACCCGGTGACGAGGTGTTCTACGGCGATGCCCTGCGCGGCGAGCTGTGGATCGGGCCCGTCGCGGGTCTCGCCGACTGGTCAGAGGCGCTCGGCATCGAGGTGCGCTCACTCGAGCTGCTCGAGGGCGCCCTCGACGCACTCCCCGCGGATGTTCTCGGCGCGGGCGCACCCGAGCCTCGGACGGCGACGCGCGTGCGGGAGTCAGGCGAGCTGCTGATGGCCCTCTCCGCCGCGAAACTCGTGAAGGACGACTGGGAGGTGGGGCAGCTGCGCGCGGCCGTCGACGCCACCGTGGAGGGCTTCCGCTCGGTCATCCGTGAGCTTCCCTCCGCTCTCTCCTTCGGCGGCGAACGCTGGCTGCAGTCCACTTTCGAACGCCACGCCCGCACCTTCGGCAACGGCGTCGGCTATTCGACCATCATCGGCAGCGGCCCACACGCCCCCACCCTGCACTGGACGCGCTGCGACGGCCCGGTTCTCGCCGACCACGTCATCCTCATCGATGCGGGTGTCGAAGCGCGCACGCTGTACACGGCGGATGTCACGCGCTCGTTCCCGGCCGGCGGCACGTTCTCCCCTGCACAGCGCCTCGTGCACGACCACGTGGAGCGCGCACACCGCGCCGCCATGGCCCAGGTCGCCCCGGGCAAGACGTTCCTCGACATGCGCAACACCGCCTACGAGTCCATCGCCACGTCGCTGCACGAGCTCGGCATCCTCACCGTCTCGGTTGACGAGGCCATGTCGCCGGGCGGCCAGCAACACCGCCGCTACCTGCCAAGCGGCACAGGGCACCACCTGGGCCTCGACGTGCACGACTGCGCGAAGATCGGCGACGAACGCTACCTGCACGAACCGCTGCAGCCGGGTGCCGTCCTCACGGTCGAGCCGGGCCTCTACTTCCACGCCAACGACCTCA
>Ga0308164_10002731_pt1 | contig 17038 bp, 16 predicted proteins | sample PhyTR2_FD_201031 | JGI IMG/M metagenome (GOLD analysis project Ga0308164, IMG submission 201031) | Phyllosphere microbial communities from UC Gill Tract Community Farm, Albany, California, United States - DLSLT.R2 | ecosystem: Host-associated > Plants > Phyllosphere > Unclassified | place: USA... | reverse complement strand
GGCGAGGACCTTTGGCGTGGCACCGCTCTTGCCCGGTCCGAGGTCGACGAAGATACGGTGGCCGTCACAGATGCGTCCCGTGGGCAGTGCAAAGGCTTCTGCCATGCTTCTAAGTTCCGGGGCGTGATGTTCGAACGCCGAGAACAGGTTGCTGACGCCACGCGGCCCCGCCAGCGGCAGCAGGTGCTGCATGGCGTGCGGGTTCATCAAGCCGATCTCGCCGGCTGCGTCGCATTCGATCAAGCCAACCGGACACGCATATAGAAATTCGAGGAGTTCCTCCTCACCCGACGTATCGGTCATTCGGCTAGCCTTCAGCGTTCGATGAGCACGTAGCGACGCGGCGTTTCTCCGCTCGCGAGCAGCCGCAAGCGCACTTTGGTCGGCCGCATGCGAAGCGTCAGGACGTACGGAAATATGTCATTGAGCTCCGGTTCGTCTTCGAACCGCTGCGCCACCATGAAGTTGTTCATGCACTGTGCGACCGCGTCGAAGAAGGGGACGCCCATCACAGTGGCCGGATCCAGCCCGGAGTTACGAGCCTCGGTCGCATTGTAGACCTGTACGATCGTGTCAGCGGCAAAGCCGACAACGCCGAACGGCAGCGCATCACGGTCTGCGGTGCTCATCGTCTCGAGGTCGTGCAGTGTGACCGTTTCAAAATCCACGTTTGTTGACGACACGATCATTATCTCCTCGGCATGCTCTAATGCCTTAGAATGCTTAACTATTTGATAGATCCGCAGCCTCAACGGTTCGCTTGGCCAACGAATGCTCGCCCTCGCATCCTTGGAAAGCCTGTTCGGATCGTTAGGCGGCGTACGGCATCGGCCGAGCGGATTCTCGTTCTGAAAGCCAGATGATGAACCGGTCGGCTTCCATCGGCCGGGCGAACCAGAAACCCTGCGCTTCTTCACAGCCTAGCTTTTCTAGAATGCCGGCCGCCTCGGCAGTCTCAATGCCTTCTGCGACGACGCGGTAGCCAAGCCTATGAGCCAAGCCGATCATTGTTTCCACGAGGACGAAATCGGCCCCTGTTGCTCCGGTCAGGTCGCGTATGAACGTCTGATCGATTTTCACGATCTGTGCTGGCAGACGTTGCAGATAGGCCAGACTGCTATGTCCGGTACCAAAATCATCGATAGCGAGGCAAATACCTGCATCTTGAAGTCTTTTTAGCATACCAAGTGCCTGATCGGGCTGATCCATGATTGCGCTTTCAGTCAGCTCGATCTCCAAACTACTAAACGGCAGCTCGCGGGCGGTCAGTCCAGTTGTAATTCTCTCGCAAAGGTCAGTTTCGTTTAGGTTGGCGGCTGAGATATTGGCGGATAGCGTGATCGCCAGCCCATCACGCTGCCACGCCGCCAACTGGTCCATTGCCGTATCGAGAACCCATTGGGTGGTCGGTCGGGCTAGCGACGTCTGTTCGATAATCGGAATAAACTCGCCGGGCGACACGTCGCCCAGAAGCGGATGGCGCCATCGCAGTAGCGCCTCGGCACCGATACAGTCGCCCGTGGAAAGATTGATCCGAGGCTGGTAAACGAGCCGAAGTTGATCCCCCGCCTCGAGCGCTGCGCCAAAGTCTTGTAACAGGCCATATTGGCGGCGATGCGCGGTGTCGCGTGCTGGTGAATACAGTGCGATCGATCCCTCCGTATCCCTCGCATCCTGAGCAGCACTCGTAGCCCCTCGGATAAGGTCGTCGGCCGATACCGAACCTGCGGCAAAGGATCGGACGCCAATCGTTACGTTTGTGACAAACCGGACTGATGACGAAGCTCGCATGGTTTCAAAACCTGTTCGCAAGAGCTCGATATATTCTGATTGCTCAACTTCCGATGGCGAGATAAATGCGAATTGTGCCGTGCCAATCTGGTAGGCGCTTCGATCCGGCCCGAGTGCCGCGCGCAATGCCTGGGCGGCCTCATGAACAAGTTGATCGACGCGAGCCGCTCCCATCGCACGCGTGATTCTGCTGATCTGATCTTCGCGGGCCAAATCCACCACGACGGCGAAGTACTGCTCTCCCGCATGGTCTCGTGCCAGGTCGATCAGATCTTCGCGAAACTGGTTTCTCGTGGGCATACCGCTGACGGGATCGATCCGGCCGAAAGCATGCTGCAGCTCGATTTGCGCCATGACCATGGCGGCAAGGTCAGTAAGAGCGGCAAGTTCAGCGGATGACGCTTTGCGAGGTTCGGTACCCAATACGCATAACGCGCCTAGCCCATACCCGTCATTGGTCACCAGTGGGGCGCCAGCGTAGAAGCGGGTACCAGCACGACCTAATGGACTTTCGGCATAATCCGAGTCCTCAAGAAAATCCTCAATAACCAATAACTGTGTCGTCTCCGCAACCTCCGCACACGGTGCTCCGGCTCTGGGAATGCTGTAATGATCGACGCCCACTCGCGACTTGAACCATTGCCGATCGTGATCAGTCAGCGATACGGCCGCGACCGGCAAGCCGAAAATCTGGCTCGCCATCCGGGTTATACGATCAAAACTTTCGCTTGCTGGGGTATCCAGCAGTTTTAGCTGATGCAGCGCGTCCAGGCGGGACGTTTCATGGTGGTTGCGCACACGAACTCCTTCGCTTTCGCGCTTATATTCAAAACCTTAACGGTTCTAAACCTGTCTCACTGCGTCAGGTTAACTTATGTCGCGTTAAGTATGAATAATGGGCCATCGATCGCCGCTGTCATTCCGCGATGATAGATAATAGGTTGTAGCTGACCTTAATATGCGATCGCCTCTGCCATAAGCCTAGCTACGCGACCGTGGCCAATACAGCGCGGGAACGCCCGGTCAGCTTTGCCTCGTACAAAGCCCTGTCAGCCTCTAACATTAAGGCCGAAAGATCGGACAGTGTACCCGATCTAATGGAGATTCCGACGCTCGCGGCAACTGAAACGTTGGTGTCGTTCAACAGGAATGGTTTACAGGATAGTGTATCAAGCAAGCGCTGCGCAGTTTGACAGGCCGTGTCAGGATTCATCTGATCGGCAAGAACGATGAACTCGTCGCCACCGATTCTAGCGACCACGTCCGTCGCCGGTGTTACCTGTCTCATCAACTGGCTTACCTCGACCAGCAGTTGATCACCAGCCGCATGACCAAGAGTGTCATTGATCGCCTTGAAGCCGTCGAGGTCGATATAAAATAGCGTGGCTCCGCTATTAGTGCCGTCTGCACGACGAGTAATGATGTCCTCAAGGCCGGCACGATTCAGTAGGCCGGTAAGCGTGTCCTGTCGCGCGCGACGTCCGTTCTCACGCTCCGACCTCATCGTCTGAACGAGCATCGCATTCAGCCGATAGGCAGCATGCGTCATCGCATAGATATACATCGGCATCTGCAGAGCGGTTGCGAACATGATCAGCTCGCCGGACATAACTCCAGCGATGGCGCAAGGCCCAAGGCTCAGCGTGATCATGACCATCACGAGCCGCGGTGCTGAAAAGTTACGAAACGCCACCCCTCCGGTCATGGCCGCGGCGGACAGCATCACAAGGGTGGCAGCGAGCCAGTCCCCGCTCAGAAGAGTTATGAAGCAACCATACGCTTGTAGCCCTCGCAGTAGCTATGACGCGCACACAACAGGCGGCTTGGTTTCCGTGGGTTTTGCCGATGAAAATCGTGACGAGTAAAGACCCGGTGCCATTCGCGCTCGTCGGTGGGATCGCGGGCGTCATTTTGCTGGCCGTGATGGTCATCGATCTCACGCGGCGTGATTTCAGGTGATCCATTTGTATGGCGTGAACCGCTTATCCGGAAACTACCGTGTTATCCTCGAGATGAATGAACGGCTGAAGTTGGGGAGCCGGAAACTGGTCGCGAATGTCCGGACGTGGGTCTCTGCTGACGAAAGGTCCTGTCCGTAAGCCTCACGTACTCTGCCACCTTGTCGCCTTAAAGAGCTCAGATGATCCACCAAGTTTCGTTCCGGGCCAGCGAAGGAATGCAGGCCGGACGTCGGTAGGAGGCTGGAAGTTGCGCTTCAGAGTATTCGCGAGCAGACTTCTGGGACTAGGCGTCGTCGCCTTATCTTCCAGCGGCTCCGCCATACAGGCGGGCGACGGTCGTCGTTCCGCGTCAACCGCCGTAAAGTTGAACGCTGCACAGAAAATTGATTGGGGGCCTGTAGTTAATGGGCGTCTTCCGAACGGTGTACGCTATGCGATCCTCCCGAGGCAGGGAGACGAACCTGGCATAGGCCTTCTCATGCGAAACGAAGGTGGCTTCATCGAGGAGCAGCGGCCGGGCGAGCGTGGGCTGACACACCTCATCGAGCATCTCGTATTTGTCAGTCCGACGATAAATGCGCCGAACGATATGCATCACCTTACGAAGATCGGTTTGCCGCTGACTTTCCCTGCTCCGTCCGCCGGTACGACAAGCTGGCGCGAGACCAATTACTTCGTGTCGACCAGAACGACGAGGATGGCCGACATCGACACCTTGCTGCGTCTGTTCCGCGAGGTCGCGACTGATCTCACGTTCAGGTCCGATGCAGTCGACGATCAGCGTGCGGACGTGATGCGCGAGATGGCCGGCAGGAAGCCCGGCAACGTGATCTACGCCGACTACATCGCGGGCGTAGCACCAGGATCTCCGACCGACGTCATCGATGGGCAGAATTCCGACGACGTACCGACAGCGAGCGTAGAAACGATCCGTGCCCTATACCGCCGCCTGTACCGACCCGAGAACATGATGGTCGTAATCGTCGGGAACGTAGATCCGACCACCGCGAAGGCTCTTATCACTCAGCGTTTCGGGAGCTGGAAACCCATCGCGTCACCGGTCGTCCACGTCCCTGTGCCCCGCTTGCGTCACGATCGCATTGCGCCGATCAGTTTCTCAGCTCTGCAGCAAGGGCGCAGGACAGCGCTGATCACCGTGGCGATGCCGACACTATCGTCACACGGCTCCAAAAGAACGCAGATGGACGCAGAGCTCATGGACAGGCTGGCGATCCGCGCGGTCAACAATCGACTAGGAAGCGCTCAGCCGGGCAGTCCGTCCGGAAAGGTCGGGATGTTCATCGAGAATGGCGAGCAAGGCCACCGGCTTATCATGCTGTGGGACAACTTCACGGGCGACACATGGCAGCCCGCACTGGCCGACCTCAAACGGACCACATGCGGACTGGGCACTGCGGGCTTTTCTACAGACGAATGGGACAGAGCGAGGCGTGACCTGATCCAGGAGCTTGAGCAGATTACTGGAGACATGGGCCACGCCAAGAACGTCGAACTGGCAAAGGATCTATCTCACGCCATCGCCGCGGACAGGGAGCTGATCGCACCGAGCGCTTTGCTGCAACGTGCTCGGATCTGGTTGCCGACGATCGATGCAAGCACTAGGAATGCCTGGTGGCGTCGGCAATGGCAGAGCGGCCACGAACATGTCCGCGTCGAAGCGCCGGAGCTTGCCCGGGTGGTGGACCCCCGTCAGGCGATACGGATCGTACTGGATGCAGCATCGTTGCGGGCCAGCTGCCGCCCACTACGACAATAGACGGGCCGGAACAGGGAGATGCGGATGGGAATCGTCCTCATCGCCGCGGCGCTCGCGTCGCAGACCGGATCTATGACGGTAATTCCAAAGGTCATCGATTTCGACCTTGCCAAAGTCCGCCCCACAGAGCCGACATGCTTGGACCGAGGGCGGTCGGACGAGATCATCGTGTGCGCTCCAAAGGGGATGGACATCTGGCTGGGTGACGTAAGCGGATTTGCCTCCAAGCCACTCAATGCCAAATTCAAAGGGCCGCTGAACGCCGAGACGGCTATTCACGTTATTCAGCAAAAGAGCCCCATTGCTACGACCCCCGCAGCTGCTGTGACATTCAAATGGCGTTTCTAGTATCTTTCGATCGCGGAAAACTCCGTGCTCAACCGCTATCCAAACCGAACCGCATCGGCGGTCGGAGACCGACCTTGACCATTGCCGTAGCCTGCACAAGTGTTTCCCAGTCAATCACAAAATACAAATTATTGTACGCGCTGAAAGATCGAGAGATCGTTGTGAAACTTAGCTGGGTCAATCATTAAGGCCAAACTTGGCTAAGGTGCTGCCGCTAGTGGCAGACTATCTTGGATGGAAATCGCTTAGCCCGCCCCGCCAGAGAGCAAAGCTGTAAATGTCAGTCCAAAGGTGCTCATTTTGCGTTCGTGTCGAACCTGCCCCGTGACCGGCATCGAAGTCGATGCGAAGCAGTACGGGTTCGCCGCTGGTGGTCGCCGCGGAGAGCTTTGCGGCATATTTTGCGCCGTGGAAAGTCGCTGCTCGCGGGTCGTTTATGCCGCTTACAACGAGCGTCGCCGGATACCGAACACCTGGTCGAATATGCTCGTACGGATCAAGATTGAACATCGTCTTAAACGATTTCGCGTCGGTAATCGGTCCGCCCCATTCTTGAATATCGGCAAAATTCTGTTCGGCTATGTAACGGATCGGGTTCATGAAGCCGACGTTGGCGATTGCGCCATTAAACAGGTCCGGTCGTTCGTTGACAGCTTGGCCGACCATCACTCCGCCACCAGATGTCCCGATAATGGTCATGTTCTTGGCTGACGTAAGCTGCGTCTTGACTAATGCTTCAGCGACATCGATCGCATCACGCCATGTGTTTGCCTTGGTCTCGGCTTTGCCGGCATAATGCCAACTGCGCCCAAAATCCCCACCACCTCTTACATTGGCTGACACATAGACGCCGCCAAAATCGAGAAACGGGATCATCTGACTTCGATATGCGGGGGTAAGTGATAAACCATAGCTTCCATAGGCCTCGATCAGCAGCGGATTACGCCCATTGGCGGCAAGGCCCTTACGCATCAGCGCAGTGTACGGTATTTTCGTCCCGTCCCGCGCCGTGGCGGTCAACGTTCGGACTTCATACCGACTTGGGTCCAGACTACGGGGCGCCTCCACCAGGCCCATGTCCTTGAAATTGTTGTCTGCCAAAAGTTTGTAAGGCCTTGCTGGCGTGAACCAGCCACCCAAGCTGACATAGGCCGTGTCCGACGTAGGCTCGTTTTCGATCCAGCGAACCGTCCCGGCAACGGGTAAAGCCACACGCGTTGCTACCCCCGAGATACTGACCCGCCATAGCCCCGATTGTCCGCCCTCGATGGTTTGCACAAGAGCGCCGGATTTCGTCGCCGAGATGCTTTCGATAACCGGGTTGCCTGGAATAGATACTTGCCTTGCGTTGGCTAGGCCCGGTTTGGAAGCCGACGTCAGCAGAACGCTGCCGTTGCTGTTTCCCTTTCGCGAAAGAAGCCAGAGATTGTCTCCAGACAATTTTGCGCTGACGACGAGATCGTCGAAATCACTGATCCGGGTCCAAGCGACAGATCCGGTTGCAAGCGTGCCGATATCAGTTCGGTAAAGTGCTTGTTCCAGGCGTCCGTCAGCCACGGCCAGAACCGCAGAGCGGGAGTCCGGCTGCGCCATGACAGTCGCAAACTGCTCGGCGCTGAGCGAAACTGGCGGTTTGGCGCGATCAATCAGGAGACGGTCGGGCGCCGATGCCCCCAGCAAATGCAGCCGCGGCTCAGAATTGATGAAGTAACTAGGTGTCCCTTTCTCCCCGACGAATGTGAGATACGTAAACCCAGTGTTGTCCGGCAGCCATCCAAAAATACCGAAGTCGGTATTGGGAATACGATCAGGCAGCAGACTCCCCGATGCCGTTTCCACGATGTGGACGACCGAAGCCTCGCTTCCCCGCTTCGATAGCCCAACCGCGACATATCGCCCGTCAGATGATGTCTGCCACCAATCAAGAACCTGATCGCCACCTGCAATCTTTGCCGGATCAATTAGTATGCGCTCCGGCGCAGTCCCCGTGCGCGCGAAAAGCATTGAGTTTTCCGCCCCGGCTTTTCGCCCCTGAATGAATTGGGTCTGGCCTACGGCAACAACTTTCTGCACCGTGACAAAGTCCCAAGACAGCGCTTTAGCCCTTGTCAGAAACCGCTCGCGCGCAGGGATCGCGTCAAGGGTATGACGGGTGGCAGCCGCTTGCGATCTCAGCCAGGGCATCCAGCGCGGATCTTTTTCGTTCTCCATCCAACGATAAGGATCCAGGACTTTCGTACCGTAATAGTCGTCCGTGACCACCTCAACGGGCGCCAAGCTTGGTCGGTCAGATGCCACGACAGGGGAGCACAACATCTGCACACCGAGCAAGAGAGTAATACGAACAGGCATACGTGGCGGCATTTGGCTTCTGCCTCTGAAAACTCGACCGATCAAAAGGAAGGCGAGAGATTTCAAAATTGCAGATTCGAGCCTATGCGCAAGCTATGTTTCGCAGCCGAAGATGCCCGGGTTGTTTGGCAAACGCTCGTCAGAAGCCGCTGATCCACGACGTTCATGACGAAGTATCAGACGGAAAAAGTGGTCAGCGGGGGGATGAATGAATGTCTGCAGTTGGGAGGCGGGGGAGGCGGAGCGAATGACCATTCCTAGTTCAGCGCCGGGGGCAGCGTGATGTCGTTGAAAGCGCGAAGTTGCTGATGGGAATGGTAGCAATCTGTCTGTCGGCACTTGAAGCCGCCCTTTGGATCGCTGAGGAAAGCCCGGTTAAGGATCACGCGCTAGGCGGACTTTCCTTTTTCGCGTTTTAACCGCATGTAACGGCTGGATGGCCCTCTCGCCCGACTATTATTCTGTCCTAGGGGTGCCCTCGACGGCAAGTCGCGACACTATCCACGCCGCGTGGAAAGCGCTGCTCCGCCAATATCACCCCGATGCCAATCATGGTGTGGATGTTTCTGCTCGTGCGAAAGAGATCAACGAGGCGTATGCCGTTTTGGGAAAGAAGGAAGCACGCGCTGCCTATGATCGGTCGCAGATCAGGCCGTCTGCCCACCGAGCGACCGCGGACCGCCCGTTTCACCCCAGGAACGCCGGCAGACGCCCGATGCGACCTAGCTCATCGATGCAGCCCAGTGGTAGCTTCTCGCAGCCGCTAGAGACCAACGAATGGCTGATGGGCCTTTTCCTGCTGATCCTCACCGCCGCACCGATCGCTACAATCTTGGTTCTCTGGAATGAAGAATCCGGATTGGCACCTACGGTTCGGCGTAGCGTCGCCTCTCATCCCGTGCCCGAGCCTCCCGTAAAAGCCGTTCGCAGCTCATCGGGCACAAAACTCGGACTTGGACAGCCTGCTTCCTAAACTATCGCCCAACCGCGACGTTCGAATTCGCAGGGTCAGGCTAAAGGTGGTCGTAATGCGGGGATGATTGATCGGCCGAAGTTGGGAAGCGGGAAGGCTGGGCTGAATGTCGGCTTTTGGGTCTGGCCGGAAGCCGGAGGGCAGGGCGTGTTTCGCCCGCTATCGGTCATCCATGGGGTCCTTCCCTCCCAGCTTCCGCAGTTTGTTCATTTCGCTTCATGATGGCCAACCGCGATCAAGTTCAGCCATTTGAACGAGTCAAATTGGTCGATCCACGTCGTTACCGCATCGCTCAGAGTTTGGTGCTGTGTGACATGCGCCCTCGCTGACCGCTAGCAGGCAGGCACCATCGTCGGAACGGCGGATAGCAGGTCCATACTACCTGTTGGACGGTTGACACATAACTCTACTTAGATTGATTAGGAGCATGGGCCGTAATCGTCGACCATCGAAGCAAATGCTCCTATTGTTGGAGGCGCTGTCGGCGCATACTCAGCAGTGGCGCCACGGCTACGATCTGATGAAAGAAACGGGGCTCCTGTCTGGAACACTGTACCCGCTACTGATCCGCATGACCGACCAAGGGCTCGTCGAGGCCGAGTGGCGCGAACCGGAACACCCTGGCCGTCCTGCTCGACATGCGTACCGTTTAACAAATGCTGGAGTGGCATTTGCGCGGATGGCGACACCTGCCGGCCCACTGACCTTCACCAAGGTAGCTTTCACGTGACACTCGCTGTGTCGCGGGCTTTGCTGTCAATGGCCAGTCGGTCTCTCGGCTCGGATCGACGAACTTGGGCGATGGCTATGGAAGCGGAGTTCGAAGCCGCAGTGGAGGATCGGCGTCCATTCCTGTTCGCTCTCGGCTGCCTGTTTGCAGCGTGGCGAGAGATTGGGAAGCACAGCGAAGGACGCCTCATCCTTGCGAACTACGCGCTCGCCCGGGGGTTACTCATCCCGATGGCAGTTCTGCAGTTCCAGCAGGCGATCGGCTTCCTATCCTCGGCAGGAGGTCGGCCTTTCGGCATCCCAAGCGCCGCTGACGGACCGAATTTCTATTTGATCTGGTCTCAGAACAGCGCCATCCCGATCTTGGTTATCACGTGGCTTCTGCTTGGTATCGCGCACCTTTGTCTTGCTTGGATGCTCGTCGAGGGGGATTGGTCGCGCATCGCGAAGTGCGGGATGCTGATTGGAGCGGCAATGATCACGCTGTCGCTATTCATGGGCGTATTGATGCTCGATTTGTCGTCCTTGAGGGCGCAAGTTGCGGAGCTGGCGATTGAATTTGTGGCGGTGGTATCTATTTCGCGCTGGCACATTCGGGTTCTTGTAGGCGCCTCGCGCGATTTGCTTGCCCGGTAGCTTGTAGGGACCCTTCAACAATCCACGCGGCTGGTTGGACCTCTGCGGACCTCTTGACTCATAAATCTACATATGTTGCTATATGGCTAGCACGAGGGTGGCGAGGCTCAACATGGAGGGGCGACGAAACGCCGAAGCCGTGTACGGGTTGAGAGGAAACTGCGTCCGACACGCGAAAGGGAAGCGAATATGCGACGTGTACTTAGTATAGTTGTCGTTGCAGCCGGCACCGTCTTGCTCGTCGTTTTATTTCTCTTCCTTCGTGAGCCTGTTGTTGACGCCAGCGCGAACGGCCTGTTCGCAAACGACTTCTGTGGCACGATAAAGCTCGCCGATGGCGAGATGCTGCTTAACGAACAGCAAACGATAACATACATTGCCGGTAGAGATGCAGATGGGCCGTACATCTTGCCACGCTTTGACGTCGGCGCCGTATCCGATCAAGGGCTCGACGTGGATGGAACACGCTCCGTGCGGAAGCTGCGCCTCGACAGGCTGCCTTCACCGACAAAGGTTACGCTACATGAGGGTTTGACACCCTATGTCTTCAAAAGGGTGACGCCAAGTCTTCGCAACTAATCTTAAAGCATCTGTTAATCAGCTTGAATGACCAAGCCCGAAGCAGCGAAGCTGGACCCTTAAGTCTACATATGTTTTGTAGCGTAAGCCAAGGCTGCTGAACGCCACGAGCGACTGGTCGGCAGCGAACGGTGGAAAGACTTCGGCACGGCATACCGGCCGTGCTGCACTGTAAGGAGGTGGAGCAATGATAAAAGCCATGACCAATGCGTTCCGGGGGGGGCATACGGCTATTAACGGCCCTTCTCCCGCTTCTCGCGACAGGCATCGCGGGCCGCGTGGAGGCGCAGTCACAGGCAGAGGTCGGCAAACCTTCGCCGAACCGGCTTGGCTTGGCCGTGCCCGGGACGATCGCGACCGATATTCGCATTTCATGCGAGCCGGATGTTGTTTTGGCGGGAACGCGGTACCTGCCGGCAGGCCACGGCAAGGGTCCTTATCCCTTGGCCGGGATGATCCAGGGGAATGGACCCAATAAACGTGGCCGCTTTTCCGAGCTAATCAAACGACTGTCCGCCGACGGCATCGCTGCTTTGGAATACGACAAGCGCGGGGTCGGATAGTCGACCGGCATCTATGAAGAGGATCTTGAGCGGCTGACCGCGGACGCTGTCGCCGCTGTTGCGGTGAGCCGGGCGCGCGATACCATGCATCGGTCGAGGAGGGCGTCGATGCACGCACGATCGCAGAGGCCATCTCCATGGCGGCGAAGAGCGGTTCTGTCGGCGTCTGCGCGCCTTTTGGCAGCGTGCCGGGTTCACGGCACGGGTAGCGGTCGCCGACACACCGGGCGCGGCTCACGCCGTTGCCCGGTTCGGGTCTGCCGACATCGCGATCGTCCCGGCAGGGCGCGCGGTCGAAGCGCTCAGCGGTCTGCCGGTCGCTGCTCTGCGCCTCGCGGGCACCGCACTCACAGCCGCCCGCAAGTTCGGCTTCGAACGCGTCGCCGATCTTCTGCCTGTCGCACGCGGGCCTTTGGCACGCAGGCTGGGACTGGCGGCGATCACGCGGCTCGATCAGGCGCTCGGCGCGGTCGCCGAACCTATCACACCACGTACCGACGAGGTCATGCCGATCGTCGAGCGCCGGCTGCTCGAACCGATCGTCACCGCAGATGCGATCGCGCAGGAAATGGAGGATCTGCTCGGCGACATGGCCGAGCTGCTGCGCGCGAAGGGGCTCGGCGTACGATCGCTTCGGCTCGGTGGCTTACGCGTCGATGGCACCGAGCAGGTCGTAGCAGTCGGCACCTCACGCCCGACGCGCGAGGTGTCGCACCTGTTGCGGCTCATGAAGCTCCGGATCGAACGGATCGATCCGGGCCTGGGGCTCGAGCAATTCTATCTGGCGGCGCCGCACACCGAGCCGCTCGACGCGGTCGATCTCGGCGCGGTTCTCGCCGGTGAGGTTCTCGTGCGTGATGGGAAGGGTGATGTGATCCCCACGGTGGGGATAAAAAAGGAATACAGACCATGACCCCCGACCAGACCGCTCACGTTCGCGCCCACGTTGCTGCCGTTTCCAAGCTCTTGCTCGGCAACAAGACCATGAACCCCGGCCTGATGATCCTCGCCGGTGATCCGCTCAGCGCGCTCAACCGCATTGAGTTCGGTCGCACCGCGGTCGAGGCACAGGTCGATCTCGTCTATCTCGAGTTCACCATCGGTGAAGATGGCGCGCCCGTGATGACCGGGATCATCGTCATGCTGCCGCGCGACACCTTCTGCTACGTTTCGACGGGATGCCGCCTGTCGCTTGTGCTCGGAAGGGTTCGCGCGGTGATCGTGCCGCAGGACGGTGCCGACTCCCACTTCAAGGTGCTGGCGGGGGAGATCCTGCAGGTACGTAGCCGACCGGCGTCGTTGGAGGCGGGGTGTGACCGTGCGGCCGCCAAGCTCGCGATGCTCGTTCGCGATGGCACTGATTTGGGAAACCAAGTCGTTCTGCAGACTTGGTGCTGACAGTCCATCTGCTGCCGCAAAAGCGGCAGGAGGCTTTTCGCTCCAGTTCAGCTGTCTAGCTTTTGCTGTCGCAATCTGTGAGACCATTTAGCGCAATGGGGTCGAACATTGCTCTCAAAAGTGATCGTCTGTTGCAAATGATCAATCCATTCGGCAAAGAGCTAAAGTCGAACAATTCTTCTGTTCTGGGGCGCTAGAGGCGGCTGGCACTCGCGAGTGGGAGACGATCTGGCGAATGCATGCACTTCCGCGTGGAGGAGGAGCCTCGTGCGGACCTCGGTGTCCGTGAATGAACGGGAGTTCCGTGCCATCCTCCGGCAGGCGGCGACACGCGGAAGTTGGCCGGTCCCGCAGACTGAGGCCGAGATCAAAACGACGTGCGGTCGCAGGACGACGTCCGGCAGGGCCCGCCGTCGTGTCCGGGAGCGCCGTCAAGCTGCAGGTGCCCTCGCTGCCGCTGCTATCTCGTAAGGCGTCACCGGTCGACGCTTCGCTCTGTTGTCCAGCATCGAGTACAGGCAGATGCGGCCGTCCACCAGACCCACCGTGACGGTGTTGCCCGACTTGTCCGGCAGATCAAAGGTCCGACGTTCGGCAAGCATCGCGGCCACTTCGCCGACTTTTAGTCCGCTCTCGACGATCGCATGCTCCGCAGCGAGGTCGATCTCGTACGCGGCGCCGATGGAGGCGAGGCGATCGCGGATCTTCGTCCGACGCTGATGGTCCTTTCCGATCGAACGGATCGTCCCGGCCATAGCGCGCGCTGTGAATTCTTGCAGGACGTCCGTTTCTGGAGCGAGCAGCACGCCAAGGGATTCGACGTGGGCGTCAAGGCGCGCCTCGTACCAGGGGAAGGGCTCGATTACCCTAATCGCCGTCATCTCTAGCAGAACGAGCCTCATCCCGCCGTTGCGGGCCAACGACGCCTCGACCTTGCCGCGCACGTCCGCCATCCGCTCCATGAACCGGTCGCCGTGCACCTTGGCCTCTCCGATGCGCTGACGGAGTTTCAGCATGAAGTCCTTGTGCGGCGGATGCTGGGCTTGCGTGCCTTCGATCTGCAGGCGAAGAGCGAAGCCGTTCATGAGCAGGCTCAAAATTATCACGGGACCGTCGGTCCAATAGGTGGCCACCACGTCGACGACGACTTCTGCGCCGCCAAGCACGTCGCTCGCGATGGAAATTGCTCCAGCATGGTACGATTCGACGTTCGCTTCGATTCGGCCGAAAGACTCTGCCCGTTCTGCATCTTTGATGTTCATCTGCTCATGTCCGCTCTTCATAATGATACCGTCTTCGCTCCGACATCGTCAAACAACTGTTAAGAGCCGCCGCGACGTCCTGTCCGGCTGGGTTCTTCCTGACCTTCCTTGTCCGGTCCAAGGATTGGACCTACAGCCCGTCAGTTCGTCGGATAGGATTCGGCAGAGTTTAGGCCTCTCCGAACATATGCATTGAACTTCGTCGTTGCTGCAGTCTTCGTGGCATTCCGGTGTCACGGTCGGCCGAACCGCACTGCATGGAGAGCAGCAATCCCCGCCGACCTTAGGCGGCGGTAGGAGCGACAGAAAGGGATTCGCGATGCGGGGAAGGCAGGTCAAGCTGCGGCAATACGGTAATCGGACGTCTGTCCTCGCTCAAGGGGCATTCTCTTGCAGCAAGCCCGCCCGTCGCGAGCGGCTGGCAATTCGTCGCCGGCTTCGAACGGGTCGCAGCCCGGGCGCTTGTCACGATGTCAGGCACACGCGTCGATGGGAAGCTCTGCGATCTGACCGCCGTGATTTCTCATTGCTATGTCTCCAGGGGAGGATAAGGACCCTGGAGGCTCGGCCAGACTGCCTCATCGTGTTCCGATCGTATGTCGACTGTCGCCGATAACTGCGATCAGAACGCTTCGGCTTAAACTTAGCTTCAACGTCGAAGATCCATGATCCGCGCAGATGATCGCTGCTCACGGCGTGCAGGGTCGGTGCGTGGTCAGCAGGCGGACAGTACGATTCGGTCCTGATCGACGCCGATCAGGCCCCCCTGACAAGTCATTCTCTTTCCATATTCACTCAATTGTACCGCCGACAGACGGGGGTCCCGTTTCGAAGCTTATCCATACTGTTTGAGAAAAGCATGTTTCGACGCATCAGGATCGGCTATGCGGGTCGGGGTCGATGGCTGCGACAAGCGTTTCCCACTCGACTTCCTTGCTTGCGACGGCAAGCCGTTCCCAGTCTAGAAACGACCAGTCCAAGCGATGGAGTTCTCGATTGAGCACCGTCAGGCGAACACCTTGGCCGTATTTGCCGCCGACGGTCGTCGGCGCATGGCCGCATATCTGATCGACGATCCGCTCGAGAATGCCCGCCTCAAGCGCCAGATCCTTGAAGCCATGGCGGAAGCTATGGAAGACTAGCCGGGCATCTCTGGAGACGTGCCGATCGATTATCCGATTGGCGATGCGTGATGCTTCCTTCGTGCGCTTGCCGAACTGGTTAGATACGAGTTCCGGAAACAACCGGGTATGGCCTGCCTCGATCAAGGCCTTCAGGTAATGTCCAAATCCAAGACGGAACAGATTTGAATGGATAGGCACAAGTCTTCGTGAAGCACTGGTCTTGATGGACTTGTTTTCATCATCGGCCGCTTCGTAATCATCGATGTCAATGTACGTGATGGCGTCACTCGTCTTAACGTCCGCTAGCATGGCCTGGCCGATCTCCTCAAGACGCGCTCCGGTCGTCAGTCCTAGAAGAAACAGCCAGTAGAGCGTCATGTCGCCTGCGGCACGATTCTGCTTCCAAAGCCTGGGGGCAGTGAACAGGCGACTGGTGAACAGCAGGCGGAGTTCGTCTTCCTGAAACGTCTGCCGCGATACCGTTCCGCCTTTCGTGTATCCCACCACGGGCACGTCATGGCCCTCGTTGCGGGTGATCCACTTCTGACCTTTGGCGAAGCTCAGCAGAGCCTGAACGCCACCGATGCGCTTCTTGAGCGTCGGAGGCGCGATGCGTGCGGCTTCCGAATGGCGATGACGATCAAGCCGTTCGGTGAAGGAGAGCGCGCGATCAGCCTTGGGCATGGTCGCCGGCAGGTGCCGAGCCTCGTCGCGATAGTCGAGGAGATCGTTCTGCTCGATGTTCTCGACCGGGATGTCCCCGAGGAAGTCCACGAAGTCCCGGGCAGCTCCCTCGTACTCGTGAGCGGTCTGCAATGTCGGTTGCATGACCAGCTTCCAGCAGTCGAATAGCTCCATCAGTCTCAGGTCGGGGCGGAGTCGACCGGCCGCAGTCCGGCGTTTCCGGGTGTTCGGAACCTCGACGGGTGTCGAGTCGAGATAGGCCGCAGCTACGTCCGCGATGGCCGCGGGCAGGTCGTGGCGTTCCATGGCGTTGTAACGCGCCACCTGTTCGAGAAGGCGTTCGATCTGCTTGGCCTTCGCCTCTGGCCGAAAGGCATCGTCATTCCATCGCCATATCGACCCGGGTGAATGCCCCTGCGGTGGTCGACGCGTACCGCCATGGTCCCGAAACATCGCGGCGTTGTTGGAAAGCGTCCACCACTGTTCCACATCCGACGCCGCGACCGGGGAGCACCCTGTGGGCGTCATGTTCCAAAGCCCGCGATCGATCTCTAGACGAGCCAGTAGGAGGCGTTCGGTGCCGTTCAGACCACCTGCAGCCCGCTCGGGGCCTTGGAAGTATGCAGCGATCATGTTGCCGGCCCGGTCACGCTGCGAGGGAAGCGGCTCACCGGTCGACTTGATCCGAACCCGGATCTCCTCAAACTGCTGCTCCAACGCGGCGTTGGCCTGAAGGAACAGGACGTTGGCTTCGGCTGCGTTCTTCGTGCCGAGCGAAACCTTGAATAGCGCCTTGCCACCGAACGCGGGACGCATCTTTCCGGGTATCTGCCGCCGCAGGTAATAAACACCGGTAGTCGG
>Ga0308164_10002725_pt1 | contig 17075 bp, 18 predicted proteins | sample PhyTR2_FD_201031 | JGI IMG/M metagenome (GOLD analysis project Ga0308164, IMG submission 201031) | Phyllosphere microbial communities from UC Gill Tract Community Farm, Albany, California, United States - DLSLT.R2 | ecosystem: Host-associated > Plants > Phyllosphere > Unclassified | place: USA... | reverse complement strand
AGTTCGCTCCTACAAAAGCCCGTTCCCATGCCCGAACGTAGGAGCGAACTTGTTCGCGAAAGGGCCCGTACAGTCGCGGAAGATTTGGCGTTCAAAACAAAGCCTTCGCGAACAAGTTCGCTCCTACAAAAGCCGTTCTCATGACCGAACGTAGAAGCGAACTTGTTCGCGAAAGGGCCCGTACAGTCGCGGAAGATTTGTCGTTCGAAACAATGCCTTCGCGAAAAAGTTCGCTCCTACAAAGGCCCGTTCTCATGCTCGAACGTAGGTAGCGAGAGGCCATTGAAACCGAGCGCAAACATCACCAGCGACGGCTGCTGTTCAGCCCCTGCAAATACTCATCCCCACCCAGCTGACGCATCTGCTGACGAATCCAGCCTGCGCGGCGAGAGACGTAGCTACTCGGGTGGCTGGCGCTCCACTGGCGCGGGTTGGGCAGGACGGCAGCGAGGTAGCTGGCCTGCTGGGCGGAAAGCGCGCTGGCGTTGGTGCGGAAGTGGTGTTGCGCCGCGGCCTGGGCGCCGAATACACCTTCGTCCCACTCGACACTGTTGAGGTACACCTCAAGGATGCGCTCCTTGGACCAGAGCAGCTCGATAAGCAGGGTGAACCAGGCTTCGAGCCCCTTGCGCAGGTAGCTGCGGCCGGACCACAGGAACAGGTTTTTCGACACCTGCTGGCTGAGGGTGCTGGCGCCGCGTATCGAGCCGCCACGCTCGTTATGCAGAATGGCCGCTTGAATCGCGTCGACATCGAAACCCCAGTGCTCGGCGAATTTCTGGTCTTCGCCGGCAATGACTGCGATTTTCAGGTTGTCGGAGATTTTGTCCAACGGTTCCCAGTCGCGTTGCAGGTCGATAGGCTCGCCGTCGAACCAGGATTCGACTTTGCGCTCGAGCATCAGCGCGGTGCCCGGTGGCGGCACCCAGCGCAAAACCAGGACCACGAGAACACTGCCTGCGGCGAACCACAGCAGGGCTTTGAAGAGGCGACGAAGAATAGACTGCAGCATAGAGATGGCTTGGCCGAACCCGTTGAGCGGGCCATTATACAGACCGTGCGCCGTCCGACGATTTTTCACTGGAGTTCCTGATGCTTCGTAGCTTTTTGATGCTGGCCGCTTTCTTCGGCTTCACCGGTGTGGCCTTGGGCGCATTTGCCGCCCACGGCCTCAAGGAACGCCTGAGTGCCGAGTACCTGGCGGTGTTCCACACCGGTGTGCTTTATCAACTGATTCACGCGCTGGCCCTGCTCGGCGTGGCGATCCTGGCAACGCACATCCCCGGACGCCTGATAACCTGGGCCGGATTCTCCTTCGCGGTCGGCATTCTGCTGTTTTCCGGCAGCCTCTACGCCCTGACCCTCACCGGGTTCAGCAAGCTGGGCATGATCACGCCGTTCGGTGGTCTGGCATTTCTGTTCGGCTGGTCGATGCTGGGTCTGGCGGCCTGGAGGCTGGGTTCGCCTCCTTGAGTGTCTGCTCCCCGCAAAGCAAGCGCGCTTGAGACGAATGGCGTGGCTTTGCCTTGGTCATACCGGCTGATCGGGCTAGAATGCTGGCCCCCCAAAAATGATGGCTGCTCTCGCATGCACATTCAGTTGAACGGCGAACCCCATGAATTGCCCGATGGCGAAACCGTCGCGGCATTGCTGACCCGTCTGGACCTTGCAGGGCGCCGGGTCGCGGTAGAACTGAACCTGGATATCGTGCCGCGCAGTCAGCATGCGACGACCGTCTTGAGCGAAGGCGATCAGGTCGAAGTGGTTCATGCCATTGGCGGTGGCTAGTTCGCAATCCGCACTGCGCCCAACCCAATCTGCACGTTATGAGGATTTCCGATGAGCAATGTTCGCAGCGACAAGCCCTTCGTCCTGGCCGGTCGGACTTTCGAGTCGCGCCTGTTGGTAGGCACCGGCAAGTACATCGATATGGAACAGACCCGTCTGGCCATCGAAGCCTCGGGCGCCGAGATCGTGACCGTTGCCGTGCGCCGCACCAACCTGGGCCAGAACCCCGGCGAGCCGAACCTGCTGGACGTGCTGCCGCCTGATCGCTACACCATATTGCCGAACACCGCTGGCTGCTTCGATGCGACCGAGGCCGTACGCACTTGCCGCCTGTCCCGCGAATTGCTCGACGGCCGCAATCTGGTCAAGCTCGAAGTGCTGGCCGATCAGAAGACCCTGTTTCCGAATGTGATCGAAACCCTCAAGGCCGCCGAGATCCTGGTCAAGGACGGCTTCGACGTGATGGTCTACACCAGCGATGACCCGATCATCGCCCGCCAGCTGGCCGAAATCGGCTGTATCGCGATCATGCCGCTGGCCGGCCTGATCGGCAGCGGTCTGGGGATCTGCAACCCGTACAACCTGCAGATCATTCTTGAAGAAACCAAAGTGCCGGTGCTGGTCGATGCCGGTGTCGGTACCGCCTCCGATGCCACCATCGCGATGGAACTGGGCTGTGAAGCCGTATTGATGAACTCGGCCATCGCCCACGCCCAGCAGCCGGTAATGATGGCTGAAGCCATGAAGCACGCCGTAATTGCCGGTCGTCTGGCCTACCTCGCCGGGCGCATGCCACGAAAACTCTATGCCAGCGCGTCTTCGCCGCTGGATGGCCTGATCAAGTAAGAGCCCGTTGATGACTGATTCGCACGTTCCGCACCCAGAGTCGCCTGCTGTCGAAGAAGGCGAAGAGCGCCCGCACCGCCGCATCAAGAGTTTCGTGATGCGAGCTGGCCGTATGACCGAAGGTCAGCAGCGCGGCCTCGATCAAGGCCTTCCGTTGTACGGCCTGTCGCTGACCGACACGCCGGTGGATTTCGATCAGGTGTTCGGGCGCGTTGCGCCGCGTACGCTGGAAATCGGCTTCGGCATGGGCCACTCGCTGCTGGAAATGGCCGCTGCGGCCCCCGAACACGATTTCATCGGTGTCGAGGTGCATTCTCCAGGCGTAGGCGCGTTGCTCAATGGCGTACTCACCCAAGGGCTGACCAATGTGCGCGTCTATGATTGCGACGCCATCGAAGTGCTGAACCGCTGCGTGGCGGACAACAGCCTGGATCGTCTGATGCTGTTCTTCCCGGACCCGTGGCACAAGAGTCGTCACCACAAGCGCCGCATCGTGCAGCCTGAATTCGCCGCACTGGTGCGCAGCAAACTGAAGGTCGGCGGGGTGTTCCACATGGCCACCGATTGGGGCCCTTACGCGGAATACATGCTGGAAGTGATGAGCGTGGCGCCCGGTTATCGCAACCAGGCCGAAGACAACCAGTACGTCCCGCGCCCTGCGGAAAGGCCGATCACCAAGTTCGAACGCCGTGGCGAGAAGCTCGGACACGGCGTCTGGGATCTGAAGTTCGAGAAAGTCGACTGATTGTGCTTGCGGGTTGCTGACAACCCGCAATGTTGTGTCGCTTACTGAATCTCGTCCGGCTTGACGATCACCCAGTTCTTGTCCGCCGTGACTGGCAGCTTCTCCTTGGCCTGAGCTGCGGCATTGTCCTTGATCATGCCGTTCAGTTGGGTCATGTACTTGTCCTTGCGGTTGATCCACAAGTGCACGCCGCCTTTACTCACGTCGACGCCGTGAAACAGCATGTAGCCGTCGCTGGTCGGGGTATCGCCGCCGACCAGGACCGGTTTTTTCCACTGATCGATGTAGGTCAGAATGGCCGCCTGCTTGCCCGCCATCCAGGTTGCCGGCGTCCACAGGTATGGCGTCAGCTCCAGGCCCATGTTGCTTTTCGGATCGTATTTGCCCGCCGTGATCTGCTTGCGTGCGGTGGTCAGCTCGCCGGTCTTGCGGTCCTTGAGCAGCGTGCTCACGCCGATCACATTCTGCGGTTTGACGTTGTAGCCGTACTTCGGATCGGCAGCGACCATGCGTACCAGCTCTTCGGACGCCGCGGTCATCACATACACCTCGATGCCGTTTTCCATCAGCTTGTTGTACAGCTCGGTCTGCCCGGTGAATACCCGCGGCGGTTCGACATTGAGCTGCTTGACGGTGTCGCCTTCGTAGTAGGTCGCAGGGATCGGCTTTTTCAGGGCCATCAGTTCATCGACGTAACCCTTGAGCTCCTGAAGCGTAAAGCCGGAAAACACCTGCGCGACCCACGGGTAGCAGACCATGTCGTCTATTTCGCAAAGACGATAGTAGTAACTGAACAGGCTTTCCTTGTGCTCGGCGGTGTCTTTGAAGGGGATCAGCTTCAGCGAGGGATCGAGTTTTTCGCGGGTGATCAGGCCTTTGTTTTCCATGAACGGCAGCAGCGCCTCTTCGAGGTCGAAGCGGTAGCTGGTGTTGTCCATGTCGAAGACGGCGTAATTGCCCTTGTTGGCATTCGCCGCAATCATCGCGTCGAGCGCCTTGGCGGCAGGCTCGGGCCAATGCTTCAGTTCGGTGGCTGCGATAGCCTGGCTGGCAAGCCCGAAGCAGACGGCCGCGGCCAACAGTTTTGGCACGAGTTTCATAGGCGATTTCCCCTTGTCGAAAAAACGAAGGGGCAGACCGTAACAAATTATTGTGAAGGCAAAAGTACGTCAGCGACCCGAAAAAGGCCAAATGACGCCGTTTGCCCCTTTATTTGCGACAGTGAAACCAAAAACGACACTTTTGTTGCAGTTTTTCGTCAGCGGCCGCAATTGCTCCAGAAATTGCTGATTAGACGCGTTCCCACACTTCGAAGTTGTAAGCCGGTTTGTCATCGACGGCGGCGTTTTCGGTGTTGGATACCAGCGCCCACTGCGCCGTATCGAATTCCGGAAACCACGCGTCGCCATCAGGGCTCAGCGCCACGCGAGTCAGGTACAGGCGATCTGCCTGAGGGAGGCCTTGAGCGTAAAGCTGCGCGCCGCCGATCAGCATCACCTCGTCGACACCCTGTTCCTGCGCCCACTGCTCGGCCCGCACGACGGCGGCGTCCAGCGAAGCGAAGACTTCTGCGCCTTCAAGCTGCAGGTCGGTCTGGCGGCTGACCACCAGATTGAGGCGGCCGGGTAGCGGGCGGCCCAACGAATCCCAGGTCTTGCGACCCATGATGATCGGCTTGCCGAGCGTCGTTGCCTTGAAGTATTTGAAATCCCCCGGCAAATGCCAGGGCATGGAATTGTCGACGCCAATCACTCGGTTTTCACCGAGGGCGGCAATCAGGCTGAGGGGGAGATGAGTTTTCATGCCGCGAGGATATCAGAGGTCGCAGGGCAGGCGAATGAACTGACATGCGCCGTGCTCAGTCCCATGACTGCGGTTATGCTCACCGCTGAATTCAATCAAGAGACACTGTGTGACTGCACTGACCCCCCTCGATACCCTTTGGCTGACCGAAGCCGTACGCCTGCGCGAACAACAGGCTGGCGTGCTGGATGATCAGGAAGCCAATCGCCGTGCCCGCGCTGCCGGAGGCGACCTGACTGCGCGCATTACCCACCGCGCCCTCGGCCTGGCGCAGCGCGACGGCATGCTTGGCGCACTGCACCACTGGAAGCAGGGCGCGCGGCTGGCGTTGATTGCGCTGGCGGTGCTCTCGGTCATCAGTGGCGCGGGCCTGGCGTTCGCCGCAATGGGCGACGGGCAGGCACCGGTCAATGTGTTCTGGGCGCTGGGCAGCCTGCTGGGGTTGAACCTTGTGCTGTTGCTGACCTGGGCGCTGGGCCTGATCTTCGCCGGGCGCAGTAATAGCGGGCTGGGTCGAGTGTGGCTGTGGCTGAGTGAAAAGCTCGCCCGTGACGCCCAGGCCGCGCAGCTCGCCCCGGCGCTGGTTTTGCTGCTGCAACGCCAGCGCCTGAATCGCTGGGCGCTCGGTTTGGTGGTTCACAGCCTGTGGCTGCTGGCGTTACTCACTGCGCTGGTGCTGTTGTTGATGCTGATGGCGACCCGACGCTACGGGTTTGTCTGGGAAACCACCATTCTGAGCAGCGACACGTTCGTCAGCCTTACCCAGACGCTCAGTACGATCCCGGCGTGGCTGGGGTTCAGCGTGCCGGACGAAACCATGATTCGTGCCAGCGGCAATGGCGCGTTGAGTATCGAGAATGCGCGTCAGGCCTGGGCGGCCTGGCTGGTCGGTGTGCTGCTGGTGTACGGCATCGTGCCGCGGCTGTTGCTGGCCGGGTTCTGCCTGTGGCGCTGGAAGCAGGGCAGGGCGGCGCTGCGCCTCGATCTGGATTTACCCGAATACCTTGAATTGCGTGAGCGCCTGATGCCCAGCAGCGAGCGCCTGGGTGTCAATGATGCCGAGCCTGCTGCGCTGCATCAGGTGCAGTCCGGCCTGGGGGCTGTTGAAAGCAATGGCGCCTTGTTAGTGGCCATCGAGCTGGATGATCAGCAAGTCTGGCCGCCAGCGCTGCCGTCGGGTGTTGCCGATGCAGGCATTCTCGACAGCCGTGAGTCGCGCCACAAACTGCTGGAGCAACTGACCCAGTATCCGCCTGCGCGCATGGTGATCGCCTGCGACCCGCGCCGCTCGCCGGACCGTGGCAGTCTGGCGTTGATCGCCGAACTGGCACGCTGCGCCGGTGCAGCGCGCATCTGGCTGCTGCCCGCGCCTGCCGGGCAGAGGCTTGACCCTGAGCGCCTCGGCGACTGGCACGTCGCGCTGGATCAATTGCAGTTGCCGCACGCCGACAGTGCGCCCTTGAACTGGCTGGAGACAGGCCATGACTGAAGCAGACAGCACTCGTGCGATCAGGCTGGCGGTGGTCGGTCATACCAACGTCGGCAAGACCTCGCTGCTGCGTACCCTGACGGGTGATGTCAGTTTCGGCGAAGTGTCCCATCGCCCCAGCACGACTCGCCATGTCGAGGGCGCGCGCCTTTCTGTGGACGGCGAGGCATTGGTCGAGCTGTACGACACGCCTGGCCTGGAAGACGCTATCGCGCTGCTCGATTATCTGGAGCGCCTGGACCGTCCCGGCGAGCGTCTGGACGGACCAGCGCGACTGACGCGTTTTCTGGAGGGCAGCGAGGCACGCCAGCGTTTTGAGCAAGAGGCCAAGGTCATGCGCCAGTTGCTCGACTCGGACGCGGGTCTTTATGTGATCGATGCGCGTGAGCCGGTGCTGGCCAAATACCGTGACGAACTGGCGGTATTGGCAAGCTGCGGCAAGCCACTGCTGCCGGTGCTGAATTTCGTCAGTGCGCAGCAGCACCGCGAGCCTGAGTGGCGCGAAGCGCTTTCACGGTTGGGCCTGCATGCGCTGGTGCGTTTCGACAGCGTGGCGCCCCCGGAAGACGGCGGCCGTCGTCTGTATGAAAGCCTGGCACTGTTGCTGGAAAGCGCGCGGCCGCGGCTCGAACGTTTGATTGATGATCAGGAAAAACAGCGCACAGCCAAACGCCACAGCGCCGCTCGCCTGATCGCCGAACTGCTGATTGATTGCGCAGCTTGCCGGCGCAGTGTCGAAACCACCGCCGACCAGGAGCAGCAGGCGGTGGAAGCGCTGCGCAAGGCGGTTCGGCAGCGCGAGCAGCAATGTGTCGAGGCGCTGCTCAAGCTGTATGCGTTTCGCAAGGATGATGTATCCAGCAGCGATTTGCCGTTGATGGACGGCCGTTGGGGCGATGACCTGTTCAACCCGGAAACCCTGAAGTTGATGGGCGTGCGCGTTGGCGGCGGTGTAGCGGCTGGTGCGGCGGCCGGGGCAGGGGTCGACCTGATGGTCGGCGGCGTGACGCTGGGTGCGGCGGCGCTGGTCGGGGCGATTGCCGGTGGTGCGTTATCCACGGCGCGCAGCTACGGAGGCCGGTTGCTCGGCAAGTTCAAAGGGCGCAGAGAGCTGACCGTCGACGATGCGGTACTGCGCCTGCTCGCCCTGCGTCAGCGCCACTTGCTGCTGGCGCTGGGCGTCAGGGGCCACGCTGCCCTGCACAGCATCGAACTGACCACGCCGCAGGACAAGACCTGGCGCAAAGGCAAAATCCCCGAGCCCCTGTCACGCGCCCGCGCCCACCCGCAGTGGTCGACACTCAACCCGCAGCCCAAACCGAATCAGGCTGAGCGGCAGGAAGCGATTGATGAGCTGGCGGCTGTGGTTTTGCAGGATTGAACTGTTCCGGCGCTGAAGACCGGACGCAGAGCGTCCAGAGCGTCCAGAGCGGCATGCGACGCGGAGCGTCGCACGATAGTTGAGGTCATTGTTCCTCATTCTCCAGCGTGGGAATGGCTGTCTTGACGCTCTGCGCGTCACAGATCCAAGCCGCGCACCTGGAGGACGCGGAGCGTCCAGAACGGCATACCCACGCGGAGCATGGGCACGATAGTTGTAGATCCTATCGTTCCGCACGCTCCAGCGTGGGAATGCCTTGCGTGACGCTCCGCGTCACAAATCTGTGCCTTTCCGCAAAGTGATGGCTGGACGGATTCAGACTGCCCGACAGGCAGTGAAAACGCGCTTCCGATTTTTTATTGATTGATCGTTCAATAAAAAATCTTTAGACTGGTCTCGTCTTTTCGTTACAACGATCACTGCAGACACCCGGGAGAATCGCGCCAATGCCCAAGGTCGGAATGCAACCCATCCGCCGCCAACAGCTGATCCAGGCCACGCTGACTGCGGTCGATCAGGTCGGTATGGGCGATGCCAGCATTGCGCTGATCGCGCGACTGGCAGGCGTATCAAACGGCATCATCAGTCATTATTTTCAGGACAAGAACGGCCTGATCGCCGCCACGATGCGGCATCTGATGAACGCCTTGATCCAGAACGTCCGCGAACGCCGTCAGGCGCTGACCGAAGACAGCCCCAGGGCTCACCTGCAAGTGATCATCGAAGGCAACTTCGACGCCAGTCAGGTCAGCGGCCCGGCCATGAAAACCTGGCTGGCCTTCTGGGCGACCAGCATGCATCACCCTTCGCTGCACCGATTGCAGCGTATCAACGACCACCGTTTGTATTCGAACCTGTGCTGTCAGTTCCGCCGCACCTTGCCACTGGAACAGGCACGCAGCGCCGCCCGCGGGCTGGCAGCCCTGATAGACGGGTTGTGGCTGAGAGGCGCGCTGTCAGGCGATGCATTCGACACCGAGCAAGCGCAACGGATCGCTTACGAGTACATGGACTTTCAATTGGCGAAATCGGCGAGCTGACGCTTTCGAAGCTCCTCACCGAACGACTGTATAAGCCCGTGCCGAACCAACCCGGCACACTGAAAACAGTCATCGTCCCCCACTGAATTTGCGAGGACTTTATGGCCCGTTTTGAACTGCAGAAACTCTACATCGATGGCGGTTATGTCGATGCCAGCAACCCTGAAACTTTCGACGCCATCAATCCGGCGAACGGCGAAGTCCTGGCGCAGATCCAGCGTGCCGGCAAGGACGATGTCGAGCGCGCCGTCGTCGCGGCCGAAAAGGGTCAGAAAATCTGGGCCGCCATGACGGCGGTCGAGCGTTCGCGCATCCTGCGCCGTGCCGTCGACATCCTGCGTGAGCGCAACGATGAACTGGCTGCTCTGGAAACGCTGGACACCGGCAAGGCCATCTCCGAAACCCGCTACGTGGATATCGTGACCGGCGCCGACGTGCTGGAATACTACGCAGGTCTGGTGCCCGCCATCGAAGGCGAGCAGATCCCGTTGCGCGATTCTTCCTTCGTGTACACCCGTCGCGAGCCGCTGGGTGTGGTAGCCGGTATCGGCGCCTGGAACTACCCGATCCAGATCGCACTGTGGAAATCCGCCCCGGCACTGGCGGCGGGCAATGCGATGATCTTCAAGCCGAGTGAAGTCACTTCGCTGACCACCCTGAAGCTGGCAGAAATCTACACCGAAGCAGGCGTACCGAACGGCGTATTCAACGTGCTGACCGGCAGCGGCCGTGAAGTCGGCACCTGGATCACCGAGCACCCGCGCATCGAGAAAGTCTCCTTCACTGGCGGCACCGACACCGGCAAGAAAGTCATGGCCAGCGCCTCGAGCTCGTCGCTCAAGGAAGTGACCATGGAGCTGGGCGGCAAGTCACCGCTGATCGTGTTTGACGACGCCGATCTGGACCGCGCCGCTGACATCGCGATGATGGCCAACTTCTACAGTTCCGGCCAGGTCTGCACCAACGGCACCCGCGTGTTCGTGCCGAACGCCCTGAAGGCCGAGTTCGAAGCGAAGATCCTTGAGCGTGTGAAGCGCATCCGCGCCGGCAACCCGGAAGACGAAAACATCAATTTCGGCCCGCTGGTTAGCTTCGAGCACATGGAAAGCGTGCTGGGCTACATCGCCAAGGGCAAAGAGCAGGGCGCACGTCTGTTGTGCGGCGGCGATCGCCTGACTGGCGGTGTGTTCGACAAGGGCGCATTCGTTGCCCCGACCGTGTTCACCGACTGCACCGACGAGATGACCATCGTGCGTGAAGAAATCTTCGGCCCGGTGATGAGCATCCTCGGTTACGACACCGAAGATGAAGTGGTGCGCCGCGCCAACGACACCGACTTCGGCCTGGCCGCTGGCATCGTGACCCGCGACCTGAACCGCGCCCACCGCGTGATTCATCTGCTGGAAGCCGGTATCTGCTGGATCAACGCCTGGGGCGAGTCGGCGGCACAAATGCCGGTCGGCGGTTACAAGCAGTCGGGCGTCGGTCGTGAGAACGGCATCAGCTCGCTGGCTCAGTACACGCGCATCAAGTCGGTACAGATCGAGCTGGGCGATTACGCCTCGGTTTTCTAAACACGGTTTCAGTGGCACGCGGCAGGCCTCAAGCAGACGCACTCAAAAGCTGCCTGCCGCACCCCATTTTCACGAGTATCGCCTGGCTGCTTCTGCTTGCGGCCCAGGCTTGAAACTCGCAGCTCTATGAGGGAGCCTCTATGACAACTCAATCCGAATACGATTACATCATCATTGGTGCCGGCTCGGCCGGTAACACCCTGGCAGCCCGTCTCACCGAAGACGCAGGCGTCACTGTTCTGCTGCTCGAAGCCGGTGGCCCGGACTACCGTCTGGATTTCCGTACCCAGATGCCTGCCGCCCTGGCATTCCCGCTGCAGGGCCGTCGCTACAACTGGGCCTACGAGACCGAGCCAGAGCCGCACATGAACAACCGCCGGATGGAATGCGGTCGCGGTAAAGGCCTGGGCGGCTCATCGCTGATCAACGGCATGTGCTATATCCGCGGCAACGCGATGGACTACGATGGCTGGGCCAAGGAGCCGGGTCTCGAAGACTGGAGCTACCTCGATTGCCTGCCGTACTTCCGCAAGGCGGAAACCCGCGACATCGGCCCGAATGACTACCACGGTGGTGAAGGTCCGGTCAGCGTGGCCACACCCAAGGCGGGCAACAATCCGCTGTTCCACGCGATGGTCGAGGCAGGCGTACAAGCCGGTTTCCCGCGCACTGACGACCTCAACGGTTACCAGCAGGAAGGTTTTGGTCCAATGGACCGCACCGTGACGCCTAATGGCCGTCGCGCCAGTACCGCCCGTGGTTATCTGGACGAGGCCAAGAAGCGCTCGACCCTGACTATCGTCACTCACGCGCTGACCGATCGTATTCTGTTCGAAGGCAAGCGTGCCGTCGGCGTGGCGTATCTGGTGGGCGACAGCGACACCCGCATCCAGGCCCGTGCCCGCAAGGAAGTGCTGCTGTGTGGCGGCGCAATCGCTTCGCCACAGATTCTCCAGCGGTCCGGCGTCGGCCCGGCCGAAGTGCTGAACAAGCTGGATATTCCGGTGGTTCATGACCTGCCGGGCGTTGGCCAGAACCTTCAGGATCACCTGGAGATGTACCTGCAGTACGCCTGCACCCAGCCAGTGTCGCTGTATCCTTCGCTGAAGTGGTGGAACCAGCCTGCTATCGGTGCCGAGTGGATGTTCCTCGGTACAGGTATCGGTGCCAGCAACCAGTTTGAAGCCGGTGGTTTCATTCGCTCCAGTGAAGCGTTCGAATGGCCGAACATTCAGTACCACTTCCTGCCGGTCGCGATTAACTACAACGGCACCAAGGGCGTTCAGGAACACGGTTTCCAGGCTCACGTCGGCTCCATGCGTTCGCCGAGCCGTGGCCGCGTGCAGGTCAAATCCAAAGACCCGCGCGAGTACCCGAGCATCCTGTTCAACTACATGGCCAGCGAGCAGGACTGGCAGGAGTTCCGTGACGGCATCCGCCTGACTCGCGAGATCATGCAGCAACCGGCACTGGACCCGTACCGTGGCCGCGAAATCAGCCCCGGCATCGACGTGCAGTCCGACGAGGCGCTGGATCAGTTCGTGCGTGAGCATGCCGAAACGGCTTATCACCCGTCCTGCTCGTGCAAGATGGGCACCGACGAGATGGCGGTTGTCGATGGACAGGGTCGCGTGCATGGCCTGCAAAGCCTGCGTGTGGTCGATGCCTCGATCATGCCGATCATCACCACCGGTAACCTGAATGCACCGACGATCATGATCGCCGAGAAAATCGCCGACAAGATTCGTGGTCGCCAGCCTTTGCCACGCAGCACGGCCGACTACTTCGTCGCAGGCGACAAGCCGGCACGCGGCAAGCCGCTGCGCGAGATCAGCCACCAGGCCTGATCCGACGACCAGGCGTCCTCCCGGGACGCCTTTGGTTGTGCATGCTCCAGCGTGGAATGTATTTCACACTGGAGCATTGGCACGATAGTTACGAGATTCTCGTTCCTCACGCTCCAGCAATGCATTTTCCTACGCTCCGCGTCGCAATGGGCGCGGAGCATAGTTACGAGCGCCGACTCGATTCAGACCCTCCTCCCGACAGACGCGAATTGCCACTACCCCTCCGCTCTGCCACAATCGCGAATGATTCTCTTTAGTTAGAACTTTCTCATCGAGGCCATTCGTGTCGTCAGTCCCAAGCACTCATAGCGAGATCGTTGGTGCGCTGTATCGCGATCATCGCGGCTGGCTGCTGGCCTGGCTCAGACGCAATGTCGCCTGCCCGCAACGTGCTCAGGATTTGAGTCAGGACACCTTCGTGCGTTTGCTGGGGCGCCATGAATTGCTTGCGCCCAAAGAGCCGCGTGCTTTCCTGGCAACCGTCGCCAAAGGGTTGATGTTCGATCACTTCAGGCGCGCTGCGCTGGAGCAGGCCTATCTCGGGGAATTGATGCTGGTGCCTGAGGCCGAGCAGCCCTCTCCGGAAAAGCAGATGCTTATTCTGGAAGACCTCAAGGCCATCGACCGCATGCTCGGCACGCTGTCCAGCAAGGCGCGGGCGGCCTTTCTGTACAGTCGCCTCGACGGCATGAGTCACGCCGAGATTGCCGAGACGCTGGGCGTTTCGGTCTCGCGCGTCAGGCAGTACCTGGCTCAGGCCATGCGGCAGTGCTACGTGGCGCTCTACGGTGAGCCGACGTGAACACCAGACCGGTCTCTGCCCGTGTGCTCGATGCGGCCATCGAGTGGCAACTGAACATGGACAGCAACGGCGGCAATGACGCCGAGCTGGCGCGCTGGCTGGCCGCCGACGAAGAGCATGCCCGGGCCTGGAGCCAGTTGGGCATGGTCAATCAGCGCTTTGCTTTGCCCGCAGGTCCGGCACGCAAGGCGTTGCAACAGTCACCGGGTGCCCTGCGACACAGTTTGCGCAAGCTCGGTGGCGGTCTGGCCGGAGTGTTCATGGCCTTGGGCCTGGCATTGTTCGTCGGCGACCGCTATCTACCGATAGATTACTGGCTTGCCGACCAGCGCACGGCCACCGGTGAACAGCGCGACGTGCGTCTGGCGGACAACACCCTGATTCGTCTGAACACCCACAGCGCAATCGATGTGCGCTTCGATGCGCAGCAACGTCGGGTCATTCTGCAGGACGGTGAAATACTGGTGCAGACCGGCGATCATGACGACCCGCGGCCCTTCATCGTCGAGACGGCGGATGGAAAGATGCGCGCCCTGGGAACGCGTTTTCTGGTCCGGCGCGAGTCCGATGGAACCCTGCTCAGCGTGTTGCAATCGGCGGTTGTCGCCCACCCGCGCAATGCTCCCGGTGAACAGGTTCTGCGCGAAGGCCAACAGGTGCTGCTGAGCCGCAACGGACTTGGCCCGTTGCTTGGCATGCCTTCCGGCGCCGATGCCTGGACGCGCGGCATGCTGGTGGTGGACAACGCGCGGCTGGCGGACATGCTCGCTGAACTGGGGCGCTACCGGACAGGACATCTGGGCGTCGATCCGAAGGTGGCTGATCTGCGGGTGACCGGCACCTTCCCGTTGAATGACACAGACCTGGCGCTCAAGGCGCTGCTGCCGACCTTGCCTGTGCAGATAGAACAACACACAGCGTGGTGGGTGTCCGTGCTGCCCAGGGATCAACAGCCCGGTAATCCTCCGGCAAAACTCTGAAACATACCTGTTCATGCAGACAGCGTATCGCCCTGACACTTTTTCGGTTTCGAGCGGCTTAGTCTTACAAGTCATTTCGGGGACGCGCTCAGCGCTGCGTCCCGTCGTCTGTGGATAAACCATGAAAAGCCAAACCGTGCGCCGCTGGTCCATCGTGCATACCTGGAGCAGCCTGATTTGCACCCTGTTCCTGTTGATGCTGGCTGTCACCGGCCTGCCGCTGATCTTTCATCATGAAATCGATCATCTGCTCGGCGACGCTCCGCATTACAAAGAGATGCCTGCCGATACGCCACGCCTGGACCTGGAGCAACTGGCCAGGGCTGCCGAAGCGCATCGCCCTGGAGAGGTGATGCAGTACTTTGGCTGGGACGACGAAGACCCCAATGGCGTAATGGCAATCACCGCTGCAACCGCCGGCACCGAGCCCAACTCGTCGCACACCTTCGCCCTCGATGCGCGCACCGGTGAGGCACTGGAGATGCCTTCTGCCAACGGCGGCTTCATGATGGTCATGCTGCGTCTGCATGTAGACCTGTACGCCAACCTGCCCGGCAAACTGTTGCTGGCGTTCATGGGCTTGCTGTTTGTGGTGGCGATCGTTTCCGGGACCGTGTTGTATGCGCCGTTCATGCGCAAGCTGGAGTTCGGCCAGGTGCGGGTCAATAAATCCAGGCGTACGCGTTGGCTGGACCTGCACAACCTGATCGGCGTAGTGACATTGACCTGGGCGCTGGTGGTCGGCGTGACCGGGGTGATCAGCGCCTGCGCCGATCTGCTGATCGCTTCCTGGCGCAATGAAGCGCTGGCCACCATGATCGCTCCTTACAAGGACGCGCCGCCATTGAGCCAGCGCGCCCCGGCGACACGATTGCTGGAGATTGCCGAATCCGCTGCGCCCGGCATGCGGGCCGATTTCATCGCTTTCCCCGGCACGCGCTTCTCCAGCGAGCATCATTACGCGGTGTTCCTCAAAGGCAATACACACCTGACTGCGCACCTCGCCACCCCGGTGCTGATCGACGCCCGGACCCTGCAAGTCACCGCCGTGGTCGAACGTCCCTGGTACATGGACGCACTGGGCATGTCGCAACCTCTGCATTTCGGTGATTACGGCGGCATGCCGATGAAGATTCTCTGGGCAGTGCTGGACGTGCTGACCATCATCGTACTCGGCAGTGGCGTTTATCTGTGGTGGGTGAGGCGTCGTGCCGCGCGCTCGGTGAGCGCTGTTCAGGCTCAGGTGGCGCAATGAGCTCCAGGCCATCGCGATTCTGGAAGACCTTTGCGATACCCACCGTGATAGCGCTGCTTATCGGCGTCGGCTTGTTCGCCGCGCTGCTGGGTGACGGCTGGTGGGATACGCTGGCGTGGCTGGGCATGGGGACGGCAGCCCTGTTGAGTATCAAGGGCTTGCTGGTGCGGCGGGGCTGATTGAAACGCTGATTGCAGACGCGTCACAGGCTGACTAGTCTAGGATCCTGTCTCATTCGAGGAATACCCATGTCAGCGCCCACGATGACGTTGTACTTCAACGCTGCCTCACCCTTCGCCCGCAAGGTGATGGTGATGCTGCATGAAACGGCTCAGCTCGATCGCGTTGAGTTGCAGACCACAGTACTGACACCGGTCAGCCCGTCTGCCGAGCTCAACGAAGACAACCCGGCCGGCAAGCTTCCCGCGTTAAGGCTGGCCGACGGTAATGTCATTCATGACAGCCGGGTGATTCTTGATTATCTCGACCATCAGCACGTGGGCCTGCCACTGATCCCCCGGGAAGGCTCGGCCCGCTGGAGGCGCCTGACCCTGGCTTCGCTGGCCGATGCGGTGTTGGATGCGGCGGTGCTGATCCGCTACGAAGCCGCCTTGCGTCCGCAGGAAAAACACTGGGACCAGTGGCTGGACAACCAGCAGCAGAAGATTGAACGCTCGCTGCATTACTTCGAAAGCGACGCGGTCACCGAGCTCAGCACGTCCTTCGATGTCGCATCGATCAGCGTTGCCGTTGCACTTGGATATCTGGATTTCCGCCAGCCGGATCTCAACTGGCGCAGCACTTATCCGCGACTGGCCGCCTGGTACCTGGACGTCAGTCAACGCCCGTCGATGATCGCGACCCAGCCGCCGGTTTGAGTCAATCTGCGCCGCGCCCCATGTTCAGGATAGGACGCAGAGCGTCCTGAACGGCATACCCACGCGGAGCATGGGCACGATGGTGTTCTTACGGTCACCTATCGTTCCTCACGCTCCAGCGTGGGAATGCCGTGGGTGACGCTCTGCGTCACAGATCTACGGAGCGTCGTATGATCGCTGGGACTATGAACAATCTCAGCAATCAGGCTCGTCAGCGGTGTAGCGACGGGCCGGATTGACCGCGGCGTCGAACTCACGCAATGCCTTGGCACCGATCAACAGCGGGAAGTTGAAGTGGCTGCGGTCCACCAGGTTGACCTCGACCGTACGCTTCTTGTCGCCCAGGCACAGTTCCAGGTCAACGACAGGACGCTTGGCAGGGTTGATGCCTTCGTCATCATCGTCGTCACCTTCGGCGCGCCCCTTGATCTTGCTGATCCGCGAGACCTTGTGCTCATACACCTTGTCGTCCGCACCCTTGGTTGCCAGGCGGAAACGTACCCAGTCCTCACCATCGCGCTTGAACAACTCGATGTCCTTTGCCGACAGCGAGGCGGTCAGTGCGCCGGTGTCCATCTTGGCCTTGAAGGTCTGGCCTATTTCCGCAACCTTGATGTTCTCGTAGCGACCATACAACGTCGGTTCAG
>Ga0308164_10002724_pt1 | contig 17080 bp, 10 predicted proteins | sample PhyTR2_FD_201031 | JGI IMG/M metagenome (GOLD analysis project Ga0308164, IMG submission 201031) | Phyllosphere microbial communities from UC Gill Tract Community Farm, Albany, California, United States - DLSLT.R2 | ecosystem: Host-associated > Plants > Phyllosphere > Unclassified | place: USA... | reverse complement strand
TATCAGTCTGCTAACCAAAATAAGATACAACTGAAAGAGCTTTTCTATCATAGAATAATCATAAATGAATAAAACCAAACTGTGATGCTGTTACAGATTCAGAATAATTTATACGGAAGAATAGGGAAGGAAAACTTTTGCTCATTAATCAATATGTTACAAGTTTTCAATGTGGGTAGCTTACTTCAGTCAATATGCTATTCTATTATAGATTTGGATTAAGACGACATTTATTTACACCAGATTTCATAGTACTTTTTTAGGCGACATTTAATTAATCGTTTTTTTTGATTTTTAAAGCAAATCTATAAAGTTATCGAAAGTTATCAGTCATATTTGGTTACAATTGTACAATCTTATGATTTCATTACAAGAAAAACTGATTTACTTTGCAATGTACTTCTCTATTATTATATTTTAATGATATTTTATCAAAGCGGTATATAATTATAAATAATAATTGAATATGAAGAATTTAGCTTTAATTTAGAATTATTCTAAATTAAAATATTATTCACTCCGGCTAGATATATTTTCAAATTATTTTTATATTTACAATGTTTATATCAAATAACCATGAAATATATCCTGTTGGTTAGCTTACTCATAGTCAGCCATTCACTATCATCACAAAACATCAAGATTACCGGCAGAATTCTGAATAAGGAAAATTCTCCTGTGGAATTTGCTGAAGTGTTGCTTCTAAAACAGGATTCAGCTAAAATAAGAAGTGAGATTACTGATGCTAAGGGTGGATTTATAATCAATGCGCCTAAAGATTCCTATATATTACAGGTTAAAAGATTCAAAGACGTACTGTATTCAAAAAATATAAAGTTTGACAGTGATCTTCGTTTGAATGAAATACGAATAGAAGAACTGCAGCAGATCAAAGAAATTACCCTTGAAAAGAAAAAGAAATTAATAGAAAAAAAAATTGACCGTACGGTTTTCAATGTAGAAAATTCCATATTTTCAAGCGGAGCAGATCTGGCACAAGTTTTATCCGGAACCCCGATGCTGTCTGTAAGTGACAACTCTATTTCTATTGTTGGAAAAAGTGGTGTTGCGGTTATGGTTAACGATAAAATGCTGAACATTAGCGGTACAGATCTGATCAATTATCTGCGATCTCTGCGTTCTGATGATGTGGCTAAGGTTGAAATTATCACCACACCTCCTTCAAAGTACGAAGCCCAGGGAAACAGCGGTATTCTGAATATTGTTCTTAAGAAAAATGCCAAATTGGGATGGAACGGAATTTTGAGCTCGTCCTATATCCAGACCACATACGTAGGAAATGCGAATAATGCGACCTTGAATTATAATTCCAATAAAATCACCAGCTCATTAAGACTAAGACAATATGACAGACCTTCAAAGGCGGTGGAGCTAATTGATATTATCGGTCCAAATTCCGTTCTCAGTGCTGATACAAGGAAAGATAAGTTTAAAGGTGTTGGCGCAAATTTCAGTCTTGATTATAAGCTGAGTCCAAAATCCAATATCGGGGTGATCTATGATATTTCAAAGTCTCATTCGGATATGGATATTTTCAACAGATCCATCTATAAAACAAACAGTATTCAGGATTCTCTGCTGACGACCACTTCAGATCACCGGAAGCCTATACTGACGCATTCACTAAATGCTTATTATGATTATAAAATAGATTCTCTTGGAAAAAAATTAAGCATTGCTGGAAATTATTTCTCGAACAGCCCGGATGCAGATGTACATTTCCAGACATTGAATGATATGAATTCAAATATCCAGAGAATAAGAAACGTAAGTAACCTTGATTATCAGATTATATCAGGACAGGGAGACCTTTATCTTCCTTTTAAATGGGGTACTCTTGAGACCGGATTGAAGTTTACGCATTTCATGAACGATTCAAATGTGAAATATTTCTCTTCCGGTAATGGCTATGACTATATTTTGGATCAAAGCAGAAGCAATGTTTTTGAATACCGGGAAAATAATGCCGCAGCATATGTGAGTATGTCAAAAGATCTGGGAAAGAAATGGTCAGCAAAAGCTGGACTCCGTTATGAATATTCCACTATTGACGGCTATTCAAAAACGGCGAATGAAAGAAATAAGAATGAGTATGGCCGGCTTTTTCCTTCTGCTTATTTAGAGTATAAGCCGAATGACAACAATACCATTTCAGCCAACTATTCAAAAAGGATCAATCGTCCTGGTTTTACTGCTCTGAACCCATTCAGATGGTATTCCAATCCTTATTCTTTTTATACCGGAAATCCTTTTCTTTCGCCCTCATATAACCATAATATCGAGTTTTCGTATCTGTATAAGAACAAATATTCTGTAACGGTATACGGGCAGAAAACAATCAACGGATATGGCAGAATCACTTCAGTGGCAGATGGAATAAAGGAAGTTAATTACAGAAACTATCTGACTCAATATGATGCCGGATTGAGCGCCAATCTTTATACCAATATAACAAAATGGTGGGAAAACAATACGAATGTGGTGTCTTTCTATTCAGAATCCGAATCATCGATTCCTGAGGTAGTACCGCAGAAAGGGCTGTCCATGTATTATACCATCAACAATACTTTTACCCTTAATAAAGAAAAAGCAGTATTGTTTTTATTGAATTTTTACCACTATCTTCCTAATAAACAGGGAAATACTTATATAGGGAATATTTCAAGCCTTTCTGCGGGTTTAAGATTTTCACTGATGGAAAAAAAGCTGAAAATCAACATGATGGTAGAAGATATTTTTAAAGGAACTCAAAGTAAAGGTAAAATCTTCTATGATGATTTTACTCAATACTATAACAATTATTACGATGCCAGACGTTTCACGCTGAATATGACGTATACCTTTGGGAATAAAAATGTAAAAAGCAATACCAAACAAATACAGCTGGACGAAAAGAACAGAGCCAATTAACAAGGAAAAACAATACCAAAACTAAAAAAAAACAAATATTACATCATGAAAAAAACAAATCTAATCCTTACTTCCTCTTCCTGACGGACAAGTCTGTACTTTATCGGAAGAAAAATCAGTATTAATTCTTTACTCACTGCAGATAAAACTGCGGATGATCATTAATCTCGGAAATTAAGAATGGTGAAAATTATTTCTCCATGAGTTCGCTGACCGTTACAAGTATTTATATTTTGATCTTTCTTGTTTTATATAAAGAATTGAAAATTAAAATTATAAAACTTTAAATCATCATTAAACAAGTATTGATGAAAGCATAAACCGTCTTCCAAATTGATGCCGGTTGTATTTTAAAAATTATCAATCTATTCAACCCGATAATCATATAGGAGTATGCCGAAAAGCCTTTAAAGAGTAGGCAAACATTAAATCTTTTTATTATGAAAAAATTAGAACTAGACCCATTGTCTTTGGACAAAGAAACAATTGCTTTACTGGATGAGAAGCAGCTACAAGAAATTGTAGGTGGACAGGCAGCTGCTCCGGGAACATCTACAGGATGTGGTTCAGGAGGTAGCGGATGTGGAACAGGAGGTGGATCTACAGGATGCGGATCAGGAGGAAGTACTTGTGTTTCTGAAGTTGAAATGTTGAGTTAAGTTTTAAAAAAAGGGGGAAGCCGAAAACCCTTCAAAACAGAGTAGGCAAAACATTAAATCTTTTTTATTATGAAAAAATTCGAATTAGATCCATTGTCATTAGACAAGGAAACAATTGCTTTACTTGATGAAAAGCAATTACAGGAAATTATTGGTGGACAGGCTGCTGCTCCGGGAACATCTACAGGATGTGGCTCAGGAGGAAGTACTTGCGGTGCTACCCAGACTACAACTACTACTTCAGGCGGATCTACAGGATGCGGTTCAGGAGGAAGTACTTGCTCTGCGCAGGCTGGAATTTCTCAATAATACCAGGAGAGGCTGTATTAGGGTACAGCCTCTCTTTTTTTAAACGCTTTAATATTGGATACTACTAATGGATCACACTGAATATTTTTTACATGATTATGCCTGCTTAAGAATTCCTTCTCTTCCCGTGGAATCCTTTCTGGAATTCAATGAGACTATTAAAAATCTCAATATGGAAGATCATGAAGAACTGATAAAAGTTTTACATGATGTTTTTTCCAATACCTATTACAGAGAAGCCATTTATATTGCTTCCAGAGATTTGTATGAAACTTTTTTAAGCCTGAAGGAAAACAATTTTGCCAACAGGGAGGCTAACCAGCGTTTTTTTATGACGTTCTATAAATATCTTTCAAGAATGTCTAACAGGTCAACGCCATACGGCCTTTTTTCCGGAACCTCTTCGGTTTCCATAAAAGATCAGCCAAGTGCTGTACAATTTGATGCCGACAAATATAAACTGGTTGGGCAGCTCAATATCCACAGCCTTACAAAACTGATTCGCAATATTGATCCTCTTCATCACGAGCTGATCAATACCATAAAATATTATAAAAACAATACACTTTACATCTTAAAAGACAAAGCTTTTTTTGTAGAGCAATTTGATAACGGCCGCTATATCGCCTCCAATCTTACTTCCATAAGGCTAAGTGAGTATGTGAAAGTGATATTGGAATCCGCAGAAAGCGGGGCTACCGTACAGGAAATGGAATATGCAATCGCTAATCCGAACATCACCTCAGAACAGAAACAAAACTTCATTAAAAATATTGTCCGGTCTCAGATGCTTGTAAGTGAACTTCTTCCAAGTGTGTCTACAGAGGATTTTATTGAAGATTTACTATATACCATAGACCAGAAAAAGATCAACCTTGAAGAAATCAATGAGTTAAAAGAGATTTACAGCATCATCAGAAATATATCGACCGTAGATGATATTGATGGTTTCAGGAATTATATTGAGAATAACCCTCAAAACCGTATGATATCCAATGATTTCTATAAGCTGGACCTTTTTTATAATATGCAGAAAAACAATGTCAATAAAAAAGTTTTAGAGGAAATAAGCAGAACTTCGTATGAAGTGATGCAGCTTTTTTCCGAGAAAACATCTTTGGCACTGCATCATTTTACAATCGCATTCGCCGCCAGGTATGAGGAAAAAGAACTTCCTCTGACCCAGGTTTTAGATACGAATTACGGCATCGGATACGAAAAAGTAGTCACCGGAAATGCAGAATATATGCCCCTTTTGGACGGAATTCCTGTAATGGCTGACCCGGATAGCGAACCAAGAATTATTTACGGAGGATTTGAAGTACTCAGAGAAAAGCTCTTTAAGCAATACTGTAAAACCGGGGAAATGACCATCAATGCTGATGAAGATGTTAAAAATTATTTGTCACAAAAACAAAAATCGGCTCCAAAGGGAGAACAGCCGCCAAGTGCCTATATTTTCGGAAGAATCCTGTCCGGATCTGCAGAAGCACTGGATAACGGGGATTATCAGTTTTTCCCTATTCAGTGTCATGCTCCGTTTGCTGCCAGATTACTGACCAGGTTTACCCATGGCAATGTTGATCTTAAAAGTCAGGCCAGCAAAATTGCAGAACATGAACAGAAGATGAATCCCGATGTGATTCTGGCGGAAGTGCTTACCATACCGGATGATAACTATGCCAATATTACGCTATATCCAACGATCCGTGATTACGAAATCCCTTTTCTGTCCAATTCAAAACTCAGTAAGGAACATCAGATTGATGCCAATGACCTTATGGTTTCTGTCCGAAACGGAAAAGTAATTTTAAGATCAAAAAAACTGAATAAACAGATTATCCCCTGTCTTTCCAATACTTATAATACAACGCTTGCACAGCCGTTATACAAGTTTCTGGCAGATGTGGGCAGCCAGAGCATGAGATTGGGCTTTTTCTGGGATTGGGGAATCTACCAAAAAGAACAGTTCCTGCCGAGAATTGAATATAAAAAAATGATTGTAAGCCGTGCCCGGTGGCTCCTGAAAAAAGGAAAAGTAAATTATAAGGAAGAATCTGCAACCGAAAAAGCTGTGGTAGATCTCAGAAAAAAATATTGCCTCCCTCAATATGTGGTTTTATCTTCCGGAGATAACGAACTTCTTTTGGATCTGGACAATAAAGTCAGCCAGGCTGTTTTCCTGAAAGAAATCAGTATGAAGAATGTCATTCTGTACGAAAACATTCATACCCGTGAAAACTGTTTTATCAAAGAAGGCGGAAAAAGCTTTGCGAATGAGATCGTTATTCCCATGGGCAGCAAAAAACAGGTGTATTCTTCACAGATAAGAAATATTGCCCCAGCAGCAGTAAAAAGAGTATTTCCTCCCGGTAGTGAATGGCTGTATCTGAAAATATATTCCGGCAGTAAAAATATTGAAGACCTCCTTACAGAAGTTATTGCAGATTTCGCCGCTGGCCTGGTGAAAGAAAAAATCATTGACCAGTGGTTCTTTATCAAATATAATGATCCTGAGCATCATATCAGGGTGAGATTTCACTGCTTTGATCCCGATCATAAAACAGAAGAATGGTACCGGATACTAGAAAACCTGCAGAAAGCTGTTCATCATTTTATAGAAGAAGAGCAGGCTGTAAGGATTGTAGTGGATACTTATGTGAGAGAAATAGAAAGATATGGAGCTCAAACGATGGAATTAAGCGAGCGTATTTTTTTCTATGACAGTGTTGCGGTTTCAGAATTCTTGAATCTCATCCATGGAAATGAAGGTGAAAGGCTGAGATGGAAATTTGCCCTTGTTGATGTAGACAGGCTGCTGGATGATTTTAAATATTCCGTAAAAGATAAAATGAGGGTTATTGCCACTTTATCTGAAAATTTCACCAATGAATTCAGCTTCAATAACACTGAAAATTATGTTGCGATTTCAAGGACGCTGAGCAGCAGGCACCGGAACCTCAAAAAAGAAATATCGGATATTATTCATGAAAATGAAACGGCCCAGTATGCCGAAGCCTACGAATGCTTTAATAAAAGAAGTGAAAGCATTTCCGCCGAACTGTCCGCTTATCCGGATCTGTCTCAGGAGATGAAAGACCATTTGCTGATGAGCTATATTCATATGACTTTAAACCGTTTGTTCATGGTCAATCAGAGAAGACATGAACTGGTCATTTATTATTTTTTAAAGAAGTTTTATGAGTCGGAAATAGCCAAAGCCAAAAACAATATTCCCATATGATACAGGATAGAATTAAACATAGACAACTGATTGATACCATTACACGGTCCATTGAGAAATATTCCGGTGAGCCGATATTAAATAATGCTTCCTATGAAACGGGACTGCTCGGATATTCTCTCTATTATTTGTATTTATCAAAGTATACCAATGACAGTTCCTGCATAGCAACTGCGGAGGAATATCTCAACAAAGGGCTGGCGGCATTTAATCCGAAAACATTCCAGAGGGTACATGGCACAGACTCGCTGGATGCCCATCTGTCGCATATCGGAAGATACCTGATATTCTGTGAAAAAAACGGTTTGCTTTCCGTTTCCAGTGAAGATTATCTGTTGAATCTAGACCAGATCCTCTTTGGCTTGATGAAAAGCAAGATTAATAACAAGGATTTTGATTCGGGCACAGGGGCTTTGGCAGCAGGATATTATTATTTAGCCCGTTTGAAAAGCGGGGCAGAAGTTCAGGAATATCTGTCGTTTCTTATTCATAGTATTGATGAAGCAGCGTTTAAAGATGAAGCAGGAGATTATTACTGGGAATGTCCTTCTCTGCACAACAGGGTGTACCTGGGGATTTCACATGGTTCGGCCCTTATCATTTCATTTCTGGCTTCCCTGTACAAAGCAGGATTGGAAACCGTTTTATGTGAGGAAATCATGAGAAAAGCTATTACATTTCTTACCAAACAATACAGAAAATCAGAATATAAAGGATTATTCCCGAATATGATCGGAGATAAGATTGAGCCGATGCAGTTTTCCCTTTGCTACGGGGATTTGGGCGTAGGATATGCCTTGCTGAGAGCTTCGCAGGTTTTGGAGGATCAGGCGGTTGGAGATTTTGCCCATATGATCCTTGATGACTGCCTCCTCAGGACTAAAGAAGACAATCTTACCCTGGACGGAGGCGTATTTTATGGAGCTGCGGGACTTGCGGTTACATTTGATAAACTCGCTAAAATATCCGGTGATAGCAGATTTGCAGAAAGAGCAGATTACTGGAATGATCAGATTTTGACCTATGCCATACACACCAATGATTTTGTCGGATTTAAAAGCCGTATTGTGGAAGATAACGTTCTGTGGCAGATCTCTTTTGGTTGGGGACTCATAGGAATTGGTGTTACCTTAATGTATTTTGAGGAGGACAGTCTTCCTTCACCGGCGGATTTAACTTTTATTGCTTAAAAAGATGGAAAAAGAAATAACAACATATCATAAAGAGCTTAAAGATTTTATAACTGCTATACCTGATTTTCCGGATTCACTGGTCAATTCTACATTTGAATATGATACCGGGAAACTCATCAAGATCCTGCAGAAGAAAGAAGTTTTTGAAATATGTAAAATCAGTGAAAGCGAATTTGAAGCTGTAGACCGTATCGACCGCGAGCTGGGGAAAGTAGTTACCGATCTGCTCAGGGAAACTGATCTTGAACAGTCTCTGAAAGATTATCTTAGGCTTGAAAAAGAAATTGAAGACAGCTTCTCCGGCAATATGTATATGTATGCAAAGCAGGGCGCATTGTCTGTAAAATCACTTTATTACTACAAAATAAAAGACTTTCCCAAAGCCATCACATTTACGCTGGAATGTCTTGTTCTGAATGATTATCTCGTGCAGCAAGGCATTTATACTTTAAATTTAAGATGCTTTGAGCAGAATAAAAATATTTCAAGGATCTATTTCAGAGATCAGCAGGCAGAACCGGGATATGAGCTTATATTTAATCTGATCAATTATCTGTTGAATGGAACGAATAAAAACCTTTTCGGGAATATTTTCAGCCATAATCAGTATTGGAAGAAAGTTCCGGTAATACGGGAAACCTATGCCTATGAGCTTTTCACAATGATTACCGAAGATATGATCAGATTCAATATCAACAGTCAGGAATTTCTTCCTGACGATTGGTACTCAGATCTTGATTTTGAGGTTAATACGCCAGATAGGCAGATTATCTATAACTGGATTTATATCAATAAGCAACTCCGGAATTCAAACTATAAAGATTATTTTGATGGTTTGTTGTATTACTTCCAGCAGCCCTACAATCAGTTTTATGATATTCTGAAAATCTCGTTGCTTCTCGATCTTTATAAACTGACTGGTGATCATCCTGATCTTACCCGGGAAATAGTTAATTTTATTGAAAATAAACTGCATTTTAATCAGTCCGTGCGTACGCTTCTTATTAAAAATGTTTTCAAAGTATAACGTATATGAAAATTATTATTCAGCATGATCAGATGGATTGCGGGCCGGCATGTCTTGCAATGATAGCCAGTAATTACGGAAAAAATTACAGCCTGCAATACCTGCGTGATCATTCTTTCATTACCAAAGAAGGCGTATCTATGTTCGGGATTGTAGAGGCTTCAAAAAAAATAGGCTTTGAAACTCTTCCGGTAAAACTAACGGTGGAAAAGCTGATCAGCTCTCCGAATTCACTGCCCTGTATACTGCATTGGGGGAAGAATCACTTTGTTGTTCTAAAAAAAGTAACAAAGAAATTCATGTCCTCAGAATACACTTTTCAGATTGCAGATCCTGCTCATGGCCTGATTTCCATAAAAGAACAGGAATTCAAAAAATACTGGATTTCCAGTGAGAATATGGGAATTGCCTTAATATTAAAACCTTCAGAGGATTTTTTTGCTATGGAAGTGCCTCAGGAAAAAAAGATTACCCTGAGCTATATTCTGAAATACCTTACCCCGTACAAGGGCCAGCTGGTACTCATGTTTCTGCTTTTACTGGCCGGAAGTGCCATTACACTGGTTTTTCCTTTTTTAACGCAGGCTCTGATTGATAAAGGCGTAAGTGCTAAAAACCTGAACCTCATCGCACTGATTCTTCTTTCCCAGTTGGGACTGTTTCTGGGTTCCATTACCATAGAAGTCTTCCGAAACTGGCTTATGCTTTTTATAGGGACAAAGTTGAGTATCACCATTATTTCAGAATTTTTGAAGAAAATGCTTCAGCTTCCCATCAGGTTTTTTGATACCAAAAAAATGGGAGATTTTAACCAGAGAATTCAGGATAATGAAAGAATAGAGGAGTTCCTTACCTCTCACAGTCTTCTTACCTTTTTCTCAATTATCAATTTCTCTGTTTTCTTCGGAGTCCTGCTGTATTATGATTATACGATTTTGATGGTCTATCTTATCCTGACCGTTCTCTCCATCGGCTGGTCTTTCTACTGGCTTAGAAAAAGGAAAATTCTGGATTATCTCCGTTTTCAGCAGCGGGCAGAAAACCAGGAGTCTGTATTTGAGATCATAAAAGGCGTTACGGAAATGAAGCTCAATCAGTTTGAGGATTTCAAACGCAGCCAATGGGAAGAAGTACAGCAAAAATTGTTTAAAGTCAATATCAAAATATTAAAGTTGAACCAGATTCAACTTTCCGGCTTTGAATTTATGAACCAGCTGAAGAACATTCTGGTGACCTTTTTAGCAGCTACACTTGTTGTTAATGATAAAATGACGTTGGGAGGACTTTTAAGCGTCTCTTATATCATCGGGCAGATGAACTCTCCCGTCAATCAGCTGATCAGTTTTTTCCGTTCCCTGCAGGATGCAAAGCTCAGTCTGGAGAGATTGAATGAAGTACAGAGCTATCCCGCTGAAGAAAGTCCGGATCAGATTGATCTGTTTCCTGAAAAAATAGAAAACCAGCAACATACGAAAGGAATTCGGTTTGAGAATGTAAGTTTTCAATACGGAGGCAGCAAATCCCCTTATGTGCTGAAAAATATCAATCTGCTGATCCCGGAAGGAAAAATAACCGCCATCGTAGGAACCAGTGGAAGTGGAAAAACCACGCTGATGAAGCTGTTACTGAAATTTTACGAACCTACTGTGGGAGCCATTTCTTATGATGGAATAGACATCGGAGTTATTTCCCCAAAAAACTTAAGAAGCGGATGTGGAGTGGTGATGCAAGACGGCTATATTTTTTCAGATACTATTGAAAGAAATATCATTACAGGAAATAAAGAGGGCGATCAGGACAGGCTGATTCAGGCGGCCAGAACAGCTAATATAGATGAATTTGTAGAGTCTCTGCCTTTGAAATTCAATACCAAGATTGGAGCTTCAGGCAACGGGATATCCGGTGGTCAGAAACAGCGTATTCTTATTGCCAGGGCTGTCTACAAAAATCCCCATTACATCTTTTTCGATGAAGCCACATCTGCTTTGGATGCTGAAAACGAAAAAATAATCCATAACAATTTACAGGAGTTTTTTAAAGGAAAAACCGTAATCATCATTGCACACCGATTATCTACCGTGAAAAATGCTGATCAGATTTTAGTCTTAAAAAATGGTGAAATCATTGAAAAAGGGAATCATCAACAACTGGTAAATCACAAAACAGAATATTTCAATTTGGTAAAGAATCAGTTGGAGCTTGGTGTATAGAATTATAACGGTTATAATCAAAAAAGAACCCTTCAAATTGTACTATTTGAAGGGTTTTATTAGAAATTGTTTAATTTCCAGTGGTTTCTCCAGGAATCGAACCAGGGACACATGGATTTTCAATCCATTGCTCTACCAACTGAGCTAAGAAACCAATTGTTTCGTTGTTTAACGTGGGTGCAAAAGTATATCTTTTTCTCATACCGTGCAAATTTTTCTTAATATTAATAAGAAAGATTTTGTGCGGGGTATCTGAAAGGTTATGGAAAAGAATGTACTTACTTAAATATCAGTGCTTCCCATTGATCATAGGCTGTTCTTTAATTTTTTATGTTCTTCGCCCCATGTTTCTAATTGATCCAGAACGGGAATTAATTTTCTACCAACTTCTGTCAATTCATATTCTACTCTGGGTGGAACTTCGGCATATACTGTCTTATTGATCAAATGCTCTTCTTCCATTTTCTTTAGCTGCATAGTGAGCATTCTTTCTGTGATATTGGGGATTTTATTCCTCAGCTCAGAAAATCTCAGTTTTCCCTGTCTGAGACAGTAGCAGATAGAAAGGATCCAGCGGCCGCTGATCAGATTTACAGTATATATTTCAGAACAACTTCGCTCCAGATTTTTTTTATTCTCGTTATTGGTTGAGGATTCTTTTAAGCCCATACTTACATTTTTGTTCGTTCCGCACAATTTATTGGGTTTTTGGACACGAAATATTCATCATTTAAATTTACAAAATAAAATTAAGCGGACTGTTTAGATTTAAAAATCACATTTTACCTATTACAATGAATTTTAATAGAATTGACCAAGATCTGAAATTAAGCATAGAAAACTTCCCGTTTTCATTAGAAATCGATCAGGCTGTTTTTCTGAATCATCCTGAAATAGTTCAGGAAGAAAGAAAAGCATTTGTGAAAAGCCATCCATTTAAAGGACCAGATAATATCCTTGTCAAAGACATTTTTATAAAAAGCTCTCTTGATGACCATCAGATAAGACTCCATATTTATCAGCCGAAAAAATTCGATAAAAACAGAACAATTATTTATTTTCATGGAGGAGGATATGTTTTTGGGCTTCCGGAGCAGGTAGACCATCAGATGTTTGAAATGTCGGATAAGTTAAATGCTACAATCCTATCAGTTGATTACAGATTATCCCCTCAATACAGGTTTCCGGTTCCTGTTTTGGATGGATTTGATGCGCTTCAATGGACGATCAGATATGGAGTAGAAGAGCTGGGAATTGATCCAGAGGCTGTGTCTCTATTTGGAGCCAGTGCCGGAGGGCATTTAGCTGCTTCGGTTGCTCAAATGGCTGCTGATAATGGAATCAAAAATATAAAACATCAGTTTTTATTATATCCGGTGATTCATAATAATCTTAATACACCGTCTATGAACGAATTTACCGATATTCCTTTGTGGAATAAAGAATATGCGGAAACAGCATGGATACACTTTCTTGGAAAGGATAATAATAAAAGCATCAGGTATGCAGATCTCACAAATTATGATCATTTTCGCAAACTTCCCAGAACTACAATTGTTGCCTGCGAATTGGATCCGCTTAGGGATGAAGGAATAGAATATGCCCAGCTTTTATATCACTCAGGAGTAAAAACAGAATTATGGGTAATTCCTGGCGTATTGCATGTATTTGATCTGTTTGACTTTCCTTTAAATGATGAGTATAAAGAGTACCTTTATAGTCGCATGTTTTAATTACTTTAGAAAAAATAATATAAAATGATGGAATTGAGAAACAAAAAAACAGCTCTGTTGCTAATTGATATACAAAAAGCATTTTTAGATGAAAACTATTGGGGAAAAAGAAATAATAAAAATGCTGAAAAGATCAGCGGAATTATTTTGAAAAGATGGAGGGAATTGAATCTCCCTATTTTTCATATCAGGCATAGTTCTGTCAATCCCAATTCTACACTGCATTTGTCTAATGCAGGTTTTCAGTTTAATGACTATGTTCTTCCTCAAAATGAAGAATGCGTAATTACAAAAAATGTCAACAGTGCCTTTATTGGAACTGATTTAAAAGAAAGGTTAGAAACACAGAAGATAAATACCTTAGTGATTCTTGGGATCAGTACGGATCATTGTGTCTCAACAACAACCAGAATGGCTGGGAACTTCGGCTTTGAAACATATGTGATCTCAGATGCAACTGCTACATTTGACAGAACGGGAATAAATGGTGAAAAATATGATGCCGAACTGCTCCATTTAACTGCTCTGGCAAGTTTAAACAATGAATTTGCAGCAGTATGGGATTCAGAAAAATTATTGACAGAATTATAATAATCGCAATATTGTAAGCACAAAAAAACCTCTAAATAAATTAGAGGTTTTAAAGTGGTTTCTCCAGGAATCGAACCAGGGACACATGGATTTTCAATCCATTGCTCTACCAACTGAGCTAAGAAACCATTATATTTTTGTTTGACTTACTTCGTTGTTTTAAAGTGATGCAAAAGTAGGAAGTTTTCCTATATGAAGCAAGTATTAACGGTACTTTTTTTTAATAAAAATAAAACTTACTGATTTTCAGGTGAATTATTTTCCTGTTCCTTTCTAATATGGTCGCTCATCTCCTCAAGTACAGGCTTTATCGTACTTTCCGGAAGATCGCTGATCCTGATATACATCAATCCGTCAATCGCATCATTGAAATTTGGATCCACATTAAAAGCGATTACTTTAGCATTCTGCTTGATATATTTTTTGATCAGAACCGGAAGTCTCAGTTCAGGTTCAAGGTCATCAATAATTTTGTCAAGCTTATTCAGATCAGACTCCATTTCCTCAAAAAAGATGTTCTTATCCCGGTCACGAAGCTTTACTTTATATTCATTTCTCGGAGTAATATATTGTGCTACAGCAGAATCGAAATAATTCGAGCGCATGAATTCGATCATCAAGGATTTTGAAAATTCTGAGAATTTATTGGAAATACTTACCCCTCCCATGAGAAACTTATGGTCAGAATTTCTCAGACATACGTGCACGATTCCTCTCCACAAAAGAAAAAGGGGAAGCGGTTTCTGCTGATATTCTTCACAGATATAAGCACGGCCCATTTCGATCACTTTTTTAAAGAATGGATGAATATCTTGCTCAAACTCAAATAATGAGCTTGTGTAGAATCCTTTGATGCCATATTTCTTCATCACATCTTTACCTAATGCCATTCTGTAGGCACCGGCGAGCTTCTCTGCGCTGCTGTCCCAAAGGAAAAGATGATGATAGTGCTTATCATATTCGTCAAGGTCGAATGGGAGATTACTTCCCTCACCCACAGCCCGGAAAGTGAGTTCCCTTTGGCGCCCGATCTCTCTCATTACAGAAGGAATTTCCTCGTAAGTAGTAAAATAGATCTCGTAATTTCCGTTACTGAACAGCATTTTGTCCGTACCTTTCAATCTGCTGATGTCCTTAAGAATATCTTCTTTAGGTGTTTCGTCAATGATATTCTGAACAATATTTTCCTCCTTTAACAAAGGGAATTTTATCGTTAAATTTTTAAGATTAATGGTTTGTGCTAATGATTTTCTCTTTTCATAGTAAGATTTCATCATGTACACCTTACGTTTCAGAAACTCACCCAGTTCTTCAATAGTTTCCATCTCATCCATCGTCTTTACAGTGATGGGTTTTCCAATCCTGATTCTGATCGGTTTTTCCCTGTCATTCATCATTTCGGCAGGAAGCATCATAGTCTGTAAACTTGGGTGAAGCTTGGCCAGTTGGTAAAAAATACGGCTGTTTTTAGCATGAAAGTACAACGGAACTACCGGAACTTTTGCCATTCTGATGAGCTTAAGAGCTGGTTTTTCCCAGTCTCTATCCAGAATTTCGCCATAAGGATTATTTTTATTGGATACTTCTCCTGCAGGAAAGATACCTACACAGCCTCCATTCTGAAGGTGTTTCAAAGTCTCACGCATCCCGGAAGTGCTGCTGTGAGCCTCTTTTCTGTTTTCGAAAGGATTTACGGAGATCACAAACGGTTCCATAGGTTTGATCTTCTCCAAAAGAAAATTGCCCATTACTTTGAAATCCGGACGCACCTCGGTAAGGATCTTACACATCAAAATTCCATCAATAGCACCAAGCGGATGGTTTGAAACCAGAATAAAAGGTCCCGTTTTGGGAACTTTTGCCAGATCCTCTTCAAAAGCGATATAGCTTAAGTTTCTTTCTCTTACAAATGAGTCGAAAAAGTCTTTGCCTTCCTTGTCTTTTAATTTATCGTAAAGTCTGTTAACTTCATTTATTTTGGCAATGCTCATGACGGCAGAAGCAACCGGGTTTTTTAGGAACCCGATTTTGCTTAAGCCTGAAGCTTTGATAAGATCGTTTTTCGAAATTAAACTCATATGTGTTTAGTCGCAGTTAAAATTATTGTGTTACCATTTGAACCGTATTTTTGGAAATCTGTTCCAATAATACATTTTTTTCCTGGTAAAACTTATCAATATGATCCATATTCGCATTTCTTACTGTAAATAAAGATACATTTTTAACTGCTTTGGTTTTAAATATTTTTTGAAGCTCATCATTGAGCTCATCAATTTGGTCGAATTTATCTTCCAGGCACAAAGCCAGGGAGATAGCAGAATTCTGCATCAGAGACACTTTGATCTTATATTTGGACAAGTATCCGAAAATAAGGCTCATGTGATCCTCTGCAATAAAAGAGAAATCTCTGGTAGAGATCTTTAAAAGAACCTGATTTTCTTTCAGAATATAAGATTCTTCATGCTGGTTTTTGTCCGATGCCCCAACTTTTGTTCCTTCTTTACTAGGATCTACGAAAGATTTTACATAAAAAGGAATTGCTTTTTGCTGTAATGGCTGCAATGTTTTCGGGTGAATGACACTGGCCCCGTAATACGCTAATTCAATTGCTTCTTCATAAGAAATATTGGAAAGCAGAGAAACGTCACTGAATTTTCTGGGATCTCCGGTCATTACGCCCGGCACATCTTTCCAGATCGTCATAGCTTCCGCATTCAGGCAGTAAGCAAAAATAGCGGCAGAATAGTCAGAACCTTCTCTTCCTAAAGTAACCGTAAAATTATTATCATCAGAGCCAATGAAACCCTGAGTTACATAGCAGATCTCTGTATTTAAAGAAGAAATGAATTCCTCTGTCTTGGCCCAGTCTACCATACCTTCTCTGTAAGAATTGTCAGTTTTGATATAATCTCGGGCATCTAACCATTGATTTGTAAACTGAATTTCATTCAGATATTCACTTAAAATCTTTGTAGAAATCATCTCTCCACAGCTTACCACCTGATCATAGACGAAGCTGTAGTTAGGAGATTTATTTCTTCTTAAAAAAGAATCGATATCATCAAAAAATACATTGATCTCAGCAAAAACGGCATGGTTTTCACGAAATAAGCCCTCCGCAATCTCAATGTGTTTTCGTTTTATCTTTTCAATCTCAGTTTGATAGTTATCCTTCTTGAAATA
>Ga0308164_10002723_pt1 | contig 17081 bp, 15 predicted proteins | sample PhyTR2_FD_201031 | JGI IMG/M metagenome (GOLD analysis project Ga0308164, IMG submission 201031) | Phyllosphere microbial communities from UC Gill Tract Community Farm, Albany, California, United States - DLSLT.R2 | ecosystem: Host-associated > Plants > Phyllosphere > Unclassified | place: USA... | reverse complement strand
CAGCGAGTGGGTACCGCCAGGGCCAAGAAATATGTAGGCAACTTCTTTCTCGATCTTGGTCCATTCCTGAATTTTCTCCGTTGCCAGTTTTGGATTCTTGCGCACCCAGTCGTTGGCTTCCATCATGGCCTTGATGTAAGCAACCGCAACTTCCGGATACTTGGCCGAGAAATCCTTCCGCATCACAACACCGTGGAAGGTTGGAATCTTGGTTTCTGCACCATCAAAAATTTTGCGCGCAAAACCACGGTACGGCAGCAACTCGGCAAACGGTACAAAGTCTGCGTGGCCATCGATCTTTTTTTCTTGCAGATTGGTCGTGCCAACTTCTGGGCTCTGACTGACCAGATTCCAGTAGTTTTCACTCCATCCACGAGTCTGCATGGCTTGCAGCAACGTACCATGCGCCGCCGAACCGAACGGCACCGATACCGTTTTACCTTTCAGGTCAGACAACTGGTAGTAAGGGCTGTCCTTGTGCACTACCAGACCATTGCCGGCACCAAACGGGTTGTAAGCAATGACGGCGACCAGTTCAGTTTCATTACCTTTATTCTGCTGACCGGTCGCGCCGTTCACCAGCAACGGGTAGTCGCCCATCATGCCGATCTGAATCTTGTTGGCGATCATGCCGTTGGTGATCGGTGGTCCCGAGGTGGAGTTTTGCCAGTCGAGCTTGAAGTCGATGTTGGCGTACTTGCCGGTCTTGGGCAGGTACTTCTCGAGCAGCTTCATTTCCTTGATGACGATGCCACCGGTGACGGTGTTGGTCGTCGTGTTTTGTGTGCCAATACCGATGGTCACGGTTTCCTTGGCTTGCGCAATCCCTGCGCTGAGCAACGTGATGGACAGTAATGCCACACCGGCTGCCATGACACGCAGTCGTCCTGCGTAGCCACGTGTCGCCGTTTCGGATGATGAAAGCGAGATAGTCATGTTCAATCCTTCCTGTTTATTCACAATGAGAGAAATATCGACGCACTAACCGGCGCTTTAAACCATCTCCACTAAATGTTCCCGCTTGCTGCTCTTCTCTGCCCATGCATCTGCTTCCGGCATGGGCTCTTTGGAACCTGTAATCAGCGGCCAGCTCTGCGCCAGTCGCACATTCAATTCCACGTACTCACGCTGCTCTTCCGGCAAGTCCCTCTCCTCGAAAATCGCTTCGACCGGACATTCGGCAACACACACGCCGCAGTCGATGCAGACTTCAGGATTGATGACCAGGAAGTTCGGTCCTTCGTGAAAACATTCCACCGGACATAGCGCAACGCAGTCCGTGTATTTGCAGCCGATGCAGGCTTCGCCAACGACGTGTGTCATCACGCACCTCCGTTCAAGCGGATGCTCGCCATGGCAAGCTTGGATAATTTGCGCACATCCGAATCGGCATCTTTCAATGCATGTTCCAAATGCGGCATGGCGCGATCGTCACCGATCTCGCCCAATGCGATCACGGCTTCCTTGCGCAGGTTGCTGATCGGATGCACGAGCGCATCGCACAGCGCAGGCACCGCAGGTTTTGCCTTCAGCTTGCCCAGGCTGCGCGCTGCCTTCACACGCACTTGCCAGAACTCGTCGTCCATGACTTTGACCAGATCGGGAATGCCATGCGACAGACCGAGTTTGCCGATGGTGGTGGCGGCTTCTTCGCGCACCTGCCAGACCGGATCGGACAGCACGCGACTCAGCGTTGGCTGAATGCTGACCTCCGACGAGTAGCCCAAAGCACCGATCGCAATGCGGCGTACTTCTGCATCGACGTCGTTGGCAGCCGCGTTGGTCAGTACACCAATCGCCTCCGGCTTCTTCAGATAACCCAGTACGCCAATCGCCTCGCGACGGACACCAGCATGCTCATCCTTGATGGCCGTCATGGCGGGCTCAAATGCGTCTTCCGAGCGCAGCGCCTTGATGGCATGCAGCGCATAGATCTTGACTTGCGCCTCGCTATCGCTCAGGTAAGGCAGCAGGTACGGCGCGGAAGCAGTTTCTTTTAGCTCTGCCAGCGTCAGTGCAGTGGCTTTGCGTACTTCGTCGTCGCTGTCTTTCAGCAGCGGCACCAAAGCTTCCAGCACTTCCGGCTCTTCGTAACCTTCGATGGCTTTGGCAGCCTCCAGACGCACGGCGGCATCCGGATCGGACAACGCAGCGATCATCAGCGGCACGATGTCGTCTTCCTCTTCCGTGTACGGCAAGTCCAGTACGGCGATACGTCGCACAGTGGCGTCGTCGCTCTTCAGTCGGTCGTGAATGCTCATTGCGATCATGGTCGACTCCTAGCGCAGCAGATAAGGAATGTTGACTTGCACTGCGCCTGTCGGGCAGTCCTGTTCACACGGCATGCAGTACCAGCATTCATCAAACTTCATGAAGGCCTTGTTCGATACCATGTCGATCGCCAGCACATCGAGTGGGCACACGTCGACACAGACGGTGCAGCCTTTCTCGGCGATGCATTTGGACTGGTCGACGACGACCGGTGCTTGTGTTCTCGTCGTTGCAATAGTCATGATGTTTCCTTCCGTTAGTTGGCTTGCTTGCCGCCGGCGACACGCAGGCGTTGATAGGCGGCTTTTTCGTCGTCGTTGAGTTCGACGATGTAAGGTTCGATTTCGCGCTTGCGGAAATCCATCTTGCCGTTGCCATCGCTCTTGACGTTGGTGTGGCAGAACCAGTTCTCGTCATCCTTTTCCGGATGATCGACACACAGGTGATAGAGACCCCAGCGGCTTTCCTTGCGGAACAGTGACGAGCGTGCCGCGAGTTCGGCGCAGTCGCGGATGGTGTGCGCTTCCATTGCGCGCATCAGTTCGTGCGGATTCTCGGCAACCATTTCGTTCAGGTCTTCGCGGATTTCGCCAAAGCGTTCGAGCGCGATTTCCATCTTGCGGGTGATCTTTGGCGGTTGCAGGTAGTCGTTGACGATGCGGCGAGTCTTGTACTCAACCTGGAACGGTGTCAGGCCTTCGCTGCGTGACAGCGGCGCCATGATGCGTTGGCGTTCTGCTTCCACCATGTCGGTGTTGATGACCGACTGACTCATGCCTGACACATAGTCCGCTGCGTTCTCGCCGCAGAACTTGCCGTACACGAATGCACCGAGCATGTAGTTATGTGGAATGCTGGCGCAGTCGCCTGCGGCATACAGACCGGGAATCGAGCACTCGCCCTTCTCGTTGGTCCAGATACCGGAAGCACTGTGGCCGCTACAGAAACCGATCTCCGAGATATGCATCTCGATCGCCTTCTGGCGATAGTCGTTACCGCGACGCTCATGGAAGCGGCCGCGGCTTGGCCGTTCGTTAGTGTGCAAAATGTGTTCGATCTCGGCGATGGTTTCTTCCGCCAGATGATCGAGTTTGAGGAAGACCGGACCACGACCGCCTTCGAGTTCGTTGTAGAACTCCAGCATCATCTGACCGCTCCAGTAATCGCACTCGATGAAGCGTGCACCCTGCGAGTTGGCAGTAAAACCACCAAATGGACCGGTCACATAAGCGCAGGCCGGGCCGTTGTAATCCTTGATCAACGGATTGACCTGGAAGCATTCGAGGTTGGTCAGTTCTGCGCCGGCATGGAAGGCCATTGCATGGCCGTCGCCAGTGTTGGTTGGATTCTCGTACGTGCCATACATGTAACCCGATGCCGGCAAGCCGAGGCGACCTGCTGCGCCGGTGCACAACACGACCGACTTGGCCTTGATCACGTAGAAGTCTGCTGTACGGCAATCGAAGCCCATGACGCCACAGATCTCGCCATTGGCACCGGTGATCAGGCGCGTCGCCACGACGCGGTTGGTGATCTCCACCCGCGCACGTTTCAGTTGACGGTATAACACCTTCTTCATGTGATGACCTTCTGGCATCGGCAACACGTAACTGCCAAGGTGATGCACCTTGCGCACCGCGTAGTCACCGGTTTCATCCTTCTCGAATTTCACACCCCAGCGATCAAGCTCTTCGATCATGGCGAAGCTATTCGATGCATAAGCAAACACACCCTTCTGATCGACGATGCCATCGTTGGCGACCGTAATTTCCTTGGTGTACTGCTCTGGTGTGGCATGTCCCGGGATCACTGCATTATTCAGGCCATCCATACCCATCGAGATCGCGCCGCTGCGTTTGACGTTGGCTTTCTCCAATACCAGCACACGCAGCTTGGGATTCTTTTCCTTTGCCTTGACAGCGGCCATTGGTCCGCCGGTTCCTCCTCCGACGATCACCAGGTCGTACTCCAGTTCGATGGTGTTCATATCTGCCTTTCAAGTAAGTGAAGCGACGCATCGCTGAAATCTGCATGCCGAAACACAACTGATGTGGCGCAACTTCAACGATGAAATATTCTTGTCGAGCTACAACAGGAAATCATCTCGTCATAACTCGTCATAACCAGTTGAGCAAAACGTATGCCAGCGCTTTTTCGTAACTCAGAGACCGGATTTAACGCTGAATGTGCGGGAGATGTGCAGAAGGGAGGAAGAAAGCAGTCCATTGTGGTGATGCACACCAAAAACGGGACCCAAACTTGTGAGACAGATCAGTCCAAAATCAGGCAATTTGATGCCATCTTCAGGCATCTGTCAACAAATGAGGATGATTCTCATTTTAAATCAGCGAAGAACTTTCAATTTGTACTTGAAGCTTTCCGCCTTGTAATAGATGTATTCGAAGACCAAGGGCTTGTCTTCGCTCGCATAGGTCAGGCGTTCGATACGCAAGACCGGTGAGCCTACGGCTACCTTCAAGCGTTCGGCGACTTCTGCAGAAGCTGCAGTTGCATCGATCTCCACGTCCGCAGAATGCAAGCGCTGGCCAAGTTCGTTTTCAAGCAAGGAAAACAGATCCTTGTCGCGCAGATTTTTTTCGGAAAGACGCGAACCGATATCGTGCCGTACCCATGAATGATCAATCGAGATTGGCTCGCGATCGAGATAACGCAAACGACGGATTTCAGTCACGGCAGAACCTTCACGCAACCCGAGTCGTTCGCAGATCGCGTTATCGCCAGTCATGGTGCGCAAACCGAAGACTTCCGAAAAGGTCTCGTGCCCCAGGTAACGCACTGCTTCGCCAAAACCCTGCAGATGCGTGAGCTCCTGCGACACATGCGGCCGTGCCACAAAAGTCCCCTTGCCATGCACCTTGAACAGAAAACCTTCTTTCTGCAGATCGTTCATCGCCTGTCGTACCGTGATGCGGCTGACGCCGAAGGCCGTGATCATCTCGCTTTCGGACGGCAGCTTCTGATGCGCAACATAGGTGCCGTCGATGATTTTGGCACGAAGCGCCTCTTTGATCTGGGCATACAAGGGGACGGTAGAAGACTGTGGCAGCGGCATGATGTTCTTTGAATGTGGCACGCGAGATGCGACTCATTATAGAGTCAGGCTGATACGGTGAATACACCAGAAGCAAAAACGGAGCCATCGGCTCCGTTTGTCTTTCCATGCACCGCCCTGCAAGCAAAACGATTAGAACGGGATGTCGTCATCCATATCGCTGAAGTTCGATGCCGCCGCTGGACGTGCAGCAGGACGATTGCCGCCACCCGCTGGCGCGCCTGCATTCTGCCGTGGCGCAGGTGCGCTGCTACCGTAGTCGTCATCCATGCCGACGCTGCCGCCGGTCGAGCGGCCGCCCAGCATCTGCATGCTGTCAGCGATGATCTCGGTCGTAAAGCGCTCAACGCCTTCCTTGTCAGTCCATTTGCGGGTCTGCAGACGGCCTTCGACGTAGACCGACGAACCTTTTTTCAGATACTGGCCTGCGATTTCCGCCAGCTTGCGATAGAAGGTGATGCGATGCCACTCGGTGAGCTCTTTCTTTTCACCCGTGTTCTTGTCTTTCCAGCTTTCGGAGGTCGCCACCGCGATGTTGGTGACGGCGTCGCCGTTTGGCATGTAGCGCGTTTCAGGATCGCGGCCGAGGTTACCGACGATGATGACTTTGTTGACTGATGCCATTAATTTCTCCGATTAGACGACGGCGGGCTGTACTGGACGGCACCGCGGCGAGTTTTTCACAATGGCAGCAATTATAAGCCAGCCGGTGGTCTTGACGACATCCCATACAAATATGGATGCCGCTGTTGTGCATTGCGCCTGCAAATCACCCACAGCACCCATTTGGAATGCAAACAACTATGCCGGACCGCTGATACCAGGCCAAAGCGTGCCCAACATCACAAGATCGCCATCCGGCATGCTTTTCGCATACTTTTCATGTGATTGCCGCGCATCTGCGATATGAGAAGCACGTCCGGCGTGATTGAGCGCCAAAGCTGTTGCGATGTAGATGTAGACAAGGTGTTGGTTTGCGGACGTGCCGTCGGACGAAGATTGAGTCCGTCAACGTCGAGGAAATCGAAAATTGCTGTAACAACAATGTCTTTTGATTCAAATAAAACACAAGCAAAGAGGCTTTTACGGACGGCTTTAAAACCCGCTATAGTGTCAGGTTGACCCGTCGTAACTGGTGGCGCGGCTTCACAAAAGACGCACCAGCACCGAACCTGCCTGACTGAAAGAGTGAATGGAAGAAATTCGTATCCGGGGTGCGCGTACGCACAACCTGAAGAACATCAATCTGGATCTGCCCCGCAATAAACTGATCGTGATCACCGGCCTGTCCGGCTCGGGAAAATCGTCACTTGCGTTCGATACTTTATATGCCGAAGGCCAGCGCCGCTATGTCGAGTCGCTGTCGGCCTACGCGCGTCAGTTTTTGCAATTGATGGAAAAACCAGACGTCGATCTGATCGAAGGCCTGTCGCCAGCGATCTCGATCGAACAGAAAGCGACCTCGCACAATCCGCGCTCAACCGTCGGCACCGTCACCGAAATTCACGATTACCTGCGTCTTTTGTATGCACGCGTCGGCACACCTTACTGCCCGGATCACCCGGAAAATCCACTGGCCGCGCAATCGGTATCGCAAATGGTCGATACCGTGCTGGCGATGCCGGAAGACACCAAGCTGATGATCCTCGCGCCGGTCGTCGCCAATCGCAAGGGCGAGCATCTCGACCTGTTTGAACAGATGCAGGCACAGGGCTTCGTGCGTTTCCGCGTGCAGAGCGGCACTGGCAACGCGCACATCTATGATGTCGATGCGCTACCGAAGCTGAAAAAAGCTGAAAAACACACGATCGACGTGGTCATCGACCGCGTCAAGGTCAAGGCTGACATCAAGCAACGTCTGGCGGAAAGCTTCGAAACCGCGCTGCGTCTGGCCGAAGGCCGCGCATTGGCGGTGGAAATGGACGGCGGGGCCGAACACCTGTTCTCCAACAAGTTTGCCTGCCCGGTTTGCGGCTATGCATTGCAAGAGCTCGAACCGCGTCTGTTCTCGTTCAACAATCCGATGGGCGCCTGCCCAGAGTGCGACGGACTCGGCCACATTGAATTCTTTGATCCTAAACGCATCGTCGCCTTCCCCAACCTGTCGCTAGCAAGCGGCGCGGTCAAAGGCTGGGATCGACGCAATCAGTTTTACTTCCAGATGCTGACGGCGATCGCCGATTTCTACGAATTCGATCTCGATCTGCCATTCGAAAAACTGCCGGAAAAAGCGCAGGAAGTCGTGCTGTACGGTTCAGGCAAGCAGAAGCTGCCATTCAGCTACATCAACGACAAGGGCCGCGCGGTGATTCGCGAGCACGAGTTCGAAGGCGTGGTGAACAATCTGCAGCGTCGCTATCGCGAAACCGATTCGATGGCGGTCAAGGAAGAGCTCGCCAAGTTCATCAACGAAAAAGAATGCCCGAGCTGCGCCGGTGCGCGTCTGCGTGTGGAAGCGCGTAACGTCAAGGTCGGAACCGGTAAACAGCAGCGCGCAATTTACGAAGTCGCCGCCACGCCATTGCGCGAGACGCTGCACTTCTTCGAGCACCTGAAACTGACCGGCGCCAAGAAGGAAATCGCCGACCGCATCATCAAGGAAATCGTCTCGCGCCTGACCTTCCTCAACAATGTCGGTCTCGATTATCTGTCGCTCGAACGCAGCGCCGATACGCTATCCGGCGGCGAAGCGCAACGTATTCGCCTGGCCTCGCAAATCGGTTCCGGCCTGACCGGCGTCATGTATGTACTCGATGAGCCGTCGATTGGTCTGCACCAGCGCGACAACGACCGTCTGATCGAAACGCTCAAGCATCTGCGTGACATCGGCAACAGCGTGCTGGTGGTGGAACACGATGAAGATGCGATCCGTTGCGCCGACTACGTTGTCGACATGGGCATCGGTGCCGGTGTGCATGGTGGCGAAGTCATTGCCGAAGGCACGCTGAAGGACATCCTCAAGAACAAGAAATCGCTGACTGCGCAATATCTGAACGGCACGCTGTCGATTGCGGTACCGAAGAAACGCACGCCATCCAATCCGAAGAAACAGTTCGTCATTACCGGCGCAACCGGCAACAACCTGAAAAACGTTTCCCTCGAATTGCCGGTTGGCTTGCTGACTTGCGTGACCGGTGTGTCGGGCTCCGGCAAATCGACGCTGGTCAACGACACGCTGTATCTGGCTGCATCGCGCCATTTGTACGGTTCACAAGCTGAACCGGCAGCGCATGAATCGATCAGCGGTCTCGAACACTTCGACAAGGTGATCTCGGTCGATCAGGCGCCAATCGGTCGTACACCACGCTCGAATCCCGCGACCTATACCGGCCTGTTCACACCGATTCGCGATCTGTTTGCGACCGTGCCTGCGGCGAAGGAACGCGGCTATTCAGCCGGTCGGTTCTCGTTCAACGTCAAGGGCGGTCGCTGCGAAGCCTGTCAGGGCGATGGCGTAATCAAGGTCGAGATGCACTTCCTGCCAGACGTCTACGTACCGTGTGACGTCTGCCACGGCAAGCGCTACAACCGCGAAACGCTGGAAGTCGAATACAAGGGCAAGAACATCACCGAAATCCTAGAGATGACGGTGGAAGAAGCGCACGAGTTCTTCCTGCCGGTGCCGGTCATTGCACGCAAACTGCAAACCCTGCTGGATGTCGGCCTCGGTTACATCCGCCTCGGCCAGAGTGCGACCACACTGTCAGGCGGTGAAGCGCAACGCGTCAAGCTCTCGCTTGAGCTCTCCAAACGCGATACCGGTCGTACGCTCTACATCCTCGACGAACCAACCACCGGCTTGCACTTCCACGACATCGCCCTGCTGCTCAAGGTGATCCATCGCCTGCGTGATCAGGGCAACACGGTCGTCATCATCGAGCACAATCTCGACGTCATCAAGACAGCCGACTGGCTGATCGACATGGGGCCGGAAGGTGGTGCGGGTGGCGGTCAGGTGATCGGTGCTGGCACGCCGGAAGATTTGGCAAAAAACGAGAAGAGTTTTACCGGCCACTATCTCGGACCGCTGTTGAAGAAAAAATAATTCTTGCTGCACAAAAAAAGCGACCACATGGTCGCTTTTTTTATTTACCCCGAACCTTCATCAGGTTGGTAATCCCATCCACAAACCAAGCGGCACAAACACTAGCGCAGCCAAGTTGCCTAGCAAGACGATGGAGGCGACCTTGTCGGGTTCCTGCTTGTATTGTTCCGCCATCATGAAGCAGAACACGGCAGGCGGCAGCGCCGCAAACAGAAACATCTGGCCGCGCTGCTCTGCCGTCAGCGTGATGACTTGATCGAGCAACCATGCGATCGCAAGGCCTGCCAGCGGGCAGATCGCGGCACCGACCAGGCCGATGTGCCAGCTCTTGAGACTGACATCCATCATGCGCACGCCCAGCGCAAACAACATCAAGGGAATGCAGGCGTCGCCGAGCATCTTCATCGCAAGGAATAACGGCTCCGGCAACGGCACATGAATCACGGCAAACAACGTACCGACGATCATCGCGATCATCATCGGATTGGCCAGAAACTTCCAGCGCGATGCATGCACACCGCTGTGCCGATTGCCGCTTTCAAGAATCTTGATGCCGACTGAAAAATAGATGAGGTTGCACGCCATGAACAGCGCTACTGCAGAACCGAGTCCGCTCGCACCGAACGCCAGCACGGCCAGCGGCAGACCCATGTTGCCGCAGTTGTTGTACATCATGGGCGGAATAAAGGTGCGTACGTTATAACCGAACAGACGCGCGACTGGCCAGGCCAGCAGTCCGGAGCCAAGTGAGATCAGCGCGCCCGCCAGGATCAGCATGCCGTTGTGAGCGATGTCGAAATCCCTGGCGGCCAGCGCGGTAAAGACCAGCAATGGGCACAGTACATCCATGCTGACGCGATTGACGGCAGTCATGTCCGAGCGCACCGCTTCCCCACGCAGACGACCGTAGCCGTAGCCCAGCGCGATAATGACGAAGACCGGCAGGATGATGCCGAGTATGCGTTCGAATACGTCCATTTATTGATTCCTGCAGCATGAAAAATGCCGGAAGCGGATGGCTCCGTCCCGGCAACAGCCTGCACAGCTTACTGCAAATTTATTTTTTGAGTGAGGCATCGGGCTGACGCCCGCCATCCGTCTTCACGAACCGCTCCACCTCATCCAGCACAGGCGCCAGTTGCCGGAAGGGCCACGCCATGCTGACGACGATGCTGGCATGACCGGTGTTATTGAAATAGAGCTCGCGCACCGGCACGCCGGCTGCACGCAATTTCTTGGCAAGCCCGCCAGTGTTGCGCTGAGGATTAACCAGCTCATCCTTGCTCGATGCCATCAACAAGGCAGGTGGCGCACCAGCCGTTACGTGATTGATCGGCTGCGAATCCGGTGGCGAATTGGGATGAAAGAACACCGGCTTCACATCCGGGTTTTCAATCGGCAAAAAGTCATAAGGCCCGGCGAGTCCGATCCAGCCACGCAATACGCTGGGCGATAGCGAAACCTTGCTCAACCAGCGCTTGTCGAGCGCGACCATGGCCGCGTTATATCCGCCGGCACTATGCCCCATCACAAACACGTGCTTGGGATCACCCCCAATGTTTTTAGCTTCACGGACCGTCCATGCCACAGCCATCGCGCCATCCTCGACAAAAGAGGGGTAACGCACTTGCGGATACAAGCGATAGTCAGCGACCACAGCCACAATCCCGCGCGAGGCAAGCGCCTCGCCGACAAATGCATAATCACGGCGATCCCCTGCATTCCAGCTGCCGCCATAGATGAAGACAACGACCGGCGCTGGCGCTTTCAAATCCTTGGGCGTGTAGACATCCAATTTTTGACGCGGATCGGTACCGAAGGGGACATCCGCTTTCTTGGTATAGGTACTGGATGTCGTCACAGTATTGAGTGCCTTGAGCGGCGCGCAGGCGACCAATCCCCCCATCACCACAAGCGCAGCGATTACGGTCAGCGATATCTTTGTCATGGCAAGCATAGCCGGCATCCTTCGAGGTTATGACTGGAACGGATGCCGGCGTGCTGCAGGATCAGGGAGCAGGTCGAGGCAGGTCGTAACGCTCGAGGAACTGACAACCATAGACTGGCAGAACCGAAGGTATCCGGTAATACCGTTGGGCAATCGTTTTCAGGATTCGTTCGCGATACAACTCATAGTTGAAGTCCTTGCCATCGGCGTACCAGAACGAAATGCCATCGATCTTGAACTCATGCACGGTCAGCGACGAGAAGTACGGCGCCAGTTCCTTGGCATTGATCGAGCGTCGATCAAAAATCCGAATCGTCTTGCCAGCGTAGTTGCGGAAATCGATCAGCAAATCATCCTGACGTGCATGGAATTTGCCTATGCCAAACGTCGGCCAATATTCACCCGCGTGATAAGACAGGATGGAGGATGGTGTAAATGCACGGGCCATGATGATGCCGTCCTGCGGCAAATCCTTGCGCAAGGTCGAGACGATCGTAGCGGTCTCGCGATGGAAGACGATGTCATCGTGCAGGGTATGCCCTTGCCACATCGACGTCGGCAACACGATCAAGGCGGCGAGAAACAGAAACGGCGGGATCGAATACAGCGCCGTCCAGATCGCATAGCGACGCAAATCGCCTGCGCCGGTGATCGTGCCAAGAAACAAAAAGACAAACGGCATGAAACCAAGCACCCAATGCAGGCCGATCGATTTTTCCATCGACAACAGCAGGAACAACGCAAACGGCACCACAAACAACACCACGATTGCGCCATGCTCGACCATCGAGCGACCGGAACGCGCGATTCTGATCAGCACCCAGGGCGTGATCAGGTAAATCATCATCGCAACATACTGCGCAATCGTGGTCCATGACCATGACACATCCTCGTTACGATTGATGATGTTGAACATTACATTGGTCCAGCAATGCTGCGCATTGAATACCACCGTAATCGCGAACAGCGGCGCCGAACACAGCGCAATGATGATCAGATTGAGCCAGCCGCGACGTGAACGACAGAAGTACACAAAGTAGGCGATCGCCAGCAAGCCGGCAAAGTATTTGGACAGCAGCGCACAGCCAAGAAAAATACCCGCCGCGACGAACCACAAGCGACGATTCGACAAGGTGCCGCGCAGGAAGCTGTATCCAGATAGGAAAGAAAAGAAAATCAGCGGCGTGTCCGTCGTCACGAGATTGAGCAACAACGTAAACGGCAGCAGCAGAAACAACGTACCCAACCACCATGCCGTGCCTTCCTGACGCGGCGCCATCCGCTTGAGCAGATCGACCATGCCGAGTGCAATCAAACTCCACAACAGCACGGTAAAGAAACGAATCGACAAGGGGCTCGGCGAAATGCTGTTAAGCACATAGAGCAGCCAGCCCACCATCGGCGGATGATCGGAATAGCCCCAGTCCGGATACACGCCCCATTGATAGAAGAAGGCTTCATCGCCTGTCATCGGGAAGGCGGCGGCCAACCACATCTTGATCAGCAGCGTCACAATAAACACGCGGAAGAAAACTTTCCGTGCGTGCACCGGGTCGGCGTCAGCGTACAACGCGCGCGTCATATCCAGATTCATTCGATTCCTTGAAAACTACGTTTTTACTGCCAGAACGAGCACGCCGGTGATCACCAGCGTCACGCCCACGATCTTGTACATGCTGACCGACTCGCCGAGGATGAAGATGCCGGCCAGTGTGGTCAGCACCACACCGAGCGAAATCAGCGGATAGGCCATGCTGACTTCCAGCTTGCCAAGCACCAGCAACCACAGCCCGGCGCTGGCGCCAAAGCAGAACATGCCGCCCCAGATCAATGGACTGGTCAGGGCCAGCACAAACACTGACTGCACACCTTGCGTCATTGCGTGCTGCATTGCCGAGGTCGACATGCCCATCTTGAGCAAGACCTGCGCCGTCGCCGTCAGGCACACGCAAAACAGCGCCAGTCCGAGCGCACCGAGCTGATTCATTTCACCACCTTCATTTCAAACCCTTCACTTCCATCCCCCGATCGACGCAATCAACGCCACACTGGCCGCCAGAAAACCGACTGCCCAACTGGTGCGATCGGTAATGGCAAACAGCAGCGGATCATCATGGATTTCCATCCGCGAGATTTTCAGCCACAGACGCATGATCCAGAACAGCATCAACGGCAGGATGAGCCAAAGGATGTCCGAGTGCGGATATAACTGCCCGTTGTCCTGGCGATCGATATACAACGCCAGCAACATCACCGCGACGAACCCGCTGGCTATCCCCATGGAAATCAGATACGAAAGATCGCTGGTGCGGTAGCCGCGGCCGGCTGCCGAGGTGCGGCCATCTTCGTTCATGAACTCGAGTTCCGCGCAACGCTTGACCAGGGCCAAGCTCAGGAACATGAACAACGAGACCGCCAGCAACCAGTTGGAAATGACAACATCACTCACTTCACCACCGGCAATGATGCGATGCGTGTAAAGAGACGCCAGAATCAGCACGTCGACAATGGCGACCTGTTTCAGCCGCGCCGAATACAACAGGGTCACGCCGACATACAGCAGCATCAGCAAAAAGAAAGGCAATGAAATCCACAAGGCCAGCACGAACGACAACGGCAGCAGCACACAAACCAACCCCATGCCGAACGGGATCGACAAGCGGGCCGAAGCAAATGGACGCTTCTGCTTGCGCGGGTGCGCACGATCCGACGCCAGATCGAATAGGTCATTGATAACGTAGGTTGCCGATGCACACATGCCAAACGCGATGAACGCATACAAGGTATGCAGCCAGCGCTCCCCACTCAACTCATGCGCCGCCAGCAACGGCACAAAGATCAAGGCATTTTTCGCCCATTGATGCACACGCAGGGCTTTGAAGGTCAACAGCAGCGGCACCGGATGCGGATCGATGATCATGGTCGGGGTACGCAACGCTTGCGCACGCCGCGCGATGGAAGGTGAAGCATTGACCACGATGATCTCTTCCGCCTCTGCCCAGACTGCCAGGTCGGGCGTCGCATTGCCTGCATAGGCAAAGCCGCCGGCACCCGCATCGGCTTTAATCGCCTGTAGCTTGGCGCGCGACTTGAGATTGAGTGTCGCATCGCTACCGAATATCGCGTCAAACACGCCGATATGATCGGCCACCTGCTGGACCAATCGACGGTCTGACGCACTGGCCAGCACTAGCCGACGCCCGAGGTCCCGCTGTGCATGCAGCCAAGCCAGTAAGGTCTCGTTGTAAGGCAGCAACGACACATCCAATGTAATGCGCTCTGCAATCTGCGCCTTCAGATATCCGCGCCCCCGCAATAACCACACGAAACAGGCAAACAGGTAGAACGGGTTGCGCTTGATCAGCAACAGAAAGGATTCAAACAGCAAATCGCTATACGTCAGCGTGCCGTCGAGATCGACATACACCGGCAGATCATTGCGCGCGGCAGACTGCGAGCCATCCACTTGCATGGAAGCTTGCGTGCGCGAGGCGGGACGCGGAAGTGTAGCTGGGGAAATGCTCAAATCACCACCTGGAAGCAAAGGTTAGGTCTCAAGGACAGCAGGATCGTTTTTATATCGCGACGCCTGTTGTCGCTTCATGGTAGCGGTGGCAAACCACCCTCCACTATTCCATGTTCCATGAGGTGCCAGCAAACGCAGCTTTCTGCTTAAAGCGGCGAAACTTGGCTGGCCGGCAATTTTCCGACTTCACACGCATAGCGTCAACCTTTGCCACTTACAGGTTTGTGCCATCAGGATTGGCGCAACACCGACAAGCGCTGTCAACTGGCTTGATCCCGTCGCGCACTAGTTCAAGACAGCGCCATTCTATTTTGTTTATGTCTGGCAGGTTTTTTGCTTAGCGAATTCAGCTATACTTTGGGGCATGACCGCCTCAAAAGCACCTATTCCCCTTTCTGGTCTCGACGCCTCCAGCGCCGAGCGCGCCCTTCGATATGCTCGCGACACATTGCAGATCGAAGCGGATGAAATTCTTTCCTTAAAACAACGTATTGACGCTGACAGCGCGCCATTTTTACGCGCGGTTGACCTGTTGCTGCATTGTGAAGGACGTGTCGTCGTGTCCGGTATCGGCAAATCCGGCCATATTGCGCGCAAGATCGCATCGACGCTCGCCTCCACTGGCACACCTGCCCTGTTCGTCCATGCAGCCGAAGCCTCGCATGGTGACTTGGGCATGATTACGGCCAAAGATGCGCTGATTGCCATTTCCTACTCCGGCGAAGCAGGCGAGTTGCTGGCGATCGTCCCGATCATCAAACGCATGGGCGCCAGCCTGATCGCCATTACCGGCAGCGACACCTCCAGCTTGGCCAAACTGGCCGACGTTCATTTGAATGTCGGCGTGCAGAAAGAAGCCTGCCCGCTCAATCTGGCGCCCACAGCCAGCACCACAGTCACGCTGGCTTTGGGCGATGCGCTGGCAGTCGCGCTGCTCGATGCCCGCGGCTTTGGCGAAGATGACTTTGCGCGTTCGCATCCGGGTGGCGCCTTGGGACGCCGCCTGCTGACGCATGTACGCGATGTCATGCGTACCGGCAACGCCGTGCCAACTGTCCCAGCCGACGCAACCGTTTATGCTGCCCTGCTGGAAATCAGCCGCAAAGGTATGGCAATGACCGCTATCGTCGATGCGGATCATCGCGCTATCGGGGTTTTCACGGATGGTGATTTGCGCCGTTTGATCGAGAATGTGCAGGATTTCTCCAAGATGACGATTGCCGAAGTCATGCATCCCGGACCGCGTAGCGTGCAACCGGAACAACTGGCCGTCGAAGCGGTGGAACTGATGGAACAGTTCCGCATCAACCAGTTATTGGTGACCGATGCGGATCAACGTCTGGTCGGCGCATTGCATATCCACGACCTCACCCGCGCGAAAGTAATCTGATCCATGACCGTCTCTGCGCCCAACACTGCATCCACTGACGCCATCTCGGCGGAGGCTGTGAATCGTGCCGCGCAAGTCCGTCTGATGATCTTTGATGTCGACGGCATCCTGACCGATGGCAGCCTGCACTTCAGCCCGGATGGCGAAGTGATGAAGACCTTCAACGTACTCGATGGTCACGGCATCAAGCTGCTGCAGCAAGCAGGCGTCGCCACCGCCATCATCAGCGCGCGCCAGTCGCCGATTGTTCTCAAACGCGCAACCGATCTCGGCGTGCAGCACGTTTTTCAAGGAGCGCACGACAAGCGCGCCATTTTTGATTCGCTGCTGAATAAAACCGGCATGCAGGCGGAAGAATGCGGCTTTATCGGCGACGACGTGATTGATCTGCCGATTCTCACGCGCGTCGGCTTTGCCGCCAGCGTACCGAATGGTCATGCCGAAGTGCGTTCACGTGTGCATTACGTGACCAACGCCACCGGTGGCCGCGGTGCCGCACGCGAATTGTGTGATTTCATTTTGCGCGCGCAGGGCAAATACGAGGCGGCGCTGGCGCCGTATCTGGCATGAAGGCAATCCGCCCAACCAACACTGTTCGACTGGTGATTCTGGTCGTTTTGGCGGCCAGTCTCGCGCTCGGCAGCTTGTGGCTGGTCGAGGTCATGCGGCGCCAGACAGAAGACTCGATGCCAGCTGCGGCACGGACCGATCCGGATTTTTACGTCGAAAAATTCAATTTCGTGCGCATGGATAAAAACGGCGCAGCGCGTTACAACGTAACCGGCACGGAAATGCAGCACTATCCGGGCGACGATTCTTACCTGATCC
>Ga0308164_10002721_pt1 | contig 17084 bp, 25 predicted proteins | sample PhyTR2_FD_201031 | JGI IMG/M metagenome (GOLD analysis project Ga0308164, IMG submission 201031) | Phyllosphere microbial communities from UC Gill Tract Community Farm, Albany, California, United States - DLSLT.R2 | ecosystem: Host-associated > Plants > Phyllosphere > Unclassified | place: USA... | reverse complement strand
CCCGCTTTCCTACCTCCAGATACCCACTACTACCCCAGGATATCCAGTGATACCAACTGGTACCATCAGGTAGCGGACTCCCACGATTTTTCCAGTGCTGCCAGTGCCTGCTCGAGGATTTCCCCCAGCGGCATGTCGCGCTCGACCGAAATTTCCATCAGCCGCTTCTTGGCTGCGAAGGTGGTCTTGATGTTCACCTGCTCGCTGCGGCCGGTTGTGCGGCGCCGGCTCGGCAGCTGCTCCTTCGGCGGGACGTGGGCGGCGGGTGACTGTTCTGGTGCCGCCGGCGTGGTCGGTGCTGGTGAAGCCTCGGGCGCAGGCGGCTTTACTGGTTGGCGGCTCGGGAAGCCGTGCTGGGCCGCCACCTGGTCGACGACGTCCAGGATCTCCACCTTGGGCTTGGGCGGCGCCGGCGCGAAGTCGCCCAGGTCGCCGAAGGGGTTCACGCGCTCGTTCATGCCGATACCTCCGAAGCCTGCTGCTGGACCTTGCGCAGGGCCGCAATGACCTCCTGCGCGAACTGTTCGGCATTCGCCACGGCCTTGTCCACGTTGGCCACCTCGGCGGGATTGAGCCCGGCCAGCGGCTGGCGGAACGAGAACATGGCACGGAAGGCCTCGCGTTCGTTCAGCTCGACGTCGAAGACCGGGATGCCGGCCGCGACCAGCCCTTTCTCGATGTGCGACAGAGTGCGCGTGCGGATCGCGCTGTTCGTCCTGGTGAGCAGCACCGAATAGGGCAAACGGTAGCTCGGCACCCGGCGCTGCACCATCTTCTCCTGCTGCTGGATCACCCGGAAGGCGCGGCCGGCCTGCTCGGCGTCGAGTTGGCTGCCCTGGGTCGGCACGATCACGAAGTCGGCCTGGCTGACGGCCATGACCACGATCTTCGCCGCGGTGCCCTCCAGGTCGACGATGACGAAGGGCGTGCGCGCGGCGGCCTCCTCGATGCGTTCGATGATGTTTTCCTCATCGGCGTCGGCGATGACGGTCATGCGTTCCGGCTTGGCACCGCCCTTCGCCCAGTTTTCGATCGGACGGTTCGGGTCGGCATCGATGACGCTGACATCGGCGCTGCGCGACAGCTGCTCGGCCAGCACGAGCGCGCTGGTAGTTTTCCCGGCCCCGCCCTTGGGCGAAACGAAGACGATGGTAGGCATTGGTACCCCTCGGTAGATGGTAGTACCAGATGGTAACACTTGAACAGGTTTGAACGCTAGTGAACGGGTCTAACCAGTGGTATCGAATGGTACCAGTGGCTATCTCAAAAAGTATACCAGATGGTACCAGTGGGTATCGCGAGGTATCAAGGTGCCTTCAGCTTACTCGCGACCCGGTCGGCAATTGCATCAGCCAAGGCTTCGACGTCGACGCCGGCCATCTGCGGGCGATCACCTACAGCGTTCTGCAGGATCCCGATGATCTCGGCATTGAGGCTTCGCCCGTGGGCGCGCGATCGCTCGGTGAGCAGGTCACGTAGCTCATCGGGCATTCGAAGGGGGTAGGGAGCGGGCTGGCTGGACATAGCACGGGAGCATATGAGTCTTTCTGATTCTGCGCAAAGAGTCTTCTTGACTCTAAGATTCTATTAGAGTCTAATGGCTCACAGCATTTGATCGAGGACAACATGGCATCGAAACAGCAGACTCCAACTCCGATAAGACTTCCCCAGGAACTCAAGGACTGGATCAAGTCGAGGGCGGATGCCAACCTGCGCTCGGTGAACGCCGAGATTACGGCCTTGCTGCTGAAGGTCCGAGAGATCGAGCAAGAACAGTCGGCTTAAACGGCCGAGATCAAGAAAGAGAGAAATCGTGGACTGAACCGATACGAAATGAAAAAGGGCCAGCGTGCAAGGCTGACCCTTTGGAATTTCTTTGCAACCGTGCCCGGCGGAACCGGGAGGGTGTGGCTGAGACGTGTGCAAGACGTCTGGGCCGCATGGACAAGTGCATCTTTTTGAGGAGTCGCACATGAACGAAACGAAGGTTAACACAAGGATTGGCGATCTGTCATCGCCTGAAACAAAAAAAGCTACATCAAGGCCTTATCGGTACCGTCCCGAAGTTGGGCCTCAACCCCCTTTTTCCCTCATCAGCACAAACATCGGCCTCGGCGGCGTGATCCTGTATGCCCTTTTTCAGGCGCCAGCTGGAGAGCAATACGAATGCGGTATTGAATCGATTCTTCGCGCCATCGATCTGGTTCAGGAGCCGGGCCGAACCAAGTTGCTGGCCGGTGCGGAGATCGAATATGGGCTGCCAGTAGGGGCAATGATGGGCCCGGTTTGCGACCAGGCCCAGGAAGGAGGTGCAAAATGAGTCAGTGCAAGCCAGTATCGCCGCTCGAGCAGGACTACGGCCTGTTCCATGACCGCACTATTGAAGCCGGTGACCGCCTGAAGATGGGGGCGAACAGCGCTGGCCTGCTCATGAGGGATATGAACCGGATGCACCAGGTCCTGGCTGGTTTGGGCGTGGTCCTGCGCATCATCAACGGCAACTCGGTCTTGGAGAGCGAGTTCGACCCCGATGCCCCCCAGGAAGGCACGCCGCCTCTCAGCAAGACCGCCGAAGGCATGCTCACGACTATGGCTGCCGCGATGTGCGAAGAGATGCGCGACAGCATGGAGCGCCGCTCCATCGATTACAACCGCGAGGTGAAAGCATGAGCGGCCGCCAAGACAATTCCGGCGCCGTTGGCCCGAACGCTGGGGAAGAAGTCCTTCCCCTTCATCGGCCGTTCTCTTGGTTGCAGCCGAAGGCCCTCAATCGTGGCGCCGTCTTCATCCAGGGTGTCGCGGACATGTGCGCTGGCCTGCAGACCTGCCTGCAGCTCGTTCACTCCACCGATCTGGCACTTCACGCTCGATCGATGGACGACGACGAGGCAATGCCGGTGCTGGGCACCGTTGACCGCGAGCGGTTGTTGCGGCTTGCGATCGCGGTAACCGGCGCGCTGGCGGACAGTGCGCACCAGGAAATTGAGTGGGCCAACGATCAGGCACGGAAGTCGCCAAAGGAGAGCGCGCGATGAAAAATCATTACCTGCACATCGCCGGCGCGGCCGGCCCGCACATCGACGGCATCGACGTGGCCCAGCTGCTGCACGACCTGGGCGAGGCCAGCGCCGCCAGCAGCGCGGTCGACCTGTTCGGCTTGTGCCTGAACGCGCAGCGCGTCCTGGCGCGCATAGATGCCGATGCCGCCAATCCTCGGAAGGGATCGGTGGGCGAGGCTGTCCTCATGGCGACATACCGCGCCATGGATGACGACGGCCGCGACCGCCTGGTCAGCTTCTCGGGCCACCTGCAGAAACGCTTTCCACGCCCGCTGCCGGTACTGACGCTTATCGAGGGCCGTCAGGGTCAATTCGGAGGCGGCTTCGCGGCCGGCGGCAGAACGAACATGGAGCGCACGAGCGATGGAAAATAAACAGGCCACCGACGTCGAGAAGATCGCCTGGTACGCGCAGGTCTGGCGCCAGGCCGACAAGGAAGCGATCGCGGACAGGCGCAGCGTGCGAAAGCAGCAAGCCGAGTACCGCGCGCGCAGCCGGCTTCGTGAAGCTGTCGACATTGCGATACGCCGCGCTGCTCAGGTCGGCGCGGCCGGCGCCGCCGGGAAGACCGTTTGGCGCGGACATGTCTCGCGCCTGGCCAACAAGCCGAACGTGCGCAAGCAGCCGCGCAAGTACCGCGCGCGCCGGCAGCTGCACAAGGTTGTCGACGGCGCGATGCACCCGGCACCTTGGCCGGCCGCGCCGGCGCCACCACGGACCCAGTACGACATGTTGCGAATGCCGCGCCGGCGGGTAATTAATTCTTGATGAGGACACGAAAAGTCGAGTCGATGAGCCGTTTGGTGCAACCACGCCCCCTCCCATCATGCATGCTGGTAATAGGAAAAACCGACCAGGAGGAGACATGCAAGTACAGGAGAAAGGGCGCCACCGCAGCGCGGGGCGGCCAAGTACCATCAGGGTGCGCGGAGTGGGTGGGGTGGCATTGCTCCCCGAAGGGGCGAACGACTTCCGCAGGAAGTGTAGTGAGTACACCGGGCCAGCCCGGTGGCAGTGGCTCCGGCCGGCGCCGGCGGCAATCGCACGGAGGCGCCCATGAACCAGCCCGCCTACTGCATCCTGCGCGCCGAGAAGCTGACGTCGTTCGGTTCGATCACTGGGTCAGCCATGCACACATTCCGCGAGATCCCGACGCCGAACGCGGACGCGAGCCGCACCCACCTGAACAAGACCTTCGGCGCCCAGGATGCCGCGGCCGTGCGGGAAGCGATCAAGGCCCGGCTGCCGGCGAAGCGGCGCAAGGACGCGGTGCTGGCGATCGAGTACCTGGTGACGGCCTCACCCGAGTGGTTCCGCACCGCGTCGACGAAGCAGCAGAACGCCTACTTCGGCGCGGCCGTGCGCTGGCTGGAGGCGCGGCATGGCAAGGCCAACATCGTGTGCGTGAACATGCAGCTGGACGAGACCTCGCCCCACCTGGTGGCCTACGTCGTGCCGCTGACGAAGGACGGCCGGCTGTCGGCCAAGGACTTCCTCGGCGGCCGCAAGGTCCTGACCCAGATGCAGACCGAGTTCGCGGAGCAGGTGGGCAAGCCTGTCGGCCTGCGGCGCGGCGTCGAGGGCTCGAAGGCCACGCACACGACGGCCAAGCAGTACGCCGCGGCGCTGCAGAAGAATCCGACGCTGGCTGTGCCCACGCCGCCGGCGCCGACCATCGCCGACCGGGTCACCGGGCGCGCGAAGCAGATGGCGGAGAAGCACGCCGCAGCGCAGGCCGAATACACCGCCCTGGTCGAGCGGACCCGCAACGTGGCGGAGGTCGGCCGGCATGCGCGCGCCCAGCAGGCGGCCGCGCTCGAGCGGCTGCGCAGGGAGGCCGAGGAGGCGAGGCGGCACGAGGCCGAAGCGGCGCGGCTTCGGGAGGAGAACCGGCTGTTGAAGCGCGAGCTGCAGGAGCAGCGCACGTACTTCCAGCGGCAGATAGACGGCCTGAAGGCGGAGCTGGCCAAGGCGCTCGACCCGGTGAAGGGCTTCCTGCAGAAGATCGGGCTGCTGACCAATCAGCGGGATAATGCGGAGGCCGAAGCTGAGCAATTACGAGAGATACTGTACCCAGCCGAGCGGCTATCGCGCGCCGCGCCGGGGCGAATACCATAGCGAAAATCTAGATGCACGACAAATACGAGGATAACGTGACTCCCGACGATTTACCCGACCTTAAAGACTGGCTGAATGTTGAAGTCTGGACTGTTGAGGAAGCAGCTATGCTCTGGGCGGCTATTGATCCATACGAATTTCCAGATGCGCGACTTGTCGAAATAAAAAGCTTAATCAATGCCGTGCAACATCGGAAAGCGATGATTTGCCAACGTGCGATTTTGGAGGCCATATGTTCTGGCACGTTACCATTCTCAAGATCTTTCGAATTACATTGGGATTATAACCAAGCAGAATGGGAAAAAGAGGTTGAGTTTCCTGATACGCCTGATCCTGACAAAGTTATGCCACATAAAACGCGCATTACCCAAGCAGCGTTTATCAAATGGGCCAAGAGTAAAGGCATTCTGTCTTATCGCTCAGAAGTAAAAAATTCAGCAACCAAAATATTGCAAAAAAATGTAGAGACTGTCGATTATGTTGACGTACAAAAGCCGGCTGTTCAATTATTAACAGCGCCTACCTATATGGATCCCGAACATCCAATGTCACCAGAGGAACTGCGCGCTGCAAATGAAGCATGGCACGCGGTAACTAAAGATGGTGATCCACGAGATTCTGGCAAAGCTATTCGAGCTGCTATTCGGAAATATCTTGATGAGCATCCGAGGCACAGCGCATTAAGCAACGAGGCAAAAGAGAGGATTTGTACTGTCGTCAACTGGAACCGAAAGGGTGGCGCTCCCCGTACCCCAGCCTAACCCTCCTACCAGATAAGTACTTGATTGCAAAAGAGTATTTAAACCTACCCACCCTTTCTTCAATCAAACCGACCCACCTTGTCCAAAGAACATCCGGGTCGGTTTTGTTAACCCACCCTGCTATTTCGCTCGCGATGATTCAATAATGATTCGTCCTGTCGGCCAAGTTCGGCCAAGTTTAAACAGGAGCGATCAAAAATGATTCAATTGCCTGAGACTGGTTTTCTTCGCCTTTCCCAAATTATCGGAGATAGCAAGGCCAATCCCCCTATCCCCGCACTGATCCCGGTGGGCCGCACTACCTGGTGGGCTGGCGTAAAGTCTGGAAGATTTCCAGCGCCGGTAGCGTTGGGGACGCAAACACGCTTATGGCGAGTGGAGGATATTCGCAACTGGATTGCGAAGCAGGAGCCTGCAAATGCAGCGGCCTAAATCATCCAGGCCGCGCCGATTCGTGCCGGCTCGCCACGAGGTCGACGAGCCGCCTCAGCGTTTCTCCGGCCGCCTTACCCTGGCCAACATCTACGGCAGCTGGTGGGCCAGCGCGCGCGACGGCTTTTTCACCGTGCGGTGGGGCCGCTTCTTCGCCTACCTGCATCAGTTCGATGCCGAGAGTCAGGCCGCGCTGGTGAAGGCCTGCGCTGCTGGCGAGGCTTACCGAGACTATCCGCACGCCCCTCCCCTCGAGGAGGGCCAGCATGCGTGATTTCGGCAAGGTGCACACCTCGTTCTGGACGAGCTCCACCGTGCGCGACATGTCGGAGGATGCCAGGACCCTGGCGATCTACCTCCTGACGTCGCCGCACGGGACTATCGCCGGCGTTTTCCGGCTTCCGGACGGCTATGCGTGCGACGACCTTCAGTGGGACGCGCAGCGGGTCCAGGCCGCGTTTGCCGAGCTGCAGCAGCACGGCTTTGCCCGGCGTTGCGAGACCACGAAGTGGGTCTGGATCGTCAACCACTTCGAATGGAACCCGCTGGACAACCCGAACCAGAGGAAGGCAGCCAGCAAGGTCGCCAACATGGTCCCGAGCGCATGCGCGTGGGGCGGTGAATTCATGGTGGTGTGCGGGCCTGTTTTCCAACCTGACGGCGCGCCGCAACGAAGCCCTTTCGGAACGGTTCAACAAACCCTTCCGCAACCCTTTCGAAATCAGGAGCAGGAACAGGAGCAGGAGAAGGAACAGGAAACAACTGCTACTTCGGCACCTGAACCGAGCATCGACCAGGTGGCACCAACCGAGTTGCCTGCGGCGCCGCCGGCTCACGCCGACGAGCTGCGCGGCTGCCCTGTCGGTACGTTGGTCAACCTGTACCACGAGCTGATGCCACTGAATCCGCGGGTGAAGGTCATGAACCCAGCCAGGGAGAAAGCCATCCGTGCGAGGTGGAGGGAGGCGGCCCATCTGACGGCCAAGCCATTCGGCTACACCACCAGGGCCCAGGGCCTGGAGGCGTGGCGTCAGTTCTTCGAGGTGTGCGCCGAATCGGCCTTCCTGACCGGCAGGGCGCCGGCAGCACCTGGCAAGCCACCTTTCGTCGCCGACATCGACTTCATCTTTTCGCCCAGCGGCTTCGCCAAGACGCTGGAAAACAAATATCACCGTGAGGCGGCATGAGCACCACAACAGGACAATGGGAAGCGCGCATGGTCGCGCTCGAGCAGGAACAATCGGTGCTGGGCGCCCTCCTGCGCAACAACAACGCCGTCGACGCACTGGACGACCTGAAGGCCGAGCACTTCTACTCGCTGACGCACCGGGCCATCTTCAAGGCCATCATGCAGCTGCTGATGGCGAACCAGCCGGCCGACGTCATCACGGTCTACGACAAGCTGCAGGCCCAGGGGCTGGAAGCGGCCGACTTAAGCTACCTGAACGCCATGCTGCAGAGCACGCCGTCGGCAGCGAACATCCGCCGCTACGTGTCGATCGTGCGCGACCGCGCCATCAAGCGCGGGCTGGTCGAGCTGGCGCACCAGACGATCGACGAGGCTCAACATTCGCCGCAAGACGCCAACGAGCTGGTGGATGGATTTTCGAGCCGCTTGGAAAAACTCGCCCAAGCCAGCGCCGAAGAAGGGTTCGAACTGGCGGCCGACAGCATCACCGCACACGTCGCCATGATCGACGACATGTATCACGGCGCCGACTCGCGCGCGGTCAGCACCGGGCTATCCGATCTGGACGCCGCCCTGGGTGGCGGCATGCGGCCCGGCTGGCTGGTCGTGTTGGCCGGCCGCCCGAAGATGGGCAAGACCGCGCTGGCACTGAACATGACGAATAGCGCGGCTCAAGACGGTGTCGCAGGCGTGCTGTCGATGGAGATGTCGAAGTCGGAGCTGCACAATCGGAATCTGGCCAGCATTGGACGGATCCCGCTGGGGCACCTGGACAACCCGAAGCTGATGACAGATGAGGACTGGTGCCACTTCACCAGCGCCGTCGAAAAGATCAGCAAGCTGCGCCTGCATATGAACGACGAAGGCGGGCTGACCTTGTTCAAGGTGGCGGCCAAGGCCCGGCAGCTGAAGCGCAAGGCCGGCCGCCTGGATCTGCTGGTGATCGACTACCTGCAGCTGATGAACGGCCCTGGAGACAACCGCAATGCCCAGATCGAGGCCATCACGCGCGGCCTGAAAAGCCTGGGCAAGGAACTGGGATGCCCGGTATTGCTGCTGTCTCAGCTGAACCGTGAACTGGAAAAGCGCCCGAACAAGCGCCCCCAGCCATCCGACCTACGCGATTCGGGATCGATCGAGCAAGACGCCGACGCGGTGATCCTGCTGTACCGGGACGAGGTCTACAACCCGGAGACTCGAGACAGGGGCATCTGCGAGGCGAACCTTGCGCTCTTCCGGCATGGCCCGACCAAGATGGTGCCGCTGGCATACATCGGCGAGCATGTTCGGTTCGAAGGCGCGCCGCGCAGCTGGCACCCGCCTGTCCCCCAGACCCCACCACCACCGGTCCGCCGCGGATTCGATTAACTCGTCGTTGCCGGTCCTACTGAGACCATTTCGCGCGCGAGAGCGAGACCAAGTTAAAAAATAATCAACAAGGGATTTCTGAATTGAGGACGATTCGAGACAGGCTGTACAACTGGGCCAGGTGGTCGAGCGGTGGGCCGAGGAGGAGCGATCACTCCATGACCGGCTTGATCTGTGACCGCATGCGCGCCGCCGCGGTGGGTGAGTTGCACACCCCGGCTGGCGGTGGCGACCCCCTGGACAGCACCGACGCCGCCCTGGTGGAGCGCGCGTGGAAAACGCTGCAACCGAAGCACCGCGATCTGCTGCGCTGGCACTACATCCGAAGCGCATCGCCAAGCTTCATCTGCCACCGGATGGGCATCAAGCCGCGCCCGACCAGCATCTTCGACATCGAGCTGGCCCGAGCCGAGACCGAGATTGGCCGGGTGCTGGCCGATCTGGCGACGCAGGCACCAGGTGCAGGAGGTGCGCGCTATGGGCGCTGAGACCAATTCGCATGCGCACGCGCGCACGCGCGAGGGCGGCGGCGAGCGCAGGACTTTCCGCCGGCATCGCGTGCGCGTGCGTGCGACTGGCGGGCGCCATGCGTAAGGCCACCTACCAGCAGCTGCTCGACGGCCTGGCCAGCATCGCGGCGTCGGAGGACACGAAACGCCAGTTCGAGGAGCTGATCAGGCGCAGCGCTGCGCTCGACGGCGTCACCGGCCTGGAGCGGTCGGAGCGGGTGCAGTTCGCCCGGCGCCTGCTGGACCTCCACCAGCCGCGGACGATCATCAGCAAGCGCTTGATGGTGCGGTACGAGATCGGGAGAACCCAGGCCTACAAGGCGATCAACGAAGCGCTGCAACTGTCCGGTTTTCCGGATGGAAACCGAACGCAAACAGGGTCCAATGAAGCATTGGATGAAAGGACCCTGAATGAAAGTCGTCTACTTTGACCGAGAAATTACCGACCAGGCGCCCAGCCTGATCGGTTCGTTCTGCGTCGATCCGGGCGCCAGGTGGATCTCGCTCGTGGACATCGTGGCCGCGATCGATCGCGGCGAGCCGGTAGAAATCCGACCGGCTTCGGAGGGGGAGCGGCAGCGCGCCGAGGGCCTTGCCGTAATCGGCGGGATCGCGGTACAACTGACCCAGGCCCAGGCCCAGGCCGCCGGCGCCGCCGCTACCACGCATCCCTGCTCCGCCACCGAGCGCCGACTGTGCGAGAACGTCCACGCTCTCCGCGGGATCGGCTTGGAGCTGGCCAAGCCGCTGCTCGGCCTGCTCGATTCGAGCATGCCGGCCGCCGCAGGAGACGCCCATGAATAACTTCATGCGCCTGTCCACCGGCCTGGACGTCGGCCAGCTGCTGCTGGCGATCCGGCGCCGGCCTGACCTCTGGAAAGAGGACACCTACCTGCGCGACTACCCGCAGGGCCCGTTCAAGCAGATCGAGTCGATCATGCTGCGCTTCCCCGTCAAGTCGGTGCACGAGACCGAGGCGGAGCTGCAGCAGCACCTGTCGACCTATGATCAGCACGAGAACGTCGACTATCCAGCGTACAAGCTGCTGCCCGAGGCGCGGCCGCTGGTGATGGACCTGATGGCCTACGTTGGCGGCGAGCGCTTGGGCCGGGTCATGATCAACAAGATCGCACCGGGCGGCGTGATCTACCCGCACCGCGACACCCCGGCGCACACCGAGTATTACAGCCGCTTCCACATCGTGCTCCAGAGCCAGCCGGGCGTCATGTTCCGCGCTGGCGACGAGCAGGTCTACATGGCGACCGGCGAGGCCTGGTGGTTCGACAACAGCCAGGAGCACGAAGTCATCAACAACAGCGCCGACGACCGGATCCACATGATCGTCGACATCAGGACCAGCCGATGATTACCTGTCACGTCGAATCGTTCGAAGAGCGCCTGGCCGAGCTCCAGGTGCTGCTGCCGCTGCACTACCTCGAGCTGGCCCTGAACCAGGACAAGGTGCCGCTGCAGCCGCAGTACCACGTCTACATCGAGCGCGAGCGCGCCGGCGGCCTGCTGTTCGTCACGTTGCGCGACGCCGGCGAGCTGGTCGGCTACTTCATCGGCTTCATCGCGCCCGGCCTGCACTACGCGACCTGCCTGACCTGCACGATGGACATCTTCTACGTGCGCCAGGACCGGCGCGCGGGCAGCGCCGGCGTGCGGATGTTCCGCTTCGTCGAGGCAGAACTCCGGCGCCGCGGCGTGCAGCGCTGGTTCATGGGTTCGAAGATCCACGCGGATGCGAGCCCACTTTTTAAACGCATCGGCGCCGCGCCGGTGGAAACCTACTACAGCAAATGGCTGGGAGAGTGAGCATGAAAAAACTGAGGGGCGAGCGCAAGCAAGACGCCATGGATGGCGCCAAATTCTGCGGGGTGGCGGCCGCAATTGTGGGTTCGGCGGTCGTCGGCGGCGTTACGTCGTCGGTCATGTCGAACAAGGCATCGAAGGCGCAGCAGCAAGCCGCGGGCAGCGCGAACGCCGAGGCAGCGCGTGAGTACGACATTACCCGCCAAGACCAGCTGAACCTGCTGACCCAGCAGCGCGCCGACCAGCAGCCCTGGCTCGATGCCGGCCGCAACGCGCTGACGCAACTGGTAAGCGGCACCGCTGCCGGCGGGCAGTTCACGAAGACCTTCACCGGCGCCGACCTCGCGTCCGATCCCGGCTACCAGTTTCGCCTGCAGCAGGGCCAGCAGGGCGTTAAGCGTAGCGCGGCGGCGCAAGGCGGCCTGCTGTCGGGGGCAGCGCTGAAGGCGATGGCGCGCTTCAGCCAGGGCCTCGCATCGGACGAATACGGTGCGGCCTACAACCGCTTCAACAACGACCAGTCGACGCAGTACAACCGCCTGGCGTCGCTCGCCGGCGTCGGCCAGCAGGCCACCAACCAGGTCGGCCAGGCCTCCCAGAATGCGTACGGCACGATCGCCAACGCCGGCATGAACACGTCGAACGCGATCCAGAACAACCTGACCGGCGCCGGCAACGCGCGCGCGTCCGGCTATGTCGGCGTCGGGAACGCGATCAACAACGGCCTGGGCCAGGCCTACAACGGCTACCAGCAGAACCAGCTGCTCGGCCTGCTGAACCGCCAGAACCAGCTGTCGATCGCCAACCGCAGCGCCGACCCGATCGCCTCGATGAACGCACAGAATGGATGGACCAGCTGATGCCAATCGACCCCTCCATCATCGCGGGGCTCAAGCAGCCCCAGTTCGAGTCGCCCACCAACGCCCTGATGCAATTGCTGCAGGTGCAGGGCGCGCAGAGCCAGAACCGATTGGCCGACTTGGTACTCGGTGAAAAGCAGCGTGCGGTGACCGACACCGCCCAGTTCAACCAGTCCTGGAAGGACGCGACTGGGCCGGACGGCAAGACCGACCGCAACAAGCTCTACGGCATGCTCGCTGCCAACGGCCAGGGCTCGCGTATTCAAGGTCTCCAGAAGGATTTCGTGGGCATGGACAAGGACCAGTCCATCACGAAAAAGAACAACGCCGACGCCGATAAAACCGACTACGAGACCCTCACGCACCAGTACGAGATGGCCGGGCAGCTGGCATCGGCCTGGGCGAAGAGCCCGGACGTCACGCAGCAGCAGATTCGCAGTGGCCTGGCCGCTGCCGCACACAGCAAGATCATCACGCCCGATATCTACCAGGCGAAACTGACCGAGCTGGACGCAGTGCCGGACGATCCGACGCGCTTGAACCAGTGGGCGATGAACACCCTGCAGCAGGTGATGAAGTCGAAGGACAGCATGGGCTTCATCAGGCCGGACGCCAACAATGTGGCCACCAACGATCGTATCGCTGCCGAGGGCGTTGCGAACCGCGCCCAGCAGGAACGCCAAAGCGTCCGCCAGGCGAACACGCAATTCCAGGTGCAGAAGATGATCGGCGACCGCCAGGACGCGGCGGACGCCGGCACCACGGCATTCACACCGGGCGCGATCGACAACGCCGCGGCGCGCTACAACTTCGACGGCACCCTGCCGCCCATGGGAATGGGCAAGTCCGGCTCGGCCGGCCGCTCCGCGATCCTGAACCGAGCGGCGGAACTGAAAGCCGACGTCGACCCGGCGCAGCAGCGCGCCGACCAGCTCGGCAACAAGAACGAGGTGGCAGCGCGCGGTGCCGCCATCAAGGCTTTCGGCACCGGCAAGGACGGCCAGGCAGTACAGGCGGCCAACACCGCGCTCAACCACCTGGAGACGGTCCGCCAGCTGGCGGAAGCGCAGAAGAGCGGCGACGTGCCGGCCTTCAACCGTGCCGCGCGCGCGTTGGGCGCACAGCTCGGCCAGGCGGCGCCGACCAACATGAACGCGGCGCTGATCATGGTCGGTCCCGAGATCTCGAAGGCTGTTGTGGGCGTGAGCGGCACCGGCCACGAACGTGACCAGGCCATCCAGGCGCTGAATCCCAACGGCTCGCTCGACCAGATCATCGGCGGCACGCAGACGATGCAGGAGCTGTTCGGCGGGCGCCTGACCGAAGCGCAGCGTACCTACGAGCGCACCACCGGGAAGAAGGATTTCCGCAACACGATGCTGTCGCCAGCGGCGCAGCGCACCTTGGACAAGGCGCATGGCTCCGGCACAGATTCGAACCAGGCGACGCTGCCGGCCAAGAACAGCAAGGGCTGGTCCCTCATGGTGGATGCGCAGGGTAACCGCGCGTACGTCAGCCCCGACAAAACACAGCACGAGGAGGTGCGTTGATGCCATTCGATCTTTCAACCGCAAGGCCGGCCCCTGGCGGCGGCTTCGACATGAAGACGGCCAAGCTGGTCGGCGCACCCGATCAGCAGGACGCACCGTCCACGATCGCCTCGCTCGGCGCCGGCCTGGGCGCCGAATTCGGCAAGATCGTACTGGGCGGCCAGGGCCTGGTCGGCAAAGGGATGCAAAAGCTGGGCGAGGCCGTCACGCCGGACCAGCAGACCGTCGCCGGCCTGGTCAAAGGCAAGAAGGACCGCGGCTTGATCCAGTCTGCTGGTGACTGGCTGGTTAACGATGCGGAGATGGGCCGGAACAAGCTCACCGGCGAACTCGCGCCCTACAAGGCCGCACACCCGCTCGCCACAGGCGCTGGTGAAGTGGGGACCGACATCATCATCACCTTGCCTGTCGGCGGCGTACTGGCCAGCGGTGCTCGTGCTGTGGCGCCGGCACTGGTGCGCGCGGGCGCGAGCGCTCCGGCACTGAACATGCTGACCAACTCCATTCGGACCGCGGGCTTCACGACCGGCGTGCCGGCGGCGACGACGCTGGGTGGCCGGGCCGCGAATCTCGGCATGCGCGCTGCAGGCGGCGCGATCACCGGCGGCGCGTCGTCCGCGCTGATCGACCCGGATCACGCCCTGAGCGGTGCCGTCATCGGCGCAGCGCTGCCGCCGGTGCTCGGCGTTGCAGGCAAGACTGCAATGGCGGGCGGTAAGGTTTTGCAAGGCATGTGGGATCCGCTCACCGAAGCTGGGCGTAACCGAATCGTTGGTAACACGCTGGCACGCTTCGCTGACGATCCGAATGCAATCGCGGCAGCAACCGGCGGCCCCTCCATTACCGGCGCCCTTCCGACGACGGCGGAGGCAACCGCCGACCGCGGCATGGCGCGCCTGCAGGATGCGTTGCGCTCCCTCGATCCGAAGTTCGAGAACGCCATCGGCGGCCGGCTCGCAGCGAACAACGCCGCGCGCGTCGCCACGCTGCAGGGCATCGCCAGGACGCCGGCGGAGCGCGAGGCCGCAGTAGCTGCCGTCGAGGCGCAGGCCAAGAGGCTATATGGCCAGGCCTTCGAGGAAAACGTCGAGGTCACGCCGGCGCTGCAGCGCCTGGTCAGCCGGCCATCGGTCCAGAAGGCCGAGGCCCGTGCGATCCAACTGGCGCGCGAGCAAGGCACGCCGTTCCAAGCGCGCCTGGAGGACATGCAGCCGCGCAGCGTTTACGCGGGCATGCGCGATCTGGCCGATTCGAGCGTCACCGATCTGGTACCGGAGTACAACCCGCTCACCATGACCACGCACCTGATGGAAAACACCAGGGCCGTACCGAGCGGTCAGGCCCCGACCTTCGTGGACATCCCGCCAGTCGAATCGGTGCCGGTCCGCGACATGCACACGCTCAAGATGGGCATGGACGCGTTGCTGCAGGACCCAACGCTCGGCATTGCCGGCCGCGAGGCGGCTGCCGTCATGGTGACTCGCAACAAGCTGCTCGACCTGCTGCCCGAATCCTACCAGGCCGCGCGCCAGGGGCACATCCAGATGAACAAGCCGGTGAACCAGATGGACATCGGCAACAGGCTGCTGCAGAACTACTCGTCGGCCACCCAGGATCTGACCAACAACCCGACGCTGCGTGCCGAGGCCTTCAACCGCGCACTCCAGAACGAGAACCAGCTGATCAAGTTGGCCACCGGCGTCAAAGGCATCAACCGCCTGGCCGACGTCATGGAGCCACAGCAGATTGCAGCTATTCGGGGCGTAGCAGACGAGCTTGGCCGGACGGCGGCGGTAACGAGCGCTGGCAACGGCACAGGCTCCGGATCGCTGCAGCGCTTGTCGTCGCAGAACATCCTGCACGGGCTGATCGATGGCCTGGGCCTGCCGCCGGCGTGGGGCGATAGCGTCGGCCTGAACACGGCCGCGAAGCCGCTCGACCTGGTGTACCGCGGCATCGCGGACCCCGCAATCCAGCATCAGCTTTCGCAAGCTGTTCTCGACCCCGCAACAGCGGCAGAACTCATTCGCCAGCAGGCAGCCAGGTCCGCGCCAAATCGCCTGCTCGAGCTGCTGGGACAGGGTGTCTATCGCGCCGGCCCGGTGGTGGGAACGGGGAGGAGCGAATGACGCCGGACGAACGGATCGCCCAGCTCGAGCGCGAAGTCGCGGACCTTAAGCAATACGCCGCCGACACTCGCAGCGCCTGCCTGGGCATGCTCGGCGGAGCAAGGGCATTTGAAATCGCGGTCCTTGCCCTGCTCGGTTCGACGAAGCATCCCGAGGCAGTGAGAAGGGACCTCGTTGAACGTCTCCAGCGCTTGGAAACCCAACTGGTTTTCGAGTCCCCTTCGGATGAGCAGCTCGAAGCCGCGCAATGCGCCGTTGAAGCGCTGATGCGGGTTCTGGGTGATGCCCAGGTCGCGCCGCCGGCATCTCCAGCGACCGAGCCTGAAAACGCTGCGGTACCCGCCGATCAAGGCGGCTGGGTCCACTAAACTGGCCGTCCTGCTGTGTTACTCTGGCAACTTTTACAGTTGCCGGAGTCGACCGATGTTGAAACCCACCCTCATCTGCGCCACGCTGGCCCTGCTGGCAGGGTGCGCGACCACCCTCACCGGCGCGGCCGAGAAGGTCCAGATCGTGACCGCCGCCCAGAAGGAAAAGTGCCAGACTATCAAGCTGGTGACCTTTAACCAGCGCCTCGGCCCGGACAAGCCCGGCAACGCCATGAAGGCTGCGCTGAACGAAACCGCAGCTGCTGGCGGCAACGCTTTCTATGTCGTGTCGACCTCCTTGGACTGGGCAGAAGGAGCATCGGTTGTTGGAGAGGCCCTTCGCTGCGTCGGTTGAGCGGCTCGTTTTCACGCGCAGCAGGCGTGCGCGCAGCAGGCGTGCGTGCGAGCCAGTAGTGTCACAGGAGGCGGCACGCCATAATTATCAAGTTGGACAAGAAGCTGAACGTGCTCGACCTAGCGCTGATGGTCTGCCACAGGGATTTGAAGCAGCTCCAGGTCTACTACAATGACCGCCGAGGATGGTAAACAGAAGGAGACGACACCGAATGCCTATGGACAGATTTTTAGAAATCGCTTTCGAGGACATTGGCTTCTTCATAATGCGCAGCCATGAACAGGTGCCCGCTCGACTGCACCATTTCACTTCGGATCTTTCAAAGGTTGAATCGATCCTTGGGAACAGGGAAATGTGGGCATCACATGCTTACGATATGAACGATCCCCGTGAGCTACGATACGGCAGCCATTTGATCCATGAACGCCTCCGCGAGTACAGGAGGCGCTACGGGCGTCTCAGCCTACAGTTAGATCAATTTTTCGATATGGCAATGGAGCGGGATAACCCGTTTGATAACCCCTTCAATAGTACGCCCCCGCCCTTTGTCATTAGTTTGTGTGAAGACGGA
>Ga0308164_10002720_pt1 | contig 17085 bp, 19 predicted proteins | sample PhyTR2_FD_201031 | JGI IMG/M metagenome (GOLD analysis project Ga0308164, IMG submission 201031) | Phyllosphere microbial communities from UC Gill Tract Community Farm, Albany, California, United States - DLSLT.R2 | ecosystem: Host-associated > Plants > Phyllosphere > Unclassified | place: USA... | reverse complement strand
GTGCAAAAGTCTTGGGAAAGCCAGTTTTAATAAACGTTTGCAATGTTGTTTTTTTAAGTCACAATAATGATGGGCAGGTCACCTTTTTCATGCAAAATGGTTTTGAAATATCACTTAATATATTTTTCTTGGAAGCTGAGCAGATTTTGAATAGCGCAATGCAAGGCAAAGAAGATGAAATAAATTGATAATAAAATCAGAAGTTATTGTTTTTAAAACTCCTGTAACACTCAATGAATCTCAGAAAACGATAAATACTTATTTGCAATTTTAGAATGTATTTTGCTGAATATTGCTTTATTTGATAAACTTATAATATCAGAGTCTCAGCAGCGATAATATTATAATCGGTTCTGTTCATCAGATTTTTAATTGATTTTGAAGACATACAATGGTTTTAAAATTTATATAATCAATATTGTACCTACAATGGAAGCGTTGATTATAAAACTACAGAAGGAGATCGAATAACTTTAGAAAATTTATTAGAAAATTACGGTAATCAAAGCTAATCCATTGATATACATATCAAATCCAGATAGCAGACCACATTTTATATATTATGATACAACATCTTTTAGAAGAAAGTAAATTACTTTTTGTTTTTCTCGTTTTATTTTCTTGTAAAGAGAAGAAAAAAGAAAATATTATGGAATATTCTTATCCGAGTATAATAATCAATAATACCCTTAAAAAAGAGATTTCATCTTACAAAGAGGATTTAAGGAGAATGCAGGCAGAAGAATCAAATAACATATGCCTTTTTTTTTCAAAAAGAAATGACAGCATCTTTATCGAGATAGGAGATTATAAACCGAATTTAAGAGTGCTACATATGAAAGGTGTTGAAATGATAAAAAAAGATACAGTATATTTATTTGTTGATGATGAGCATATGAATATTAACAACTTTTATAATAATAAATCCGCTGAAAGAGTAAAAATTATTCATACACTAAAACCAAGTTTTGACCATTATGATCCCCATTTTCGATGTCTTTATAGCGATAAAAAAAATATCAATATACTCTCTTACAATAATAAATGTAAGTAATTTAATATTTACATGCCTCAAAAAGTAATGTGAAAGTAGAATATGCAATACGGGGACTGGATAAACCTTTAGGAGTTGCTACCTTCCAACTATAGCAACTGGTAAAGAAAATATCGATAAATTAAACTAAGATTACAGCGCAGACCAGTAAATATCTCGTCCATAAACCATCAAAGACCAATTTTAGAATAATATAAGAATCTCAAAACAATTTTCTAAGTATAATTAATTTATTAAGGCCCTATGCTGAATATTTGGAGTATTTATTCAGACGTAGCACTAAAATCAATCAGAAAGTCTCAAAAAACGATTATTCAATCAATCCAGACGAGGGATACACTTCGTTATTATTATAGTGGCTATAGTTTTGCTTTATGATCAAATTGAATATGTAGTGCTATCTGAAGTTTTACGCTTTTTTTAAGTGAAACTTCCCTGCTTTTTCTTATTTTAATAGCAAAATAAATGTTTATGACAGATACAGCTTCCTTCTATGAGGATTTACGTTATGAGGACGGAAAAAAACCAGCAGTTAAAACAATGATTAAAAATGATTTTGCAAAAGAAATCAGAATTCTGTTTCGTGATACACAAGAAATGAAGGCACATACTGCTCCATTTCCAATTATCGTTCATGTCATGGAAGGTTTAATTGACTTTGGGGTTGATGGTAAACGGCATCTGTTGAAGAAAGGCATGATAATCCAATTGCCGGCCCATGTTCCGCACGATCTTATTGCACTGCAAGAGAGTATGGTAAGATTGAGCTTATTATTGCAAAAAAGTTCAGACTAACCAAACTGGCAATCTGACTCTTATTTTGATATTTAACTGAATTTAAATTTATTTGCAACTGTCTGATGTTAAACTTGTTCAATAAGATAAAATAGTCTCAAAAAGCGATAATTCGGCAAAAGATGGACAAAGGAAAAAAAGAGGCTACAGTTCCCCACTAAGATTCTATTGGGATGAACTCTATAAAAATCAAAAAAAGCTTACTCTGGAATTTTCGGATGATATTATTTTCTCATTAACCGATCGGTTGTTGAACTGCTTCAAATAATAGGGTGAAATACAGAAAACTTTTCCCTGCTCTACATTAAAACTTTTGTACTGAATATCTAAACATTGATTGCCGAAAATAGATATAATGGATTGAGAAACTCAATACCTTTCAGGAATTCATTGTCTTCAAAACTGATGATTTGCCTTTGGTTCTGAGATTGTGTAATGCCCGAATTCAGCTTTGCTTGTATAGAACTTACCCAATCAAACCCCGGAAGATTATTGATCCTGGATAAAGTCTCCATGGCTTCCTGAAGAGAATGTAACTCTGCAGGATTTAGGGGGCTTTTTAAAATAGAAAATTCAGGGTCTGAGTATCGGTAATATACTTTTTTTCCGTCTTTCATGCTTTCGATGGGTGTATCAAAACCGGCTTCGCTGCGCATAAAATTAATATCATCCAAAATTTGTCTTCGGGACACTTCTTTATCTTCTAAATAATGATTTTTAAGTACTTCTGAGTAATATTCAATTAAATCATTAATATAGAATCTCTTGAATTGATTTGAAAAACATTTATCTAGTGCTTTGTATCGTAATTGTGCATTTTTATTTTGAGCCATCTGAAATGTGCGAATAACAAAAATAAGGAAGATTGATTTAAGAAAAATACGGGATTCCGTAAATTGTTTAGTAACTGTGTAATTTTCCTATCAACTATTCGATTACTTTCATTTTCCCAATCAAAGCTTTAAAATAATCTGCACTCCAGATATCCAATACAGAAGCATCAGGAATAAATTTCACAACATCTTCTTTTACTTTTGTAAAATCTACTGATTCTATTTTTTGGATGAGAAGACTGATGAGCTGATCTTTTGATATTTTGTTTTCCTTCCAGTCATCCGTGTCTCTTGCTCTTAAAAGAAAATGCTTCAAATCCAGGGCAATTCCTTTTTTGATGTACCATTCCAAATCAAACCAATCACGTCCTTTTACCCGGTTTTGCCATTTTCTGAAGAGAAGAGCGTGCATTTTTCCGGCAAATAAACTAGGCAAAGTGAAGCATTTCACATAGAATGAAAACGGTTTCAATAATAGCTTTTCTTCTGTACTAAAACCTAAAGGCGGTTTTCGGTCTACTTCAATTTTTATTTTCATGTGAGGCATACTGCCAATTCCCATTTGTGGAATGGCACCTTCCAGAATAAGTTCTTTCCAAATTGTTCCTGATTTTAAGAAAGCTGAATCTACGGTAGATTCTACAGACTTCTTTTTTTCCTGAATGCTTACCGTCATTCCCAATGCGACAAACTCGGAGATAATATCCTGAAAATAGGGTTCGAGGGAAAAGTTGGGATCTATTTCCAAAAGTGAAAAATCGAGATCTTCTGAAAATCTGTTGAGTCCATAAAAAATTCGCAGTGCAGTACCTCCGTAAAACGCTGCTTTTTCAAAGAAACCTGCCCGTTGCAATCCTGCCAGTGCTATTTCCTGCATGATTTCTCTTAATGCATGGTAAATTTCTTCTTGGTTTTTAGGATTATATTCTTCTATCCATTCTTTTATCATAATGACTGTAGCGCTTTAATTAGGATTTGTAAACTTGAACTTTTCGGAGCATCTTCTACCCATGTGGTTATTTTTTTCGTATCCAAAGTACTGAGTTGATCTTCGTCAATTCTCAGGTCATTAACGAGAAAGTCCAGCGTTTGGCTGATGCTTCTAAGGAGGACGCCAGGCGTCATAATTATTTTATCACAGAGTGCTTTTTCCCGACAGGCAATGAGAATCATCTGTTTTGCAGAGAGCGCTTCGTTGATGATCCCAAAAGAATAATAGGGAAGCGGAGCGGTTTTATAGCTAAATCTTCCTGCTTTAGTATTATACGTTTTTGATTTTTTGAGCGTAACTGCCGTAATTTCGTACACTCTTTCCGGTATAAGCCCCCAATACGAAAGTGCTGCATCCAATGACACGTAGCTCGGCCCCCAAAGATGGTTACTGATAAGAAAAGGCTCTGGTTTTAAAATTTCAATATTCGTTCCCGGAATGTAAAGCCCGTTTTTTATAATCGTTAAAATTCCGGATTTAACAAGTTCTGAGATTTTATCGTTTGGTCTTTTATAGTCTTTAAGGACCGACAAAATCATTTGGCGGGTAATGGGCTCTTCCTCAAATTTTTTTAAATCAGCAGAAACCATAATGTAATTTTAAAACACAAAAATCGGAAAATTTCCGATTATAGGCAATATATTTTACATTTAATTGTAATTTCAAATCTGTTAAATATGAAAAATTCCGATTTAAAGTGTAATTATTAACATTTATCAATCCTAGAGTGGGATCCTCAATTACAAAATACCGATTACCCCAAGGCTCATCTCTAATATCAATTTTTATTTCTGCTCCTTTATTCTTTATTTCTTTATAAAATTTTATCAGCATCATCAACTTCTATTGTTAAGTACATTCCCTTTCCAGAATATGTCTGTTGAAAGATTGGCTGATGACTTTCATGAATAGGCAATAAAAAGATAATTTCAAACTTTTTGTCCGCAGCATTCATCAATAGATAAAAGCCATTTTCGAAACTAACTACAAGTGCTAAATATTTATTGTAAAAGTCCTTGCTTTTTACAATTTTGCTAGTAATGATTCCTGTGTTTGGTTTCATATTTTTAATTTGTGCTCCAATCAAGGGGATTTCAATTATCAGCTTATTTAATCTTTGGAAATAATCAATCCAAGAAAAAATTGTAATCAAAAAATTTGAAAGGTTTAAGGTGAGATTAATAAATGAAAAATTCTAAATAATTAACGAAAAGATATTAACGTAATTTCTCTTGCTTTACATAAAACTGCTATCTTTGCATCAATGTTAAAATGGCTTTCCATATTTTGTGCTATAACCTATTGTCTTGCAACTACGAGTATTGCAGAATTGGTTAAAACACCAGTGTTTATAGAGCATTTATCAGAATATCAAGGAAGTGTAGTAGAATTTTTGGTTGAACATTATGACAATCATCAACCCGATGCAGATTGGGATACCGATCAAAAATTACCTTTTTTTAACCCCACTTTAGTTTTGATTGTTCACGCAAAACTTCCTGAAACTACTTTTCATATTGAAAAAATCAAAGAGATCATCATATCTCAAAAACCAACTGTTTATCAGGAAAAAGACTTTTCCAGCAGTTATCTTTCACGTATTTTCCAGCCGCCGCGCTTTTGTTAATTGATTTTTAAATTAAATATCAATGTTTTAGGTTTTTACTTAAAGCAGTTGATTTCTATTTCATTCAATTAATACATTTTTATGTTAAATAAAATTATTGAGTTTTCTGTAAAGAATAAACTCATTATCGGGCTGTTTACCATTGCGCTCATTCTTTTTGGTATTTATGAAACCACTAAACTTCCCATCGATGCACAGCCTGATATTACCAATAATCAGGTTCAGGTAATTACCGTAGCGCCGTCTTATGGTGCGGCAGATATAGAAAGATTGGTCACTTTTCCGATTGAGCAGGCAACAAGCAACATCAACGGAATTACCGAACTCCGTAGTTTTTCCCGTTTTGGATTGTCTTTAGTAACTGTTGTTTTCGATGATGATACCGATGTGTATTGGGCGAGACAGCAAGTTCAGGAGCGTTTGCAATTGGTTCAGGATAATATTCCCGAAGGTATTGGAAAGCCAGAATTAGGACCTATTTCTTCAGGTTTAGGCGAGATTTTTCAATATGTTGTAAGAGCTAAAAAAGGCTATGAACACGTTTATGACGAAACCGAACTTAGAACTATTCAGGATTGGGTAATTCGTCGTCAGTTATTAGGAACAAAAGGCGTTGCCGATGTAAGTAGTTTTGGTGGAAAATTAAAACAGTACGAAATCGCCATTAATCCTAATCAACTTCAGGCTTTTAACATCAATATTAATGATGTTTTTGCCGCTTTAGAAAAAAACAATCAAAATACTGGAGGTGCGTATATCGAAAAGAAAGAAACGGTACTTTTTATTCGAAGCGAAGGACTTTTAGGAACGGTTGAAGATATTGGAAATATTCAGGTTTCTACCACTCAAGAAGGGATTCCGGTTCATCTTAAAGACGTTGCAAGTGTAAAGATTGGCTATGCAACACGTTATGGTGCAATGACTTTTAACGACACAGGCGAAGTTTCGGGAGCGATTGTTTTGATGCTGAAAGGCGAAAATGCTAACGAAGTAATTGGAAACATTAAGCAAAGATTAGATAAAATTCAAGAATCTTTACCGGAAGGTGTTGTAATTGAACCGTTTTTAGATAGAGCGAAAATGGTGAATAATACAATCAGTACTGTAAAAACTAATTTGATGGAGGGGGCTTTAATCGTCGTATTCATCTTGGTTTTATTCCTCGGAAATTTCCGAGCGGGATTATTAGTTGCGTCTGTGATTCCTTTGGCGATGCTTTTCGCCATTATTATGATGAATATTTTCGGAGTTGGAGGAAACTTAATGAGTCTCGGAGCTCTCGATTTCGGATTGATTGTGGATGGCGCTGTGATTATTGTAGAAGCTGTTTTACACCAATTAGCACATAAAAAACATTTCGGAACAGACAATATGCTTTCTAAACCGGAAATGGATGCGCAAGTTTCAACTTCGGCTACAAAAATGGTGAACAGTGCTGTTTTCGGACAAATCATTATTCTTATCGTATATCTGCCCATTTTTACACTTCAAGGAATTGAAGGAAAGATGTTCAAACCAATGGCACAAACCGTAGCTTTTGCTTTGATTGGAGCGTTTTTACTGTCATTAACGTACATTCCGATGATGAGTTCTTTGGTGTTAAGCCGAAAGAAAAAATTAAAAGACAACATTTCGGACCGAGTAATGGCAAAAGTTGAATTAGGACATCAAAATTTATTGATTAAAGCTTTAAAATTCAGAAAAACAATCATTGCGACAGTTGTTCTCTTGTTTGCAGGAGCGGTTTTCGTTTTGTCGAAAATGGGTGGAGAATTTATTCCGTCATTAGAAGAAGGAGATTTTGCGGTTGAAATGAGGATTCTTCAAGGAAGTAACATCGAAGAAACCAAAAAAGTAACCACACAAGCTGCTCAAATTTTGTTGAAACAATTTCCGGAAGTTCAAAAAGTGGTAACCAAAATCGGAAGCGCAGAAATCCCAACCGAACCAATGCCAATGGATGCGGGAGATATGATTATTGTACTAAAACCTAAAAAAGAATGGACTTCTGCACACTCTTTCCCAGAACTTTCTGAAAAAATGAGCAATGCATTGAAGGTGATTCCTGGTTTAACGACAGGTTTCCAGTTCCCGGTGCAAATGCGTTTTAACGAATTGATGACCGGAGCAAGACAGGATGTTGTTTGCAAAATTTACGGTGAAAACCTAGACAGTTTAGCGATATATGCTAAAAAATTAGGTGGTGTAATTTCTACGGTAAAAGGCGCTCAAGATTTGTATTTAGAACCTGTTGTCGGCGCTCCGCAAGTGGTTATAGATTATTATCGGGACGAACTTTCGCGTTACAATATTTCAGTTGCAGAAATCAACAGGGTTATCAATATGGCTTTTGCTGGGCAAACTGCAGGCGCTTTGTACGAAGGTGAAAGAAAATTTGATGTCGTTGTAAGAATGGCTAACGATTATAAAAAAGACATCACAAGCATTCAGAATTTATTGGTTCCGACGCCGAATGGAGAGCAAATTCCGTTGTATCAACTCGCAAAAGTAGAATTAAAGGAAAGCCCGAATCAAATTCAAAGAGAAGATACCAAACGTAGAATTGTGGTTGGTTTCAATGTTCGTGGAAGAGACGTTCAGAGTATTGTGGAAGAGCTTCAGCAGAAGGTTAACAAAGATTTGAAATTGTCTGCAGGTTACACGATTTCTTACGGTGGCGCTTTTGAAAATTTAAATCAAGCCAAAGCAAGATTAGGAATTGCCGTTCCGATTTCTTTGGTGATGATTTTCTTATTGCTATTCTTCGCTTTCGGTTCTGTAAAACATAGTTTATTAATTTACACTGCAATTCCATTGTCAGCAATTGGGGGAATTTACTTTTTAGCATTGCGAGGAATGCCTTTCAGTATCAGTGCGGGAGTTGGATTTATTGCACTTTTCGGAGTTGCTGTTTTAAATGGAATTGTATTGATTTCAGAATTCAACCGACTGAAAAAAGATGGTGTCACGAACTTAAGCCGAATTGTTTTGATGGGAACGAGAATTCGTCTTCGTCCGGTTTTGATGACGGCTTTTGTGGCATCATTAGGATTTTTACCAATGGCAATCAGCAACGGAGCAGGAGCAGAAGTTCAGCGACCTTTGGCAACCGTGGTTATCGGAGGTTTGATGTTGGCAACGCTTTTAACCTTATTCGTTTTACCGATTCTTTACGTCTTATTTGAACGAAGCAGTAAAAAGAAAAAGTATCAAGCTCCTCGATAAATCAATTTAATTTAATCAAAATGAAATTTTCAAACAATCATAAAAAACTGACTTCATTCTTATTTCTGATGTCTTTCGGAATAATGAATGCACAGGAAAATATTACCTACGAACAGGCTTTGGAAAAAGCTTTTCAGCAAAATGGAACTTTAAAAAATTCAAAATTAATTTCTGAATATCAGGAAAAATTAAAGTCAAGTTATTTCGATATTCCACAAACGGAAGTTAGTGCGCAAATCGGACAAATTAATGGAATTGAAACCGATAATTCTTTTTCTATTTCCCAACGTTTCAGCTTTCCGACGGTTTATACGAAAAGAAAACAAATGCTGAATGCAGAATGGAATGCAAGTGTCATCAATCAAAATCTGACGAAAGTGCAATTAACAAAGGAAGTTTCCAATGTTTTTTACCGAATTCTGACGCTTCAGGAAAAGAAAAAAGTGATTGAATATATCAGCAAATTGTACAGCAGTTTTGCAGAAAAAGCAAGTTTGAGACTTAAAAAAGGTGAAATCAATATTCTGGAAGAATCGACAGCAGAAATTCAGAATGAACAGGCAAAAACGCAACTGAATATGCTTGAAAATGATTTGAATATCGCTAAACTTCAGCTTCAGTTATTGCTTCAGTCCGAAGAAAAATTTCAACCAGTTTCGGACAAACCGATGATGAATATTAATCTTCAGGTTTCGGAAGAAATGGTTCAGCAACATCCTGAATTGCAATATTTAAATCAGCAAATTAAAGTCAATGAAGCAGAAGCTCAGCTTGAAAAATCGAAGTTGTTACCTGATTTACTGGTTGAATATACGAATCAAAGTATGAAAAACCTGAATAATAATCGTTTTAATGCAGTTCAGGTCGGTGTTGGAATTCCTTTGTTTACGAAAGGTCAGCGTGCTTTGGCAAAAGCGACGAAAGCGAAAGTGGCAATTTCTGAAAATCAATATCAATTAAAAGAAAATGAATTGAAAAACAGATTTGGACAGCAAATTAATAATTACAAGAATCAACTGAAAATCGTTGATAATTACGAACAAAAACAGCTTCCAAAGTCTGAAACCATTTTAAAAACGGTTCAAAAACAACTTGAAGTCGGCGAAATCGATTATCTGAACTGGGTAATCCTTACGAATCAGGCAGTGAAAACGAAAGTTGATTACATCGATAATCTCGAAAGACTTAACCAAATTGGCGCAGAACTTAATTTTTTACTATCAAAATAACAGCGAAATGTATCTTAAAAATATATCAATCCTTAGTTTAAGTGTAATTCTGATTTTATCTTCCTGTTCAGGAAAAAAAGAGGAAGAAAAAACGGTTTATGAAAACACAAAATTCAAGGAAAAAGACCAAAATACGGTTCAAATGTCGGATAAACAATTGCAATCGATTGGTTTAACGACGACAACGGTTCAGGAAAAAACAATGCAAAAATTGGTTCGCCTGAACGGAAAAGTTGAAATTGCTCCATCTCATATCAGTTCGATTTCCAGCATTATGGGCGGTCATATCAAATCGATTAATGTGATAAACGGAAGTCATTTCAGCAAAGGTCAGGTTTTGGCGGTCGTAGAAGACCCGCAGTTTATTCAGTTGCAACAAGATTATCTGGTAACGAAGGCACAATTGGAATCGGCAAGATTGAATTTAAACCGTCAAAAAGATTTGAATATCACCAAAGCAACAAGTGATAAAACTCTGCAAACCGCACAGGCAGATTATTCTACATTGAATGCTACTTTGAAAGGTTTGGAAGAAAAATTGAGAATTATTGGAATTAATGCCAAAGGATTAAACTCATCCAATATCAGAAGTCGAATAAATGTTTATGCGCCTTTCAATGGTTTTGTGAGCAAAATTCTGGTGAATAACGGACAATATATTAATCCTTCGGATACTTTGTTTGAACTGATTAATCCAACAGGTTTATTACTTGAATTAAAAGTATTTGAAAACGATGTAAATTATGTAAAAATCGGACAGGAAATTTTAGTTTACAACAACCAAAATCCTGATAAAAAATCGACGGCAAAAATTGTAAGCATCGTTCCAAATATTGAAAATGGTGGTTCTTCTATTGCTGTCGCGAAACTTTCAACGTCCAATCCTGAGTTTATCAAAGGAATGTACATCAATGCAGAAGTGACAATAAACAGTAGATTTACGATTGGTTTACCGCATGAATCTGTGGTTTCTTTTGAAAGTAAAAATTATGTTTTTGAAGATTTAGGAAATAAAAAATACAAGATGATTCCTGTGAATGTTGGGATTTCTGATGATAATTTCACCGAAATTTTGAAAGCGGATAATTTGAAAGACAAAAAGATTGTTCAGAAAGGAGCTTATGGTCTTTTGATGGCGTTGAAAAATAAAGCGGAGTAAATATGAAAGGAGTTGTGGGTCGGCAACTCCTTTTTTTTATTAGCCAAATATAATTCTTAATTAATAAAAAATTCTAAGTTTTATTATAACATACATTTAGTTTAACAATTTTATAAAAAATCGTTAATTGACATTTCATTTACAAAATAAAAAAACTTTGCTAATTACAGAAAATTAAAAATTCTTTAGCAGACCAATACCCACCGCTTTATTCTGATAAAAAGGCATTACCATTGTCGAATTTGTTTTACTTTTCCCAGAAATCAGTTTATTAATTTTAGGATACAGCCAATAAGCCAATTCAGTGGAAATAATCCCAAATCCTGCGCCCGCCATTACATCACCGAACCAGTGTTTGTCATTTAGCATTCTATAGATTCCCGTAAAAGCGGCAAATGAATATCCCGAAATACTCAAAAGGAAATTAGTGTCGTTGTATTCTTTGTACATAAAATGTGCTGAAGCAAATGCCACTGCGGTATGTCCCGAAGGAAATGAAAGTCGGTTAGATTGATCAGGCCTCTCTTCTTTTACGATGTGTTTCAGAGGAACTGTTATTGCTGAGGTGATTAACATTGAAGTTCCGTAAATGATACTTCTATCCCTGAAATTATGTTTACCTTCAATTCCTGCTGCGTCTAAGCCATAGACTAAAAACACCGGAGCAAACTGTGTGTAGTTATCCAGTCTGATGTGATCCGGCTGATGTTCGTTAATTTCGTCTCTTGTCGAAAAATTTAGCTGTTTAAGATCTTTTATGGTTAAACTCGCAACGCCGTACCCGACAAGTGCGGTGGGTACAATAAAATTTTTATAATTTAAAGCAGCATCTTTCTTTTCTGAAAGGACCGTACTATCTTTTGTAGCTTGAAAATTAGATATGGAATCAGTGACTGTCTGTGCTGAAATTTGCCCGAAAACGGTTAGTGAAAAAGCAAGGAAACATAATTTTAGAAAATATCCTGACATAATTTTAAAGGATTTTGAGAATTAAGAATGACAAGAAGTTATAATGAATTAATAGAGAAACTACGCTTGATTAACTTTACGTTTGATATATATTGTTCCCGAAATCAAAAGAGAGATTACACCTAAAATAAATGCACCCAATACATCTGTAAACCAATGAGCACCAAGGTAAACTCTCTATACGGCTCCTATAAAGATCATAGAAAGACAGATTACTGCTAAAATTGACCTGATCCCTAAAGTTATTTTTCTCCAACTCCAAAAGATTATCGCAAGCGAACCGAAAAACATTGTGTAAAACAATACGTGACCGCTGGGGAAACTCTGATATTTCGTCTCTTCTAAAAGTATGACCAGATCGTCGGTCGGGCGTGGTCTGTTAATCAGAATTTTCAGAATTAAACCAATAACACCCGACAGTAAGGAAGACAAAATAAAAAGTGCTTCCTGTCGCTTTTTGATGATGTCAAAAAACAGAGATAACAGTGACACCACCGATACCGAAACAGGTATTCTTCCTAACCAGCTGATCCAGATCATTATGGTGTTTAAATTCACAGTCTGATGCTCCTGAATTTCGTTTGAGATCTGAATGTCTAAATATTGCGGAGGATTAAGTAATACGTACGCTGAAAGCAACACAAAAATAACTGGTAATATAATTAGAGCCCAGCGGTATAAAACTGTTTTGTTTTTGCTGATAAAATTCAATAGCCTGATCTCTTTCATCTTTTTTAAATTTCAAATTTTGTAAGCTTTTTGTCTTTATAGCAGTAAAACTCGTGTGCAGGTTTCCTTCCGAAAGTGAAAACTTTTTCTATATACACGGTGTCATATTGCTTTTTCAAACTGATGTATTTCTTCTTTAGCGGTTCAGGTAATTCTTCCGGCTGAATTGGTCTTTCTATTTCCAAACCATCATCTATGGCATATTCCAGAACCATATCGGTATTTCGCCAAGAGATCACCGAACTGTGTTTGCTGTTATTCACGATAGAAATTTTGTCCTGTTCGATTATTTTATCCGATGTTCCTGCCAGCAAAGCAACTCCGGAAACAACCATTGCTCCGTAACCCACTTTTTTGAAAATATTCTCACTCAGATAAGGAAGAATAAATTTTACTGTATAGGATGAAATTATGGTAGCTGCGGCAATCGATAATCCCAGCCACAACGCAAGATTTGAATATAATCCTAAAGAAATATAGATCATCAGTTTAATGAGATGCAGAAATACTTCATTCGCTGCACGGGTTGCTACAATTTCTTCTTTAGAAAGTCCGAATTTCAGATAGAAACGGTTAAATAAAAGTCCGATTGCTCCAGTAATTCCGGAAACAAACCCTGCAAGGAAACCTATGATTGCCAAAGCAAAAGCAGGATATGGTTTTTCATCAGTTTTCTTTGATTTGAAAAGTTGTGGAGCATTGCTTACAAGAAAAAAGGCGACAATAAGTTGGAGATAGTTTGGATTAATATATTTGATCAGATAAGCACCTGCCAAAACAGCAGGAATTGAAAAAGGCACGAACCAAAAGAATATTTTCCAGTTGATATGCTTCTTAAAAACTGCAATTCTGGATGCAGAACTTGTAAACGTCCCGATCGTCAGCGAAAATGGAACAACAGAAGTTGGTAAGAGAAGATTTAAAATCGGAATGAGAATAAGGCTTGCACCGCCACCACAGACTGCACTCAGCCAGAAAGCTAAGACAGTTCCGAAAAATAATAAGATTATCTGAAAGATCATTTTAAAAGATAAAAAAAGTTACACCTGCATTTTAATGATACAAAGGTGTAACCTGATTTTGAAGAAATTTTGAATTTCTATTTTGAAGGAAAATTATTTCACTTTCATTTTTCCATTTTTAAATCTTTCACTTGCTGTCTGATAATGCGCAATGGTTTCTGAAATATGGTAATTGTTTAAAGCGTGAACTTCAGAAAGTGACTGGTCGGCTTGACTGACTTCAAACTGCTTTATCCTTTTGCGATCATCAATTTGGGTGAAAATATTATTTTTAAGCATGCCCAATGTTCGGTAATTACCTATAAATGCACGTTCGTCACCCGCTTTAGTCTGATTAATATCCTTTCCGTATAGTTCACTTTTGTAATTCCAGCCTAAATATCCGAATAAGGTAGGCATAAGATCAATCTGAGAGGTCAGACGACTGATATTTTGTTGGGGCTGATTCAAATTATAAATTATAGCAGGAATGTGATGCTTTGCTATATTAATTTCCCATTTTCCCGCGCTGCTTGCACAATGATCGGCAACAATGACAAATACCGTGTTTTTAAACCAGGACTTAGTTTTTGCATCTTTGATGAATTTTCCCAAAGCATAGTCGGTGTATTTCACGGCAGCATTTCTGTCTCCCTGAGCAAGATTGATTTTACCGGCAGGAAAAGTGTACGGTTTGTGGTTTGATGTCGTCATTACAAACTCAAAAAACGGTTTGTTTTCCTTCACACTTTTATCAGCATATTTTATGGATTGTGTATAAATATCTTCGTCGCAAATTCCCCACGCATTTTCAAAAGTGACTTCCTGATCAGAAATTTTAAATCTATGCGTATGAATTTTATCTGACAAAGGATTTCCTCTGTTACGGTCTACAATATCAAAACCCTGACCTCCGAAAAAGTTGTTCATATTGTCAAAATAGCCATCACCTCCGTAGATGAAATAAGGATGATAGTTTTTAGATTTCACAATGGCTGAAACTGAAAACAGTTTGTCATTATCAGGTCTTCTTACGATACTGTTTCCGGGAGTTGGCGGCACGCAGAGCGTAAGGGCTTCCATTCCTCTCACGGTTCTTGTTCCGGTGGCATAAAGATTTGTGAAGAAAAATGCTTTGAGTAGTAAGTTCATCATAGTTGGGTGTTAAATGATCTTTATTTCCAAATTCTTTCAGAAAATCAGCACTGAAACTTTCAATTGTGATAACGATGATGTTGGGACGCTGTTCCTGACCGCCTTTTGTTATCCTTGAAATATCATCGGCTTGTATTGTTTCATAATTTTGATTTTCCTGTAATAATGATGCTTTCAGGGCAGAATAAGCTTCTTTGTCGGAAAGTTTTGGATAAAAAGTTTTGTAATCAAGTTCATTGGACTCGTGCAGAAATGGGTCTCTTATCCGAAAAAGTATTTTTAAAAACACGTAATTTTTTAAGACAGATAAAAGTTAAAATGATAACAGAAATCAAAACCCCTGCCATCAGAGAAAGCGGATAAGACTGGTTGATATTCTCGACAACTTCGTAAGTGTAAATAAGATAATCTACTGCAATAAAATTAAATCTTACCCCAAATTCATCCCAAAACGGAATTTCTGCCATCAGACTGAAATAAATTATAATGAAAATTAGCGTTAAATAAAAGTAGGTGAAAGCTTTATCTGCAACCGAGCCAATCCATCTTTTTGGAAAGACTAAAAGGTAAGCTGCATATAGAAACAAGAACATTGAACCCATCGCCAAATCATAGAGAAATCCTGTTAAAAATGCCCTTAAAATATAGAAAGGATTAAAATCTGCATCAGCTGAAGAGCAAATTAAAAAAGCAATTCTAATTAAAAATGAAAGAATTATATATAAACTCAGAACGCTTAAAAGTGCAGAAAATCTTGATTTGAAAAGGGTTTTAGCATAACCCAAAAGTTTTTTGAATATCATCACAAATTATTTGAGACGACAAGATTAGACTTCAATTTTGAAGAAATTTTGAATTTCCAACCCAATTGAAGTCTAAGATTATAAAAGTATTAAAAATTCTGTACGATTCCGAAGAAAAAAAGACCATCTTCTTTTGATCTTCCGTAATCAAAATACAGTATAGTAGATTGGTTCCAGCCAATTCTCAAACCTGCTCCGTAAGAAGTTTTGATGTTCTGGAAATTCAAATCCTGCCAACGGTTTCTTACAGTTCCCATATCAAAGAATGGAGCAACAGTAAAAGAGAAATGCTGCTTCCATAGATTGGTTTCAGCCAGACGTGCACGCAATTCAAAATTGGCAAACCACATTGATCTTGCGAGAAAGCGGTTGGCATGGTAACCCCTTAAAGAAGCTTTTCCACCTAATGCATTGATGCTGCCTTCGGGGCTCCACTGATCCTGAAATTCAAAAAATGCAGCATTTTTAGCAAAGACATTTTTTAAGGAATATTTCTGAAAAAGAATATTAGGATTAATTTTTCTAGAAGTGCCAGTGTTTATTTTGACACAAAGAAAGATTTCAATTTTGATGAAATTTTGAATTTGGAAATGTGTGTGTGAAATATAGATTTTACAACTTTACAGAAAAGATGTGGTTTTGCTCAGAAAAATGATAGTCAACAGTCCAGTTTTGGGATTTTGATATTTCTTTAATTATTGACAAACCCAAACCGCTTCCACTGTTGGCAGAGGATAATTTAGGAAACCTTTTAAAAAGAATGTTTTCATCTAGTTTCTCAGAACCTGAATTGGTTACAGAAAAGATTGAATGTTCTAATTTAATTTTGATAACTATATATTTTAATGTACCAAAAATAAAACACCATCATAAAACAAAAAACAACCTCGCAAATGCGAGGTCGATTGTCAAACAACTATACGAAGAAAGTTTTATCAAGAATACAATCTATGTGCCTAATCTACAAAAACTAAAAAGGAAGGTGCAAAAACAACCTTCCTATGAAACTATGCCCTGAAAAAAACTTGTAAATCAATATTACAAAAAGTTCAATTACCGGAATAGGATTTGACTCATAATAAAAAGAGAGCTTCCGGATTGATGGTGGAAGCTCTCTTACAATTTTAAGTTATATATAATTTGATGGTAATCTCTTATTTTCAAATTCTATACCAAAATAGAATTATTGCTAAACAATAGCAACCCTAATAATAAGTTTTGTCTGTTCGTAAACCACCCAATCAAATTTACAAATTTTTATTTAAATTCTTGTTTGTAATTTTCGGTTATGAAAGCGCTAAAATTCAGGAAACTTTTATATATGCTAAATTCATTACTAAGAAATCATTATAAAAATTTAAATTAAAAAAAACTTGTTCTTTGGAATTTTCAAAAACGTAAAATCTGTATTAATTTAACCTGAGTTCGGGATAAGAGTTGAAAATAAATTTGCAATAAAAAGCAATAATTCGTACATTTAAGTATCTAACATTCAAATGTTTAAACGAACTATTG
>Ga0308164_10002719_pt1 | contig 17087 bp, 15 predicted proteins | sample PhyTR2_FD_201031 | JGI IMG/M metagenome (GOLD analysis project Ga0308164, IMG submission 201031) | Phyllosphere microbial communities from UC Gill Tract Community Farm, Albany, California, United States - DLSLT.R2 | ecosystem: Host-associated > Plants > Phyllosphere > Unclassified | place: USA... | reverse complement strand
CCCGACTGGCTGACCGACATCCGGCTGTCGCGCGCGCGGCGCGATCCGGCGCTGTGCACCGCCGCGCTGGCACGCACCGGCATGCAGTACGACCCCGTGCCCGATCGCGTCACGGGACCGGGCTGCGGCTTCAGCAATGCCGTGCGCCTGCGCACGGCGCCGGTGCGCCTGGGCAATGCGCCGCTGACCCTGAGTTGTCCGATGGCGCTGTCGTTCTACATGTGGGAGCGCCATGCCCTGCAGCCCGCGGCCAAGGCCCGCTATGGCCAGCGCGTCACCGCCGTCGAGCAGCTCGGCAGCTATGCCTGCCGCAATGTCAACCTGGGCGAGGCGACGGCGGGGACGTCGCGCAGCCGTCACGCGACGGCCGATGCGCTCGACATCTCGGCGCTGGTGCTGGCCGACGGCCGCCGGGTCTCGCTGTCGCGCGACTGGCGTTCCGCCGAGCTCGACGGGCCGGAGGTGGTGTCCGTGCCCACCGCCGCGCTGCTGCTGCGCGACGCGCGTCGCGGGGCGTGCCGCTACTTCGATGGCGTGCTGGGTCCCGACTACAACGCCGCGCACCGCGACCATTTCCATCTCGAGACCGGAGGCTTCGGCATGTGCCGCTGACGCTGGTCCCCGGAGCGCCCGCTTCACACCGCCGGCAGGGGCTCGACCCGCCTTATCCGAGAATCGGGGGTTTTCGCCCGCCGGCCCGCATGGAGCCTGGCGAATATGCTTATCCGCATAAAGCGTGAATTAGAAAATAGTTTGTTTCCATGAGCGGTGCTTCTACAGTTCCGCCTCTCTTGCCGGGCGTTCGCGCCGCACTCCAAGACCCACGATGTATCAATACACAGACTTCGATCGCCAGTTCGTGCGCCAACGCGCCGACCAGTTCCGCGACCAGCTCGGCCGCTGGCAGACCGGCAAGCTCAGCGAGGAGGAATTCCGCCCGCTGCGCCTGCAGAACGGCTGGTACGTCCAGCGCTATGCGCCGATGCTGCGCGTGGCGGTGCCCTATGGCGAGCTCTCGAGCCGCCAGATCCGCGCGCTCGCCCTCATCGCGCGCGAGTACGACGAGCCCGAGGCCGAGGTCTATCGCACGGCCCTGGAGACGCAGGGCGCGCTGGGCACCGCGACGCTGCCGACGCACTACGCGCACTTCACCACCCGCACCAACGTCCAGTACAACTGGATCCCGCTGTCCAAGAGCGCCGATGTCATGGACCTGCTGGCCAGCGTCGACATGCATGGCATCCAGACCAGCGGCAACTGCATCCGCAACATCACCACCGACGAGCGCGCCGGCATCGCGCAGGACGAGGTGGCCGATCCGCGCCCCTTCGCGGAGATCATGCGGCAGTGGTCGACCCTGCATCCCGAGTTCGCCTTCCTGCCGCGCAAGTTCAAGATCGCCATCACCGGCGCCACCGAGGACCGCGCGGCGACCGACTGGCACGACGTCGGCCTGAAGCTGGTGCGCAACGACGCCGGCGAGCTGGGCTTTCGCGTCGCCGTCGGCGGCGGCATGGGCCGCACGCCGATGATCGGACCGGTGGTGCGCGAGTTCCTGCCCTGGAACCAGATCATGAATTACCTGGAAGCCGTGGTGCGGGTCTACAACCGCTATGGCCGTCGGGACAACAAGTACAAGGCCCGCATCAAGATCCTGGTGAAGGCCGAGGGCCAGAAATACATCGACGACGTCGAGCAGGAATACCGCGAGATCGTCGAGATCGATGGCGGCCCGCACACCATCACGCAGGCCGAGTTCGACCGCGTCGCGGCCAGCTTCGTGCCGCCGGCCCTGGCCGGGCGCCGGGACGCGATGCCCCAGGGCGAGCGCGACGCGCTGCTGCAGCGCCAGAGCGCCGCCAGCGTGCCGTTCGCGCGCTGGCTGGCGCGCAACGTGGCACCGCACCAGGACCCCGGCCTGCGCGCGGTCACGCTGTCCTTCAAGCGCCGCCTGCAGGCGCCGGGCGATGCCTCGGCCGACCAGCTCGACGTGCTGGCCGGCCTGGTCGACCGCTTCTCCGCCGGCGAGGCGCGCGTGACGCACGACCAGAACATCCTGCTGCCCTGGGTCCATGCCGAGGATCTGTTCGAGCTCTGGCAGGCCGCCAGCGACGCCGGCCTGGCGAGCGCCAACGTGCACCTGCTGACCGACATGATCGCCTGCCCCGGCGGCGACTTCTGCGCCCTGGCCAATGCCCGCTCGATCCCGATCGCCGAGGCCATCACCGAGCGCTACCAGGACCTGGACGAACTCGACGACATCGGCGAGATCGACCTGCACATCAGCGGCTGCATCAACTCGTGCGGCCACCACCACAGCGGCCACATCGGCATCCTGGGCGTCGACAAGGACGGCAAGGAGTGGTACCAGGTCACCCTCGGGGGTTCCGATGGCAGCGCGCTGAGCGGCAGGTCGGCCGCAGGCAAGGTCATCGGCCCGTCGTTCTCGGCGCCGGAAGTGCCCGATGTGATCGAGGCCGTGCTCACCACCTACCGCGACACCCGCCTGGCCGGCGAGACCTTCATCAACACCGTGCGGCGCGTCGGACTCGATCCGTTCAAGACCGCCGCCAACGCCGCGCGCTTCGCCGTGGCCGCCCAGGAGAGCGCATCGTGACGCTGAAGCCCATCCGCCTCGTCTCGGCCGAGGAGCATGCCGAGGCCGGCGCATCCGACGACCCGAAGGTCGTGCGCCTGCCCAACGACGCCGATCCCCACACGCTGGCCGACCGGCTCGATGCCATCGAGCGCATCGACCTCGACTTCCCGCAGTTCCACGACGGCCGCGCCTTCAGCCAGGCCTTCCTGCTGCGCCGCCGCCTGGGCTTCAAGGGCGACATCCGCGCCACCGGCGACGTGCTGATCGACCAGCTGGTGCAGATGGAACGCACCGGCTTCACCAGCGCGGCGCTCAAGCCGGGCGTCGACGCGGCCGACGCGCAGCGCCAGTTCGAGCGCTTCCCGGCGTTCTACCAGGGCGACGCGGTGGAGGTCGAGCCGCTGTTCGCGCGCACCGGCGCCTGAGGTCCGAACCGTCATGAACGCCATCACGCAGCAGACCCTCCGCCCGTCCGCCGACGCCTTCGATCTGGCCGAGGTCAACGCCCGGCTCGGTCGCGACGCGCAAGGCCTGGTCGACTGGGGCATCGGCCTGGACCGTCCGGCCATCGTCACCACCAACTTCCGTCCGTTCGAGGCCGTGATCCTGCACCTGGTGACCCGTGCCCGGCCCGACGTGCCCGTGGTGTGGATGGACAACGGCTACAACACCGAGGCCACCTACCGCTTCGCCGACGAGGTGACGCGGCAGCTGGACCTGAACCTGAAGATCTACGTGCCGCGCCGCTCGCGCGCCCACCGCGAGGCCGTCGAGGGCGCCACGCCGGCGCTGGACGACCCGCGCCACGCCGCCTTCACCGAGGAGGTCAAGCTGGAGCCCTTCGCCCGCGCCCTGCGCGAGACGGCGCCGCAGGTCTGGTTCACCGCCCTGCGCGCCACGGACACCGCCGTGCGCGCGCAGATGGACCCGGTCAGCGTCAACCCCGACGGCCTGATCAAGGTCGCGCCGCTGCTGCACTGGACGTCGAAGGATCTCCACGCGTATTGCCAGGCGCATGGCCTGCCCAACAACTTCGACTACGTGGACCCGACCAAGGGCGAGGACAACCGCGAGTGCGGCCTGCACATCGCCCACTGAACCGACGACGTCCCTCCGCCCCGGCCCCCGCGCCCGACCCTGCCTCCCGCCCTCCCATTTCCAGTCCCGATCCATGAACGCCCGCGACGACGCCGAACTGCTCGCCCCCGCCCCGCCCGACGAGGCCAGGGCCCGCCTGTCCAACGCCCACCTCGACGCCCTGGAGGAAGAGGCGATCTTCATCCTGCGCGAGGTCGCCGCCGCCTTCGAGCGCCCGGCGCTGCTGTTCTCGGGTGGCAAGGATTCCCTGGTGCTGCTCAAGTGCGCCGAGAAGGCCTTCGGCACCGGCCGCATCCCCTATCCGCTGCTGATGATCGACACCGGCCACAACTTCCCCGAGGTCACGGATTTCCGCGACTTCCGGGCCCGGGAGCTGGGCGCCGAGCTGATCGTGCGCAGCGTCGAGGACTCGATGCTGCGTGGCACGGTGCGCCTGGCGCACGCCGGCGAATCGCGCAACGCGCACCAGTCGGTGACATTGCTGGAGGCGATCGAGGAATTCCGCTTCGACGCCCTCATCGGCGGCGCCCGCCGCGACGAGGAGAAGGCCCGCGCCAAGGAGCGCATCTTCTCGCACCGCGACGCCTTCGGCCAATGGCAGCCCAAGGACCAGCGCCCCGAGCTCTGGACGCTGTTCAACACGCGCCTGTCGCCGGGCGAGCATTTCCGCGTCTTCCCGATCTCGAACTGGACCGAGCTCGACGTCTGGCAGTACATCGAGCGCGAGTCGATCGCGCTGCCGTCGATCTACTACACGCACCAGCGCCCGGTGGTCGACCGCCGCGGCCTCCTGGTGCCGGTGACGCCGCTGACGCCGCCGCGCGACGGCGAGCAGGTGCAGGTGCGCGACGTGCGCTTCCGCACCGTGGGCGACATCACCACCACCTGCCCGGTGCCCAGCCTGGCGGCCGATGCCGGCGACGTGGTGCTGGAGACGCTGTCGGTCGACGTCAGCGAGCGTGGCGCCACGCGGATGGACGACATGACGTCCGAGGCTTCCATGGAGAAGCGCAAGAAGGACGGGTACTTTTAGCTCGCCCCCAGGCTTGCCCGCTGCGCGTGGCAGCGCCCACCCCCTGCCGGGGGCGACACCGGTGGACCGGCGGAGCCGGATCCACGGTGTCTCTTGAATGGAGAAGAACGAATGAATGCCTCGATTGATTCTGGAACGGCCGACGTGGCCCTCGATACCGGCGCGGCCCTGCGCTTCATCACCTGCGGCTCGGTGGACGATGGCAAGAGCACGCTGATCGGGCGGCTGCTGGTGGACAGCAAGACGGTGCTGCAGGACCAGCTCGCGGGCGTGCAGCGCGGTGGCGAGACCGACCTGGCATTGCTGACCGACGGCCTCTCGGCCGAGCGCGAGCAGGGCATCACCATCGATGTCGCCTATCGCTACTTCGCCACCGCCCGGCGCAAGTTCATCATCGGCGACGCGCCGGGCCACGAGCAGTACACGCGCAACATGGTCACGGCGGCATCGAGCGCCGACGCCGCCGTGGTGCTGGTCGACGCCACCAAGCTCAAGTGGGCGGCCGAGGTCGGCGACGGCGCGGTGGTCGCGCGCGAGCTGCTGGCGCAGACCCGCCGCCACACGCTGCTGTGCGGCCTGCTGCGCGTGCAGTCGATCGTGTTCGCGGTCAACAAGCTCGATGCCATCGACGATGCCGCCCTCGCCTTCGAGCGCATCGCGGGCGCGCTCGCCGCCTTCGCCGAGCAGGCCGATGTGCGCATCGAGGCGATCGTCCCGGTGTCGGCCCTCAAGGGCTGGAACGTGGTCACCCGCCACCCCGACTGGGCCGGCTACGACGGCCCCAGCCTGCTCGAGCTGCTCGAGCATCTGCCGGTGACGGTGCCCGACGAGGACGTGCCCTTCGCCTTCCCGGTGCAGTGGGTGGAGAAGTTCTCCGCCTCGGCCGACACCTCGCAGGGCCGGCGCGTGTTCTGGGGCCGCGTCGCCAGCGGCCACGTCGAGCCGGGCCAGCGCGTGACGGTGCTGCCCAGCGGCCAGGGCGCCACCGTGGCGCAGGTACTCAGCCACACCCGCCAGCCCAGGACCGTGCATGCCGGCCACAGCGCGGGCATCGTGCTCGACCGCGAGGTCGACGTCTCGCGCGGCGACTGGCTGCTGGCACCCGACGCCTTCGAGCCGGTGCGCGAGATCACCGCCACGGTGGCCTGGCTGGACGACGAGCCCCTGGTGCCGGGCCGCGTCTACTGGGCGCTGCAGGGCCACCGCTGGGTCAAGGCCAAGGTGGCGCGCATCGTCGACCGCCTGAACATCAACACGCTCGACGCCGAGCCGGCCGAGCGGCTGGAAGCGAACGCCATCGGCGACATCGTGCTGGCCCTGCAGCAGCCGCTGGCGGTGCTGCCCTTCGCGCGCTCGCGCGCGCTGGGCTCGCTGGTGCTGGTGGACACCGCCTCGCACAAGACCGCCGCGGCGGTGTTGGTACAGCCGGCCACGCGCTGAAGAACCCCGGGCCGCGCATCTAAAATGCCCGGCCATCCCGATCCACTTCGCCGCGACCCGCCGGCGACCGACCCCTCCAGATTCCCATGACCCACGTCGTCTCCGAAAACTGCATCCGCTGCAAATACACCGATTGCGTCGACGTGTGCCCGGTGGACTGCTTCCGCGAAGGTCCGAACATGCTCGTGATCGATCCGGACGAATGCATCGACTGCGCGGTGTGCATCCCCGAGTGCCCGGCCAACGCCATCTTCGCGGAAGAGGACCTGCCGGCCGACCAGCTCGCCTTCATCAAGCTCAATGCCGAGCTGGCCCTGGCCGACGGCTGGAAGAGCATCACCAAGCGCAAGGCGGCCCTGCCCGACGCCGACGAGTGGAAGGACAAGCCCAACAAGATCGCGGAACTGGTGCGCTGAGCATGTCCGCGAGTCCGATCGAGACCGACGCGCTGGTCATCGGCGCCGGGCCGGTCGGGCTGTTCCAGGCCTTCCAGCTGGGCCTGCTGGAGATCGGCTGCCACATCGTCGATGCCCTGCCCCACGCGGGCGGCCAGTGCGTCGAGCTCTATGGCGACAAGCCGATCTACGACATCCCCGGCACGCCCGCCACCACCGGGCGCGGCCTGGTCGAGTCGCTGCTGCGGCAGATCGCGCCGTTCGACGTGCCGATGCATCTCGGCCAGCGGGTCGCCACCCTGGCGCGCGAGCCGGATGGCCGCTGGCGCCTGGCGACCGACCAGGGCACCGTGTTCAGGGCCCGCACCGTCTTCATCGCCGCCGGCGTCGGCGCCTTCGTGCCGCGCCGCCTGACCATCGAGGGCATCGGCCGCTTCGAGGGTTCGCGACTGTTCTATCACCCCGATGCCGACACGCTGGCGCGCTTCACCGGCCAGGACGTGGCCGTCAATGGCGGCGGCGACGATGCGCTGCGTACCGCGCTGACGCTGGTCGCCCAGGCCCGCGCGTCCGGGCGGCCGGCCCGTGTCACGCTCGTGCATCGCCGCGACGGCTTCCAGGCCGATGCGGCCCTGGTCGCCGAAGTGCGCGCCGCCATCGCCGCCGGCACGCTCGGCTTCGTCGTCGGCCAGCCGACCGGCCTCGACGACGAGCAGGTCGAGGTCACGCGGCCCGATGACGACATCGTGGCGGCGCCGGTCGCGGCCCTGATCGTCTGCCTGGGCGTCTCGCCGCGCCTGGGCCCGATCGCCGACTGGGGACTGGCACTGGAGCGCAAGCAGGTGCCGGTGGACACCGCGCGCTACGAGACACGCGAGCCGGGCGTCTTCGCCGTCGGCGACATCAACACCTATCCGGGCAAGCGCAAGCTGATCGTCTGCGGCTTCCACGAGGCCACCCTGGCCGCCTGGGGCGCGACCACCATCGTCTTCCCGGACCGGGCGGTGCCGCTGCAGTACACGACCACCAGCACGCGGCTGCACGAGCTGCTGGGCGTGGCGCCGAACTGACCGCCGGCGCGGCCGCCTTCAGTGGCCCGGCTTGATCAGGTCCATCGCGTCCGAGACGGCTTCCGCGAAGGCGCTTTCGGCATCCTCGTAGACACCGACGCTGACCAGCGTCAGCCGGCCGTTCGGCGAGACGACGTCGATGGCGCCTTCCCACAGGCCGCCGATGGGAGTCAGCCGCGCATGCGGGAAGTAGGTCGAGTCACCCGTGAAGATCACTTCTTTCATGCCCACAGTGTGTGCCTCCCCGCGGCCTGGAACCACGCGATCGTCTCGGCCTGTTCCTAATCTTGTCCTGATCTTGCCTACAATCCACGCCGAGCTAGGGGTGCTGCATCGATCGAGCGATCGACGCGGCTGAGAAAGTCCCTTCGAACCTGATTGAGTTAATCCTCGCGCAGGGAAGCCGGCCCGGTGGCCGTCACGCCGTTCCACAGGTGTGTCGTTCCTTGCATCGTCCACGACGCAAGCCCCGGGCCCCGCCCACCTGCCAGATCCTTTGCGTGGAGCAAAAGAATGGCGACAAGCACCGATCCGAATCCTCCGCAGGCCGGCCCCATCGCCGGCCGCGCGCGCCTCAGGCCGCCCCCGGGAGCCGCCGCATGGGCACGGGCGCGAAGCCGTGGTTGAGCGGCCCGTTGCCCGACCCGGTCGCGACATCGGCCCCCGCCGCGATGGCGCCGCGCACATAGTCGCGCGCATGGACGACCGCCTCGGGCAAGGCATCGCCGAGCGCCAGCCGCGCCGCGATGGCCGATGCCAGCGTGCAGCCGGTGCCATGCAGGTTGCCGCTGGCGATGCGCGGCGCGGCATGGCGCTGCCGCCGGATGCGGTCGCCATCGGCGATGGCCAGCAGGTCGACCAGCTCGTCGCCGGCCAGGTGGCCGCCCTTGAGCAGCACGGCCGGGGCGCCCAGCGCCAGCAGCGCATCGGCGGTGTCGTCGAAGGCGTCGATGCCGGCGAGCCCCCGGCCCGTCAGCCGCGCCGCCTCGTCGAGGTTGGGCGTGACGAGCGCCACGCGCGCGAACAGCTCCCGCACCATCGTCCCGGCCAGGTCCGCGGCGGCCAGCGCGGTGCCGCTGGTGGCGGCCAGCACCGGATCGAGCACGACATGGGGCAGCGCATAGCGATCGATGGCCCACGCCACCACCTCGACGATCTCCCGGGTGTGCAGCATGCCCAGCTTGACGGCATCGACGCCGATGTCCTCGACCACGGCGCGGATCTGCGCGCGCACCACCTCGGCAGGCACCGGATGGATGGCGGCGACGCCATGCGTGTCCTGCGCAGTGATGGCGGTGATGGCGGTCATGCCATGGCAGCCGAGGGCGGCGAAGGTCTTCAGGTCGGCCTGGATGCCGGCGCCGCCGCCGCTGTCGGAGCCGGCGATGGTCAGCACGCGCGCATAGCGCGGGGGTGTCGGAGTCATGCGGCAAATTATGGGTGGCGCGCATGACGCACGACGACGACGCCACCGAGCTCGCGCCGCTGCCGTTCGCATCGGCGCGCGTGCTGGGCGCGGGCCTGATCGGCCGCCTGCTGGCACTGGCGCTGGCGCGGCGCGGCTGCCGGGTCGACCTGTACGACGCCCAGGGCCCGGATGGCGCGGGCGCCGCGGCGCGCGTGGCGGCGGCGATGCTGGCGCCGCTGGCCGAGTCGGCCGTGGCGCCGCCGCCGGTGGCGCGGATGGGCCGGTACGCATTGGACCGCTGGCCCCGGCTGCTGGCCGGACTGACCACCACCGCCGCGCCGGTGTTCTTCCAGCGCGAGGGCACGCTGGTGCTGTGGCACCGGCAGGACGCGGCCGAGGCCGAGCGCTTCGCCCGCGTGGTCGAGCGCACGCGCGGCTGGATCGGCGACGACCTGCCGCCGATCCGGCATCTGGATGCGGCCGGCATCGTCGCGCTGGAGCCGGCACTGCGCGGCTCGCGCTTCGCGCAGGGCCTGTACCTGGCGGGCGAGGGCCAGCTCGACAACCGCGCGCTGCTGGCCGCCCTGCATGCCGCGCTGGTGGCGCAGCCGAATGTCACGCTGCACTGGCATCGGCCGATGGCGCCGGACGCGATCGATCCGGGCGCCGCCGAACGCGTGATCGACTGCCGCGGCCTGGGCGCGCGGCCGCAGTGGGCGGCCTTGCGCGGCGTGCGCGGCGAGGTGATCCGGGTGCATGCGCCCGATGTCGCGCTGAGCCGCCCGACGCGCCTGATCCATCCGCGCTATCCGCTCTACATCGCGCCCAAGCCCGAGGGCGTCTTCGTCATCGGCGCGACGGAGATCGAGTCGGGCGACATGTCGCCCATGAGCGTGCGCTCGACGCTCGAACTCCTGAGCGCGGCCTATGCGGTGCACAGCGGCTTCGGCGAGGCGCGCATCCTGGAACTCGCGACCCATTGCCGCCCGACGCTGCCGGACCATCTGCCCTCGCTGCGCTGGCACGGGCCGCGCGTGCTGCAGGTCAACGGGCTGTATCGCCATGGCTTCCTGCTGGCGCCGGCCCTGCTGGCGATGACGCTGGAATTGCTGGCGACCGGCGAGTCGCCATTGGCGGCGCGCTTCGGACTCGACCCGATGGCGGCCACGGCCGCGCGGGACGCCGCATGACCGCGCCGACCCTCTCGCGCCCGGATGCCGCGGCGCGGCTCCAGCTGCGCATCAACGGCATCGACCACGTCCTGGCCGCGCCCGCCACGGTGGCCGACGCGGTCGCGCGCATCGGCGCGGTGGCGCCCTATGCGGTGGCCGTGAACCGCGCCTTCGTGCCGCGCTCGCTGCACGCCACGCGGATGCTGGCCGAGGGCGACTGCGTCGAGGTGATTCGCCCCGTCACGGGCGGCTGACCCGTGTGCACCACTCCGACCCCGACGCTTTCAGACGCGCCCCGACACCCACCATGACCTCCATTCCCACCGCTCCCGCCATGCCGGCGCCCGGTCTCGCAACCGCCATCGGCATCGATGCCGACGAACTGGTCCTGTACGGCCAGCGCTTCGCCAGCCGCCTGCTGCTGGGCACGGCGCGCTATCCGTCGCCGGACCTGCTCGAAGCCGCCGTGATCCGCGCGCGGCCGGCCATGGTCACGGCCTCGCTGCGGCGCCAGACCGCCGCGCCGGCCGCCGCCGACGGCCCGGCCGACGACCACCACCACTTCTGGCCGCTGCTGCGACGCCTGGGCGTGCCGGTGCTGCCGAACACGGCCGGCTGCCATCGCGTCGACGAGGTCGTCGCCACCGCGCACATGGCGCGCGAACTGTTCGACACGCCCTGGATCAAGCTCGAGCTCATCGGCGACGACTACACGCTGCAGCCCGACACGCTGAACCTGGTGGAAGCCGCCGCGCGGCTGATCGACGATGGCTTCCTGGTGCTGCCCTACTGCACCGAGGACCTGGTGCTGTGCCAGCGCCTGGTCGATGTCGGCTGCCAGGCCGTGATGCCCTGGGCGGCGCCGATCGGCACCGGGCGGGGGCCCGTCAATCCCTATGCCCTGCGGCTGCTGCGCGAGCGCATCGACGTGCCGCTGCTGGTCGATGCCGGTCTCGGCCTGCCCTCGCATGCCTGCCAGGTGATGGAGTGGGGCTACGACGGCGTGCTGCTCAACAGTGCCGTGGCGCTGGCGCACGACCCGGTCGGGATGGCCGGCGCCTTCGCCGATGCGGTGCGCGCCGGCCGCGCGGCCCGGCACGCCGGCGCCATGCCGGCACAGCACGCGGCCCGGCCGAGCACGCCGGTGCTGGGCACGCCGTTCTGGCATCAGGCATGAGCGCGGCTTCCGGCCCGGCCGGCCCGGCTCCCGGCTCCCGCTCCGACCTCATCGAACGCACCGAACGCACCGAACGCATGCCCATCGAGTCCGACGCCTCCGCCATCGCCATCACCGCGGCGATCCTCGCCGCCCACGCGGCCCGCTTCGGCGTGACGTCGCCATCGCCAGCGCCGCGCGCCATCGAGGTCGCGCCGGACGACGACCCGGTGCGGGCCGGCGCCAGAGCGGCCTGCCGCGCGCTCGGCTTCATCGACATCGACGCCATCCGCCTGGCCGATGCGTGGCGGGCCCGCACCGTGCGCACCGGGGTCTTCGATGCCCTGGCCTGGCCCGCCGCGCCGGCCGATTTCGGCCTGCGGTCGCATCCGGTGGCCGCGCGGGCCGATGCCTTCGCGCCCTGCCCGGCCGAGCTCGGCCTGTACGCCGTGCTGCCCGACGCGGCCTGGGTCGGGCGTATGGCGCGCGCGGGCGTGCCGACGGTGCAGCTGCGCTTCAAGTCGACCGACCCGCGCGCCATCGAGCGCGAGGTCCGCGCCGCGGTCGAGGCCGTGCGCGGCACCGGCGCGCTGCTGTTCATCAACGACCACTGGCGCATCGCGATCGAGGCCGGCGCCTTCGGCGTGCATCTCGGCCAGGAGGACCTCGACGCCCTGGCGCCGGCCGACCTGCGACACCTGCGCGAGGCCGGCCTGCGCCTGGGCGTGAGCACGCATGGCTATGCCGAGATGGTGCGCGCCGATGCCGCGAGTCCCAGCTACATCGCGCTGGGCGCCGTGTTCCCGACCACCCTCAAGGCCATGGCCACCGCGCCCCAGGGCCTGGTCCGGCTGGGCGACTACGCGCGCCTGCTGCGCGGCTATCCCCGCGTCGCCATCGGCGGCATCGACGCGAGCCGCCGCGCGGCCGTGCTGGCCACCGGCGTCGGCTCGGTGGCGGTGGTGCGCGCGCTGGTCGCGGCCGCCGATCCGGAGGCCACCGCCACGGAATGGACCGCCGCCGTCGATGCCGGACTGCGGGGGGCCCGGGCCTCGCCGGCCCGGCCATGACCCGCCCGCAGCGCCAGGCACATGCCGCATCGCCCCGACGTCCTTTTCCTCCAGCGCCATCGCGCCCGCATTCCTCGTTCCTCCATCGCCTCCGTCCGCCGCACCGACCCGCCACCATGACCCTCCTGCCCACGCCCCGTCCCGCTCCCGCCACCGCCCGCGATCGCCGGGAGACCTTCGTCGCCACGCCCGTCGCCGGCGCCGCCGCCACCCTGCTGTGGCTGGCCGCATCCGCCGCCTCGGCCCAGACCGCGCCGGCACCGGCCACGGCCACGGCCACGGCCGGCGACGCCACGCTCTCGACCGTGACGGTCGACGCGCGCGCCGCCGCGCCGCAGGCCGATGTCAGCGGTTTCGGCGACCTGCCATTGCGCGAGGTGCCGCTGTCGGCCACCGTGATCGACAGCGCCACCCTGCGCGCCACCGGCGCGCGCCGGCTGGCCGACCTGACGCAGTTCGACGCCTCCGTCACCGATGCCTACAACTCGGCCGGCTACTGGGACTATCTGACGGTGCGCGGCTTCGTCCTCGACAACCGCTTCAACTACCGCCGCGAGGGCCTGCCGATCAGCGCCGAGACCTCGATCGCGCTGGACAACAAGGAGCGCGTGGAGATCCTGCGCGGCACCAGCGGCATCCAGGCCGGCACCAGCGCGCCGGGCGGGCTGGTCAACTATGTCGTCAAGCGGCCGACCGAGCGCGACCTGCGCGAGGTGCGCGCCGAGGTCACCGGGCGCGGCGGCGTGCTCGGCGCGGTCGACCTGGGCGGCCGCTTCGGCATCGAGCGCCAGTTCGGCTACCGCCTGAATGCCGCGGTCGAGAATCTCAAGCCGCGCACCTTCGACCTCGACGGCCAGCGCCACCTGTTCTCGCTCGCGGCCGACTGGCGCGTGACGCGCGATTCGCTGTTCGAGGCCGAAGTCGAATATTCCAAGAAGACCCAGCCGAGCCAGAATGGCTTCAGCCTGCTGGGCAATCGTCTGCCGGCGCCGGTCGACCCGCGCCTGAACCTCAACAACCAGCCCTGGTCGCAGCCCTCGGTCTTCGAGGGCCTGACCGGCACCCTGCGCTTCACGCAGGCGCTCAACGCCGACTGGCGCTGGAGCGCGCAGCTCGGCCAGCAGCGCCTGAAGAGCGACGACCGGCTGGCCTATGCCTTCGGCTGCGGCGCCGAAGGCAATTTCGACCGCTACTGCTCCGACGGCACCTTCGACTTCTACGACTTCCGCAGCGAGAACGAGCGCCGCACGCAGACCGCCGGCAGCCTGAGCCTGAAGGGCCAGGCCCGCACCGGCGGACTGCGCCACGACCTGTCGTTCGGACTGCTGACGAGCCGGGTGCGCAACCGGTTCCAGGACCAGGCCTTCAACTATGTCGGCACCGGCAATGTCCAGGGCACGGCGGTGGTGCCGGCCGACCCGGCGCTGACCGATGTCAACACCAACCGCGACGAACGCTCGACCGAGCTGTCGTTCCAGGATGCCATCCGCTGGAACGACCGCCTGACGACCTGGGTCGGCCTGCGCCACACCCGGCTCGATCGCGACAGCATCCGCACCGACGGCTCGCGCCCGACCGGCTATGCCGATGGCGTGACCTCGCCCTGGCTGGCCCTGAGCTACACCCTGCGTCCCGGCCTGCTGGCCTATGCGAGCTGGGGCCGGGGCGTCGAATCGCAGGTGGTGCCCAACCGGTCGTCGCAGTACGCCAATGCCGGCGAGGCCCTGCCGGCGGTGCTGTCGCGCCAGTGGGAAGCGGGCTTCAAGGGCGGCGCCGACGCCTTCGGCTGGCAGGTGGCGTATTTCGACATCGCGCGGCCGGTCACCAACCTCGATGCCTGCAACCGGCTGGGGCTGTCGCCCTGCGCCGGCGCCTTCGACGGCAAGGCGGTGCATCGCGGCCTCGAGGCCAGCGCCCAGTGGACCCAGGGCCCCTGGCGCCTGGCCGGCGGCGTGACGGCCATCGATGCCAAGCGCGAGGGCAGCCTGGTCGAGCCCGCCATCAACGGCGAGCGCCCGACCAACGTGCCGCGACAGGTGCTGCGCGCGCAGGTCGCCTATCGCGTCGCGGCGGTGCCGGGCCTGGAACTGCAGGGTCGGATGTCGCACGAGGGGCGGCGCAACGTGCTGCCCGACGGCTCGATCGAGCTGCCGTCCTGGACGCGCTTCGATGCCGCGCTGCGCTACGAGACGCGCCTCAATGGCGTCGCCACCAGCTGGACGCTGGGGGTGGAGAACCTGGCCGATCGGCGCTACTGGAAGGAGTCGCCCTACCAGTTCGGCCATGTCTACCTGTTCCCCGGCGCGCCGCGCACGCTGCGGCTGATGATGACCGCGGCGCTGTAGGCCTCACGGGCGCGTCCCGGGAGCGGCCCGCGCCGGCCGCAAAGCTGCCGATAATCGGGCGTCATTCCGACGCAACCTTCCACCCGGGACGTAACCGATGAAGTTTCTCGACAGCGGCGGCGAGTCGGGGCGCCTGATGCGAGCGCTCGACTGGTCGCGCAACCCGCTGGGCGTGCCGGCCTCGTGGCCACTGCAGCTACGCACGCTGGTGGGCGTGATGCTCGACGCGCGCCAGGGCATCCTCATCGTCTGGGGCCCGGAGCAGATCACGCTCTACAACGACCACTATGCCGAGATGCTCGGCGCGCGCCATCCGATGGCCATGGGCCAGCGCTTTCGCGACGTCTGGTACGAGATCTGGGACCAGGTCGATCCGATCATCTCCGCCGCCTACGCGGGCGAGTCGATCCAGATGGACGACATCGTCTTCGAGATGCTGCGCAACGGCTATCCCGAGGAGACCCACTTCTCCTTCTCGTACACGCCCGTGCGCGACGACGACGGCGTGGTGCAGGGCATGTTCTGCGCCTGCAACGAACTCACCCAGCGCGTCAACGCCGAGCGCCAGGTGCTGGCCCAGGCGACCTATCTGGCCTCGCTGTTCGACGCCACGCCCAGCTTCATGGCGGTGCTCAGCGGCCCGGAGCATCGCTTCACCCTGACCAATGCGCCCTATCGCGCGCTCATCGGGCATCGCGATCCGATCGGGCTGCCCGTGCGCGAGGCCCTGCCCGACCTGCAGGGGCAGTTCTTCTTCGACCTGCTCGACGAGGTCTACCGCACCGGCCGCGCGGCCGTCGGCAGCGGTACCGAGATCCTGTTCCAGCGCGCCGCCGGCGGGCCGGTCGAGCGGCGGTACCTGGATTTCATCTATCAGCCGCTGCAGACCGACACGCGGGTCACCGGCATCCTGGTGGTGGGCACCGACGTGACCGGCCAGAAGGTGGTCTCCCTGCAGCTCGAGCAGGACAACGTCGCGCTGGCCCGCCGCGCCGAGGAGACCGAGGAGCGGCTGCGCCAGGCCCAGAAGATGGAAGCCGTCGGCCAGCTCACCGGCGGCATCGCGCACGACTTCAACAACATGCTGCAGGGCATCGTGCTGCCATTGCAGGTGATCCGCAAGCGCCTGCAGCAGCAGCGCCACGAGGGACTGGACGACTATGTCGAGGCCGGCCTCGCCTCGGCGCGCCGCGCGGCCTCGCTGACCCAGCGCCTGCTGGCGTTCTCGCGCCGCCAGCCGCTCGACGAGAAGGTGGCCGATGTCGCGGGCTCGATCCGCACGGTCGAGCCGCTGCTGCGCACCACCTGCGGCGAGAACATCACGCTCGACGTCGAGCTTCCGGCCGAGCTGTGGCCGGTGCGCACCGACACGCACCAGTTCGAGAGCAGCCTGCTGAACCTGGTGATCAATGCGCGCGACGCCATGCCCCATGGCGGCGCGATCGGCCTGTGCGCGACCAATCTGACGCTGGCGGCCGACGTGCTCGAAGGCACCGGTCTGCCCGCCGGCGACTATGTCGAGATCCGCGTCACCGACAGCGGGGTCGGCATGCCGCCCGAAGTGCTGGCGCGCGTGTTCGACCCGTTCTTCACCACCAAGCCGATCGGCCAGGGCACCGGCCTGGGCCTGTCGATGGTCTACGGGTACATCCGCCAGTCGGGCGGCTATGTGACGGTGGACAGCATCGAGGACGTCGGCACCGTGGTGCGGGTGCGGCTGCCGCGATCGCCGGACACGCCGCAGCCGGTCCGGGCGCAGCCGGCCCGCACCTGCGACGACGCACGCGGCGTCTATCGCGTGCTGGTGGCCGAGGACGACGACGTCGTCCGGCTGCTGGTGGTCGACCTCCTGCGCGACCGCGGCCACGTCGTGAGCGAAGCCATCGATGGCAGCCAGGCCATGATGATGCTCGACCAGGGCGTCGCCTACGATCTGCTGCTGTCCGATGTCGGCCTGCCCGGCCCCAATGGTCGCCAGGTCGCCGATTACGCGCGCGAACGCCTGCCCGGGATCCGGGTGCTGCTGATGACCGGCTATGCCGCCGAGGTCGCGACCAACTCCAGCTTCCTGGGACCGGACATGGCGCTGATCGTCAAGCCCTTCGATTCCGACGCCCTGGTCGCCAAGGTCGACGGCGTCATGCACGGCCCCGCGCCCGCCGCCGCTCCCCCGTGCCGAGTCGAATCGTCGTGCGACGGCATCGACGCGACGGCATCCGCCCTGCTGCCCTGAGTCCGAAGAAAGTCCATCCGTGAACCGTTCCCGAATCTCCCGCCCCCCGGCCCGGCCCATCCGCCGTG
>Ga0308164_10002718_pt1 | contig 17090 bp, 17 predicted proteins | sample PhyTR2_FD_201031 | JGI IMG/M metagenome (GOLD analysis project Ga0308164, IMG submission 201031) | Phyllosphere microbial communities from UC Gill Tract Community Farm, Albany, California, United States - DLSLT.R2 | ecosystem: Host-associated > Plants > Phyllosphere > Unclassified | place: USA... | reverse complement strand
ATTGATGGGTTGATTGAAATACCGCTGCTCCATCGTCGGCGATTGTCGTTGGCCGAGGCGCGGGAGAAGTGTGCGGCGCTCCGAAAGGCTGCAGAGTCGGGTTTAGATCCGGTCTTGGAGCGGGACCGCGACCGACGGGGCATTCCGACCTTTGAACAAGTGGCGACTCAAGTGCACGCAGATTTGAAGGGGCAGTGGGCACCGCGACAGCAAGAAGCATTTCTATCGTCTTTGCGCCGCCACGTCTTTCCACGGCTTGGAACTCAACGCGTAGATCACATCGTAGTTGCAGACATCCAAGAGGCGCTAAAGCCGATCTGGGAAGACGTTCCGGACATGGCACGCAAGGTGCGTCAGCGCATCGGAACCGTGCTAAACTATGCCCACAGCAAAGGCTGGCGACCTGCTGAAGCGCCTGGCAAGTCAGTGACGATGGGCCTCGCAAAGGGCAACAAAGGCGGCAACTACGCCGCCATGCCGTATGTCGACGTGCCTGCCTTCGCAAACGAGCTCCGAGCAAGTCCGGAGAGCCTTGGCCGCCTCGCATTGCTATTTACGATTTATACCGCGGCGCGGTCCGGTGAGACGCGGCATGCTCGCTGGTCACACATCGATTTGGAACAACGGCTTTGGAATCGGCCGGCTGAGCTAATGAAGATGCGTAAGCCTCACACAATTACCCTAAACGATGCAGCTATCTCGATCCTTAAGCGCGTCAAGCTTTTGCGACAGCACGACAACGGCCTCCTCTTCCCGAGCGTAAAAGGCACCGCTCTGTCGGATATGACGCTCTCGAAAATTCTACGCGAAGCGAAGCAGCCTTTTACCGTGCACGGGTTCAGGAGCTCATTCCGGGATTGGGCGGCGGAGAAGATGCCTAGCATCCCGGACGCGGTAGCGGAAGCGGCTCTTGCGCATGCAGTTCCTGATAAGGTGATGGGCGCATATAAACGCACCGACTTCATCGAGATGCGACGCAGTCTCTTAGAGGGTTGGTCAGAGTTTACATCGGCGAAAAAAGATACCTCCCAGGATGCGGGAGAGAGTCATGGGTGATCAACTAGAATGTCGCGATGAGCACAAATTTATACCCGCGCAATCGGCATATGCGTTTGCCTGCGAAATGTTGAAGTCAAGCGCAATTGCAAGTGAATTGCTGCGGAGTAGTCTAGCCGATGGATCAATAGTTGCAGAAGCTCAGGCAATTCTCATTGAGCCTGCTTTTGCTGACGTAAAGGCTCTTGATAGGCGCCGCAAGAAATATGTGATAGATCTTAAGGAGCGTAGTCAGCACGCGGCGCTGCGAGTTGAGGCTTTGACATTCAAAAGACCGGCGAAAGGTGGCCGTATAATATACAATTGGGGGCTGAATAGAGTTGTATCGATTGAACCTCCAATAAATAGGATATTCCTACATAAACCAACCGGGCGACTAGGTACTCCACTGCAGAACCGCGTCGTATTGTATGGAGTTTCTTTAGACCGGCAAGCTGTAGAAGCAGTCGTTAGTAGAGTGGTAGGCCATTTGAAAACTGGTACTACTCTGAGTGCAAAGCCAAAGAGGGTATACGAGCCCAGTAAGGTGACAAGAGATAGATTAAAAATACTTTATGCGTTAGCTGAGGACGGCAACCTTGGCCGTGAATATGGGCCGTTTGACGTGTATGGCGCAAAGGGGTCTCTGGAGAAGGTCATATCAAAACTGGTCTTACACGAATATAAGACGACGAAATTGCACAACCTTGCCACCGAATTGATCAATATGGACAATGACGTACGAACGCGCCGGGAAGCGATCAACTTATGACCTCTGAAATCTGACTTCTTCGACGAGTGCGTCGAATCATTGCACCCCCCCCTTCGGCCGAGTTGGCTGAAGGAGGAAGAAAATGATTAAAGCTACGCAAAATAGTCACGGGGGTGGCTTCCCGCCTCCATTGAAGCCGATGTTGATCAGCGTCGACCAGTTTCGCTCGCTGCTCCAGTGCGGGCGGACGACTGCCTTTGAGATGATCCGTACGAAGCGCGTGCGGAGCGTTCTCATCGGTCGTTCTCGCCGCATCCTGTTTGAGGACGCTGAGCGTTTGGTCGCGGATGCCCTGAACGAGGTCCAGGGCTGATGCGCCGCGCTCCCGAACCACCGCCGAAGATCGGTCGTCCCGGCATCACGTCGTTGCCCAACCCGAACCCGCGTTTCAATCCCACGCGCAGCCCTGGCTTCGAGACGCGCGAAGCGGTTGCCCGTGAAGATCGGTTGCGCGCTGCCCGCTTGCGTTGGGGTGCAACCAAGTTGTCAGGTGCACGTGCCCGTGAGCTCAATGAGGTGGCAGACGCCATCGATCCGGATGTGACGGTCAGTCCGACGACCGTCGCGTCCAGTCGCTACATGCGCCTCCAGCGGATCCGCATCATCGGCGCACTGTGGGAGCTGGTGTATGGCCGCTAACCGCACGGCGACAGCACCTGGCAGTTGCCCGTATGCTGTGTTCACCGTCGTTCCGGAGGACTGGAGCGTGCTGCTCGGCACGCTGTATCTGGTCGATCCGCGCCGATTGTTGGCGGCTTTCCGTCAGCACCTGTACCGCTCGGCAATGGGGTTAGGCGTGGGGTTGGAAGGCCAGCTCTTCGTTGGTGTGCACGGAGCCTACGACCCTGCCACTAAGACTTTCCCGCTGCACCTGCACGGGATGGCGCGGGGTGGAATGATCCCCATCGTCGACGGGCTACGCAAGTTGGGCAAATACCGCCCGGCGCAGCAGGGCGATGGTCGGGATGCGGCCAACACTCCCGTCCGCATCTCGGTTGGTCCGCTAAGCAATATGCCTGACCCCCTTACCTATTTTCTGAAGAAGTATTGGCCTGCGCGCGAGACCTACGTCGACGAGCATGGCGTTCGTAGGGCCTACGGCGGCAAGCATAAAGGCATCAGTGGACCTGCATATATCGAATATCTGCAGTTTTTCCATCGGTGGCGCCTTGAGGATCTAACGATGTCAATGGGAATGCATGCAACCCAGAATGGCATTATCCTCCACTAACGTGGTCTAAGTTATATACACAAACTGATCATCACATTGATGACTACCACTACGCAATAACGCGCTGTGATGGCTTTACACCGCTAAACACAAGGCCAGGGTGTCAGCACTATGTAATGTGCTGACAAATGGATCTGTGTGGACTTTCGTTGGCGGATAATATTGCGACATATCCTGGGTACGCATCAATCTGCAAATAATAAGAAGGAAATACGACTGTCATGGCTGACAATATCAATATTCGCAAAACGCGCGTTAAGGGCGTTTGCAGTGCCGGTAAAACGTTACTGGCGGTGAACAAAGGTCCCCAGCGGAAGGCCCGCCGCCTGGCCGCTGCCGAAAGTGAGGCACCCAACGAAGGCGTTGCGGCCGCGACACGTCGCTCGCCGAATGAGGTCAAGGGTGTTCGTGAAGCGGGGAAAGGAAAGCCGAACAGCTGCATCAGTAAGCATCGGGTAATTGGCCAGGACCGGTCGGGCGATGCGCGTGGCGCGGCCGATAAAGGCATCTCGGCCGAACGCGAGAAATCGAAGGTCTCTTCGTCGCCCAAGCCCCCGAAACCCCCGTATCCCCCGCAGAAGGAGAAGGTGATTATCAAGGCCCAGCACACGGTTACGTTGGAAAACGGTCGGAAGGTCGCAATCGGCGGATTGTGCGATGAGTTCGATACGAAATATGTCTCGTGCTGCGCCGGCAGTTGCAGCACGCTGACGCGCTATGCCGCTTGGCACGGGGGGAGCGGCGGTGCGTCAACCGCGTTGCGTGACCAGGGGTTGGTGATCGTTAGTGGGATCGGCGATGTGGGTGCTGCGGTGGCAAAGCTTACCCGCTTCCCTCGCGCGCCGATCGTGACCAAGTCGGGCTGGTCACAGTTTGGCTTCGCTCAGTCGAACGGGCGCGTCATAGTTCCCGAAGGTCAGCCGGAGCCCCTCAAGGCCTTCTCGCCTGCTAGTGGGCTACTAGACGCTTCAGGCACTCTCGAGGGCTGGATCGAGCAGGTTGCTACTCCGATCGGCAACCACTTGTTGGCGTCGTTCTTCATGATGGTGATGTTCACTGCCTCCTTGCTGCGCTTTACCAACCGTGCTGACAACTTCGGATTCGAGCTTTCCGGCGACGCGGGCCGTGGGAAGACGACGCTGCAGCTGCTCATGGCGTCCGCTGCCGGCCCGGCAATCGGCGACGCGAGCACAACTTACTGGCGCAGCTTGAACACGACGATGAACGCACTCGAAACCGTGATGCCTTTGTACGCGGACATGCCTCTCATCCTCGACGAGGCCGGTCTGGTTCACGGCGCAGGAAAGGGGGATACTCGAGGGCAGGCGATGCGAGAGATGGCGTTCCGTTTGGCCGCCGGAGCGGTCAAGCATCGCCTTGGCGAGCCTACGGGGCCGCGCTCGCGGCTCGTGTTCGTGCTCTCGACGAACCGCCCTATCGCATCGCTCCTTGGTCCAGCGCATGCTGCGGAAAACGAAGCCATCGCAGATCGCCTGATCACCTTACCCCTGCTCACCGATCGACCTTTCGGCATCTTCGATCATTGTCCCCCTGCCTACGCATCGACAGGCGCGTTCGCCGACGCTCTCAAGCAAGGCGCCAGCGAGCATTACGGTCATGCGCTTCCGGTCTTCCTGCAGTATCTGGTCAACGAGGAGGCCGAGCACCCAGAGCGGCTGCGTCGCAAGATCAACAGTTGTGTTGATCGTTTCGTCGCACGATCTGCCATCGACACCAATGATGGGTCTCGGACTCGTGTCGCTAAGGCCATGGGGCTAGTATACGCAGGGGGACTCGCTGCGCGGGCAGCGGGAGTGCTGCCGCGTACCTATCGCTTCTTTGAAGCAGCGAAAGCTGCTCTTGACCTCCATACCAGCCATGGCCGCCGTGCGACATCCTTCGATGATCGGTTGCGCGGGCTGCTGCGTCATCCTGGTACCATCGACCTCTCGAAGACAGACATCGCGTCCATCCCGGTCCTTGTGCTTCAGAAGTGCCCCCAGTTCATTTATGAGGGCCGCTCTAAGCAGCGCGAGTTGGCGGTGCCGGTGGAGCAGATCGATCGTGTGTTCTCGAATTGGAACGCGTCTCGTAATGACCCCGACGTCCGGCGGCGCCTGAAGGTGTCGAGCGACCGCAATACACGTGATCGACCGGTAGGACTGAAGGGCGCCGAACGCCCGGTCTACTGCTTCGACATCACTGATCTTGAGACATAGAAGCCGATAGCGCACATTCAACCTGATTCCTGAAGCTAGACGACACACCGGCGCTCGTTTTTACCGTCATCCTTCTCATGAGGAAGGCGGTGAAGCGAGCGCCGGCCAGCGCGTTTCAGTAGAGCAGCCTCGGCAGGGTCAAGACGATTGCCACGTTGTTAGCTAGCTTGGGCCCGTCGCCGCCGCGCAGGGCGACCGGGTGCGCCTCGCCTTCATCTATGAGATAGTAGGATGTCCGATCCTTGGGCGCGATCGTTACCCAGTGACTGTGATCGCGATATGAGACGATAAGAGCAAAATCGTCCGTCGCCGCGAGCAGTTTGCGATATCGCGATGTGAACGGCATCTTGGCATTTGTATCTATAAGCTCAACGGCCACTGGAAACGCAATTCGCTCCGCGAGCACTATGGCAAGGTCGCGGACCTGGAATTGATCGATGCCGCCGACGGCGGGGTTGCCCCTTAGTATACGTATGTCGACGCCGGGCACACGGGCGAGCGCCTCCACGGCTTCATCAAAGAATTCGTGGCCATCATCGCAAGGAAACTCGTGATCGGCCCCATGCTCCAAAATGCGGAAGGCGTTGAGGACCGCGATGAAGCCACATAACCCGTCGTGTGGTCCCTGTTTGTAGAAGCGCATGTTATGCTATCCTGAGGGTAAATAAAGCTCGCCCGAATGGCCGCGGCCACACAGCGTGTAAGCCAACGAAAGCCGCTGACATGGAGGGTAGGCAAAACACCGCTAGTACTCCGATGCCAGCATGATCGTCAGAACCCGCGTCGTAACGCCGGGATCGGCAGGATTGGGCGATCCGTAACGGCGGTCGCGGTCGTAGTAGTCGACCTTCCAAAGCATACGGTCGCCATCGACCGTCAAAGCGCCAAGATCGTGCTCGTTGTAGGGATCGTTGTCGGCGGTAAACTCGTCGAAGTCGCGTACCGCTGCGAGCACGGCCTCAACGCCGGCTTGGCCTAGCGCCTGTACGCCTGCGGTGATGCAGATGATCCCTCCGCGTGCATAGCGCCGCAACCCGTCGTTCAGCTCTCGTATCCGTCGACGCCGGTCCTTGATATCGCATTTTGTGCGGACGCACGTATTCCGTTCGCTTCCAGACATGGTCGCTTCTCCAAATTCCAAGATAAAAAGGTGGGTTATATGAGGCGGATCAGCTGGCGCTGTGCGTCGCGGTCGCCTTCAATGTACCGCTGGGTTGTCGCTAGGTCACGATGGCCGACTAGTTCCTGAATGTCGCGGAGCGAGCCGCCGGTCCTAGCCAGAAGTCGTGCCGAGCGGGTTATGAATGTTCGCCGACCAGAATGTGAGGAGCAACCGTCGAACCCTATTTCGGCGTACGTCGTTGCAAACCAATTCACGACGCTGCGCGGGGTCATGTGTGCACCGCGCTCAGATTTGATAACTGGACCCTCGCGTGGCTGCCCATGCGCTCGTCGGAGCCGAGACAGCGTGATCCTCAGGTCTGGATGTAAAGGAATGCGGCGCGGAGTACCATTTTTCGCAATGCTACCCGAGACGTGGATGATGTCCGAAAGTCGTCCGTTGGCGGACACGACCATGGACCAGGTGAGTCCGGCAATTTCGCAGGCGCGTAAGCCGGCCTTAAAGCTCAACAAGACAATTGTATGGTCGCGTTGCGCATGCCGGTGAGTGGCGACGTGACGCAACAATATGCGCACGTCGGCAACGCCCAGCACCTTCGCCGGCTGAGGCATTTTAGATCTCCATGTAGTGAACAGCCACTTCGACTGTGTTACTACAGTAACACGGCTATGCCTTAATGTCAAAAACTCGGGACGAGGCATTCGCAAGCTCACCCGGGCTTCGATTAACGGATTGAGAGTAGTCACCGATGGCGCGCCGCTTTCATGACGCGAGGTGACCAAAAAAATTCCATCGGGATGGCTGACTGTCACCTCTTTCGTTCGTCGGAATGCTCGCATACAAAGTAGAGCTCGGCCATTATGGATCACGAACTTACCCCCGGGTCCGCGGAACGGGGGCCCAATCAAAGGTCCGCATCTTGAATCGTGATCAACTCGTTCAGCTTCTCAAGGTCGGTGCTCAACTCCATCAATCGGAAGCGATGGAATTCAACGACTATGACCTCGATGCCACTGCTACAGAGTACCTTCTGACTGCCTGCCTCCTTCGTGCCGCGTTGCAGGCTCACAGTGCAGCAAGAGTGGAGGCACTCTGCAAAAGGGTCGTGAATCTCCTGACTTCGCACGCGTCGGTGGCTACGCGAAAAGGCTTCGGCAAGCAGCGATTAGATTTTCTTATCGGTTCATACTCTGCACCGCTCGCGCTAGTAGAGGTTAAGATTGGCGTACGAAGTGCTGTGAAGCTGGCAGCTGATATCGACAAGATTCTGAAAACTGTCGCTTATCTCGATAAGGTTCGTGCGTCGGTTTTGGGCGCAGTAGTATACGAGGTTCACGTCCCTGGAAGTAGAAAGTTCGCAACGAATGCTCAGTTTAATGTCGCAATGAGTAATCTTGCTATGAAGATCCAGGCGGGACTGAACGAACATTTGTTGAGTGATTGGCCCAACGTCTTGGTCACTCATGTCGAAATTGGGGTGGCACTAGGGAAGCCGAGATATCGGAAGGGAGCATCGTGTCTGGTGGAGCCTCGACCGGGATCTTTGCTGCGATCCTGCAGCAGTCGTGCGCAAACTCAGCCACGTCTGAAGCTTAACGAGTCAGCGACTAAGGAACGATGATCTGATGAACGGCTGGGATCCATTTTGATTACCATAATGCGATGCGTGCGACTTTGAATACGGACAATCGTCCTAGCGCCAACCTTCGAGCGGCACTGCATGGGTGGCATGAAAGGTTGCCTGAGACCTGGGCCGGGCACTTCGCGGACGTTGATCTCGCCTTCGACGAGTTCGACGCTTGCAGTCCGAAGGCGCTGCCGCATGAATTCTGGCCGACGGAGGAGCGAAGTGCGGCGGCCATGACGATCTCTCCCTTCAAACCGCTTCACGATCTTTCGCCGGCCATGGTACGCGTGGTCATCATCGGACGGGATCCATATCCGAACAGAGCACAGGCGACTGGTCGATCTTTCGAACAAGGCGACCTCGTTGATTGGGCTGAATCTTTCACGAACCCTCGTCGGCTCTCTACGAGTTTGCGGCACATCGCCATCGCGGCGACGGCCTTCGGCCACGGGGATGGCTGGGCCGACCGGGTCGGAGTCGCGGACCGACCTGCTCTACGGATGGCACTTCGCCGTAATCGCACCGGTCTTCCACCCCCAGATCGTTGCTTCGCCGAGTGGGCAGAACAGGGCGTGCTTTGGCTTAATCGTGCAGCGACGTTCTCTTCGAAGATCGAACAGGCTGCTCACAGCGAACTTTGGAAGCCGTTTACGAGCCGAATGATGCGGGTGTTAGCGCTCGAGTCTCGTTCTAGGCGGGTCGTGGTCGCTCTATGGGGTGGCAACGCGCAGCAGTTGGCGAGAGAGTCCTGGCGTGAGTTTGCCGGAAAAGGCTTACGGGTCATCACCGCGCCTCATCCCTCCGCTTCGGGCGTGGCTTTCCTCGCTTCTGGTAATCCCCTAGCTCAAATCAACGACGAACTTGATCCTGAGCATCGGATCGCGTGGACGGCGTCGGCAGTATGAGTATGCTCGTTCGCGAGAAGGCAGTTTGGGTGCGACATCATGTAAGCGTTCCTGAAGGAACGGGGATTAGCGAGCGATCCCATGCCCCTTGCGGAAAGCGATAAGTCCTACTTAATGGTTGCGAATCACGTTTCCGAACCTGCGTATGACTTACGATGAAAATGGAGACGCAGAATGAAGGCGATGATAGTTGTTCCGTTGCTGCTGCTGACGCCTGCTACGGCGTCGTCTCAAGACTTATTGCCGCCCGACGTCATTGCGAACGGCCCTTGCGATCCGAGATCAGGCGTCACCATCGATGACGGTGAGAAAAGCAATTTCGCCTGCGACATGGCGGTGATCACGCGTTCCGATCACGGAACGGTGCTGATCTAGTTCACGGACAAAACGGGGGATGACGGTCGGATACTGGGCCTCGCAGCCACCATCGAGGGCAAGCAGGGCTTTGGCCCGGACGCCACTCAGATGTTGGCGGTCCAGAGTATCTATCTTACCGGGGGAGAGGTGCCCATCCCGGCATCTTGCGGAACGTGCATCATGAATTGGACCGGCCTTCAGCGGACCGGCGGGCGCCTTGAGAGTATCCTTTGCGCAGCGCGAGGCTCAGCGGAGGGGGCGGACATTCAGGCAATCGCGGTGCTTGAGCACGATGAGATAACGCCGGGTAACCGAACACAATGATGGCCGCCGAACTGATAATGTCGTGACTACTTGATTGTCTGAGGAACATCTCCGAAACATTGTCGGTTAGCAGGGGATTAGCATGGCGACGTCAAGTATCGAGCAAGGACATGCCTTCGGTGGCGCTTGGACCGAGCTCAAGCTATCCGCGGTATCCTACTATTTCGGATTTTTCACGAAGGTGCTGAAGGAGCGGTCCTTCGATCTCTGGTACATCGATGCGTTCGCTGGATCCGGGACGCGCACCGAACAGGTGTCATCCGGCGGATTGTTGGAAGGGCGGCTGGAAGAGGTCGAACAGCAAGAGTTGGCTGGATCGGTCCTGAAGGCTCTCGACATCGAACCGCCGTTCAAGAAGCTGGTCTTCATCGAAGGCCATCGTGGTCGATTTCGTGAACTCGATGCGATCCGCACCGCCAATCCCGATAGACACATCGAGTGTCGGCACGGCGAGGCGAACGAACAGCTGCAGCAGATTTTCACATCTCCACCCTGGAGCGGGCAATACGGTAGCAAGGGAAAACTTCGTGCCGTCGTCTTCCTCGATCCTTACGGCATGAACGTCGAGTGGAAGACCCTCGAGCTACTGGCGAAGACGCAGTCAGTGGATGTCTGGTACCTCTTCCCGATCAACGCCGTCACTCGGCAGCTCGCGATCGATTTGGATAAGGTCGACAAGCACAAACAGCGTTCGCTTGACAGCATATTCGGCACTACCGACTGGCGATCGGAACTCTACGCCCCTCGGACGAACGGCGATCTCTTCGACATGATCACGTCCCGATCCGATAGGGACGTGGGCGTGCATCAAATCGAACGTTATGCTCAAGAACGGCTGGGCACCATCTTCCGCTACGTATCAGAACCGCTGCCGCTGCTCGCCAACAGCCGCGGACATTTGTTCTCGCTATTCTGCCTATCCAACAGCGACAGCGACCGGGCGGTCGACCTGATTAAGAAAGGTGTGGCTGGAGTGATGAAGAACTACGGGCCGGCATCTCATCGAAGGTCCTGCCCCTGAGGAGCCTGCCGGCCGCCTTCTTGTTCCGGCCACCCCATTGCTTAAAGAAGAAGGCGGTTCCCGCGCGGCGGCACATCGCCTCGATTTCATCCACCCACTCCGCCGACATATCCCGCGCACGAGGACCGCTCTCGCCTCCGACTATGGCCCAATCGATGTCGCGTAGACTGGCGCCTGCTACCGAACCGATCAGCGGCTCGAACGAGATGAAACGGATCGCGGCAGGAGCACGCCTCAACTCGTCGATCCGCCAGAGGACGGCAGCATCTTCGACACTTGTCCCAATCCAGGCGTTGGGAAGGGACTTGAATGAACGGCGCGACAACACGTCCGCCATCCGGTCGGGGCGCTTGGTGAGGATCTGATAAGTGTGCTGGGGTGTCTTCTCCATCACGTTCCAGACCTTCTGGATGAAGGCGTCATCAACGTCCGCATGGAAGAGGTCGGACATCGAATTTACGAACACGGTTCGAGGCTTGCGCCAGGTCAATGGTGCTGCAAGCGCACGCTCGTCCTGTACGATCTTCCCCGTCCAGACGTATCGGTCGCCGCTCTTCCGTGTCAGGCCCCGATATTTCTCGACTCCCATGGCCTCTAGGCGAGCCGCCATCCGCATGGCGTAGCAGTTCGTGCAGCCCGCGGTGGCGACGGTACAGCCGGCCACGGGGTTCCAGGTGACATCCGTCCATTCGATCGGAGTGATCTGCGCCACAAAAATGCCCTTCCTAAGAACGTATCAGGAACGCTAGCTGATCTTGAAATCGGTGTCGCGGTAAAACGATGCTGTCAATACCAGCTATTTCCTTCGTCTCCATTCCTGCGTCGTGCACCTGTTGCTTGTGGCGAGATGGGAAATGATCTTTGATGAAAAGGCGATCGCTCCTGATGTCCGCCGTTCGCTGGTTTCGGTGTCCCAGCTTTTCTCGCATTGGCAGCCGATCTCCCTGTCACATCAGTACCATTTATCGACGAAGTACAGATTCACGGGGAGCGGTCCGACTGTCGCACATCAAGACCAGACGGTAACCAGCACGACCGCCAGCAGAAGTAGAAGAGCGATAACTCCGCTAGCGGCGGCCGCTCGCTCGAAACCGTTCTCGGCTGCCCTGACCGGATTCACGACCATCCGTTGATACTCGTCATCCGCAAGAAACCTGTAGAGCCGATCACGCCAGTCGCGCCGCAGATCACTCTGAATGCCGAGGAAGTGCCAACCGGACCAGACGACTACGCCCACGTAGATCGCGAGAGCGATACCGATCGCGATAGCCGCCGGGGCGACAAACCTCGCATCCTTGCTGAGCGTTACTCTGGCGATGATGAGGCCGACGTTGCCGACAGCCGATGTTGTGACCGCCGCCGTTGTTGCTCGGGTGGCATCGGACAATCTGGATGTCTCATCCGAAACCGCCTTACGAAGATCGCTGAGCGTTTTAAGGGCGTCGCGGCTCTGCTGGGAGACGCCGAACCCATAAGCGATCCGCGCGCCTTCCAGAGCACTTGTCATAAGTGAGGCAAGCGCGGGGACGTCACCCTCTCGCATCGATGTACGGGAGACTTCGGCAGCGAGCAGGCCATGTCTGTTCTCGAGTTCGCGACGGCTCTCATGCACCCAACCGGCTGCGCGCTGGAGCGAAGAGAAGGATTGAACCTTGACTCTCGAAGGCGCCTCGTTGGTAAAACGGGTTGTCGGCGGGCCGCGGAAGAGCAACCGCCCATCCGGCTCAACTTCTTGCGCCAGTGCGCGAGACAGGGCCTGGGCCGCATGAGCTCGCCAAGCCGAGAGCAGGGCCCCTGAGACGTCGGTGTCAGGGTCGCGCAGAAGCCATCGACCGATCGGCTCGATCACGTCGCCAGCGCCAAGAACGCGGACAACACTCGACGGTTCGCGCACGGGTTCCGGCTGAAAGATGCTCACATCATCCCAAGGGCGCCACGTGACTTCCATCGTTCTGACGACACGGTTGAGACTGTGAACCCAGATGATTTCTTCAGGATGTGCCCGGGAAAGGAGGTTATCGAAACCAATGCGGGAAAGAACGGGATAGATGCCGCCTGCCACTGCTGGCTTCGAGGCCACGAGCGCGATTCCGACCGCGCCTTCATCCAGTTCGTCGATACGAAGATCACCGCCTTCGTCGTTTAGGCGCACGAGTGCGAACCCCGCAGGGTCCAGCAGCCGCAGTACGTCGATCGCGTCCGCACCACCGAGCTGGTACAGCGCAAGCTGCGTCCGCGTCTCGCTGACCGTAGCGCGTCCGGCGCTCGCAAGGGCATCGACCCTACTGGCGAGTTCTGATCGCAAGGGTGCCATCTTCCACGATCTGGCGTGTCGTTACCGTGAACGTCGTCACGCCGTCACGATCCACCCTAGTAACGTTTTCGCCCAATTGCTCAGCCGGATACTCGATCCCAACCTCCTCCGCCGTGCGGACGAACTCACGCGGCTAAAGCTCGAAGATCCTGCCTTCAGGAACGAACGCCACCTCCTCCAACCCTTGCCGACGCAGGTGCATTCTCGTCTTCTGCTCGATCCGGGACGCTATGCGCTCGTCAGCTGGTCTGTTCGCCGCGTGGAGCGCCGCGTCAACAACGTCGTCGTTGGTGACAGGCGTCCGCGCCTGCAATGATTGCTTCATGCGACGAAGGGCCGCCCCGACACCTCCTGGCGGCAGACTGTCGGATACATCCCGCAGGGCAGCCCGCATCGCTTCGTGAAGGCGGTCGCTTAACTCAGCGTCAGTCATGTCCCGGACAACGCCAAGATACCGCGCGAAGTAATCGGTGAGATCGGGTGCCTGATGCATTCTGTCCGACGCCGAAACCATCGACTGCGCCACGCCATCCACGAGGCGAACGATGCAAATCTTCTGCATCGCTTTGCGTTCTTTGACGAACGCCTGCACGATCGCGCGCAGCACGCTCCGACCGTCTTGCTGCGAAAGCTCCACGACCTCACGGTAGTCATACTTGATCATCGCGTAGAATCGGGTGTCGGGCGCCGCATCGAGTTAAAAGACGAAGAAGGCGCCGCTCGCTGCCTGACGGACATGATCCCGCGCGAATAACTGTGCCAGTTCCTGGCCACCGTCTTCAAAAGACACAGCCTCGAGCGCCATCCGCTCGAGGATGGGACGGACCAACGAAGCGTCTTCGAACCTGTGCACGGCATCGGCCGCCTCGTCGAGAATGCGAAGCCTGAAGAAAGCCTCCTCCTGTACAGGTACTTCCGGTTCAGGCGTGAACGCCTCGTCCTGTCGACCTATGACGTGAAGGATCATGCGGGTGACGCGGAGGCAATCCTGTTCTTCCTCGGTAAAAAAGACAATGCCGCCCCCATTTAGTATATTCGTTCATTCGTTCAAATAGCCGAACTGACTTGCCTGAACAACACGCCGCGTAACTGCACGACGCCGCTCCACCGGTGCGCCGTGTCACGGATTGAGAAATGTTCTCTGATCGAGTTTAGACGCTTGTTGAGAGGGATCCAGCGGCCGTTGATAGAGGACACGTCGCTTGCCAGCGGTCAGGACTTAGCAAGTTCGACATCCACCGCAGCGGCGAGCGCCAACATTCTTTCAGTGAGTTCGGTGATCTCAGGATGATCCCCAACCTTTCCAGTCGGTGAGTGCAGAACGGTCTGCGCCGAAAATTCCGGACCCCAGTATGAAGCCGAGCACCATGACCACCACGCCCAGTGGTTAGTCTTTGATCCGCCGCCGAAAGCCTTCATGGCTTTTTCGATGGCTGGACGCACGGCGCATCCGATCTTCTCGGCCGCGATTGCTGGGACCTTCGGATCCGGCGACTTCACGCCGTAAAAGACTTTGTTGAGGTATTGCTGATCCGCTTCCAAGGAAACGCTCAGGTTCCTTGGCCAAGAAGATCGACGCAATTCCCATGAAACTTGCTTGTTGGACAGGACGTCATAGAGGTTCTCATCGTCCACCGCCTCGAAGTCATCGTAGATTGCCTTCAGACTCTCCAGCAGATGTTCGCCGATCTCATTTACGATCGTCTGATGGAGCGTATCGTAGGCAAGCAGTACTGCAGCCACCGCCCGACGGTTTTGGTTTCCCGCGAACTCCGCCTCGACGGCTTCGACATATGCTTCATCGCTAGCATCCACAGGCGCACCGTCTCCAAATTGGGTCTTCATGTATGTGATGAATTCACGAACGTGGGTTCGCACGCGGTCCGAACGTATCTTTTCGAGCGAATCGCTAAGTATTGTTTGTAAAGAAGGTGACTCGCCATCATCGGCGAAGGTGACGACGACAACTTCGCCTTTCGCGCTTTTCGCCTCCTGATCGGACAGGAAAATCAGCGCGACCTGCTTCCGACCTGCCCAGGCGTTCAAAGCATCGAGATAATCACGCAACTGTTGCGGCTGTTGTCCAGCCCACGGCTTGTTCTCGATGCCTACCAATACGGCAGGTGTTTCGATAAGAAGATCTATCCGCCTTTTTGCGGTGGTGGGCATTTCGCGCCTGATGCTGACGTGGTCGTTTAGACCGGCTGTCGGCAATCCGATTGCATTGAGAAGCGAATTCACGAAAAGGTTGCCCTGCCCGTGAGTCCCCGTCGGGTCGAGCAGATCGGCAATCAGAGAGCTGATCCGGTTCTCATCCGGACGGAACAGCTCGAAGGCGTTCAGTCGAGGTGAGCCGTAAAGTTCAGCGCCAGCTCTTCTTGCGTCCAGCAACGGCAGCTGGTGGCTTATTCGCTGCGTCAGGGATGCGAGGTTAGGGACGTCGGTCAAGCGAGTGAGCTCCGCTGAGGTAAACGCCAACGCTACCCCCTTCCGCAATCTACGCAATCGCAGTTCCAGGGTGAGGGTGGTCGGTAGACAGCTTTTTATCGCGTAAGGCTATTCTGGTAGGCGACCTTACCGGCATGACGGCGTTTGGCAATGGCGGCAACAATTGCCGCAGTGCGGTGGCCGAGGCGAGCAGGACGGGACGCTGATAATGGCGGGGGGCGTTGCATCGAAGGTGTAGCAACTAAGGCAACTAACACCTTCAATGTTTGATCTTGTTTGAAGCTACGACCGATGAGGCGAGGCCGTCGTGCGCGATTGGCGAACAACATCTGCCCCAGTGGCGGTCGTGGCATTTAGGAATTGCTGACGCGATCGGCGGCGCAGACTTTGCCGCACGAAAAAGCTCGGTTCCTTGCGCCCGCGAATGGAAGGACGTTTTCAGTTGGAAAATTCACTCATGACATATTGCCACAAATGTCATGAGTCGGGCACGCCCGAATGAGACTTCAGCGTGCCGTTGCGGCATTCTGAGCCGTTGTGATGCCCGAACTCGGTGCTACCTTGCGACGCGCCTATGGTTATGAATCGATGTTGAAAGAATACCCCTTCCTTGAGCCAATGACGGGCGTAGCGTTCGCTGGGTTGCGCTACGGTCGGGCAACCCCGCACTATCGCGATGGGCCCTATGGTAGTTTGCCTGCATTCCATCTTCGAATGCGAACGCGTCTAAGCTTTTGCTCGTCTTCAATCGCTTACTGTTGGAACGAGGGGCGTGTTAAAATGATACCTGGTCGTGATTCAAGGGCAGCACATGGGCGCAGTGATCCTCGGGCGATACACCCGATTACGGTGGCTACCGGCGTCGTCGGAGTCCATTGCCGAACTCGAACGACTCGACGCAAACTCCGTCACCGCCGCAGCCCAGTTTTATGGTGCAGAGGAAGTCTGGGGGCTCACGCCTGATCAGCCTGTCCTACTTACCGGGTCTGGATTTAGCAGCCCTGCTAGTCAGGAGCAAAATAGGATCGCAGCCTGTCCGGCGCAGCCGGTCGTAACCAACACTATCGCCTTGCCGCAACAAGACCAGTGGCTGGTCAGTATCGAGCATTCGGGAAGCATGTGGGCGGCGCTCCGCAACGTCCGAGATGTCGAATGGGACGAGATTTCCTTAGACTGGAGCGCCGTGGAACTGCCCGGTGCAGACAAGCTCATCATCGGGCGTCCGTTGCGCGGCAGCCAGCCCTTTGACCTTGTGGCTCCTCCGGCTCGCGAGGCTGCGTCATCTGCCCTGCTCGACCTAGACGGGGGGCTACTGATTGCGCCGCTGAGGTCGGAGAAGGGAGCAGACGATCACGCCCCGCCTGAGGAACCGGAAAAGCTAATGCTGTTCCTCGATGGCATCTGTCACCAAGTCACGCCATGTTATCGCTATGGCCTGCTTGTTCGAGGGGTCATACGTTGGCTCGACATAAAACCCGGCGTTCGTCCCGCTACCGCCACCCCTATCACTACGCGGTTTCGCAAACGTCTTGCCGTATTTAAACGTGAGCTGGCGGCGCGTGGTATTTACTACGAGGACGACGCAAGCGAAACGGGCTATGAGCTTCGGTTTGCTGTTGAGGACGGCGCAGCACCCCCGTCATTCCACGAGGTGGATGCCCCACTAGCCTATACGGTTTCGGGCGAGGGGGCCCCCGAAGACGACAAGCGGGAG
>Ga0308164_10002717_pt1 | contig 17098 bp, 19 predicted proteins | sample PhyTR2_FD_201031 | JGI IMG/M metagenome (GOLD analysis project Ga0308164, IMG submission 201031) | Phyllosphere microbial communities from UC Gill Tract Community Farm, Albany, California, United States - DLSLT.R2 | ecosystem: Host-associated > Plants > Phyllosphere > Unclassified | place: USA... | reverse complement strand
GCACCGCAATGTAGGGCATATTTATGGATGATCGGGATCGAAAGGCGGCGGAGAAGGCCGAGCGCATGGCCGCCGCGCTGCGCGAGAACCTGCGGCGCAGGAAGGCGCAGGCGCGCGCCGTCGGGGCTGCGCCTGCGACCAAGGATGTTTCCTCTAGCTGACCGCCCTTAAGACAATGGCGCGCATTTGGCGGTGAGCCATGCGCGATCCTCCGCATCGGTCATTTCGGGGCTTAGCACCGCCAGCACCTGTGCGTGATAGTCGTCGACCCATTGGCGCTCTTTGGTCGTCAGCAACGCCGGCTCGATCAGCGTGCGCTCGATCGGGCAGAAGGTGAGCGTTTCGAAGCCCAGCATCTCGCGGTCGGCGCCGGGGATGGCACGCGGCTCGATCAGGATCAGGTTCTCGATGCGGATGCCGTATTCGCCGGCCTTGTAATAGCCGGGCTCGTTCGACAGCATCATGCCGGCGCGCAGGGGCTCCATCGCCGCGCCGCCGGGATAGTTGGGTGAGGCGATCCGCTGCGGACCCTCGTGCACCGCGAGATACGCGCCGATCCCGTGACCGGTGCCGTGCGCGAAATCGAGGCCGGCTTCCCACAGCGGACGGCGCGCGAATGCGTCGATCTGGCCGCCCATCGTGCCGTCGGGGAAGACTGCCGTGGCGATGCCGATATGGCCCTTCAGGACGCGGGTGAAGCGGTCGCGCATTTCTTCGGTTGGTTCGCCGATCGGCATCACGCGCGTCACGTCGGTGGTGCCGTCCGCATATTGGCCGCCGGAGTCGATCAAATAGAGTTGGCCGGGTTCGATCGGTGCGCTCGACTCCTCGGTGACGTGGTAATGCGGACTCGCGCCATGCGGGCCGGTCGCCGAAATGGTGTCGAACGAGGTACCCTTCAGCAGGCCGGTCTGTTCGCGGAAGGCGAGCAGCTTGGCGGCGGCACTGAGTTCGGTCTGGCCGCCCTTCACGCATTCGCTTTCGACCCAGCGCAGGAAACGCGCGAGTGCGGCGCCGTCGCGCGCGGAGGCGGCACGGTGGCCGCTTATCTCGACGGGGTTCTTGATCGCCTTGGCGAGCACGACGGGATCGCGCAGCGGCAGGATTTTCGCGCCGCCGGCCTGGAGCGCTTGCGTGATCGCGGCGACCGCGCGTTCGGGATCGGCGGCGACGCGCTTGCCGGAATAGGTGCCCAGCGCAGCGGCGAACGCGGTGCGATCATGGAGGCGGACGGCGTTGCCCAGATGCTGGCGAACCGCATCGTCAAGCTTGTCGGGCGCGACGAACAGGTCGGTGGTGCCGTCCGCACCGACGATCGCATAGGACAGTGCGACGGGCGTGTGATCGACGTCGCCACCACGGACGTTGAGTGCCCACGCGATCGAATCGAGTGCGGACAGGATGACCGCGTCGGCATTCTGCTCGGACAACCAGTCGGCGATCTTCGCGCGCTTTTCGGCGGACGATGCACCGGTGAACTCGTCCGGCTGGACCGTCAGTATTGCAGGCGAGGGGGCTGGGCGATCGGTCCAGATCGCATCGATCGGGTTGACGTCGACCGCAACCAGCGTCGCGCCACGCTCGGCGAGCGCGGTGGTGGCGTCGGCGACCCAGGTCCCGGTGTGCAGCCAAGGATCGTAACCGATCCGACCGCCCTCGGGAGCGTATTTGCCGAGCCACGCGGCGGGGCTGGTCTGCGGCACGGGCTCATAGTCCCACTGCGCACCATCGACCTGCTCGCGAACCTGGATCGTGTAGCGGCCATCGGTGAAGATCGCCGCACGGTCGGCCAGCACAACCGCGGTGCCTGCCGATCCGCCAAAGCCGGTGAGCCAGCCGAGGCGCTGTGCATAGCCGCCGACATATTCGCTCATATGCTCGTCGGTGAGCGGGATCACGAAGCCGTCGAGGTTTTGCGCGGTGAGTTGCGTGCGGAGGGCGGTGAGGCGGTCGGTCAGCGGGGGCATGTCTTGGGTCTCTCGTTGGGGCCGAAGTTCACAAAGTTCACAGTCTGGCGAGGTTGCGATGCGCGTCCCGTTGGTATTGCAGCGGGGTTTGCCGGGTCATGCGGGGCGTTGTGGCAGAAACGCGGTTTGTAGGACAGCGGCGAGGGGCGACACCTCGCCGGACGCACGTTCGCTAGACGAGCGAACCGATTCTGCCGGCCCCCCTGTTCTCCCGCGAAGGCGGGAGCCCAGACTGGGTCCCCGCCTTCGCGGGGAAACACGTTTGGTGCACGGGCGCTCGCACCAATCGTCACCACCCCGGCGGAGGCCGGGGCCCAATTGGGGACGGCAATAACGGAGGATCGCGCACAGTTACTGCAACCTTTCCAATTGGGCCCCGGCCTTCGCCGGGGTGGTGGCGTGGGAGTGGTGGGCGGTCTTTAACGATCGCTCGCAAACGCCACAGCGTTTGGCATCCTCCCCCCGCAAGGCTAACACCGCTGCATGACCACGCCCCCCATCGCCGACCAGCGCCCGCACAGCTTCACCACGCATGGCGTGACGATCGAGGATCCCTATGCGTGGCTGAAGGATCCGAACTATCCGGAGGTCGATGACGCCGACGTGCTGGCCTATCTTGCTGCCGAGAATGTGTATTTCGAAGAGCAGATGGCGCCGCACACAGCGCTTACCGACACGATCTACGAAGAGATGAAGGCGCGCATCAAGGAGGACGAATCCTCGGTACCGCAGAAGGATGGCGACTGGCTCTACTGGACCGCGTACGAGACCGGCGGGCAGTACAAGAAGTGGTGGCGGAAGCCCGTTGCGGGCGGTGACGACGAGTTGTTGCTCGACGAGCCGGCGCTGGCGGAGGGGCACGAGTATTTCCGGCTCGGGGCGTTCTCGGTCAGCAATGATGGGCGCTATCTCGCCTATGCGATCGACGACAATGGGAGCGAGCGGTTCGAGGTTCGGGTCAAGGACCTGGATACCGGCGAGCATCTGCCCGACGTGATCCCAGGAATGCTCAGCGAGATCGTCTGGACTGCGGACGATGCGGGCTTCCTGTACGGGCTGGCGAACGAGCAGTGGCGGACGGACAATGCGCGGTTCCACCGGTTGGGGACGCCGATCTCCGAGGACGTCGTGCTGTTCCACGAGGAGGACGAGGGCTTTCGCGTTGGCGTCGGCGAGACGAGTTCGCGCAAGTGGATCGTGATTGCAACGAGCGATCATGTGACCAGCGAGCTGTATCTGCTGCCTGCGCACGAGCCTTTGGCGGTGCCGATCCTCGTCTCCGCGCGGAAGGTGGGTCGCGAATATGATGTGGACGAGCATGACGGGACGCTGTTCATCCATACCAACGACGTCGATCCGAATTTTCGGCTTTGCACCGCGCTGGTCGAGGAGCCGGATGCGTGGAGCGAGCTGATCCCGGCCTCGCCGCATTTCTATATGACGGGCGTGGAGTGCTATCAGGACTTCTTCGTGGTCGATGGGCGCGAGGATGGCCTCGATCAGATCGCGATCCACCGGTACGAGACGCCGACCGAGGGCAAGCGGATCGACTTTCCCGAGGCGAGCTATGTCGCGGGGTTGGGGGACAATCCCGAATACGACATGACGGTGCTGCGGCTTGGGTATGAGTCGATGGTCACGCCGGGGACGGTGTACGACTATGACGTCGATACCGGCGAGCGGACGATGCTCAAGATGCAGGAAATCCCGAGCGGGTATGACGCGGCGAAATACGCGACCGAGCGGCTGAAGATTACCGCGCGGGACGGGACGGAGATCCCGGTCTCGATCGTGTATCCGGCCGGGTTCGTTCGCGATGGGTCGGCGCCTTTGTTCCTCTATGCGTATGGCGCGTACGGCTATGCGATCCCGCCGGGCTTCTCGACCGGACGGATGAGCCTGCTCGATCGCGGGTTCGCCTATGCGATCGCGCATATCCGTGGCGGCGATGATCTGGGCCAGCAATGGTATCTGGATGGCAAGCTGGAGAAGCGCGCGAACACGTTCAACGATTTCGTCGATGTGGCGAAGGCGCTGGTCGACGCGCAGTGGACGTCGGCAGGGAAGATCGCGATCGCGGGACGGTCTGCTGGCGGCGAGCTGATGGGGGCGGTGGTCAATTCGGATCCCGAGCTTTGGGGTGCGGTGATCGCGGACGTGCCGTTCGTCGACGTGCTGAATACGATGCTCGACGAGAGCTTGCCGCTGACGCCGGGCGAGTGGCCGGAGTGGGGGAACCCGATCGAGGACGAGGCGGCGTTCAAGCTGATCCGGTCGTATTCGCCGTACGACAACGTGAAGGCGCAGGCTTATCCGCCGATGTTCATTTCCGGCGGGCTAAACGATCCGCGCGTGACCTATTGGGAGCCGGCGAAGTGGGCAGCCAAGCTGCGGCTGATGAAGACCGACGATAACGTCCTGTTGCTCAAGACCAACATGGGTGCGGGGCATGGCGGCAAGTCGGGGCGGTTCGAATCGCTGCGTGAGGGCGCGGAGGAACACGCGTTCGTGCTGTGGCAGCTCGGCGTCGCGGGGTGAGCCGATTCACGCTCTCGATCACGGCGCAGGACGCGGATATCGACGAGCTTGGGCATGTGAACAATGCAGTCTGGGTGCAGTGGATCCAGGCAATCGCGACTGCGCATTGGGAGGCTGTGGCGCCGGCCGAGCATAAGCTGGCGTATGTGTGGGTCGTGACGCGGCATGAGATCGACTACCGCGGGAGTGTCGTTTCGGGGGAGACCGTGACGGGCGAGACGTGGGTCGAGGGGGCGCCGAAGGGGGCTCGATTCGATCGGCATGTGCGGTTTGTTGGTGACGGGAAGGTAAAGCTCGAGGCGGTTACGACCTGGGCTTTGCTGGACCGCGCGACTGGGCAGTTGATGAGGGTGCGCGAAGATGTCGCTGCGCCGTTTTACTCCTAGTCCCTCTCCCCTGCGGGGAGAGGGAGGGAGCGACGCAGGAGCGGAAGGGTGAGGGGCGTTGGGATGAACCGTCCCGAGCCTCACGCCCCTCTCCCTTCCCACCGCAAGCGCGGCGGGCCCCTTCCCTCTCCCCGGAGGGGCGAGGGAGTTTAGCCGCTGTTTCTTAGGGCCGTTGCTATGGCGTTGATCGAGAGCAGGATGCCTTCGCCTATCCGCGGGTCGTCCTCGCCGGCGCGGCGGCGTTTGATCAGTTCGATCTGGAGGAGGTTGAGCGGCTCGATATAGGGGAGGCGGAGGCGGATCGAGGCGTCCAGCGCGGGGTGCTTTTCGAGGAGGCGGGACTGGTCCGTTACCGTGAGCAGCCCGTCGTGGGTCTGGTGCCAGCCGTCGCGGATCGTGGTGAAGATTTCGCGGAGCTTGTCGTCCTCGACCAACCCGGCATAGCGTTCGGCGATACCGATGTCGGACTTGGCGAGCACCATCTCCAGGTTCGCCAGCGCGGACGCAAACAGCGGCCAGCCTTGCGCCATGTCTTTCAGCAGCGCCTTGTCCTCGAAATCGGCGATCGCGCGACCGACCCCGTACCAGCCTGGGAGCATGACGCGCGCCTGCGCCCAGCTGAACACCCAGGGGATCGCGCGGAGGTCTTCGATGCGGTCGGACTTGGTGCGGCTGGCGGGGCGGCTGCCGATCTTGAGCCCGGCGATCTCGGCAATCGGCGTCATCTGGCGGAAGAAGGTGCGGAAGCCCTCCGTACCGTAGACGAGGTCGCGGTAGCTGTGGAACGCGGTGTCGCTGAGCATGTCCATTGCGGCGGAAAAGCTGGCGTTGTCGGCGTTGGAGAGGCGTTCGGGTTCGAGGCTGGCGAGCAGCGTGGCCGACGCGATCGCCTCGAGATTGGTCATCGCGGCGTCGCGCGTGCCGTATTTGGCGGCGATGACTTCGCCTTGCTCGGTGATGCGGATGCGGCCCTGGACGGTGCCCGAGGGCTGCGCACGGATTGCGCGGAACGCCGAGCCGCCGCCGCGCCCGACTGCGCCGCCGCGGCCGTGGAACAGCTGCATGCCGACGCCGGCGGCCGCGAAGACGGGTTTGAGCGCGGTCGAGGCTTTCGACAGCTGCCAGGTGGAGGTGAGGTAGCCGCCGTCCTTGTTGCTGTCGGAATAGCCGATCATCACTTCCTGATGGCCGCGCGCCTTGGAGATCGTGGCGATCTCGGGGAGCGCGAACCAGGCGGTCATGACGGCGGGGGCGGCTTCGAGATCGCCGATCGTCTCGAACAGGGGGACGGCCATGATCGCCGCGGTCGGTGTTTCGCCCGGGCGGTAGAGGCCGACTTCCTTGAGCAGGAGGTTCACTTCGAGCAGGTCGCTGACCGACTGCGCCATCGAAACGATGTAGTTGGTGATGCACGCCGGGCCGTACGCGGCATGCGCGTCGGCGGCGGCCTGGACGATCGCGAGTTCGCCGGCGGTTTCCTCGGAATATTCGGCGAAGCGCGAGGTGAGCGGGCGGGCGTTGGCGAGTTCGCGGCGGAGCAGCGCGACGCGGGCGTCTTCGTCTAGCGCGAGGTAATCGTCTTCTACGCCCGCGACCTTGAGCAGTTCGGCGACGACACGTTCGTGGACGGCGCTGTTCTGGCGGAGGTCCAAGGTGGCGAGGTGGAAGCCGAACGTCTCGACCGCGCGGATCAGCCGGCCGAGCGCGCCGCCGGTCTTCAGCGCGATGCCGAGGCCGTGCGCGAGCGTGACGAGGTCGGCGCGGAAGTCGGCGGGGCTCGCATAGGGTTCGCCCGTGAGACGGCCGGGGCGGGGGGCGTGCTTCCCCGTAAGCGCGTCGTGCGTCGCGGACAGCCGGGCGTAGATGCCGGAGAGCGCGCGGCGATAAGGCTCGTCACTGCGGCTGGCGGCGTCGTCGCCGCTGGCGTCGGCGAGCGCCTGCACCGCGGCATCGGCGGGGGCGTGTTCGGTCGAGATCGAGAGCTCAGCGCCGAGTGCGTGCACTGCGTCGCAATAATAGCCGAGCACGGCCTCGCTCGCCTTCGACAGCGCGGTCTTGAGGGAGTCGGCGGTGACATAAGGATTGCCGTCGCGGTCGCCGCCGATCCAGCTTCCGGGGCGGAGGAAACTGGGGGTCCGTTCGCCGAGCGCCCGGTCCCAGCGCTGGTAGAGGGCGGGGAGTGCGGGGAGGAACACGTCGCGGAGGTAGCTGAGCGCGGTGTCGACCTCGTCGGTGACGTAGAGGCGATCACGGCGCAGGACGCGGGTTTGCCAGAGCAGCGCGATCTGGCGGAGGATCGCGTCGTCGACGCTGTCGCCATCCGGCGTGGTGTCGCGGCCGAGATCGCGCAATGCCATCAGCTCGGCGATGCGGTTGCGGTGGTCGATCATGCTCTTGCGGCGGACTTCGGTCGGGTGCGCGGTGAGCACGGGGGCGATCAGCGCGTGATCGAGCAGCGTGCGGATCTGGGCTCGGTCGATGCCTTCGGATTCGAGTTGCGCGATCGCGGAGGCGAGGTCGGCGCCGTTTTCCGCGGCGATGCCCTGGCGGTCCTCGGCGAGGTTGGCGAGCATCGAGAACAGCATGAAGCCGCGAACGAAATCGAGCGTCTCGTCGAGGCTGAGCTTTTCGAGGCTGAGGTCGACGGCAGTGTTGTCGGCGGCCTTGCCTTCGGACACGTCGCGGTGGCGCTCGACCGATGCCCTGCGGATCGTCTCGGTCGCCTCGAACAGCCGCTCGCCGCCATAAGCGCGGATGACGTCGCCGAGCAGTTTGCCGAGGAAGCGGATGTCGGAATTGTTCGCGATTGCGGGGAGGCTTGCCATGATGCCCTGCTGCGCTGCGGCAGGGATCAGGTCAACCTCATGCAGCATATTTGTCGCGTCGAACCAGCGATCGTCGACACTTAATTGCGCTGGTCAGCGCTTCCGCGACTCCGCCCGCTCTTCCGACGTGACCGTGCCGTCATGGTTCAGGTCCATTCTGTCGAACCAGGCGAGCGTGCCTTCGCTCCACTCGATCGCAGTGATGACGCCGTCCTTGTTGCGGTCGAACGCCTTGATGCGCGCGTTGGGCGAGGGGAGTTCGTCCTTGGTGACCCGATCGTCGCCGTTGCGGTCGAGCGTGCGGAAGCGGCGTTCCATGCTGGCGCCGAAATCGAGCCGCGAGGTTACCGAGGGCGGCACGAAGCCGACCGCGTTGGCGTCGGCCTGCGCGCGCTGCTCGTCCTTGTTGCCGCACGCGGACACCAGAATTCCCGTCGCGGCGAGCGCCGCTACCAGTTTCACCTGCATAGAATCTCCCGTCGTATCGACGCCGTCAGGCCTCGAGTTCGATGTCCCAATAGAGCCAGTCGTGCCACGTGTCGTGCAGGTAGTTGGGCGGGAAGCTGCGGCCGTGTTCCTGGAGATGCCAGTTGGTCGGGCGGATCGCCTCGATATGCAGCGGCATCGCCGCCTGTTTCGGCGTGCGCCCGCCTTTCTTGAGGTTGCAAGGCGAGCAGGCGGTGACGACGTTCTCCCACGTGGTACGACCGCCTTGCGCGCGGGGGACGACATGGTCGAAGGTGAGATCGCGCAGCTTGCCGCAATATTGGCAGGTGAACTTGTCGCGCAGGAACAGATTGAAGCGGGTGAAGGCGGGAAATTGCGACGGTCGGACGAACTGCTTGAGCGCGATCACCGAGGGCAGCTTCAGCGCGAAATTGGCGCTGCGGACTTCGCGTTCGTAAGTGGCGACGATGTCGACACGGTCGAGGAAGACAGCCTTGACCGCGGTTTGCCACGGCCAGACACTGAGCGGATAGTAGGAAAGCGGCGTGTAGTCGGCATTCAGCACGAGCGCCGGACAACCATCCGGATGACGCATCAGATCGGGGTGAAACACGGCTCCTCCCACTCAGGCTTCGCAGAGCGCCCTATGGACGACAGCGATGACACCGCCATGACAGCACGCCGCGTGGCGGTCGGTCAAGCGTGGTGAGCGACGGACCGGTCGTCACGCGGTTCGCGCCGAGCCCGACGGGGCGGTTGCACCTGGGCCATGCGGTGTCGGCGATCCGCGCGCATGACTATGCGCGGGAGCGGGGCGGGCGGTTCCTGCTGCGGATCGAGGATATCGACGGGACGCGGAGCCGGCCTGAATTCGTGGCGGGGATTTTGGAGGATCTGGCTTGGCTTGGGCTTCGTTGGGATTCGCTGGTATTCCAGTCGGAGCGGTTGGCAACATACGATGCTGCGCTGGAGCGGCTGAAGGCGCGCGGGCTGGTCTACCCGTGTTTCTGTACGCGGGCGGAGATCGCGGCAAGCGCGTCGGCGCCGCAGGGGGATGTCGGGCCGGTCTATCCGGGGATGTGTCGGCATTTGAGCGCGGACGAGGTCGCGGCGCGGGCGCATCTGGCGCATTGCTGGCGGCTCGACATGGCGAAGGCGGTGGCGATTACCGGCGTGCTCGCGTGGCATGACGCGATCGCCGGGACCGTCGTGGCGGATCCGTTGGCGCAGGGGGACGTCGTGCTGGCGCGGAAGGATGCGCCGGCGAGCTATCATCTCGCGGTGACGCTCGACGACGCGGCGCAGGGCGTGACGGACGTGGTGCGCGGGGTGGACCTGTTCGCGGCGACGGATGTGCACCGGGTGTTGCAGGCTTTGCTGGGGTTGGGGGTGCCGCGCTATCATCATCATCCGCTGGTGGTGGATGCGGCGGGGCGGCGGTTGGCGAAGCGGGATGGGGCTTTGTCGCTGGCGGAGATGCGCGCGGCGGGGGAGGATGGGGTGGCGTTGGCTGCTCGGTTGCGTAGTGGGGTGGTGCGGCCTGCTAGCGAAGGCCAGGTAAGCGCCTGAACTGAATAACGCCGATATCCGTAGAACACGGTGCGGTCGCCAATGCAGCGCAGCCTGCACTTCCTTGTTCTCCCGCGAAGGCGGGAGCCCAGTCTGGGTCCCCGCCTTCGCGGGGAAACAACGAGGAGAGTGCGATGCTCTCTCATTGTCACCACCCCGGCGAAGGCCGGGGCCCAATTGGGGGACGTCGCCAACTGAACGCTGCGCTTTGTTACTGCGACCTTTCCAACTGGGCCCCGGCCTCCGCCGGGGTGGTGGTTGTGCTTAGTGGTCATCGTGCCCTTCACGCGGGGCGCTGCTGCTACAGGTCGATCCCCAGCCTCGGCGCGGCCCACGTCATTGCGACATACAGCGCGATCGTCAGCACGCACCCCGCCACCAGCGACACCCAGAACGGCGCGCCATGGCGAAGCAGCGCCGGGATCAGCAGGAACATCGGCAGCGACGGGAGCACGTACCAGAACGTCGCACCGGCATGCGCGGCCATCGTCCGCGGGTCGGGCTTGTCGTGCCAGAGCCAGACCATGCCGAGCACAGACACCAACGGCAGCGACGCCACGAGCGCGCCGAAGCCGGGATAGCGCTTGGCGATCTCCGAGGCGGCGGCGATAAGAATGCCGGAAATCAGGGCTTTCAGCGTCAAGTATAACATGCAGCATTTGCGCGCATCACAAGCGTGTTCGCAACACTATCCTTGCCATTGCTAGCGTCGGCGCGCGCGCTTACATTCTCTTCATGAACACATTCCTCGTCATCCTCCTGATCGCGGCGATGATCGCGACCGTCGTGGCCCTGGTGCGGGGCGTCGTGTCGTTCCTGCAGGAGGGGACGGCGCAGGTCCGCGACGGCAATGGCCCGAGCGCGGCGTCGCTGAAATCGAATCGGATGATGCAGCAGCGGATCTTCTTCCAGGCGCTGGCGATCCTGATCGTCGTCGTGATCCTGTTCGCGGCGGGGCGGAACTAGGGAAAGAGGCTGCGCCCACCTACGCGGTTCGGTCGCTGCTGGCGTTGATATGCGTCCGTCATCCTGACGAACGTCAGGATCCAGAGTAATTGCAGATGCGCTCTGGGCTCTGGTTCCTGACTTTCGTCAGCACGACGGGTCTTGGTGTTGGTGGATAAAAATGGTCAAGCTCAACAAGATCTATACGCGAACCGGTGACGACGGCACGACGGGGCTGGTCGACGGCTCGCGGGTGTCGAAGGCCAGCGCACTGATGCAGGCGATCGGCGATGTCGACGAGGCGAACTCCGCCATTGGTTTGGCGGTAGTGGCGCTCGGCGACGATCCGCTCGCCGCTGCGCTGGAGCGGATCCAGAACGACCTGTTTGATCTTGGCGCCGACCTCGCGACGCCTGCGACCGACGACGGATTTGCACCGTCGGAGATGGTGCTGCGGATCGTTCCGGCGCAGGTCGAGCGGCTGGAACGCGAGATCGATGCGATGAACGTGCACCTCGCGCCGTTGCGGAGTTTCATCCTGCCGGGCGGATCGCCGCAGGCCGCCGCGCTGCATCTGGCGCGGGCGATTTCTCGGCGCGCGGAGCGATCCGCGGTTGCGGCGACTCACGATATGCCGCTGAATCCCACGGCATTAGCGTATGTTAACCGGCTATCGGATTTCCTGTTCGTGGCGTCGCGGGCGGTGAACCAAAACGGGGCCGGCGACGTTCTATGGCGACCGGGGGCTACGCGCGCGCAGGCGTGATCGGCGTTCGCGCGTTGCGGTACTGGGCGACGCATTGAAGGATGACCGATGCCGCAGCCTATTCGTCCCGATCTCACCCCCGCTCCTTCGTCGGATTTGAGCGAACGCTTCTCGACCGTACGCGCGTTGACGCTGGCGCTCGCCGCGCCGCTGTCGGATGCAGATGCGACGGTGCAGTCGATGGACGACGCGTCGCCGACAAAGTGGCATCTGGCGCATACGACGTGGTTCTTCGAGACGTTCGTGTTGCGCGATCATGTCGCCGGTTATGCGCTGCACGACGAGCGGTTCCCGTTCCTGTTCAACAGCTATTACGAGGCCGAGGGGCGGCGCCATGCGCGCGATCGGCGCGGGATGGTGACGCGGCCGTCGCTCGACGAAGTGCGGGCGTACCGCGCGCATGTCGATGCGGCGCTGCTCGATGCGTTGCCGGGGTTGTCGGCGGATGCGCAGGCGTTGGTTGCGCTCGGGTGTCATCACGAGGAGCAGCACCAGGAATTGCTGGTGACCGACATCCTCCACATGTTTTCCGAGAACCCGCTGGAGCCGGCGATGTGGCCGGCGGCGCGGAAAGTGCCGGTCGAGATGCCGGGGCCGATCGGCTGGATCGCGCGCGAGAGCGGGATCGTCGAGGTCGGGCATGACGGCGACGGGTTCGCGTTCGATTGCGAGGAACCGCGTCACGCCGCCCTGCTGGTGCCGCATGCGATCGCCGACCGGACCGTGACGAACGGCGAATGGGCTGCGTTCATCGCCGATGGTGGCTACACCGAAGCACGGCATTGGCTGGCGGATGGTTGGGCTTGGGTGAAGGCCGAGGGCATCGTCGCGCCGCTCTATTGGGAGCAGGGCGAGGCGGGCTGGACACGGTTCGGGCTCGATGGCCGGCGCGCGATCGATCCGGCGGCACCCGTGACGCATGTGAGCTTCTTCGAGGCGGATGCGTATGCGAGCTGGGCTGGCGCACGGTTGCCGACGGAGTTCGAATGGGAGGCGGCGGCGGCGTCGCATGATGCGGGCGGCGGCAACCAGATGGACGTCGCGGGACCGGTCGAGCCTCGCCCTGCGTCGAATGGTCCGGCGTTTTTCGGCGATGTCTGGGAATGGACCGGTAGCGCGTACCGCCCGTATCCCGGGTTCGTGACCGCGGCGGGTGCAGTCGGCGAATATAACGGCAAGTTCATGAGTTCGCAGTTCATCCTGCGCGGTGGCAGTTGTGCCACTCCGCGTGGCCATGCGCGCGCGAGCTACCGCAATTTCTTCTATCCGCACCAACGGTGGCAGTTCACCGGCGTGCGCCTCGCGAAAGATATCTGATGTTGAAGCCTGAGATCGAGGACGGCCAGCAGACGCTCGCCGACCCGCAATTCCGTGCGGATGTGCTGGACGGCCTTGCGCGGCGCCCGCGGGCGATCCCGGCACGGTGGTTCTACGATCGGCGCGGCTCGGAGCTGTTCGAGAAGATCACCGATCTGCCCGAATATTATCCGACGCGGACCGAGCGCTCGATCCTTGAGACCGCGTGCCCCGAAGTCGCGACGCTTGCGGGCGCAGGGCGTGCGGTGGTCGAGTTCGGTTCGGGATCGTCGACCAAGACGCCGATCCTGCTCGATGCTGTGGCGCCGTCGGTCTATGTGCCGATCGATATCTCGGGCGATTTCCTCCGGGAGTCGTCTAAGGTGCTGGGCAATCAGTTCCCCGACCTGCTGGTGCTGCCGTTCGAGGCGGACTTCATGCGGCCGTTGAGTCTGCCGAAGACGATCGCGGATACGCCCAAGCTCGGGTTTTTTCCGGGGTCGACGATCGGCAACATGATCCCGCTGATGGCGGTCGACCTGCTGCGCGCGATGCGGTCGTCGCTCGGCGTCGGCGCGATGTTGCTGATCGGGATGGACCGGATCAAGGGCGAGGACGTGCTGGTGCCGGCGTATGACGATGCACAGGGCGTGACGGCGGCGTTCAACCTGAACCTGCTCGAGCGTATCAACCGCGAACTGAACGGCGACATTCCGGTCGATGCGTTCCGGCACAAGGCGGTATGGAACGATGACCGCGCGCGCATCGAGATGCATCTGGAAGCAGTGCGCGATGTCACGTTTGCCATCGACGGGCGGTCGTTCGAAATGACCGCGGGCGAGACGATCCACACCGAGAATTCGCACAAATACGGCGCACGGGATGCGCGGATCCTGCTGCGATCGGGCGGATGGACGCCGGTGGCGGAGTGGACCGATCCCGAAGGTCTGTTCGGCGTGTATCTGGCCGAGGCTCAGGTGGAGCGGCCAGCGCCTTGAGGCCAGGTCTGTTCGGGACGAGTTGCCCGCCGCCTGGGCTTAGCCGGGAATACCCCAGTTGGCCTCATCGTCAGCCGATGCAGCCGTGCGGACGAGATGCTCGACATAATGCTGGAAAATCGGAACCGTGAAGGTGACCAGCGTCGGCTCGCCCCCCGGTTCCTTGAACGTCAGCACGACGAAGCGCCGACCGTCTTCGTCGAGAATCAGGCCGGCTTCCATCGCGCCGGGGCCGCTCGGGGTAATTACGGTCGTTGCCATGATCGTCTTTCGCTATCGGGTCTCCAGGCGCCCATAACGCTCCGCCGCACCAAGTCCATGACCAGCGGGATCTCGACGCTGGTCAGTCCCCCGCGCTCTTGGCCTCGATACGCCGAAGGTCCCGGATTTCGTCCCAGGTGATCGGTCGGTCGCGGCCCGCGCACTGAATGATCAGGTCCGCCGCTTCGACGTCGTCATACCCGTCGAATGCCCGGACCATTTCTTGCAAAGATCCGCTGGCGACGGACTTGCCGATGTCCTCTTCACTCGCCGCATGCTCGCGCACTACCTTGGCGGGCATATTCCACATGGTCTTCAACACGATCACTGACTCCGGCCCCCCGGGTGGATCACCGTCGTGCGGCGTGATGGAGCGTGCGTCCATAGTGTCGGCGGGTCGTATGCGATCGCTTCACGCGACGGCACGGTGAACCGATCTCGCGCTCCCGTTGCCCATCGACGAGGTCAGCGCGGTTAATCTTTATCGGATGCGTTGACCGCAGAAGTGCAAGCCTACTGCGCGACCGTGCTTTAATTCCCGCCTTCCCGTCGCGTCAGCGCCGCGACGCAACTCGCACGGTCGATCGTGCTCCCGTCGGGTTCTCGCGCGTCGAGATACGTCACGCGGGGGGCGTCGGATCCCTTGGGATAGAGATACGCATCGAGCACGCAGATCCCGCTCTGGAACTGCAGCTTTCGCGCGCTACCCTCACGCACGTCGGCGTCGGGCTGGCCGAACAGCCTGGTCAGGCCGGCGGCATCCTGGCCTAGGACACGTTCCAGTCCGACACTCGTATAGGGGATCGCCGGACGTCCGACCGCGGGCTTGGCGACCGGGGCCGCGCAGCCGGCCAATCCGCCGCCCAGCGTCAGCGCGATGGCTATAGTGGTCAATCGCGTCATGGTCGGCCTTTGCGAGAATACTGGCTGTGGAAGTAATGCGTCGCCATCGCTGCCCCCAGCACGGGCGCGGCGATGTTGAGCACCGGAACCACGAACAGCCCGGTGTTCGCAAGCCCCAGCACGAACCGGCTCCCCTTCGTCGTCGTACGCCAGCCTCGCATCGCCGTTGCGTCCATGTGCCGTGCCGCAACCATGTCACCAAGATCGCGTCCCAGCAGCCAGCCATTGACGACGAAGAACGCGGCCGCCGTGCCGACGCCGGTGACGAGCAACGCGATATAGATGGGCAGCATCACCAAGTTGACGAGCATCACGCGCGCGGCGGACCGGAGCCCCATTGCGATGCTCCGTGCAAATGGCACCGGCCGCGCGGTCTTCAACGCGTCCGGATAATGCCGCGCCTCGACCGCTTCGACGACCTCGTCCGCGAAGATCCCGACGACCGCGATAGCGACGGCGCGGAACAGCAGCCACAGCGCCAGGATCGTGACGAACAACGCGAACGCAGCGGCGAGCCCGGCCGAATGCCAGTCGAGCCACGCGGCGAGCGCGGCCTGCGTACCCCACCATGTGCCGACGCCGAGCAGCGCGAAGACGAGCAGCGTGACGAACATCGACTTGACGAACACGCGGAGCACGGGCGGATCGGTAAGCTGGCCGAGCGAGAGGAGGAGGGCACGGAACATTGGCTCGGGATGGCGCGGGGGCAGGGGAAGGTCAACGCGCGTTTCCCGACCCGTCTCCGTCGTTTGGGCTTTTTGGCGGCCCGACCTTATCCCGTTCTCCCGCGGACGCGGGAGCCCAGCTAAACCACGAGCACCGCCCGAGACCCTGGCCCCCCGCGTTCGCGAGGGAACAGCAGAGGGCGTCGTTATGACGACCTATTCCAACTGCATCTACCGAACCGCCGAACCGCCGAACCGCCGAACCGCCGGAGTTTCGCCCTCAACCAAAGACACCACCCCGGCGGAGGCCGGGGCCCAATTGGGAGACGGTGGTAACGACGGACTGCGCGTCATTACCACGGCCTTTCCAATTGGGCGCCGGCCTCCGCCGGGGTGGTAGTCTTTCTCAGCTATCAATCGGCACTTCGATCATTGCGTTGGTTGCGGCCAATCATGCCTCGACCCCACACCAGTTGCACCAATCCCCCCCGCGATTTACGGCAGGGCTTTCCCGCACCCCCGGAGTTTCCCCTTGAGCACACCAACTTACGACGTCGTCGCGATCGGCAACGCCATCGTCGACATCCTTAGCACCGCCGACGACGCGTTCATCACCGAAATCGGCGTCGCCAAGGGCTCGATGCAGCTCATGTTCTCGTCGGAAGAAGCCGACGCTCTCTACGCCAAGATGGGCCCGGGCATGGAAATCTCCGGTGGCTCGGCTGCCAACACCGTCGCCGGCATCGCCGCTCTCGGCGGCAAATGCGGGTTCATCGGCCAGGTCGCCGACGATCAGCTCGGCCAGGTCTTCGCGCACGACGTCCGCAGCATCGGTATCGAGTTCGCCACCCCCGTCCGCGCCGGCGACCCGACCACCGGCCGCTGCCTGATCTTCGTGACGCCCGACGGCCAGCGCACGATGAACACCTTCCTCGGCGCAGGGCAATTTCTCCCCGCCGCCGCGATCGACACCGCGATGATCGCCGACAGCGCGATCCTGTACCTCGAAGGCTATCTCTGGGATCCCGAAGAGCCGCGCGCCGCGATGCGCGCCGCGATCGATTGCGCACGCGGGGCAGGGCGGAAAGTCGCCTTTACGCTCAGTGACGTGTTCTGCATCTCGCGCCACGGCGGCGATTTCCGCCAGCTCTTGTCGGACGGCCTGATCGACATCCTGTTCGCCAACGAGAGCGAACTCGCGGCGCTCGCCGAGACCGACGACTTCGACGCAGCCGTCGCCAAGATCTCAGCCCAGGTCCCGACGCTGGTCGTCACCCGTGGCGAACACGGCGCCTGCGCGATCCAGAACGGTGCGCGGGCCGAGGTCAAGGCCGAACCAATTGCCAAAGTCGTCGACACCACTGGCGCCGGTGACCTGTTCGCGGCTGGCTTCCTCCACGGGCAGGCGCAGGGCTACGACCTGCAGGCGTCGCTGAAGCTCGGTGCGGTCTGCGCGGCCGAGATCATCAGCCACGTCGGCGCCCGCCCGATGGTCGACATGAAGGCGCTCGCCGCCAAGCATATCGGCTGAA
>Ga0308164_10002716_pt1 | contig 17102 bp, 17 predicted proteins | sample PhyTR2_FD_201031 | JGI IMG/M metagenome (GOLD analysis project Ga0308164, IMG submission 201031) | Phyllosphere microbial communities from UC Gill Tract Community Farm, Albany, California, United States - DLSLT.R2 | ecosystem: Host-associated > Plants > Phyllosphere > Unclassified | place: USA... | reverse complement strand
CGTCATCGCTCTCACTCCTTCCCTCGATGCACGAGGTCAGGTCGACCCCGATCCAGGCATCGTACGTGAAGGGGCTGCAAATCTCATCTGCTGTCGAAATGCAGCCGCCGCGATACACCATCTTTTGGGTCATTAGTGTGCAAACGGGCACCACTCCGCAGACATCAGGCGAAGATGTCGGCGAGCCGGTCGGCGTCGGGGCCGTCCTTCCAGTCGCGCAATTCGATGAATAGCGACGCGCCGACCGTCGTGAACCAGGTCAGCACGACTGTCGTGACGATCGATTGCAACAGCTGGACGATAAGCGACGGTTGCGTCGGCACGGGCATCCGGACTTGCCCCCCGCCGGCGAGCGCACCGAGCGAGCCATAGCCGGCCACGCTACCGACCCCGATCGCGATCGAGACGAGCAGGTAGATGACGAAGGCCAGCAACAGGATACCGAACACATGCCACCGTGCGCCCTTGGTCAAGGCACGGCTGCGGCCGAACGCGCCGAACACGCCCGGACGTTCCGCGACGATCGCGGGCAGGGCGACCGACCACATCACCGCGAGCATGATTCCTGGTACGACTAGGAATATCGTGCCGACCCAGATGCCGAGCAGCATCAGCAAATAGACCGCGAACAATGGCAGGCATCGCATCACCCCGACCTGCAGCATCTCGCGCGGGTTCGCCGGTCGTCCCTCGTCGTGCGCGACCGTCGCCTGGACCAGCGCGCCGCTGGCGATCAGCCACAGCAAGCCGACGATGAGTCCGTAGACCCCGGCCAGCTCATATTGCCTCTGCTGGATATTCTGGAACAGCGCCGCGCCGAGCCCGACCTGGCCGAGCAGGAGCGACGGCAGCGCCATCAAGGCAAAGCTCATGCCGAGGGTCGCGAGCGGATTGTCCTTGATGACGTTCGCGCTGCGTCCGAATACGTTGCCCACGGAAATCCCACGGCGTGTCTCGACGATCGTGCGGCTGGCCATTGTCTTCCCCCAAGTCCCTGCCGGTGATGGTGACAAGCGAACGTCGCGCTGTCCAGTTCGATCGGGACGCACGAATGGCGGATTGCACCGGTGGCCGATCCGACTAAGTCAGGGTCGGGGGACAGCGCTGCATCGCTGGGAGGGTGACATCGGGGCTTCAGGACATGTTGTGGCTGCTCCTGCTGCGGCGGGGCCCGATCGAATGGCGGCCGCCCATGCGGCGTTGCGCGCCGACCCGTCTATCCAGTTTGGTCTGACGCGCCCGCCGGTGCCGCCCGAGCCGCCGGCATGGCTCAAGGCGCTGGGACGCTGGCTTGCCGATCTGTTCAGGCCGATCGGGCGGCTGTTGCGCTGGCTGACCAACCTGATGCCCGACGCACCTTATGCCCGCATCCTCCTATGGACTCTGCTCGCCGGCATCGCGGCGGCGGTGATCTGGATGGTCGTCGCGCGCATCCGTTCGGGCGAATGGCGTCTTCCCGCGAGACGGCGACACGCCGGTCCGATGCCGGACGCCGATCATGACGAGTGGGTGCCCGACGTGGCGCCGGCTCGGGCCTGGCTGCGCGAGGCGGACCGGCTGGCGGCGGAGGGCCGCCATGCCGAGGCGATCCATTATCTGCTGTTTCATTCGATCGACGACATCGCGCGTCGGCGCCCGGCCCTGCGGCGACCGTCGTTGACCAGCCGCGAACTCGCGTCCGCGCCGATGTTGCCGGCCGCGGTCCGGCCGCTGTTCGCGCGCATCGCCGGGCTGGTCGAGCGTAGCCTGTTCGGCGGACGCCCGGTTAACGACGGGGATTGGCAGACTGCCCGCACGGCCTATGCCGACCTGGCCCTGCCGGGACGGTGGCAGGCGTGAATTCGGTCGGACTCCACCGCGGGGGCGGTGCGGACAGGGTATTCTCGCCGGTGACGGTGGCGCTGCTGCTGATCATCGGCTTGATCGGTTTTGCGGGATCGCTGCTGTTGGGGGCGTATGCGCCCGATCTGAACGCTGGGCGGAATGCCGGTTCGCATGCGCTGTCCAATGCTGCGACCGGCTATGCCGGTATCGTCGAACTGGCGCGCGCGACCGGGCGCCATCCGCGCGTGCTGCGATCGGACGCTGATTGGAAGACCGAGGATCTGGTGATCGCGACACCCGATCATGGCACGACCGACATGAGCAAGCTCATCGCGGCACGCCGTGGCCTTGCGACGCTGATCGTCCTGCCGAAATGGGCGACGGTCGCCGACGACGAGACGAGTGGTTGGGTGGATATCGCCGGGCTGCTGCCGGCGTTCGACCCCGCCGGCGTTCTCGCGCCTGCGACGGTGCTGAAAGTGACGCGCCGGCCGAGTGGCGCGCGCCCGCTGCGCCCTGTCAGTTGGGCGCTGCCATCGCTGGCGGTATCGGCACCGCAGCCATTGCAGGCGGTCACCTCGGCGGCGTTGCAACCGCTGATCACCGATGATGCGGGCCGGATCGTGCTGGGCCAGGTCGGTTACAGCAGCATCTACGTCCTTGCTGACCCCGACCTGCTCGACAACCACGGCATCCGCCGGCTGGATCGCGCCCGCGCGGCGCTCGACCTGCTCGATTTCGTCAATGCCACCGGCGCCCGCGGCATCGCGTTCGACGTGACGCTGAACGGCCTGGGCGTGGGACGCAGCCCGCTGAAGCTCGCCTTCGAACCGCCGTTCCTCGCGATGACGCTGGCGATCGTGGTGGCGCTGGCGCTGGTCGGATGGCAGGCGCTGGTCCGCTTCGGCGCGCCCCGGCCGCCGAGCCGGGCGATCGCGTTCGGCAAGACCGCGCTGATCGACAACAGCGCGATGATCCTCCGCAAGGCGGGGCGCGAAGGGATGCTGGGCGGGCGCTATGCCGCGCTGATCCGCGAGCGGGCCCGGACGATCTTCGGCGTTCCCGCGCGCATGACCGACGTCGAAGCCGATCGCTATCTGGACGACCTCGGGGGGACGACGCGGTTCAGCGCGCTGGTTGCCGACGCGGGGCGTGCCGAACATCGCACGGATATGCTCGCAGCGGCGCAGGCGCTGCACCGATGGCAACAGGAGAAGACACAGTGACGGTAGAAGAGGTTCAGGCACTTGGACAGGCGATCCGTGCCGAGATCGGCAAGGCCGTGATCGGGCACGACGCCACCGTCGACCTGTTGCTGGTCGCGCTGTTCGCCGGCGGGCACATCCTGCTGGAAGGGCCGCCGGGTACCGCCAAGACGTTGCTCGCCCACGCGTTCGCAAAGACCGTCGGGCTAGAGTTCGGGCGTATCCAGTTCACCCCGGACCTGATGCCGGGCGATATCATCGGCGCCAATTTGTTCAACTTCCAGACCTCGACCTTCACCCTGACGCGAGGCCCGATCTTCACCGAATTGCTGCTGGCGGACGAGATCAACCGGACCTCGCCCAAGACGCAGGCGGCGCTGCTCGAGGCGATGCAGGAGCGCACCGTCACGATCGACGGCGAGAGCCTGACGCTGAGCAATCGCTTCACCGTCGTCGCGACGCAGAACCCGATCGAGCAACAGGGCGTCTATCCGCTGCCCGAGGCGCAGCTCGACCGGTTCCTATTCAAGCAGACGGTGTCCTATCCGACCGCGGCGGAGGAACGCCGGATCGTCGCGGACCACGGCGCGCGCTCGATGGCGATGTCGCCCGCGGACTGGGGCATCACGGCCTGCGCCGACGCGGCGACGATCGATGCGGCGGTCAAGACGGTCGCGAACGTGCGGCTGGTCGACGAGGTGATCGATTATATCGTCGCGCTGGTCCGCGGCACGCGCGACGTCGCCGATCTGGAAAGCGGCGCCTCGCCGCGGGCGGGCGCGATGCTGGCGGGCGCCGCGCGGGCGCGGGCGGCGTTGGACGGCCGCGACTTCGTCATCCCGGACGACGTGAAGACGCTGGCGCCCGCGTTGCTGCGCCACCGGTTGATCCTGTCGCCCGCGGCGGAGATCGGCGGGCGCGCGATCGAGGATGTCGTCGCGCAGATCATCGAGACTATCGAGGCGCCGCGTTGATCTATCCGACCCGCATCGCGGTGTTGGCGGCGGCGATCGGCGTGCCGGTCACGCTGCTGGTGGCGATGCTGTTTCCGGCAACCTGGTATGCGGGTCTCGGCTGGCCGTTGGCCGTGCTGGCACTCGTGCTCGCCGATGCGGTGCTCGCCGGTGCGCGGTCGCGGGTCGTGCTGGTCCTGCCGCGGTCAGCGGCGGTCGGCGTTCCCCTGATCGTGCCGATCGAAATCGAAATCGAGATCGCGGCGCGTCGGGGGGTGAGTGCGGTGCAGGTCGCACTGGCGCCCGATCCGCTGCTGGCGTTTGCCGGGGCCGCGCCGCTGGAAATTGCGCTGGTGGCGGGCCAGGGCACCGGGACGATCGCGCTGACACCGGTGCGGCGCGGTACGGCGCGGCTCGGCAAGCTCTGGGTGCGCTGGGCAGGGCCGCTGGGTCTGGCATGGCGGCAGGCACGGATCGACGAGGACCGGACATTGCCGATCCTGCCCGATATCGAGCCGGTGCGTCGACACGGCGCGCAGATATTTCAGCGCCATGCGGTGCAGGGCCTGCTGGCACAAAGCGACCGCGGCGACGGCACCGATTTCGACGCGCTGGTCGAGTTCCGATCGGGCGTGGACCGGCGCGCGATCGACTGGAAACAGTCCGCGCGGCACAGGAAGCTCTACGCCAAGGAATATCGGACCGAACGCAACAGCCAGATCGTCTTCGCGATCGATTCGGGCCGGCAGATGTCGGAGCCGGTCGATGGCATCCCGCGCGTCGATCGCGCGGTATCGGCGGCGCTGCTGGCTGGGTGGCTCGCGCTGAAGCTGGGCGACCGGGTGGCGCTGCATGCGTTCGATTCGCGGCCGCGGATGGCCAGCGGCTTCATCGGCGGGGCGGGGGCGTTCACCGAACTTCAGCACCTCGCCGCCGGGATCGACTATAGTGGTGACGAGACTAACTATACCTTCGCGCTGACCACCCTGGCGGCGCGGCTGAAGCGGCGGTCGATGATCGTGCTGTTCACCGAGTTCACCGATCCGATCTCCGCCGACTTCATGGTGAAGGCGGTCGCGCGCCTGCTCAAGACCCATCTCGTGCTGATCGTTGTCCTGCGCGACGATGAACTGGAGACGATCGTCGATCACGCGCCTGGACAGGCCGCCGACGTGACCCGCGCGGTGACGGCCGCGGCGTTGCTGCGCGATCGGCGGCTGGTATTGCTGCGGCTGCGCCATCTCGGCGTCCATGTCATCGAAAGCCCGTACGATCAGGTCGCCGAGCGGCTCGTCCAGGGCTATGTCGACCTCAAGCGGAAGAGCCTGTTGTGAGCGCGTTCGTCAATATTGCACCGCCCCTGCTCAACGCCAGTCGGTTCCGCGCCGCGCATGAAGCGGACTGGACGCGGCTGGAGCATTTGCTCACGCGGATCGAGAAGCGCTCGGTCCGCGTGCTGTCCGACGACGATCTGCTCGCGCTGCCTCTGCTGTACCGGTCCACGCTGTCGTCCTTGTCGGTCGCGCGCGAGACCTCGCTCGACCGCGCGCTGGTCGCATATCTCGAGCAACTGTGCGCGCGCGCCTATTTTCAGCTCTACGGCGTCTCGGATTCGGCGTGGCGGGATCTGGCACGCTTCTTCACCAGGGGGTGGCCGGGCGCGGTCGCCTCGCTGTGGCGCGAGACGCTGGTCATGGCGTTCCTGACGGTCGCGGGCGCGGTTGCGGCCTATCTGCTCGTTCGGGCCGATCCGTCCTGGTATGGCGGGATCGTGCCGCAGGGACTGGCGGGCGGGCGGGATCCCGGCGCGTCGGCGGAATCGCTGCGGGTAACCCTTTATCACAGCCAGGACGACGGGTTGGGCGTCTTCGCGAGCTTCCTGTTCGGCCATAACGCGCAGATCGCGATCTTCGCGTTCGCGCTCGGGTTCGCGTTCGTCGTGCCGACCGCGCTGCTGATCTTCTACAACGGGCTGATGCTAGGCGCGATGATCGCGGTGTTCGCCGGCAAGGGGCTGGGCCTGAACTTCGTCGCGTGGCTGGCGATCCACGGCACGACCGAATTGTTCGCGGTCATCATTGCCGGGGCGGCCGGGATGCGGATCGGCACCGCGATCGCCTTTCCCGGCAGGCAGGAGCGGATGGAGGCGGTGGTCGCCGCCGGGCGCACGGCCGCGGTCGCCACGGCGGGCGTCGTTCTGATGCTCGCGGTCGCGGCGATCTTGGAGGGCGTCGGTCGCCAGGTCGTGACCGGCGACGGCACGCGCGCGGCGATCGGCACGGCGATGCTCGCTGCATGGCTGGTCTATTATTACGGCATCGGGAGGCGTCATGCGTACTGCTCGCCGGACTAAGCCACCCGCCGCGCGACGGCGCAGCTTCGTCACGCCCGAGGGAGTCGACCTGCAGCTCGAGCTCGGCGGGGCGGGCACGCGCGCCGCGGCGTTCCTGATCGACGTCACGCTCATGCTGATCGTGATGATCGCGGTGACCGCCGCCCTGTTCGCGCTGGATCAGGCAACCCGGGCCGACATCGCCAAGATCCTGTGGTTGATCGGCGCGTTCGTGCTGCGCAACGGCTGGTTCGTCTTGTTTGAGATGGGCGGGCGCGGCGCGACGCCCGGCAAGCGGCTGATGGGCCTACGCGTGGTCGCGCGCGATGGGGCGCGGCTGACCGCCGGCGCGGTGCTGGCGCGCAACGCGATGCGCGAGATCGAGGTGTTCCTGCCGCTTTCGTTCCTTGGGGCGCAGGCGGCGGCGGGAACCGCGGATGCGTTCCTGACGATCTTCGCCATGCTCTGGACCGGCATCTTCCTGTTCTTCCCGCTGTTTAACCGCGACCGGTTGCGGATCGGCGATCTCGTCGCCGGCACCTGGGTCGTGCAGACCGCTGTCCGCACGCTCGCCGCAGATCTCGCGCCGACCAGCGATCGGCCGCGACGCGTCTTCTCGGAAACCGCGCTTGCGCTGTACGGCATCTACGAACTGCAAACCTTGGAAGACGTGATCCGCGGCGGCGACGGTCTCGCCCGGATCACCGTCGCGGCCGCGATCCGGCGCAAGGCGGGCCTCGCCGACGATGGCGACGACGACGCCTTCCTCGCCGATTATTATGCCGCGCTGTGCGCCCGGTTGGAAGGCGGGCTGCTGGTAGGTCGACGCCGGCTCGACAAGCTTAGTGCCGTAAACCATTAAGAGTTGTTGGGGCCGCGCAGTGGGATGCATAGTCCGTTATCGGTCACCGCGGTGATTGTGCGATTGTGCTTCCTCAGTTCGGTAGTCAGAGGCGGCGAGCAGACTCGCGATGCCTAGCACCACGAGCAGCACCACGTGCGAGCTCGGCGCACCGCGACGCGGCGTCTAAAGGCATGATTTCCCATCGCCGATACGGCGTGCCGCGCGATAGTTCCAGTTCCGTCGCGGCGGTCGAGATGTTGAAGGCGTGCTTTTTGACGGCCTGCTCGATCGCCTGCCGCTCGCCGCGGTCGAGTTTGAGGTCGTTGACCGATGCGGCCTCGGCTTCCGGCGCAGTCCGACCGAGTGGTAATTCGGCCAAAGCATCGGCGGCGTGATGCGGCGTTGCTCCAGCGCGGTCAGCAATTTCGGCTGGAGTTGCAGCGTCAAATTGCCGACATCGTCTAGGAACAGCGTACCGCCATCCGCTGACTGGAACCGACGTATGCAATCCGCGCGTGCGCCGGTTAACGCGCCCACGATACCACCGGCAGCGTGACTATCGCGGTCTGCCATTGATGAACGGACGTCTCGAGTTGGGAAGGGCTGGAAACGTGACGAGTGTCTGGAAGTGGGTCCTCAGTATCAGGGAAGGTGAAAACTGCCGTACTCTGTTCAGCGCCTATGGACTGACAGTCGACGAACCTAGCGCAGTCCCATCCGATCTAGCTTTTTCAGCAGGCCGACCCGCGAAAGGCCGAGGTTGCGGGCGGTGTGAGTGTGGTTATGGCCGGTCAGTACGAGCGCCTCGGTGATACGGCGGTACTCAAGCGCTGCTATCTCCTCCTCGAGCGTCTGTGGCGTCCCGACGGTTGGCAGGTCTGCGACAGCGTCGCCGACGGCGAAGGCGAGATCGGCTGCGCCGACATCGACGCCGGTTGCCGATCGAGGGGCCAACGCGGCCGCACATTCGACGGCCGCGCGCAGTTCACGGACGTTGCCGGGCCAGCGCCGCTTTGCCAGCCAGTCCAGCGCGTCCGGTGTGAACTGGCCGGTGCCGTCGCTGGCGCGGCGTAGGAAAATAGAGGCGAGCAGGGACACGTCGGTCGGGCGTTCGTCGAGTGACGGCGTGCGCAGAACGACGCCCTTCAGTCGGTAATACAGGTCTTCGCGGAAGCTGCCGTCGGCAACGCAGGCAGCGAGGTCGCGGTGGGTCGCGGCGACGATACGGACGTCCGCGATACGCGGCTCGCGCGCGCCCACTGGTTGGAAGCTGCCGTCGGCCAGGAAGCGGAGCAGCTTGACCTGCATGGGCGCGGGCATCTCGCCGATTTCGTCTAAGAACAGCGTGCCGCCAGCTGCGGTCTCGACGAGCCCGGGGCGATCGCTCGTCGCGCCGGTGAAACTGCCCTTGAGATGGCCGAACAGTTCGCTTTCGAGCAGTTCGGGCGGGATCGCACCGCAATGGACAGGCACGAGCTTTCGGTCGGCGCGTGGGGAGGCACAGTGGAGCGCACGGGCGACCAGTTCCTTGCCGGTACCGCTTGGACCGAGCACCAGAACGGGCAGACGGGTCGGTGCGATCCTTCGGATCAGGCCGCGCAATGCGGCCATTACCGGTGTAGTGCCGATGAGTCCCATGTCCTCGGCACCGGTGTCGCGAGCCTTGAGCGCAGCGAGTTCGCGCGCGAGGCCTGCGCGTTCCATCGCGCGGGCGACGACGATGCGCAGGATGTCGGGGTCGACGGGTTTGGCAAGGAAATCCCATGCGCCGGCATCAATAGCCTTCAGCGCAAGCGCGTGGTCGGCATGGCCGGTCAAAACAATGACGGGCGCAGGAACGAAGCTGGCGATCAGCGCCAGCCCGGCTTCTGGATCATGGTGCGGTGGCATCGCGAGATCGAGCAGGACGAGGTCGGCGGGTGCCTCGGCAAAGGCGGCACGGGCGGCGTCGCCATCGCCGACCACGCGGACGTCATGGCCGAGACCGCGCAGCCACGCGCCGGTGAGCCGCTGGAAGGCGGGTTCGTCGTCGGCCAGCAGGATGCCGCTCATTACATATCTCCGAAGGTAAGACGGAAGCAGGTCGACCAGCCAGGCCGCCAAGCGAGCGTGACGGTTCCGCCATGCGCCTCCATGATGCGGCGGACGATGGCGAGGCCCAGGCCGGTGCCTCCGGGGCGGCGCGAAACGAACGGGCGGAAGAGGTTGTCGACGATCTCGGGAGCGATGCCGGGCCCGTCGTCGCAGACGTCGATGAACACAGGGGGGCCCTCTGCGGCGACGATGGTGACGTTCGTGCCGAGCGCGCGCGCGTTGTCGACGAGGTTGGTGAGCACTCGGACGAGCGCCCGGCGGTCAGCCATGACGCTCAGGTCCTCAGGCACTTCGAGTCCGACGCCCATCTGCCCGACGAGCTCGATCAGGCGAATGGGCTGCGGCACCACCGTCCAGGCACGCGAATAATCGAGGATGTCGCTGACGAGGTGATTCATCCGCGCAACCTGTTCGCTGATTTCGGCGCGCACCTCGGACGGGGCACCCGTTGCTGCCATCGTCACGATCCCGAGAGGGTTGCGCAGATCGTGCGCGACGGTCGCGGCCAGTTCGCCCAGTTCGATCATCCTGGCTTGGCGTTCGACATCAACCAGCCGGTGCGCGGCTGCAAGGCGGCGCGCAGTTTCCTCAACGAGCCCGGCGAACCGGTCGACGACGTGGCGTGTCGCTGGCGGCGCATCGTTCCAGCCACGCAGGGTCACCGTTTCGCCGGCGACCGCCAATGACGGACCGTCGTCAACGACGGGCAAGTTCAGCCGCAGCGCGAGCAACACATTGGCGATCGTCGCGAGTTCCGTCGTGTCGGTCGCTCCGGCCAGCTGGTCGCGCCAGTCTGCGACGTCGGCGTCGCTGACCCGGCCGCCGGGAAACACGACCGCATCGACAAGTCGCTTGAGCGGGGCGAGGACGAGGATGCCGAGCGCGAGCGTTGCGGCGAGCGCCGCCCAAGTCGCGAACAGGCCCGCAGGCCGGCCGATCAGCACCAGCGGCACGGTGGCGATGCCAGCACTGACCGCGCCTGCCAGCGCGACCAGCAGCAACCAGACAAGCCCGCGCCGCGCCCATAGATCCGAGGCCATGAAGCGGTGGCGCAGGATGCCGTAGACCAGGACGACCGAGTAGAGCGGCAGCAGCAGGACGGGCCAGGGATAGGCGTCGATCCCGAGCGCGGGGAAGGTAAAGCCGGTCAACGCGACGAGCCCGACGAGGCTGGAGGCGAACACCGCACCGGCCTGGCGACGATGAAGACCCAGTTGCTGCACCCAGGTTTGCGCGAGGCGAAGGTGACCGATCACCGACAATACCCCCGCGAGACCGAGCACGCCCCAGCCGACCATCGACGGTACGAACATGCCCGGAAAGCCGTGCCATGGCACGACCACCCCGACCCCGAACGTCAGGCCTACCAACGTAGCAACCCCCGCGGTTGCGTAGCTCGCGATCGCGACGGGGCGAAGCGTACCGCACAGGGCGAATGCGAAAACAAGGTGGACAAAGGCGGCGGCCGGCAGTGGCGACAGCGCGATCAGCGTCGCGGTGAACGGGGTCGCGGCCGGCCCGACGATCGCGGGGATCGCCTGCGCGATGCTCCAGCTTGCGACGCCGACCAGGAACAGCGCAAGCAACGCTGAGCCCGGTAGTGCGCGGGCGCGCATCGCGACGAACAGCGCGAGCATAAGGCTTGCCACTGCGGTCAGGCCGAGCGCGCCGACATAGGCGATGATGCCGATTGCCGTATCCATCGTTGACACCATAGCACGCAGTCCCGTTCACGCCGTTAACATCTGCGAGCCTACGAACCAGCGTAGACCACGCGATCTCGTCGATTTTCGCAATTGGCATGCCATTCGCAAGGCGTCCGGCAGCCGGCCGATACCAGGACGGCGTCGAAGGAGTTTTTCGCCATGCTGCTACCCATCGCTGCCTTGCTACTGACCTATGCGCTGACCGCATTGATTGCGGTCTTCGCTGCCGCCGCGCTGTGGCGACCGCTGTCGATCCTGCTCGCCGAGTTGTGCGGTACCGAAGAGCGGTCACGCTTCTGGACGGTGTGGTCGATGGTGATGATGATCGCCACCCCGATGCTGCTCGTGTCGATGCGCTATGTCGCGACCGATCCGACCGCGCTGGTGCAGGGCACGGTCACGAGCGCGCTGTTCGGGGTATTGTTGGCGCTGGTCGGCATGGGCTTTGGGGTGTGGAGCCGCAGCCCCCGTGCCGAAGCTTGAGGGTGCGGCGATGCATGTTGTTATCATTGGTGCCGGAGGCTTCGTCGGCCGCTATCTGGTAGGGCGGCTGATGGCGGAGGGCGTTCGCGTCACCGCCGCCGGGCGCGATCCGGCGCGGCTCGCGCAGGCGCTGTGCGGCGTCTCGACGATCCGCTGTGACTTGGCGCAGGACACGTCGGGAGATTGGGCGCCGCGGCTGCTCGGCGTGGATGCGGTCGTCAACTGCGCCGGAATTATCCGCGATGGTGGACGCTATGCAACGGTCCACGACAAGGGAGCGCGCGCGCTGTTCGACGCATGCCATGCTGGCGGCGTCCGCCGCGTGGTTCAGGTCTCTGCGCTCGGCGCGGATGCCGGTGCGACAACGCGCTACCATCTCAGCAAGCGTATCGCGGACGATCATCTCGCCGGTCTCGATCCCGCCGGTGCGCGGATGGATTGGGTCGTGCTGCGGCCGTCGCTCATTATTGGTCGGGGCGGGCAGAGCAGCGCCTTGTTCGGCGCGCTCGCGGCCCTCCCGCTTACGCCACGGCTGGGGCCGGGGAGGTGGCGCGTGCAGCCGATCCATGTCGACGACCTGGTCGCGAGCATCGTGCGACTGCTGCACCGGGAGACGCCGATCGCCGCACGGATCGACGTCGTCGGACCCGAACCGATGACCACGGACGCGCTGACCGCCAGTATCCGGCGCTGGCTGGGTCTGGCACCCGCGCGCGTTGTCCGGTTGCCGCGATGGGTGCTCGCGGGAGTGACGCGGCTCGGGATCGGGCCGGTGACCCGCGAGAGTCTGACCATGCTCGAGGCAGGTAACACCGGCGACGTCGAGCCGCTGATCGCCGCGACCGGGCTGGTTCCGGCTACGCTGGACGTCGCGCTGGCGCGAACGCCCGCGACGGAAGCCGACCGGCTTGCGGCACGGCTGATGCCACTGGCGTCAGTGCTGCGCTGGTTGCTGGCGGTGGTCTGGCTAGCCGGCGGCATCGTGCCACTCGCATTGACGCCTGCGGGTACTAACTTGGCGCTGGTGGCGCGTGTCGGGCTGACTGGTACACCCGCGATCGCCGCGCTCGTAGCGGGGGCCTTCCTCGATATCGTAATCGGGCTGGCGCTGCTGGCGCGCGTGCGCCGCGCCGCGATGGCCGGGTTCGTCGTAACGCTAGGCTATACCGCGATCCTCGCCACGACGATGCCCGACCTCTGGGCCGATCCGTTCGGCGCGCTCGTCAAGAACGCTGCCATCCTGGGGCTGGCGCTCGCCGTCCACGCCCTGGAGACCGACCATGGATGAGTATCTGCTGCTCAAGACCGTGCACATCCTGTCGTCCACGCTGTTGTTCGGGACCGGCCTCGGCACTGCGTTCCACGGCTTCATGGCCAACCGCTCCGGTGACCGGGCGGCGCGACGCATCGTCAACCGCAACGTCGTGATTGCCGACTGGCTGTTCACCACGCCCGCGGTGATCGTGCAGCCGGTGACCGGCGTGTGGCTGGCCAGGATCGCCGGCTACCCGCTGACGACCGGCTGGCTGGCGGCGGCGATCGTGTTGTACCTGTTCGTTGGCGCATGCTGGCTGCCGGTCGTCGGCATCCAGATCGAGATGCGGCGGATCGTCGACCGGCTCACCGACGGTGAGGCACTGCCGGCGCGCTATTTCAATCTGTCGCGAACCTGGTTCGTGCTCGGCTGGCCCGCCTTTGCCGGCGTGCTCGTGATCTTCTGGCTGATGGTCGCCAAGCCGGATTTCGGCTGGTGACCGCGCTGTTCCGGCGGTTGCTCGGTCCAGCTATCGATGGCCTCGCGCCCAGCCTGCGCGCGGTGCATGACGAAGATGACGACCAGGTCTGGAAGGGCCTTGCCGAGATACGGGCGAGCGACAACCTGTTGGCGCGGCTACTGTGCCGGATGATGCGGCTGCCAGCGCGCGGATCGGGTGTGCCGGTCACCGTGCGGTTCGAACGGCGCGGCGCCACCGAGCACTGGCATCGCAGGTTCGGCGATCGGCAGTATCGCAGCACTCTACGAATGCAGCACGGCCGCCTGGTCGAACGGATGGGGCCGGCGGCAAACTGCTTCGACGTTTCGGTCGTCGACGGAGCGCTGCATATGGAGTTGGTGGGCTTCCGGTTCCTAGGCATACCTCTTCCGCGATGGGCACGGCCCGCATGCCATGCCGTCGAACAGGGCCAAGGCGGTGCGTTTACGTTCGACATTCCCGTCGACCTGCCGCTGTTCGGCCGTGTCATTCACTATCGAGGCCGGTTGGACAGAATTGATGACTGAGCATCCGATCATCCTTTTCGACGCCGAATGCGTGCTGTGCTCGGCGAATGCGCAGTTCGTCCTGACGCACGACCGCGCGCACGGCTTCCGGCTCGCTGCGATGCAGGGCGAGGTTGGCGCCGCGCTCTGTCGCCGGTTCGGGATTAACCCGGCGGATCCCGACACGATCATTGTCGTCCAGGACGACCGCGCGCTGCGCGACAGCGACGCGGTGCTGGCGATCTATGCTGGGCTCGGTTGGCCGTGGCGGATCGTCGCCGCGGCTCGGCCAGTGCCGCGCAGGCTGCGCGATCCGCTATACCGCTGGGTCGCACGCAACCGTTACCGCCTGTTCGGGAGACGTGCCAGCTGCTGGCTGCCGCGTCCGGAGGACACGGATCGCGTTTTGTAGGCTACGCTCTTCGGTTGATCAGGTCGCCTGGAACGCGTTCGACGCTTCATGAACAAGCGTCTGAAGTTGGGAGGCGCAATACGGGGCGCGAACGACCGCAACTGGGTCGCTTTGTCCAAACTGTTAGCTTCGTCTAAAGCTGTTATTTATGCCGGTAATTCGATCCACGATCGTCCGAATGGCATCTTCCTCAAGCGGCTCGGTGTCGATTGAATTGTGGATGCCGATGCCCTCGACCAGCGCGTCCAGCGCCCTTGCCGTCAACGGATCAAAGAAGCGCTCGAGCGCCACGCGACTATTGCTCATCCATCGCTGCATCACCGCGGCGACGGGTGGATGGCGTGCGGCAAAGGCATAGAGTTCGTAGCTGAGCAGCAAGGTGCGCGGTGTCGCCCATATCGATCCCGCGATGATGGCAACGATCGCCGCCTTGGCGCTATCCCGATCGCCTGCCATTGCCATCCGCTTCGCAAATTCCTCCGACGATTGCTCGGCCAGTTGAAGAAATGCCGCTGCGATAAGGTCGTCCAGTGTCGCGAAATAATAGGTCACGGACCCGAGCGGCACGGCTGCAGCCGCCGCGATGCGGCGATGCGTGGTGCCCGTCACGCCGTATTCGGCGACGACATCCAGCGTCGCTTCAACGATCCGCTGTCGACGTTCAGAATCTTTCCGCTTCGTCCCGCCGCTCACGGCACCCCCTTTGCAAAGCACATGTACATTTGTACATATTGTTCTTCAGCGGGCGTCGCTCCGCTGTCGTAGCGTATAGGGAGGACGGGGGGCATGCAGGAAGCAATAGTATCGCCGCGCACGATCATTGGTGGTGCGACGGCGCTCGCGGTGCCGTCGATCGCACGCGGTAGCGGGACCGTGGCACATACCGTGTTGGGGCGAAGCGACGGCGTCTGGTTGAATGCGCCTCGTCGCTGGAACGTGGATGCGAGCAGAGAAGTGACACTGTTCACCGATCAGGCCACCGATTTCTGGCGCGAGACGCATTATGGCTTCACGCGGGATTCCGGTCATTTCCTTGGTTTCGCCACTCCTGCCGCGTTCACGGCGCAGCTGCGCATTCGCGCGGAGTATCGACAGCTTTATGATCAGGCAGGCATCATAATCCGGATCGACGAGCGTCGCTGGATTAAGGCCGGAATCGAATTGTCCGATGGCCGCGCGATGTTGAGTAGCGTCCTGACCGATGATCGCTCGGACTGGGCGACCAGCCCTTACGCATACGATCCATGCGACTTCTGGATGCGTGCCACGGTCGCCAACAGTGTGTTGCGGTTGCAGGTGTCGGCGGATGGCATAACGTGGCCTCTTGTTCGATTGGCACCGTTTCCCGTGGTGTCTTCATATCGCGTCGGCCCCATGGCCTGCACGCCCGAGCGCGAGGGGCTGGGCGTACGGTTTTCCGATCTGCGGATTACCCCGCCGCTCGGCAAAGACCTGCATGATCTGAGCTGAATGTGATGAGCGAGAAGACCAGGATGCTGGCGGGCGAGCTTTACACCGCCGACGATCCCGAACTGGCGGCCGACGCGGCGCGCACTGCCGCGTGGATGGCTCGGTACAACGGCATGGCTGACGCCTCAGCGGCCGATCGCGATCGATTGCTACGCGAGGCAATGGGGGACGTCGGAGAAAGGGTAACCGTCCGAGCGCCATTTTACTGTGACTACGGTTATAACATTCATCTCGGCACAGGGGCGTTCCTCAACTTCGGCTGCGTCGTGCTCGACGTCGTGCGCGTCGATATCGGTGCCGGTACGCAGATCGGGCCGGGCGTGCAGATCCTGACCGCCGACCATCCCCGCGACCCCGCTCTGCGGGCGCGGCTGCTGGAGTTCGGACGGCCAATCCGGATCGGCGCGAACGTTTGGATCGGCGGTGGCGCATTGATCTTGCCCGGCGTGACGATTGGTGACGATGCGATCGTCGGCGCCGGCAGCGTGGTCACCCGTGATGTCGCAGTTGGAGAGACGGTCGTGGGTAACCCCGCACGAGCGGCACGGCGATGATTGCGCAGGGTCCACTGGATGCCGTGCTGCCGATCCGCGACGGCAAGGCTCATTTTGAGGTTCTCGACGGACTGCGCGGCACCGCAGCGGTGCTGGTGGTGGCGTTCCATATCCAGGGCATCACGGTGCTGTTCGACGCGCCACGACTGCTACTGCCGCATGCGTATCTGGCGGTCGATTTCTTCTTCGCGCTGTCGGGCTTCGTCGTCGGCTATGCCTATGACGATCGTTGGGGAACGATGTCGACACGCCAGTTCCCGGTCCGCCGGCTGATCCGGCTGCATCCCCTCGTCGTGCTGGGAGCGGTGCTGGGACTGCTCAGCTATGTGGCGGACCCGTTCGCGGGCAATCGGCAGAATGCGCCGGGAATACTCATCGTGTTCGCGTTCGTCATGGCGTTGTTCGCTTTGCCATCCGCGCCGTTGGCCAACCGCTTGGGGGACAGCCATCCGCTGAATGCCCCCGCCTGGACGCTGCTACAGGAATATATCGGCAATCTGGCCTATGCGCTGGTGCTCCGGCGGCTCGGAACGCGTGCGCTGGCGATAACAGCGCTTATCGCCGGACTGGTGTCCGCGGCGATGGCGCTGTCGCTGGGGTCTTACGATACCGGTTGGGGGCTTGCCAATTTCTGGGGCGCGCCTGTGCGGCTTGCCTATCCGTTCATCACCGGTCTGCTGATCTTCCGCCTGCATGACCGGCTGCCGCGATGGCGTATCGGCTTCGTGCCGCTCAGCCTGAGCCTTGGCGTCGTCTTCGCCGCCCCCGTGCTGCCCAGCTACGGTGGCCTCAAGTTGAACGGCCTGTATCAGGTATTGTGCGTGCTGCTGTTGTTTCCCGCGATCATCGTGTTGGGGCGGCATTCGGGCGGCGGTCGGATGGTGAGCCGCCTATGCCGTGCGGCAGGGCAGCTATCCTACCCGCTGTACATCACGCATTATCCCTTTGTGTACCTGTACATGAAT
>Ga0308164_10002712_pt1 | contig 17112 bp, 13 predicted proteins | sample PhyTR2_FD_201031 | JGI IMG/M metagenome (GOLD analysis project Ga0308164, IMG submission 201031) | Phyllosphere microbial communities from UC Gill Tract Community Farm, Albany, California, United States - DLSLT.R2 | ecosystem: Host-associated > Plants > Phyllosphere > Unclassified | place: USA... | reverse complement strand
TTCAGCCGGGAAGACGTCATATGCCACAACGCAACATTGATGGTGCTCACACTGGCCCCTTCCCGGCTGAAGCCGGTCCTACTGACGGTATGCGTTCATCCTGTAGGACTGGCTTTAGCCGGGAAGACGTCATATGCCACAACGCAACATTGATGGTGTTCACACTGGCCCCTTCCCGGCTGAAGCCGGTCCTACTGACGGTATGCGTTCATCCTGTAGGACTGGCTTTAGCCGGGAAAGCGTCAGGCGTCACACCGCGAAGTTGATGGTGTTTACACCGGCCTCTTCCCGGCTGAAGCCGGTCCTACTGACGGTACGCGTTCATCAAGTAGGACTGGCTTCAGCCGGGAAGACGGCATCTGCCTCACCGCAAATCACCAGTGCCCCATCCAAATCCGTTGTCATCAGAAACGCCCTACACAACCTCCGCCCTTCATCAACAAAACATTCGGACCGACTCCCCGTTGATCCGACATACACACGCGTTTAATCGACGTTAAAATTGCCAGCCTATTCCGACGCTCAAGGACGACTTCAATGTCGGCGCAACGCTGGACTGCCCTCTTTCTGCTCTCTCTCGGCTACTGCCTGGCGCTGCTCTACGGCCAGCTCAGCGTGCCCGTGGTTGTCACGTTCGGACTGCTGATCATGGCCGCCATCTGCGTCAGCCATTTCCAGCACCGCGCCGTACGCCTCTTCGGCCACGCCCTGTTCATCGCCATCGCAGCGGGGCTGGCCAGTCACTGGTGGCCCGGTTTCCTCAGTGCGAGGGCGATCGCCGGCGTGCGCCTCAGCCCCGAGGCCGCGCCCTATTCCATGTACCTGAATCTCGACAAGCCCCTCATCGGCTACTGGATCGCTATCGCCTGCCCCTGGGTGTTTATCGCGTTGAGCCCACGACGCTGGCTGGGCGTCACCAGCATCGCCCTTCCCTTCACCGCCGCAGCGTGTTTATCAACGGCGCTGCTGCTGGGCCTTGTCGGCTGGTCGCCCAAGTGGCCCGAGCAGACAGGCATCTGGGCGCTGAACAACCTGCTGCTGGTCGCGCTGACCGAGGAACTGCTTTTTCGCGGTTACCTGCAAGGCAGCCTGAAAAGATGGCTGCAACACTTGCCCTGCCATGACGCTCTGGCCATCGGGACAGCCTCGCTGCTGTTCGGTCTTGCGCACATCGGCGCTGGCTGGGAGTGGGCGCTTCTGGCGGGCATCGCAGGTGTGGGTTATGGCATTGCTTATCGACTGGGCGGCCTGCCCGCTGCCGTGCTCACCCACTTTGGCCTGAACCTGCTGCATTTCAGCCTGTTCACCTACCCAATGTTCGACCGGTAAGGACTTCGCGACACCCGACTTATGACGCAGTTCACAAAAACTTAATATTTTTCGCTTCGGGCCGATAACCGTTCACAGCCTTCCTGGATCGAATAGCTCATGCGAAATAACCAGCCCATCACTCAACGCGAACGGACCTTCCCGGCGCAGCAACGGTTGATCTCTACCACCGATGCGCGCGGCGTCATCACCTATTGCAACGACGCCTTCATTGAAATCAGCGGTTTTTCCCAGGATGAACTGATCAAGTCGCCCCACAACACCGTGCGCCATCCGGACGTGCCGGCGGCAGTTTTCGAACATATGTGGGCCACGCTCAAGCAGGGCCTGCCGTGGATGGGGATCGTCAAGAACCGTTGCAAAAACGGTGACCATTATTGGGTCAACGCTTACGTCACGCCGGTCTTCGAGAACAAGCAGGTCGTGGGCTTCGAGTCCGTGCGCATCAAGCCGACCGCTGAACAGGTGCGTCGCGCCGAAGCACTCTACAAACGCCTGAACAGCGGCAAAAGTGCAGTGCCAAGTCGTGACAAGTGGCTGCCAATGTTGCAGGACTGGCTGCCGTTCATCCTGGTGAGCCAGATGAGCTTTTTGATTGGCGTGTGGCTGAATTCCCATTGGGGATTCCTGCTCGCCGCCGCGCTGTCCGTGCCGCTTGGCCTGCTGGGATTGAGCTGGCAACAGCGGGGCCTCAAGCGTCTGCTGCGCCTGGCCGAGCAAACCACCTCCGACCCGCTGATCGCGCAGATGTACACCGACAGCCGCGGCGCACAGGCTCGGCTGGAGATGTCGATCCTCAGTCAGGAAGCGCGTCTGAAGACCTGCCTCACCCGCCTGCAGGACACCGCCGAACACCTCAACGCCCAGGCGCGTCAGTCCGACACCCTGGCGCAGGCCAGCTCCACTGGCCTGGAACGTCAGCGCGTCGAAACCGAACAGGTCGCCACCGCTGTCAACCAGATGGCCGCGACCACCCAGGAAGTCGCCAATCACGTGCAGCGCACCGCTGACGCCACGCAGCAGGCCAACGAGCTGACCCGTCGCGGCCGCGAAATTGCCAGCGACACCCGCGAAGCCATCCAGCGCTTGTCCACGTCGGTGGGCGAAACCGGCCTGACCGTGACCCAACTGGCGAAGGACAGCGATGAAATCGGCGGCGTTGTCGATGTCATCAAAGGCATCGCCGACCAAACCAACCTGCTGGCTCTGAACGCCGCCATCGAAGCCGCCCGCGCGGGCGAGATGGGTCGTGGCTTTGCCGTCGTCGCCGATGAAGTCCGCCAACTGGCACAGCGCACCACCGAATCCACCGGCCAGATCCACGCCCTTATCGCCAAGCTGCAACAGACGGCCACCAACGCAGTGCAGACCATGAACACAGGTCGCCGCCAGGCGGAAGAAGGTGTCGAACAGGTCATGGAAGCCGATCGGGCGCTGGTAGGCATCAGCGACGCAGTGGCCAATATCACCGACATGACCACGCAGATCGCCGCCGCCACTGAAGAGCAAAGCTCGGTGGCAGAAGAGGTCAGCCGCAACATCAGCACTATCGCGCACCTGGCCGACCAGACCTCCGAAGAAGCACGCCGCTCGGCCACGCTCAGTGCGGAGCTGACCCACACAGCCAACACGCAATACTCGTTAGTGGAGCGCTTTAACCGCTGAGTGATGGATGGGTTATGCGAAGGCCCCGGCAGATCGTCTGCCGGGGCCTTTTTGTTTGTATCGGGTTTAAGTAGGACATTTCTGAAAATCGTTGGAGCGTGTGGTTTTTGAGTTTGAGGCGGGCTCGGGGCATTGACAGGATTTGTCGAACTCTATTAGTTGATTATTGAAAGACGATAAATAGTTACCACCATATGTGGGGTATTTGTTGATCTGGATAACTAATTTATATTCACTCTCTGCAAGTAGAACGCAGAGATTTTCCAAGTGGAGATACTGATGGGCTCGACAGGTCTAGTTGCACCTTTTGTACCCGTGGCTGATAGTGATGGACTCATAAAGCTCGCCGATCTAACCCAGAATCTTTCTGTAGTGGTGGAAGCATGGACGTACTCGGATGAGGGAGATGTCTTTCAGCTGATGGTCAATGGCATCATGGTTGGGCCGATTCAACCAGTACCCGTGCCGCTGCCGTTACCGGGAACTTTTTTGTCACTTACATTACCGATAGAGGAACTGGAGAAAGACGGACACTACGAAATCGCTTACAGAGTCACGAACATGCCAGGAGGTATTACCGTTGAGTCACCGTCGACCACAATCCACGTCGACCGCACCAAACCCGGCGCCACCCTCCTTGCTCCCCTCATCTTCCCCACCGCCACCTTCGGCGATCAACTCATTGGCCTCCTCCCTGGCTACGCCGGCATGGCACCCGGCGATGTCATCCAGACATTACTCAACGGCGTTGAAGGCCCGACCCATCAGGTCCAGGCTGAAGAACTCACCGTCCGGCCCGTCGAAATCGCGTTCAGCCGCGAACACCTGCGAGCCCATGCAGCGGAAAACGTGTCCATTGAGTACGTCGTCACCGACCGCGCGGGCAACGCATCCATCACCAGCCTGCCTACACTGGTTTCACTTAAATTGTAACCAGTGATCAGGCTATTCAACTGAATACCAAAAGTGACCACCTCCACGCTTATGCGTGGAGGTTTTGTCAATAAATTCGTCTCGAAAAAATATTTTAAATTATTTTTTGGCACATCGATTCCACAGAACCTACATCTCCGTAGGAAGTGTCTGATGGACTATCAAAATTTTATAGACTACGCGCGATACATAATTATTTAAATCGCTCAAAAACACCGTAAAAAGCGAGGGACCCACACATTAAAAATATATTCAACAGCAAATTTTTTTCGAAGAAGCCATGCAATCCCATGCACTTCGCTTGTTTGACAGTAATATTTTTCGAATCGATCATAGGCATGTGCAGCGCCGCCATCCTACAAGCAAGCGCACAACACCCGATCCTGTAATCCTCGCACTAGCGATCTGATCAAGGAGTTTCCAATGGAAGATGAAACGGATATCCAGCCGCCACCCCACTCACAACCGACCGAGTCAGATAACAATAACAAGACAGAAGTGCCAAACCCGAAGAACACCCGCAGGACCAAACGAAAATCACCCGGCAAGAGTTCAATTCCGCTGTACGAAGATCTGCAGGCAGTGTCGCCCGTGGGCAAGAGTGCGGCTGAACAGGCAATGGTCTACGCCGGCCAGCTTCAGAACGCCCCGGGCTTCCCATGGCATCACGAGATGAAGCACCCACCTCCGGCGCCAGTATTCGAAGCGCCTTACATCACCGGTGCCGACCCCGAAGGCCCTACCGACGCCCAGCTGAATGTGGGCATTTACATCAACATCCCGCGCTCGCCGAAGTTGTGGTTCGGGGATCACCTGAAGCTGCGCTGGGGCCACAACACCTTCTACACCACCGTCGGCAAGGTAGAAGGCCGCAAAGGCCCTCGACTGGTTCAGTACCTCAACAATGAAACCCTGGCGGACTACGAAAGCGGATGCGTCGAGGTGCGCTACGAAGTGGTGCGGCGCGCCAGGCTCGTCGGCATCTCGGAAACGCTGACCGTCAACTTGCCCCGCCTGAGGAAGCGACGCGGCAAGGGCTCGCCACCGGGACGTCCACCGCGACGGCGCCGGATGCAGCCGAAACCGTAAACGCACGTAAAAAGCCCCGACTGCATCGCTGCAGCCGGGGCCTTGGAACCGCCTTCAATCACCTGACGAGAATGTCAGAAAGCAAGGCGTAAACCCACGTTCGCACCCCAAGGCTGCTCAACATGCTCACCCTTCATGTAATCGAAATCAGCGTGTACCTGGAGTCGCTCGGACAGCGACACCGAAACACCTGCGCCCAATTCCGCACGGGAGCCGAACAGGTCGTTGTCAAAACGCTGACCGTTCACGCTGACGTCATTACTGCGGGAGAACTCATGGGCCAACGCCACCCGTGCGTACGGCTTAACCACGCCGCCGTCCTTCAGGGCGAAGCTGCGTCCCAGCGTACTGCCGACCTTGCCCAGCATCGACTGAGTCTGGTTGGTCCTGGCCTGCATGCCGTTGTCCAGCGTGTAGCTGCTGCCATCGATCCAGACGCTGGACACCTGCGCAAACGGCTCGACGAAATACTCATCGCCCAGCTTTATATGCTTGCCGACTTCCAGCGACCCGCCCAGTGCCTTGCTGCTGTAGTTTCCTTTGGCCTTGGTGCCATCGCTCATCGCTACCTTGGACTCGTTATGGAACTGGTTGAGTTTCACCACCCCGTCCAGGTAATAGCCACCCTCGGACAACCACGTGCCATACGCGCCGACGTAGTAGCTGTCGACCTGGCCCGATGTGCCTCGGCCGATATCCAGATCCGACTTGCTGTAACCGCCCATCAATCCGAGCAACAACTGACCGCTGCCCACCGGCACAGGCGCGTCCGCACCGAACGACAGACCCTGCTGCTTCTGGCTGTAATCAACGCCGGACTCCAGCGCCGCATTGAAACGACTGCCATACGTACGCATCCAGCCGCCGCCCTGCTCCTGGCCGCGCACTTCACCCATGCGACTGCGCAACGTCGTCAACTCGCTGTTCCACACCGTCGGTGCCGTGTTGAACAACGCCAGCGCACTTTTCGTGGAGGGACTGATCTCCTTGCCCGAGCCGACGATAAACCAGTCAGTGCCCTGGCGTTCGAGCTCGTACGAATACACCCCAAGATCCGCACGACCGCCCACCAGCCCGAACTCCGCGTCCCCGCCTTCGGTGTGAACCACCCGAAGCGGGTCAAACTCGGCGGGGACGGCTTCGGTGCCGGTGTTCTGGAAACGCAGACGATGCCTGCCCGACGCCTCACCGTTCACACTGAGCAAATCGCCGGTGCCGTTGTCGAGGTTGATGCGCATGTCGAAACGACCCGAGCCGGACAGCGTGCCCAGCGAAAGCGAATGGAAGCCGTCTCCGGTGAAGCCAACGCTGCCGCCGTCCAGCGCGAGCGAGTTAACGCTGTTATCCGCCGCAAGCTGCCAGCGCCCACTGGAGTCGATGGTCACGGAATTGCCGTTGACGATATTCCCGTTCAACTGCCCGTGATTGCGCAGCACCACGTTGAGAGTACTTGTGTCGTCGGCAACGAAATCGCCAGTGAGGGTGCTGTTGATTACTTTTACGTTCGCGGTGCTTTCTGACTGAACACTAATGAGTAATCCCGACTTTGACTCAAGGCTGGATCCATCGCGAAGTAAGATGTCCGCGATCGTCTGTTGAGCTCTGCTGCTAAGCCTATCAACCACTATCGCGGCCCCAGTACCAGCGCTTATTAATGAGTTAGCAATATCCAGGTGGTTTTCCTGCTTGGTTATGTAGGACGCTCCGTTGACTATATAGATGCCATTAACTTCGCCCCTGATGCTACTGTTGTCCGTAACATGGGCTGTACCGCCGCTAAGACGCATACCTCCCGCCTTAGAAGCCCCATCAGCAGCTATGCCCTGTACTAATGAATTGGCCAGCCAAAGCTCCCCAGTTGCTCCGACAGCCAGTCCGTAAACGCCCCCAGTGATGGAGCTATTAGTAACGTGAGCTTGAGAGCCTGTGATCAGATCGGTTTCAGTAAGCAAGAGTTGCAAGCCTAGCCCTTTGGCGTTTTCAACCGTTGCGCCTGCTAGCTTCAGACTTCCTGAGCTTACCGCAATTCCATTCCTCACTAATCCAGCCTGAACATTGACTTCCGAATGACTCATAGCGATGGAATCAACAACTCCGCCTTCTAATACATTCAATACTCCACCATTCGTCACTAAATAACTCTGAGAGGGGACGGAAGCATCAACATTAACAACAGTCTTGTCGACTGGCACAAACGACTCGTCAGATTTCTTCGGCTTGGCCAGGTCATAGCTATCGATAACCGCGTAGTTGGTCAACTCAACCGTCGTGGGTACAGAGCTCGCCTGTTGGGCCCAAAGCGTTGGCGAAATCATACCCATCGCCAATGCTAAAGCTTTTGGTTTCGCTCCTAATAGCAATACTTCCGTGAGTGACGCCACATCGCCTCCGATATTCTGTGAATGGAAAGCCATGAGTATGGGCTCGCAATCGACAACTAGTAAAAGTGGCCAAAAAATATCGAGTAGGAAATGTCCGAAAGATATGACGTCCGCAGCCTACATCTCCAGGCCTGAAACGCCAGCAAAATCTAAGCATCGCGACCTAAACATGCATGACCTTATTAGGATATGCGCATATTCATCCTACACAGGCCTGACGTTCCTACAAATACTAGCTTTTCGCTTCGTTGACAGGCCGCAAAAAACACTATTATTTAAATCAGGAATTGGCACTCCACCACTTCATAAAGATACTGTCGGACTCACTCAAGTCCGAACAAAAATAAGCGAACTAAAGGAACCGAACATGCGTAACATTAAAACTGCACCAACCATTATCCGTACTCGGAGCAATCGAGAGCCACTGCCATTGAAAGCACCCGACGTCGCGGTAGCTTTTCATGACGCAGACAATCTCGGGTTGATTCCCGTGGCGAACCTGAACACCCCTGTAATTGTCGACCTTGAGGTATGGGAGGCCGCCGAACCCGGATATACCTACCAACTAACATGGAACGGAACTCCGTCTGGACCGGAAAAGGTCATTCAGGTAAATGAGAAGCCGGGAGATCCTCTAACCCTGGAAATACCAATCGACTTCCTCGAAGAAGGCGTCCATCGACTAACGTACCGGACTTATAGTCCTGAAGCCGACTCAGAAAATTTCTCCGCAGAGTTTCCGGTGGTCATCGACCGCACGGCTCCTGGCATGCCTCAACTCGCCGCTATCCAGTTCCCTGTGGAAGTTCAGAACGGCCTAACGGCTGTTGAGTTGGCGCAGCTGGGTAATAAGCTCGAGGTACAGGTTGCTGGATACACTGGCATGGCGAAGCATGACGTCATCCACACTTACTGGGGTGAGGTCGCTGGTCCGATAGCTGTCGTAGACCAAAACGACATGGGCCTTAACAAAGTGGTGTTCGACTTCGAGCGGGACTTTCTTGAGTCGATTACATCCGGAGGCCACGATGTAATCTATCGGGTCGTAGACAGGGCGGGCAACATTTCTGAGGAGTCGCTCGCGGTTAACGTGGTGCTGTTGCTTGAGGATATCCCGGAGAACTATCCGGCCCCTCTCCTCGACCCAATGATCGGATCCTTGATCGACTACATGGAAGCCAAACCCGGAATACAAGTGGACATTCCACATTACCCGGGAGCGGCAGCGTTCGATCAAATTACACTGCACTGGGGTGAGGACTATCCGATGCTCCCGGTCCAAATACCCCCGGGCAATGAAAACGAAGATATCCTGCTTTCCCTTAAGGTCCCCTACGAAACCCTAGCGGTGGCGCCGATCGGTACTGTTTCGATCACCTATACTGTAACTCGACAGAACCAGCTAAATGGTACGTCCCTGCCAACTGTGGTAGACGTCTACCTGACCCTGCCAGTGCCTGAACCTTCACAAGCACCCATTGTTCAGGGCACCAGCCTGGCAAGCCCAAATAAGGATGATAACTTTATTGATGAAGAAGATTACGAATATAACAGCAGGGCAATCATCAGCTGGAGCGAATCATTCAAAGTGAACGATGACATTCATCTTTTCTGGGGGGATCAGCAGCGGCTACAATGGTATCAGATTAAAGAAGAAGATCTTATTGCCGCATCGGAACTCGTCATTCCGGTCGCCAACTCGATTATGAAAGCTCAAGGCACCGGGGCTGAGATCCCGGTCCGTTATGCGGTAGCTCGGCAGGGCAACCCTAACTTAACTTTATCCCCAATTCAGCAGGTTACCGTCCGTTCAAAAGAAAATCTCCCAGGTGGTCCGGAAGGAATCGAAGGCCCGACATTTAAGTTAAATCCGGCAGGCTTTATATCCCAAAGCGTGGCGCCTGACGGCACTGATGGGTACGTAGTGCCTTACGCCAATATCACCGAAAATCAGAAACTATTTTTTACTTTCAAGGGTTTTGATAGAGAAAACAATCCAATCGATTCTGCGACCTACACTGCGAGCCGCGAGCTTGATGATCAAGATATTTTGAATGGATACAGCTTTCGAGTGCCATACAATATTTTGAGAACCATTTGTCGCGGATTCTGTGAAGCCTATATCAGGGTTGATCCAGCCCCTGGCAGCAACCAAAGTTCGGTAACTTCAAAAATCACTCGCGTGCCTGTTGAGATGCGCGAGTCGAGCGAAGCAATCTGCTCTATTAACTAAAAAACTTAGCGGGCAGGACTGATTTAACCGGGCCTGTCCGCCTATCCTCAAGAGGGAATACCAATGACATCACAGCAGTTTACCCGTGCAAGCGCCCCAATTCCGCTAGCACTACCAACTATCCCAGCAGCACTCGCGGAAGGATTAATCCCTAACGATGCGTTGGCAATGCCGATTACTGTTAACTTTCCGGTTTGGCAGGCAGCTGAGCCCCAATACACGTATCAGCTGGTATTTGATGGGGAGCGCGTCTTGCCGGAAAAGGAAATCCTACCAACGGATAAGCCCGGTGATTTGCTGACAGTCCAAATCCCTGCTTCGCTGCTCTCAGAGGGCACTCATGCCGTCTCTTATCGTGTCTACAGCCCGTTCAGCGACTCTGAAGTTTTCTCCGGCACAACACAAATCCAGATCGACCGAACCGCCCCGGGCGCTCCACAACTCGCCCCCATCATTTTTCCCGAAGTCATTCAGAACGGCCTCACCTCCTCCGAGCTCGAAGGCCTCAACAACATCCTTCCCGGCAAGATCGCGGGCTATAGCGGCATGGCCGCTGGCGACGAAATCCGAACCTACTGGGGCCCGATCGAAGGTCCGATGACAATCGTCGATGCCAACGACATGGGCCTGAACCGGGTAATGGTCGACTTCACCCGTACCTTCATGGAGCAGGCCGACGGCCTGAACGCCTCAGTCACCTATACCGTCACCGACCGTGCGGGCAATGTGTCGATGGTCTCCGATCCGGTGATGATCCAGCTGCAACTGGCAACGCTCCAGCCACTGCCGGTACCGGTGATCCGCGAAGCCAAGGGTCAGACCCTCGACCCGGCCGATGCGGTGAATGGTGCCACGCTGGTGATCGACACCACGGCTGATCTGCGCGAGGGCGAAAAGGTCATTGCTCAGTGGACCGGGCCGAAGGGCAGCGATCGCCAGGAGAAGATCGTGTCTGCCGCCGAAGCGGGTCAGGCGCTGACTCTCGTATTCGTCAGTAGCGTGGTTGCGGTCAACGACGGACAAAACGTGGAGGTCGCCTACACCGTTACGCGCGGCAGCGGCATCGTGCAGGAATCGGCGAGGCTGCAGCTGAAAATCATGAGCGCCGCGCTTGAGCTGCCTGCTGCCACCGTGGACACGGTGGGACCTGACGGTGTTCTGCGGCCTTCGCTGATTACCGGTTGGGACGCAGTCGTACGGGTCAGTTATCGAGCGATGGACCCACGGGACGTGGTGCGGGTGCGCTGGGTCGGAGCGCGTACGTTCGAAACCGGCATGATGAATGTCGGCGGCTTGACCGAACTGGTCTTCGGCGTGCCGAAAATGTTGATCGAGATGAGTCTCGGCGGCACGGCGACACTGACCTATATCGTGTCGCGCAACGGCGTTGACAGGGAGTCCGAGCCCCTACAGCTTTTTGTGCGGGAAGGCATGATGTTCGATACGTCTGCGGTAACCCTGGCAGGCAAGATTTATCTGCTGCCGACCCATCCCGACTTGCTGCCGGCATTCCCGAGCGGTACCACGGTTCATCGCGTCGCCAGCGGCGGGCGTCCTCCTTATAGCTATTCGACCAGCGATGCGAAGGTCGCCAAAGTCGATGCGTCCGGTCTGACATCGGTGCGCGGCAATGGCATGGCAACCATCACCGTGACCGATGCGGCCGGTGAAGCGTTGAGCTACGAGGTGACCGTCACCGGCGTCATCGAATGCCACGGCGTGGGCTCCGGCAATTACACCCAGATGTCCAACGCGGCGAATCGCATCGGCGGGCGTATCCCGAGCATCCACGAGTTGATCGAGATCCATAACGCCTACGGCAATCGCTGGCCGATGGGCAATGCCAACTACTGGGCCTCCACCGTCGCCAAGAACGTATTCGGGGCGAAGTGGTACTACGTGAAGAACCTCAACACCGGCAAGGACTACAAGCTGCTCCACATCAATTCCAGCCTGGGCGTCGCGATTCGTTGATCCGCCACGCTCGTTAGCGATGCAAGCCTCTTACGTGTAAGCAGCACCCCCTTTCAAAGACGTCGTCTCCACCAGACGGCGTCTTATATAGGTGCAGAGCGCCCACACCGCCCCGAAAACCCATTCAGGGAACCTCAGAACAATGCCCGCACAACCTCCGCTCCAACGCCCGCAAGCGCCGGCGGCCCTTGGCACGTTCAGCGCCAACGTCAACGGCCACCCGTTCATCACCCACAGCCTGAGCGCCATGGCGTGCCTGCGCCCGGGCCGGTCGGATCCGCTCACCTGCCGGATCTGGAAGATCCTCGCCACCGGCACGGTTCGCCGGCACCGCACCATGATCGGCCTGTTCATCGACGAAACCGTGCCACCTGGCAGCTACAACCTGCTGCGCAACGACCGGATCACCGTCATCTATCACCTCACGCCCACGCGGATGGCAAAAATTTATCACTCCCGCGATTTGCAGCAAGGCAACCTGACGCTGCTGGGCTGCGATGCAGCCGCCGGAGCGCTGCACGGCAACTTCGAGTTTGCGGTCCCGACCAAGGACTTCCACGTGACCGACGGCCTGTTCGACCTGGTCTGTGACCTGAACGCCGAGGAACATCCGGCTATCCGATCAGCCGACGTGCCATAAGCCCGGCGATTTCCTGCATGCACGCCTCGACACTGAGGCCCGACGATTTCAACGGTTTCAGGTCGTGGTTGGCCGTCGGCACCCAATGCACATCAATGGCCTTCGACAACTCGTACCCTTCAACCGCCTGCCGATTGCCCAGCGCATCCCGCTCGCCCTGAACGATCAGCGTCGGCGTCCGCAGTTCTGCCAAGTGAGCGACCCGCGGCTTTTCGGGTTTCCCCGCCGCATAGAACGGATAGCCCAGACAGAACAACCCATCGACTTTGACTTCGTCAGCAATGACGCTGGCCATGCGTCCGCCCATGGATTTGCCACCGATCGCCACTCGCCCGCTCACACCGGCACGCACTGCGGCGTACACCTCATGCCAGCACTCCAGCAACGTTGGCTGGGGATTGGGAGGTCGTCTGCGCCCGTCGATTCGGCGCTGGGCCATGTAGGGGAATTCAAAACGCAGCACGCCAATACCCAAGGCCGCCAGACGCGCGGCGATGTCGTTCATGAAGTCGCTGTCCATCGGGGCGCCCGCGCCGTGGGCGAGAATCAGCGTCGAGGGCGCGTCCGACACCGGGCCGGTGGGTGCATTCCAGATCCAGCCATGTTCTTGCGCCAGCCGGGCGCAATGATCGGCCGTTCGCTTCGCCGCGTGTTGTTTGCTCATGCAGGTCTCTTTTACCAAAACATCGACTACCCGCCGACTAAGGCGGGCACCACGGCCAGCATTATGCAGCAACATCGAGACCCATGACCCTGCCTGCCGATTGCCCGGTCCCGACAGCAAGGGTTCAGCTCCCAAGCGTTAGTCTGGCGCGGCACTTCGGCAACGAGCACCGAATCCTGAGCGCCCCAACCTGCACACAACCGGGCGGTTTCATCGACGGAATATGCTTTTTGTCCGCTCCGGCCGATCACCCGTGACGATCGCCGGCCTTTCTGCCAGCTCGGGCCGAATATTTTTGGGCAGAGAAAAGTGCCAATGTCAGCGGCTTTTTGTATACAACTTAGTTGTAGAAACGCTCTCTCGATGCGCAGGAACAGCAGGCAGAGAACCGTTTCAGCTGTCTCCGGAAATGGTTGATCGCCGCGTCCTGCCAGGGACGCGGCAACTTCACACCCAGCGCGGCCAAGTGTCGCAGGCGCTGCGCCAAAGCCTTCCCTCAGCGATCATTCGCGTCTAAGCTGTGTCCGCACAGTGGACCGGCGACAGCTGACCACAGGCCCAGCAACAAGATTGTGCCCGGCAACGCAACCCTCTTGCAGACAAGCAGCCCCAGCGCTGTTTTCACCCGCAGGGTTGTATCCAATCCCTCCCACTCACGCGCGCGATCCTGCTCGACCTGTCTTCTTTTCCCCCGGCCACTCAGCCAGAAACCTCCCACGCTTCGGCGACCGGGCGTCTGCGTGCACCGCATCTATCGTCCACGTCGATCCCACGCCACGCCACTGCGTGAAGGGTGACGCGCGATCAAAGGTGCGGCTGTGACCACACTGATAAATACACACCGTGGAACCTGACATGAGCACTGCACCCAGCCCGACTGCTTATAACTACAAGGTCGTCCGCCAGTTCGCCATCATGACGGTGGTCTGGGGCATCATCGGCATGGGCCTGGGCGTCTTCATCGCCTGCCAGCTCGTGTGGCCTGACCTGAATTTCGGTTTGCCGTGGACGACATTCGGTCGCCTGCGCCCCCTGCACACCAATCTGGTGATTTTCGCGTTCGGCGGCTGTGCGCTGTTCGGCACCTCCTATTACGTCGTCCAGCGGACCTGTCAGACGCGGCTGATTTCCGACGGCCTGGCGGCCTTTCATTTTTGGGGCTGGCAGGCGGTGATCATCGGCGCCATCGTCAGCCTGCCGATGGGCTACACCACCACCAAGGAATATGCCGAGCTCGAATGGCCGATCGCGATCCTGCTGACGGTTGTCTGGATCGCCTACGGCGCGGTGTTCTTCGGCACCATCGTCAAACGCAAGACCAGACACATTTACGTCGCCAACTGGTTCTACGGTGCATTCATCGTGGTGACGGCGATGCTGCACATCGTCAATCACATCTCGCTGCCGGTGAGCCTGTTCAAGTCGTACTCGGCGTATGCCGGCGCCACGGACGCGATGATCCAGTGGTGGTACGGACACAACGCTGTGGGCTTTTTCCTGACCACCGGCTTTCTCGGGATGATGTATTACTTCGTGCCGAAACAGGCCGAACGCCCGATCTATTCCTATCGTCTGTCCATCGTGCATTTCTGGGCGCTCATCACCCTGTACATCTGGGCCGGCCCGCACCATTTGCACTACACCGCCCTGCCCGACTGGGCGCAATCACTGGGAATGGTGATGTCAATCATCCTGCTGGTGCCGAGCTGGGGCGGCATGATCAACGGCATGATGACCCTCTCGGGCGCGTGGCATAAGTTGCGCACCGATCCGATTCTGCGCTTCCTCGTGCTGTCGCTGGCGTTCTACGGGATGTCGACGTTCGAAGGGCCGATGATGGCGATCAAGACGGTCAACTCGCTCTCCCACTACACCGACTGGACCATCGGCCACGTTCACGCCGGCGCGCTGGGCTGGGTCGCGATGATCACCATCGGCGCCGTCTACCACATGATCCCGAAACTCTACGGCCGCCGGCAGATGCACAGCGTCGCGCTGATCAACACGCACTTCTGGCTCGCCACTGTCGGCACCGTCCTCTACATCGCCGCGATGTGGGTCAACGGCATTACCCAAGGGCTGATGTGGCGGGCGATCAACGACGACGGCACCCTCACCTACTCGTTTGTCGAGGCCCTGCAGGCCAGCCATCCGGGGTACATCGTCCGCGCGTTGGGCGGCGCGATTTTCGCCAGCGGCATGCTGTTCATGGCCTACAACGTGTACCGCACCATTCGCGCAGCCGATACGGAAGAAGCCGAAGCCGCCGCGCGAATTGCCGTTGTAGGGGCGCACTGATGATCAAGCACGAAGCACTGGAAAAGAACATCGGCCTGCTGTCGATCTTCATGGTCATTGCGGTGGCGATCGGTGGGCTGACCCAGATCGTTCCGCTGTTTTTTCAGGACGTCACCACCCAGCCCGTCGAAGGCATGAAACCGCGCCCGGCGCTGGAGCTCGAAGGCCGCGACGTCTATATCGCCAATGGCTGCGTGGGTTGCCATTCGCAGATGATCCGCCCGTTTCGCGCCGAGACCGAACGCTACGGGCATTACTCGGTGGCCGGGGAAAGTGTCTGGGATCACCCGTTTCTGTGGGGGTCCAAACGCACCGGGCCGGACCTGGCCCGGGTCGGCGGTCGCTACCCGGATGACTGGCACCGCGCCCATTTAAACAACCCGCGCGACTTGGTGCCGGAGTCGATCATGCCGGCCTACCCCTTCCTGGCGGACACCCCCCTCGACGGCCAACTGACCGGCAAGAAGATGGAAGTGCTGCGCAGCCTTGGCGTGCCCTACACCGATGCCGACATCGCAGGTGCAGCCGAGGCGGTGAAGGGCAAGACCGAAATGGATGCGCTGGTGGCCTACCTTCAGGGGCTGGGCACCCTCATCAAGAGCAAGCGGTGATCGCCATGGACATGGGAACGATTCGAGGCTTGGGCACCGTTGTCGTAATGGTGGCCTTCATTGGTCTGGCGTTGTGGGTGTACAGCCCGCGGCGCAAGGCGGAATTCGACGATGCGACGCTGCTGCCGTTCGCCGATGATCCCGAGGCGATCGCACAGGTCAGGCAGGCGCAGGACCAGAGCAAAGCGCACGCACACTCGAAAGCCGAAAGGAGCCCGAAACTATGAGCACCTTCTGGAGCATTTACGTCACGGTCCTGACGCTGGGCACGATCTTCGCGATGGGCTGGCTGCTGATCGCCACCCGCAAAGGCCAACGCGCCGACACCACCGATGAAACCGTCGGCCACGCCTTCGACGGCATCGAGGAGTACGACAACCCGCTGCCCAAGTGGTGGTTCTGGTTGTTCATCGGCACGATCATTTTTGCGCTGGGCTATCTGGTGCTTTACCCGGGGCTGGGCAACTGGAAGGGCTTGTTGCCGGGTTATGACTACGCCGACGACGACAAGAAAACCCGGTTTTCCGACGGCACTACGGGCTGGACTGGCGTGCATGAATGGGAGAAGGAGATGGCGCAGTCCGAAGCGCGCTTCGGACCAATCTTCGCCAAGTTCGCAGCGATGCCCATTGAAGAGGTGGCCAAAGATCCGCAAGCGCTGAAGATGGGCGGTCGATTGTTCGCGTCCAATTGCTCGGTCTGCCACGGCTCCGACGCCAAGGGTGCTTACGGCTTCCCCAACCTGGCCGACGCCGACTGGCGCTGGGGCGGCGATGCGCAGAGCATCAAAACCTCCATCATGAACGGCCGTCATGCGGTCATGCCTGCATGGGGTGCGGTGATCGGCGATCAGGGTGTGCGCGACGTGTCGGCTTACGTGCTGACCCAACTGAACGGGCGCGCACTGCCGGCTGATGCGAATGCCGATCCGGCGGCGGGCCAGAAACTCTACGCCACCACCTGCGTCGCCTGCCACGGCCCGGAAGGCAAAGGCGTTGCCGCACTGGGTGCGCCAGACCTGACCCACCCCGGCGCGTTCATCTACGGCGCCAGTTTTGCCCAGCTGCAACAGACCATCCAGTACGGCCGCCAGGGGCAGATGCCGGCCCAGGCGTTGCTGCAAGGTAACGACCGGGTGCACCTGTTGGCGGCCTACGTGTATAGCCTGTCCCATGGGGAAGAACCGGCGCAAAAGCAGGAGTAAAAGGGCAGCACCGTTAAAGGGGTATACGGTCGCGCTCTACTGTAGGAGCGTGGCTCGTCCCGCGATCTGGCGCGAAGCGGCAGCCCATAAG
>Ga0308164_10002711_pt1 | contig 17119 bp, 20 predicted proteins | sample PhyTR2_FD_201031 | JGI IMG/M metagenome (GOLD analysis project Ga0308164, IMG submission 201031) | Phyllosphere microbial communities from UC Gill Tract Community Farm, Albany, California, United States - DLSLT.R2 | ecosystem: Host-associated > Plants > Phyllosphere > Unclassified | place: USA... | reverse complement strand
CGCTTTCCGCGTTGCGCAGCATCCACGCGAACAGCTTTTCGCGCCAGATCATCATGCCGGGCTTGTCCGACGCGAGCAGCGTCTGGCGCGACAGGAAGAAGCTGGTGTCCATCATCTTGAAGTCCGCACCGCAATTATGGACCTGGCGCAAGGCTGCGGGCACGTCGGCGTCCTCCATGAAGCCGTAACGCAGCACGAGGCGGTGGAAGCCGTCGCCGAGCTCCTCGCGCACCGCACGGTCGTGCGCGGGCCAATAGGGCTGGCCGACGATCTTGACGGTGAGCAGGATGACGCGCTCGTGCAGCACCTTGTTGTGCTTGAGATTGTGGAGCAGCGCGTGCGGCACGCCGTCCGCGGTCGAGGTCATGAACACTGCGGTCCCCGGCACGCGCGACGCCGAGCTCGCGGCCGAGCCGATAAACACCTTTATCGGCATCGCCGCCTCGTGCATCCGGTCGATCATCAACTGCCGCCCCTTCGACCAGGTCGTCAGGAAGGTGAAGATGATGAAGCCGACCAGCAACGGGAACCAGCCGCCGGCGGGTACCTTCGTGAGGTTGGCCGCAAAATAGGCGCCGTCGACGGTGAAGAAGATCGCCAGCAGCGGGATCGCCGCGATCTTCGGCCAGTTCCAGAGGCGGAACAGCACCACGCCGAGCAGGCACGTGTCGATGAACATCGCGCCGGTCACCGCGATTCCGTACGCGCTCGTCAGGTTCGACGAGGTGCGGAAGAACAGCACGAGCAGGATCACCATCACCATCAGCGCGCCGTTGACGAGCGGGATGTAGATTTGGCCGGCGGTCGAGGCGCTGGTGTGCTCGATGCGCAGGCGCGGGATGAAGCCCAACTGGATCGCCTGCTGCGTCACCGAGAACGCGCCGGAGATCACCGCCTGCGACGCGATCACCGCGGCCATCGTCGCGAGGATGACGAGCGGGAGCTGGAGGCTCTCGGGAGCGAGGTTGTAGAACGGGCTGACCAGCGCCTCGCGGCCGTCGCGGAACAGCAGAGCGCCCTGCCCCATGTAGTTGAGGATCAACGCGGGGAGCACGAAGAACAGCCACGACAGGCCGATCGGCTTGCGCCCGAAATGCCCCATGTCCGCGTACAGCGCTTCCGCGCCGGTCACCGCGAGGACGACCGAGCCGAGTGCAAGGAACGCCCGCTCCGGGTCGATGATGAAGAACTCGACTGCGTAGTGTGGCGACAGCGCCCAGAGCACCTCGGGGGTCTGGACGATGCTGAGAATGCCGAGCACCGCGATGACGCTGAAATACACCAGCATGATCGGTCCGAAGACGAGGCCGATGCGCGCGGTACCGCTCTTCTGCACCCAGAACAGCCCGATCAGGATGACGATCACGATCGGCAGCACCAGGCCGCCGAAAGCGGGCGCGGCGACGGCGAGGCCCTCGACCGCGGACAATACCGAGACCGCGGGCGTGATCATGCTGTCGCCGTAGAACAACGCCGTCGCGAACACGCCGAGCAGGATGATGCCCTTGCTCCAGCGCTTGGTCTTGGTCTTGCCCGAGACCAATGCGAGCAGCGCCAAACTGCCGCCTTCGCCCTTGTTGTCGGCGCGCATGATGATGATGACGTACTTGACCGTCACGACGATCATCATCGACCAGAACATCAGGCTGATGACACCCATGATGTGCGCCGCGTCGAGCGCGAGCTTATGGTGGCCGGCGAAGGTCTCGCGGAAGGCGTAGAGCGGGCTTGTCCCGATATCGCCGAAGACGATGCCGATCGCACCGAAGGCAAGCTTCAGCATGCCGTCGGAGTTGTGATGCCCCGTCTCGAGATCGAGATTGGCGGGTGGCACGGTCGAAGCCGCGGCGGTCTGATCGACGCTCACTGGACGGTGAATCGGCCCGGAAGTGCAGCAATACTCATCGAATTTCCGATTTCACCCTGTGCCCCAAGCGCGCGCATTTAGCATGCGGGTGAAAGGGCGGCAACGGCGGGGCAGGCAACGTGGATTAACTGGGGCTGATCGGACTAGTATCGAAGCGTTGCCTACACTTGCTACCCTCCCTGGAAGGGAGGGGTTGGGGGTGGGTCGGCCTGCTTGTGCCCGACGTTCGGTAATGCGGAAGCCGACCCACCCCCGCCCCTCCCTTCCAGGGAGGGGAGAAGAGTCGCCGGCGTTCAGCGCCTTATCACCTCGCGGATGACGAAGTGCGAGGCGAGCCGGGTTACCCCCGGCAGTTGCGACAGCGTCTCGCGGTGGATGCGCTCGAACGTCTCGCCGTGACGGATCTCGACGTGGAGCATGTAATCCGCCTCCCCGCTCATCAGGAAGCATTGCACGACCTGCGGGCACTCGACGATCTCCGCCTCGAACGCCGCCATCGTCTCCTTGCGCTGATCGCGGAGCGTGACGTTGACGAGCACGATGCTCGGATCGCCGCGCGCGGCCTGCGACAATACCGCACGATAGCCGGTAATCGCGCCGCTCTCCTGCAATTGCGCGACCCGGCGATGCGCTGCGCTCGCCGACAGGCCAACCGCGTCGCCAAGCTCCGCGCTGGTCAGGTCGGAATTGGCGGCAAGCAAGTCCAGAATCCTGCGTTCGATCGTGATACTCAAGATTATCCCGTTTTAGTGACGACGGATGCAATCATTTTGCAGATGCGGTATCGCACCGAGACCAGTTTGCGAACCCTTCCCGTCCAAGGCGCGCTAATATGGCGCAAACGATAATGGAGTGGAATCAATGCGCGTCGGTGTCCCCAAGGAAATCAAGAACCACGAATATCGCGTCGGCCTGACCCCGCCGTCGGTCGCCGAACTGGTCGCAGCCGGTCACGAGGTCGTCGTCGAGACGCTGGCCGGATCGGGCATCGATTTCGAAGACCAGGACTATGTCGACGCGGGTGCGACGATCCTGCCGACCGCTGCTGCCGTGTTCGCCGGCGCCGACATGATCGTGAAGGTCAAGGAGCCGCAGCCGAGCGAGATCGCGATGCTCGAGCCGCGCCATCTGCTCTTCACCTACCTCCACCTCGCCGCCGACAAGCCGCAGGCCGAGGGACTGATGAAGTCCGGCGCGACCTGCATCGCGTACGAGACCGTCACCGACAACCGCCGCGGGCTGCCGTTGCTCAAGCCGATGTCGGAAGTCGCGGGTCGCATGTCGGTGCAGGTCGGCGCGCATTATCTCGAGAAGGAGCAGGGCGGACGCGGCGTCCTGCTCGGCGGCGTGCCCGGTGTCGCCCCGGCGAAGGTCGCGATTCTCGGTGGCGGCGTCTCGGGCGTCAACGCGGCGCAGATGGCGGTCGGCATGCGCGCCGACGTGACGATCTACGACATCTCGAACGACCGGCTGGCCGAACTCGACATGTTCTTCTCCAGCCAGATCAAGACTGCTTACGCGTCGAAGGCCGCGATCGCGGCGGCGGTGAAGAACGCGCATCTGGTGATCGGCGCGGTGCTGGTGCCGGGCGCCGCTGCGCCGAAGCTCGTCACGCGCGAAATGCTGAAGACGATGAAGCGCGGCTCGGTGCTGGTCGACATCGCGATCGACCAGGGCGGGTGCTTCGAGACGTCGCACGCCACGACGCACGAGGATCCGGTGTTCGAGGTCGACGGCGTGATCCACTATTGCGTCGCCAACATGCCGGGGGCGGTGGCGCGCACCTCCGCGTTCGCGCTGAACAACGCGACGCTGCCGTTCGCGCTGAAGCTTGCCAATCTCGGTGCCGAAGCAGCGATGAAGGCCGACCCGCATCTCGCCAACGGGCTGAACGTCTACAAGGGCAAGATCGCGTACAAGGCGGTCGCCGATGATCTAGGTTTACCTTACGAAGCTTGGGCTGGCTGACTCGGGAACGGATACGGAACATGGGTGTTGGACAGGGGAAAGGAATTTCCAATGTCCGACACCCCGAACCCCAAGTCCGAACCGTTCTCGAACGCCGAGAAGGACCCGGACGACTGGACCACCGGCGACGAGAAGATGACCGGTGCGCAGGCAAGCTACCTCAAGACGCTGTCCGAGGAAGCGCATGAGGAATTCGACGAGACGCTGACCAAGGCGGATGCGTCGAAAAAGATCGACGAGTTGCAGTCGAAGACCGGCCGCGGGCAGTAAGCCCATTGTCCCGTCATTCTGGGTTTGATCCAGGGTGGCGGGATTAGTTTTAGCCTACGTTCGGCGTATCCTGCATAGCTAGAAACCGATCCAGCAATGCCAGCCGAGTAGCGATTTCACCCCGATATGAGATGTTGGCCGGCGTCAACGACAGCGCCTTTGCCCAATATGGCCGGGCCGTCGCGAACTCTCCCGCACGTATATACGCCAGCCCCAAAAAGAACGGCGGAGCAGGATGCTTCGGCGCCGTCCGCATCGCTTGCTGGAAGGCGAACAGCGCGGGCGGCGAAACCTGATTCGCATCATGCGCCGCCAGCGCGTTGGCGAGCCCGGTCCACATCACCACGCTCTTCGGGGCGATCCTGAGCCCTCCGAGCAACACCTGCACAGCCGCGCGCCGGTCGCCGATCCGCGTCATCGCGTCCGCCGCAACCAGGTACGCCGCCGCGCCCGTATACCGCTCGAGCATCTGGTCGCGCAGTTCGAGCATCGCGCTGTCGTCCGCCGTTGCAGCAAGCCCGGGCGACACTTCGTGGCCGGCAAGCCCTGGCTGCCCCTGCCACGCGTATCCCGCCGCACCGAGCATCAGCGCCGCCGCGACCATCGTCCACAGGACGCGGTTCACCTTCAGCACCGCCATCAGCGCAAACGCTCCCACCCCGATCGCGGCCAGCCAGACGTAACCCATCAGCGTGTCCTCCGCCGGAAGCTCGACCGCGCGATCCAGCCGCCGACGCCAAGCAGCATGATCGGCGCTAGCCACAACGGCCACGTCAGCCCCGATAGCGGTGGATCATAGGTCACGTAATCGCCGTAGCGCGCGATCAGCCAGTCTCGGATCGAGGCAGGCTTTTCGCCACGCTCGATCCGCTCGCGGACGAGCGCGCGCATGTCGGCCGCCATGTCGGCATCGCTGTCGGCGATCGACTGGCCCTGGCATACGAGGCAGCGTAGCGTTTCCATGAGCGCTCGGGCGGAGGCTTCCTTGGCGGGGTTGGCGAGTTGCACGTTGGCGTAATGCGCTGGCGGAGTGACTGGCTGAGCTAAGGCCGGCGAGATGCAGAGCAATAGCGCGGCAACGACCTCCCCTCCCGCTCGCGGGAGGGGTCGGGGGAGGGCATGACGCGAACGTACGCTCGATGCAGGAGGAGAAGCCCCTCCCCTAACCCCTCCCGCAAGCGGGAGGGGAACTTGGTTGGCCCCCCTCACCGCGCGTCCTTCACGGCTTGCACGATCTCGGCCACATTCTCCGGACGGATATCGCCGATGATCTGCTTCACGACGATCCCGCGGCCGTCGATCACGAACGTCTCCGGCACGCCGGACGAGCCCAGCGCCAACTGCACCTGGCTCGCCTTGTCACTGCCGATCCGCTCGTACGGATCGCCGTTGCGGCGGAGGAAACCGCTGATCGCCGGCGCGGTGTCACGGATCGCGATCGCGTCGATCGGCACGCCCATCGCCTTCAATCGCATCAGCTGCGGCGCTTCGGCGATGCACGGGATGCACCAGCTCGCGAACACGTTGAGCAACCGCGGCTTGCCCTGCCGGAACGACGCGCTGCTCAGGCCCGGTTTGCCGGGGACCATCGCCGGCAGCGCGAAATCGGGGAGCGACTTGCCAACCATCGCCGATCGCACCACCTTTTCCGCCGGCCGGAACAGCCCGCTCGCCACCACCGCGAATAGCAGCGCGAAGATCGCCAGCGGCGCCCATAATGCGAACCGCTTCATGCCCATTCAACTCGTATCGCGGTCCGTCGCTCGCGAAGCACCCGACCGATCAGCGACAGCATACCGCCGAGCGCGATCAGCACGCCGCCGAACCAGATCAACGTCACGAACGGCTTCCACCAGAGACGAAGCTGCCAGCGCCCCTGCCCGTCCGGCTGGCCGAGTACGGTGTAGAGCTGGCCGTCGAGCACCGTCAGGATGGCGGACTCGTTCGTGCTCGTTGGCGGATTGGCGAAGAAGCGGAGTTGCGGGCGCAGGATGCTTTCGCTGCCGCCGCGCGTCGCAGTCAGCCGCGCTTCCAACGCCGACCAGTTCTCACCGATCACCGGTGAAATGCCGTCGAGTATCACGGTGTACGGCCCGACCCGCGCCGGTTCGCCCACGCGCACCGCGACCAGCGTTTCCTTGGTGAAGGCGCTGTCCGACGCCATCCCGGCGAGGCTTACCGCGATGCCGAGATGCGCGATGACCATGCCGTAGGTGAACAGCGGCGTGCGCCTCAAGTTGCGCTTCCACAGAGGCGCGACGCTGGCGACGGCAAGCCCGGCGGCCAGCGAAAGCCCAGCCCAAGGGAGCACGCCCGGCCAGACGAACAGCAGCGCGATTGCCGCCACCAGCGTCGCGCCGATCGGCAGCATCACGCGGCGAAGCACCGCTTTCGCATCGTCCCGTCGCCAGCGAAGCAGCGGCCCGACCGCCATCACCGCGACGAGAAGCAACGCGATCGGCCCCGCTGCCTTGTTGAAGAACGGCGGCCCGACCGACAGCTGCACGCCGAAGCTGGCCGCGACGATCGGGTAGAGCGTACCGATCAGGACGATGCCGAGGATCACCGACAACAGCAGGTTGTTTGCGACCAGCCCGCCCTCGCGGCTGACCGGATCGAACGTCGTGCCCGCGCGGACGGTGCCGATCCGCGCTGCGAACAGCGCCAGCGCGCCGCCGATGTAGATCGCGAGCAACGCCAGAATGAACGCGCCCCGCTCAGGATCGACTGCGAACGCGTGCACGCTCGTCAGGATGCCCGACCGCACCAGGAACGTGCCGATCATCGACATCGAGAATGCGACGACCGCGAGCATGATCGTCCAGGCGCGCAGGCCGTCGCGCGTCGCGAGCACGGTCACCGAATGGAGCAGCGCGGTGGCGGCGAGCCACGGCATCAACGAGGCGTTCTCGACCGGATCCCAGAACCACCAGCCGCCCCAGCCGAGCTCGTAATAGGCCCAATACGATCCGGCGGTGATGCCGAGCGTGAGGAATATCCACGCGATCAGCACCCAGGGGCGCATTGCCTTGGCGAACGCCGGGCCGACGTCGCGCGTTACGAGCGCGCCAACTGCAAACGAGAACGCGACCGAGAGACCGACATACCCTGTGTAGAGCGTCGGCGGGTGAAACGCCAAGCCGGGGTCTTGCAACAGCGGGTTGAGCCCCAGGCCATCGGCCGCGGCGGGGTTCAATCGCGCGAACGGGTTCGAGGAGAACAGCAGGAACGCGTAGAAACCGAGCGCGATCGTCGCCTGTGCACCAAGCGTGGCGGTGAGCGTGCGTTCGGGCAGCGAGCGCTCGAAGATCGCGACCGCGCCGCCGGCCAGCCCGAGGATCGTCACCCAGAGCAGCATCGAGCCTTCGTGATTCCCCCATGCACCGGCGAACTTGTAGAGCCACGGCTTGGCGGAATGGCTGTTCTCCACGACCAGTTTCACGGACATGTCGGAGTCGAGGAACAGCTCGATCAGCAGCGCCATCGCCAGTACTGCGAGCAGCCCCTGGACGATCGCCACCGGTCGGACCGCTGCTGCAACGTCTTCACGACCACGCGCGATACCGATCGCCGCCATCACCAGCTGCAATGCCGCGAGCGCGCCCGCGAACCAGAGCGCGGCTAGGCCTGCCTCGGCGATCACTGCTTGGCGTCCGGTTCGAGCGTCTTGGTCTCGTGCATCTTGCCGGCCATCTCCGGCGGCATGTATTTTTCGTCGTGCTTGGCGAGGAGGTTCGACGCGACGAAGCTGCCGTTGGGCTGGAACTGGCCTTCGGCGACGACGCCCGATTTCTCGCGGAACAGGTCTGGGACGATGCCGGCGAAGACGACGGGGGTGGTTGCCTGGCCGTCGGTGACGGTGAAATGAACCGTAACGCCGTCGGCGGCGCGCTTCACCGAACCGCCCTCGACCATCCCGCCGAGCCGGACTGCGCGACCGAGCGGCAGGCCGTCGCGATGTACGTCGGAGGGCGCGTAGAAGAACGCGGCCTGATCTTTCAGCGCGGACAGTGCGAGCAGCCCCGCGACGACGACCGCGCCGAGCGCCAGCAGCGCCAGCGTAAGGCGTTGGTGCTTGGCCTTCATCGTTCGACTTCGCTCACGACAGGTTTCTCGGCCCTACGCATCGCGAGGTAGCTCAACAGCGCGATAATCGCGCCGCCTCCGAGCGTCACGACATACGCGGCTGTCACGAACGGCCACGGATTCATGCTCGGGCCATCCGACGCATGCGGGCTTCGGACTTTGCCACGGCGAGCATCGTCCGCATGCGCATCAACACGATCCCGCCGAACACGAACGTGAACCCGGCCAGCATGATCGGCAGCGGCCAGAGGATCGAGCCATCGATCGTCGATTGCGTGAGACCGATGCTCGGCCCCTGGTGCAGCGTATTCCACCATACCACCGAATAACGGATGATCGGCAGCAGCACCGATCCGGCGATCCCGTAGAGCGCCGGCACGCGCCCGTCGCCGCCACGATCCGCGTCGGCCTTCGCGAGCGCCATGTAGCCGAGATAGACGAAGAACAGCAGTAGCATCGAGGTCAGCCGGCCATCCCATTGCCACCACGTTCCCCAGGTCGGCCGTCCCCAGATCGAGCCGGTCATGAGACATAGAGCAGCAAACACCGCACCCGGCAGCGCGATCGCACGCGCCGCGACGCTGGCTAGCGGGTGGCGCCAGACGAGAAACGCGATGCTGGAGATCGCGATCCCGCTCCACCCGCCCATGCCGAGCCAGGCGGCGGGGACGTGGATGTAGAGGATGCGGACCGTCTCGCCCTGGAGGTAATCCGGCGGGGTCTGCGTCAGGCCCGCCCAGCAACCGATCGCGATCAGCACGACGCCGGCCCAGAACAGCGCTGGCGTCAACGGCTTGGCGATCTTCAGAAAGCGCGCGGGGTTTGCGAAGGCGTGTAGGGTGGCCACTGGGGATAGCCATTATGGCAAGTCATCGCGGACTTAAAGCCCTTCTCCCCTTTGGAGAGAGGGAGGGGCCCGCCGCGCTTGCGGTGGGAGGGTGAGGGGCGTGAGGCTCGGGTCGTTCACCCCAACTCCCCTCATCCGCACTTTGTGCCACCTTCTCCCCGGGGGGAGAAGGACCGTTACCGGCCGATCAGGCGCTTGGCGATCGAGTCCGACACGTCCGACGCCGGCTGACCGGTGCGGTCGCTTTCATTCCAGACTTCGATCAGACGCTCCGGGATGCGCGCGATGCGTGCCTTCACCTCAGCCTCGTCGCCGTGACCCAGATACTCCAGGCCGACATTGATGATCCCGCCTGCGTTGATCACGTAATCCGGCGCATACAGGATCCCGCGCGCATGCAGACGCGCACCGTCCTCGCGGACGCTCAACTGGTTGTTCGCGCCGCCAGCGACGACCTTCGCCTTCAGCGCCGCGATCGACATCTCGGTCAGGATCGCACCCAGCGCGTTCGGGCTGAAGATATCCGCCTCGGTCGTCAGGATCGCCTCGGCCGCCACCGCGGTCGCGCCGAGTTCGCCGGCCAGTTTCTGCGCACGGCCCTCGTCGACGTCCGCCAGCGTCAGCACCGCGCCGTCCTTCGCCAGCAACCGCGCCAGCCCGCCGCCGACCGAACCGACGCCCTGGATCGCGACGCGTACGCCCTTCATGTCGGTCGCGCCAAGGCCACGCTGGGCCGCCGCCTTTACGCCGAGATAGATTCCGAGCGCGGTGTAGGGCCCCGGATCGCCACCCGCAGCGCCGCTCGCGACCGGCAGGCCGGAGACGTAGCGCGTCTGGCTGGCGATCACCTTCATGCGGTCTTCGGACATGCCGACGTCCTCGGCCGTCACGTAGCGCCCGCCGAGCGAATCGACCCCGCGGCCAAACGCCTCGAGCTGTGCCGTCGTGATGACGTCGCCGGGCTTGGCCGCGAGGACCACACCCTTGCCGCCGCCAAGCTCCAGGCCCGCCATCGCGTTCTTGAAACTCATGCCGCGCGACAGGCGCAACGCATCGGTTACCGCGCGGCCATTGTCGGCATAATGCCAGAAGCGTGCGCCGCCGGCTGCCGGGCCGAGCTTGGTCGAGTGCACCGCGATCACCGCGTGCAGGCCCGATTCGGGATCGGTGAAGGCATGAACGCCCTCGTGGTCGTCGAAATCGGGAAGGTCCCAAACCGCTGTCATCGCCGGCTCCTGAGGAGAATAAAATTACCGGGAGGCGAAATATTATTTTCCAGCCGGTTTTACCAGCCCAAAGCGCTCACGTTGGGGAGGCTCGGAAAAATAATGGGAAAATGGGGCGACCGACGGGACTTGAACCCGCAACATCCGGCATCACAAGCCGACGCTCTAACCAATTGAACTACGACCGCCGCGTAGGCATCGCCCCCTAGCGGGGGTCGCCGGGCGGCGTCAACCGTCGACTTGCCAAAAGACGTCAAAAACGTCCTTCGATGGCGAGCTTGTAACCGTTCGGGCCGCTCACGAAGCCCGCCTGCTCGAGCTTCTGGACCGCCAGCGGATCGGACGGACGCAGCGACAGCTCGGCGCGATAGGTCCCTGCACCCTCGATCCGGAGCGCGATGCTCTCGGTCCCGGACTGGCTCGCCAGCGGGAGCAGCAGCGCCGTGCCGTCGCACCGTGCGGTGCCGCTCACCGACTGCGGCAAGGTGATCCCGCCGACGTCACCCGCCAGCGTCGCGCGGACGCGGCCCTCGGCGGCTTCGCACTGGCCATCGCGGAAGCGGACCGAGACGTCGTCGAGGTCGAGCGTGGATACGGGCACCGGCGCGAACAGCCGGCCGGTCGCGACCGTGGCGGTCATGTGGTCGACGCCGAAGCCGTGGCGACTGACGCTCGCCGACCCGCGCAACGGCTTGGCCGACACCGATTCGGGACCGGCAAAGACGATCGTCGCGCGGCCGGCCAGCAGCGGCAGTGGCGACAGCCGCGCGTGCAGATCGCCGAGCGCGAGATCGCCGAACCGCGCCTCGGTCAGCGTCGCGCCCCAGATCGTTCCCGACACGCGCCGCGCGACCAGCCCCTCGTCGCCGACGCCGACCCAGCCGAGCACCGCGCGCATCGGCAGGAAGACGATCAGCGCGATCAGCAACATCCCGCCGAACAGCGCGGCGGGGCCGGTACGCAAACGGATCCGCCTCATGCCGCGCGTGCCTTCAACGTGAGCGCGACGCCGACGGTCTTGTCGCCCTTGTCGGTCATCGCCACCGAATCGACGAGGATGCCGAGCCGTTCCAGGCGCGCGAGCCACGCGACCAGCGCCGCAGGACGCGCCGACTGGATGCCGATGCGCACCCGGCTCGCGCCATCCTGATCGAGCGAGGCGAGCGCAAAGCCTGCCTGGTCCGCTTCGGCACGCACCGCATCGGCGAGCGTACCGCTTAGCGGGGTGGCGCGCGTCCGCTGGATATCGCGCAACGTCGCGACTTGCGCGCGCGTCTCGCCGAGCCGAGTGACGGCATCGGCGTGACGTTCGCGCGCGCTCGACAGGCCGTCGCCGACCGGGCGGATGATCAGCGCCCAGAGCAACGTCAGCACCGCGAGCGCCGCCATCACGAGCAGCAGCCGCCGCTCCCTGAGCGAACGTCCTTCGAACCACGTCTTCAGTCCGGTCATCGTCCGCTCTCCGGGCTGATCGTGAGTTCGCCCGTCACGCGGCCGGCTGCCGCCTGGAACACGCCGGCGCGGACCGAGAAGCCGGCGGCTTCGAGCGCGCGCTTCAGGTCGGTTGCCAAGGCTTCGCGTTCGACGGCCACCGACAGGCGCAGGTCGCCGTTCGCCTGGAAATCGAGCGCGGTGACTTCGGTGCCGGGCGTCGCACGTACCGCCGCGAAGACCGCCGCGGTCGTGCTGGTGAAGCCTAGCCCCGGTCCGCGCACGCGCGACAGGCGCTCGTCGAGTTGGCGGCTGGCGTCGACCACCGTCTCGCCGCGCGGCAAGCCGGTGACCGCCACCGTATTGGCTTCCGCCTCCAGGGCATCCGCGCCGAAGCTGTATTTGGCAATGCGGACGAGCGAGATCGCCAGCGTCACGGCGAGGATCGTCAGCGACAACAGCGCAAGCCGTCGGATCAGCCCCCAGTCGATCGCGAACCGTCGCCGCCGGACGAACGGCCCCTGTCGTAGATCCAGTGGCGGTGACATGGCGGCGGCAACGATCGCTGCCTCCAGCGTATCGCGGTCGATCGTCGCGGGCGCGGTGCCGCCGGTCACCAACTCCGTCAGTCGCGCCTCGTCGGCGAACCCGCTCGACGTACCGCGCACGACACCGCTGCCCGCAAGCTCCGCCCGCGCGTACCCCTCTTCGGGTCGCGGAAGAAGCATCGGTGCGGGAATGACGGCGATCGGGTCGACGCCAGCCTCCGCCAGCATCAGCAGCCAGTCGCGCATCGTCGCGGCACCGACGACGCCGATCGGTCGGTCGGTCGCGCCTTCGTCCCCGACCGAGACATGGAGTTCAGCGAGTGGTGATGCACTTGCCTCGCTGGCGAGGATTCGCGCGGCCGCGGTCGCCTGCGCCGCAGACCGCGACGGCAGTTCCGCCCAGTGCAGCGTCACCGCATCGGCGGGCGCGACCGCGATCGTCTCGCCGTCGGCGGCGATGTCGGGGATCCCCTCCCCCTCGTCGATCACGCGCGCGTCCGCGACACGCATCCAGCGATATCCGGTCTCGCCGGCGGGAAGGAACAGCAAAGTCGTCATGATGGCTCGCCCCATTGCCGCGATACGAGCTGCGCGGGAAGCCGGTTCGCGTCGATCAGCGCACGTTCCTGCATTTGTGTCGTGCCGAGCGTCACGTCGATATCGAGCGTGAACCATTTCGACAGCACCTGCGCGTCCGCGGCGGGCGCGATATTGGCGGCGCCGAGCAACGACGCGCCCTTCTGCAATTCGTCGAAGGTCGCATAGCCTTGCACCGGTCGCCGCAGCAGCAGTTGCTGGGCGGCACCGACCGACAGCGTATCGGGATACATCATCGCGAGCAGCACGCTCTGTTCGGGCAGCAGCGTGTTAACGTTGATCGGCGACGGCTTGGCAAATGGCAATGTGCAGATCCACGGGCGGATCTTCGTGTAGATCTCGGGCGTCATCCCGGCGATCACGCGCAGTTCGCTAGGGTCGCTCATCAGCGTGCCGGCGGTGCGGTACGACGGCACGCGGCCGAGATATGCGCCGTCCTCGGCCCCCATTGGTGACTGGTCCTGATCGCTGTCGATCCAGTCCGTCGTGCCCGCCGCGACCTGTTCCGCGACCTGCACCGGCACGTCGAGCAACCGCATCAGACGGACGAACTGCGGTCGGACTTCGCCGCGCGCGACGTACACGCCCGGGGTCGTCATGCCGACGAGAGAGTTCAGGTTGAAGCAGTTCGCGCCGTCGCGGACGCGCGCGGTTGCGAAGCCTCCGGGTACCGGCAGGCCGAACGGGGTGTTGCTCCAGCCGCCGGCCAGCGTGACCCGCGTAGGCTTTGGCGCGAGCAGGTTGGAGACGCGGGTCAGCGCCATCGTCTCCGCCGCGAGCGCATAGGCGCGCGCCTGCTCGCCGGTCGCGGCGTTGCTCGCGAGCCGGGTCGACAGCCGGAGTTTTTCCAGCGCCGCGCCGGCCATCACCGCGATGATCGCGACGAGCATCAGGACGGTGAGCAACGCTGCACCCCGCTCTTGCCCGCGCGGAATGCCGCGATCAGGTGCGCGCACCGGGCGTCTCCTGTCCCGGAGGGGTGCCCGCAGGTGGCGTGACGGCGGGACCCGTTCCATCGGATGGCGCCGGCACGTAGCTGGTGCCGACGAGGAACATCTGGCGGAACTGCGTACCGTCGTCGCGCTGGACGGTGAGTTCCATCGCGTCGGGCAACGGCCTGCCGCTCACGCCATCCCAGCGATCGCTCCAGGCGCCCGCGATGCGATAGCGGAGTGCGACCTGACGAACTTTGGTGAGCAACGCCGCAGGCGGCAGTGGCTGCGCACCGTCGACCATCGGATAGGCGATCCGCTGGAACACGCCCCCATCGACGCGATAGGCGACCTTCTGCATGCTGGAGCGCGCCGCACCGTCGATGTTGCTCCAGCCGGCGCGGACGAGGCGGAGCATCGGCGTGACGCCCGACCCGCTTTCGCCGATGAACGCGGGAACGCTGGTGCCGGCCTCGTCGCGGGTAGCGCGGTTAGATGCCTGGGCAAGATCGGCGGAAACGATCGACATCGTTCGCGTGAGCGCGCTGATGTCGTCGAGCTTCGCGCCGGTCGAGCTCTGCGCCTTGACGCTGAACGACAGGATCGCGACGCCCGCCGCGGTGATCATGCCGAAGATCATGAGCGACACCATGACTTCGATAAGCGTGAAGCCGGCCTCGGTTTTCGGATGCGTCACATCACCATCCGCGGCGCGGGTCGCACCATGGTCAGGCGGCCGAGTTGCGTGCCGGTCCGGTCGGCGACCGCCACGTCGATCCGCAACACGCTCGATCCGCCGAGCGCGCTGACCTGCCGGGTCCACGTCCAGGGCTGGCCGCCGTTCGTCTCGACGCCGTTGACACGGCCTGCGGTCGGGGGCTGCGCGCTGGTGACCGCGTCGATCGCTACGTTGCGCGCGACCATCTGCGCGACGAACGTTTCGTCGAGGATCGAGGCGCCGCGGATCGTTGCGCTTTCCAGACGCACGAGCGCCATCGCCGCGAGGCTGAACACCGCCAGCGCGACCATGATTTCTATCAACGTGAAGCCGTTTTCGGCGTAACGTCGACGAAGGGTGAAGCCGCGCTCAGCCCGCATCGGCTCTTACGCTGCCGTCGGCGTCGATGTGGACCGTCGCTGCTACACCGCCACGATCAAGGCGGATCTCCGCAGGGCGATCGACGAGGCCGGTCGGGTCGAACGTCACGCGCATCCGGCCGGTGGTGTCCCCGATGCTGGCCCTTGTGCCTTCGTTCCAGCGTTCGACGCGCATCGGTTTCTCGGCGATCGGTGTCCAGCCGCCAGCCAGCCGCCGGTCGAAGCCGTAGCCGCCACCGCTGATCCAGACGCTCACCGGACGTGCTTCGACAATCGCGGAATCGTGTGCGGCGCGGGTACGCAGTGCGAAGCGTGTTGCCTCGTCGAGCACGCGGCCGCGTGGATCCGGCATGACTAGGACGGCTACAGCGGAGGCTAAGCCGATGATCGTGACGACGACCATCAGTTCGACCAGCGTGAAGCCACTTTCGCGTCTCCGCGAAAGTGTCCCCGCGCAGGCGGGGACCCAGTCCAAGGACCTATTGCCAGCTGCCGATATCGGCATCGATCCCCTCGCCGCCTTCCTTGCCGTCCGCCCCGAAGGTCCAGACGTCGGCCTCGCCGTGCGCACCGGGCGAGGCGTAGAGATACGGGCGACCCCAAGGATCGTTCGGCAGCTTCTTGAGATACCCGCCACGCTGATACCGCGACGGATCGGCGAGACCCGCGGGTGCCGAGACGAGCGCGTTCAGTCCCTGCGTGGTGTTGGGGAAGGTCATGTTCTGGAGCTTGTAGAGTTCCAGCCCGCCCTCGATCTGCGCGATGTCGGCCTTCGCCTTCTGGATCCGCGCGGTGTCGCCCGAGGGCAGCACGTTGAGCGCGACGATCGTCGCCAACAGGCCGATGATAACGATCACCACCATCAGCTCGACGAGGGTAAAGCCGGCCTCGCGGCGCTTCTTTTTATCTTCGGGACGCATGAACAACCTCATTGTCCGGCCAGCGTGTTGAGCTGGAGGATCGGGAGCAGGATGGATAGCACGATCGTCGCGACGATGCCGCCCATCACGACGATGATCAGCGGTTCGAGCAGCGAGAGTGCGGTGGCGGTGAAACGGTCGAACTCGCGTTCGAGATAGTCCGCAGCGCGCTCGAGCATCTCGTCGAGGCGACCGGCGGCTTCTCCGCTCGCCGCGAGATACGTCAGCAGCGGCGGGAAGACACCGGCGCGGCGCATCGCGGCGGAGAGCGAACCACCGCCGCGGATCGCGTCGACGATCTGGTCCGAGGCCTGGCGGAGGCGGCGGTTGTGGATTGTGCTCGCGGTGAGGTTGAGGCCGTCGAGCAGCGGCAGGCGGCTCGCGACCATCGTACCGAGCGTGCGCGCCATGCGTGCCGCGTGAAGGTCTCGGATCAGGCGGCCGAGTAGCGGAATGCGGAGCAGCCAGCCGTCGAACGCGAGCCGGAGCGTCGGGTCCTTGAGCGCCCGCCACCCGGCCAAGCCGCCGCCTACGACGATCAGCAGCATCACCCACCAGTATCCGACGAGGAACGCCGAGAACGCCATGACCATCCGCGTGAGCAGTGGCAGTTGCTGGCCGACCGTGTCGAACTGTTCGACGACCTGCGGCACGACGAACATCATCAGCGCGGTAACCACGCCGAACGCGACGAGCGCGAGGATCGAGGGGTAGGCGAGCGCGGTGATGAGCTTGCCGCGGATCTCGGCCTGGCGTTCGAGCAGGGCCGCCAAGCGGTCGAGGATGGTCGGGAGCGAGCCCGAGCTTTCACCGGCGGAGACCATCGCGCGATAGAGCGGTGGGAAGCTTTTTGGTTCGCGCGCCATTGCATCGGCGAGGCGGCGGCCTTCGACGACGCCGGCGTGGACGTGCTGGACGATCGTGCGGACGCTGTCTTGCTCGGTTTGCCGCGTGATCGTGCGGAGGGATTCTTCCAGCGGCGAGACGCGGTTGAGGGTGGCGAGCTGGCGGGTGAAGAGGGTGAGGTTCTTGCCCGACATCTTCGGCGTGCCGAGCTGGAGGCCGAAGAGCGGGCGGCCTTTGGTGGCCTGCGGCGGCGCGCCGGGGGTGATCTTGACGACGTAGAATTTACGCGCGTCGAGGGTGGCTCGTGCGACGTCTATGTCCGACGCGGCGACGTGGCCGCGGCGTTCGGCGCCTTTGGTGTCGATCGCGATATAGTCGAAGTCAGCCACGACGCGCTCCCCTCCCTGGAAGGGAGGGGCTGGGGGTGGGTAGGTTCGTTAGGCGCGGGGCGGTGGCCAAAGCGGGCCAGGCCCCCCCCCCGCC
>Ga0308164_10002710_pt1 | contig 17128 bp, 14 predicted proteins | sample PhyTR2_FD_201031 | JGI IMG/M metagenome (GOLD analysis project Ga0308164, IMG submission 201031) | Phyllosphere microbial communities from UC Gill Tract Community Farm, Albany, California, United States - DLSLT.R2 | ecosystem: Host-associated > Plants > Phyllosphere > Unclassified | place: USA... | reverse complement strand
CTCAGGTGCACCGCAGCACGCTTGCTCCGCCTGAGCCTGTGAACGTTGCCGCAGAGGTCGAGGTTCAGGACCTGCCCGACATCCCCGCTGCGGTCAGCACTGGCAAGGTCATCGGACGAAAACTGTTCGCTGAACAGAACGTCGAGCACTGGCAACTGAGCAACGGCGACAAACTGGTCTGGCTCAAGCGCAACGGCGACAAGGGCCGCTTCGTGATGCAGGCTGATTCGAGCGCAGGCTTCATGACACCGGATCTGCCTTACTGGCGTAATCAGATGGCCGCGCAACTGGCTGGACAGAGCGCGCCAGAAGGCTGGAGCGAGGAACAGATCCGTCGCTGGCGCAGCGAGTCCGGCACAACGTTGTCATTGAACCAACAGGCAGACCGGTTGCAAATCGACGTCACAACGCTAGACGCCAAAAGCGATCGTCCTGCCCCGCAGCGTTTGCAGGCCTTGCTGCAAACCTATCGCCTTGGCCAAGCCGTCAATATTGACGCAGATGCTGTCGAGCAGGCGCGGGACGAACTCGCGGACGAACTTTCGCGCAAGACCGTCAATGTTCGCGAACGACAGGACGAAGCGTTGCGCGAGCTACAGTACGGTCCGGAAACCTGGGTCATACCGACCGCGCAAGACGTTGCGCAGGTGAAGGCCTCGCAGCTCAACAATGACTGGCAGCGCTTGAGTCGGGCGCCGGTGACCTTTTACCTGATGGCCGATGTCGAGCCGCAGGTGCTTCAGCCACTGATCGAGAGCGAGCTGGCAAGCATTCAGCGCGGCGCAGCCTTGAAGCCCCACGTCCGGGTACAGCGCGACGGTCGGCATCAGCAGTCGTTGGCCATCGGGATCGAGCCGCGGGCCTTGCTGCAAGTCATCACCTTCAAACCCCATCCGTGGACACCCGAGGATGCCGCCCGGATTTCGGCGCTTCAGGAAATCGCCAGTGCCGCGCTGAAACGGCAACTACGGGGCGAGGCCTCGGGCGTTTATCGGTTGTCCTTCGACAGCACCCTGAATCAGCAAAGCCAGCGCATCGAAAGTCGTCTCAGTTTCAGCAGCGATCCGGCGCGGGTCGAAGAGCTGTGGCAACTGGCGAACAAGACCCTGTCGTCACTGCCGCTCACGGTCAGCCAGAAAGACGCGGCGACAGCGCGCAGTCGTCTCAAACAACAGGAACGTTTGCGTAAGGATGATCCGCAGACGCAGCTGCGGCGCCTGATCCTCAGCGAGCGCCACTGGGGTGATCCGCGCTACCTCACCGAACAGGCACGACTGCCTGGCGCGCTGACCGTCACGGCGCTCAAACGGTCGGCCGGCGAGTTGTTCAATGACCGAAATCAGGTGCAACTGCGCCTGTTGCCTGCGCCACAGGCGACGGCAGGACAATGAATACCCTCAGAACCTTCTACCGACTGGCCGCCCCGTACTGGCTGGACCGCAGACAATGGCTGTCCTGGGTGCTGCTGGCCAGCGTCATCGGCCTGGGTCTTCTGGTGGTGCAGGTCAACGTGCTGATCAACACATGGAGCAAGACCTTTTTCGACGCGCTGGGCGGGTTCAATACCGAGGCGCTGTATGCGCTGATGGGCGAATACGTGATCTATATCGCCGCCTACGTGGTGATCATGGTTTACCTGGAGTGGCTGCGCAAAGCGCTGGTTCTGCGCTGGCGGCGGGCGATGACTGCCAGCACGCTGGAAAACTGGATGCAGGGTCAGGCGTACTACCGGCTGGGCCTGACCGGTGAGCCGGACAACCCGGATCAGCGCATCGCCGAAGACATCGCCGTGTTGGTCGACCGCAGTGTGGAACTGCTGGCTTCACTGATCATCAACGTCGCGCAGGTCGGCGCGTTCTCCGTGGTGCTGTGGAACCTGTCCGGCGTGCTCAATTTCCAGGTGCTGGGCCAGGCGATCACGATTCATGGCTACCTGCTGTGGATTGCCGTCGCCTACACCCTGCTCGGCACCGCCTTCACGCACTTCATCGGTCGCCCGTTGCAGCCGTTGAATTACCAGCAGCAGCGCTATGAAGCGGACTTTCGTGCCAGCCTGCTGCGCAAGCGTGACCATGCCGAACAGATTGCGCTGTATCGCGGTGAAGCGGTCGAGCAACGGCAACTGGGCGAACGCTTCGAACACATCGCGGGCAACTGGTGGCAGTTGATGAACCGCATGCGCAAGCTGCAGTTCTTCACGGTCAGCTACGATCGGGTCAGCCGGATCATTCCAGTGTTCGCCGCACTCCCCGCCTTTCTCGCCAAGACCATTACGCTGGGCGGTCTTATGCAGATCCGCAACGCCTTCCAACTGGTGCAGGGCTCGCTGAGCTGGTTCATCGACGTGTACCCACGTCTGGCTGCATGGAGCGCCACTGTCGAGCGGCTTGGTCAATTTCAGCAGGCTATCGAAGCGACACGCGGGCAGGTCAGCAAGCCTGAACAGGGTGCGGTGCTGCGCGTTGAAAACCTGGAGATTCATCGCGCCGATGGCAGTCATTTGCTGGGCAAACTGAACTTCATTGCCGGACCCGGCCAGTGGTTGCGCATTGCGGGCCGCAGCGGTATCGGCAAATCGACCCTGCTGCGCACGCTGCAAGGGTTGTGGCCTTACTACAAGGGCAGTTGGCAATTGCCGGGCGGAAGCAGCCTTCTGATCCCGCAGCAACCGTACCTGCCCAGCCTGCCGTTGCGGCAATTGCTGGCGTACCCGGCCACCGAGTGTCCGACGGACGAGGTGCTTGTGTCGGTGCTTCATCAGGTGGGGCTCGCGCAACTGGCTGACAGCCTGGCGCACGAGCGCGAGTGGAGCCGGGAACTGTCAGGCGGCGAACAGCAGCGCATCGGCCTCGCCCGGGCCCTGCTGTGCGCGCCACAGACATTGTATCTGGATGAAGCGACCAATCAACTGGACGAACCGAGCGCCTGTCAGCTGCTCGAAACGGTCCGGCAGGCGCTGCCGAACACTCTGGTCATAGGCATCAGCCATCAACCCGCTGTTGCCAGACTGTTCTCGCACACGCTGAAGATTGAGGCAGAAGAGCGGGCACTGGAGCTTTCCGACAACACGTAAACCTCTTGGTGATACCCCTTCGTGGGAGGCGGCCTGCCGGCGATGCAGTCGACGCGGCAGGTCAGGAAAATCACATCATCGTACATCGCCGGCAAGCCGCCTCCCACAGTCCGGTGTTTGCTGCGCGACAGCGCCAGGTTGAAGCCTGGGTGGCGCCTCCCACAGACCGGTGAATGCTCAGAAGGTATGATGACTTTATAGCCGTCGTATCACCTCGAAAGCCAACCCCTCTGCACATTCCCGCCCTCATGATGCTCTATAACCAGCGTTTATATCGTGTAAAGTCGTCATACGACCCTTGACATCGTCCTACAAAAGCACAAATACTCGGCCCAACGTTGTATGACGACATACTAGAAATTTTCAAATAACTACAATAACTCCGAAGGCTCTCATGAACATCACATCGGTCAGTGTCGACGTCTTTACCTTCCCCTCGCGACGCGCTGTAGACAGCGCAGGCCACGCCCATCCCGGCGAAGAGAAACCGGTCAGGATGGCCATGCTGCGCATCGCCTGCGACGACGGCAGCGAAGGTTTTTCCTTCGGTCCACCCGAGCTGATCCGCCCCCACATCATCGAGTCATTCGTCAAGAAAGTGCTGGTTGGTCAGAACCCCATGAATCGGGAAAAGATCTGGCAGGAACTGGCGCACTGGCAACGTGGCAGCGCCAGCCAATTCACCGACCGCGCCCTGGCGCTGGTGGAGCAGGCACTGTGGGATCTGGCAGGACGCGTACTGAAGCAACCGGTACACAAGCTGCTCGGCGGTTATCGCGACAAGGTACTGGCGTACGGATCGACCATGTGCGGCGATGACTTGGCAGGCGGCCTGTCCACCCCGGACGAGTACGGTCAGTTCGCCGAGAAGCTGGTGCAGCGCGGTTATAAAGGCATCAAGCTGCACACCTGGATGCCGCCGATCTCCTTCGCACCTGATCCACGTATGGACGTTCAGGCCTGCGCCGCCGTGCGCGAAGCAGTCGGCCCGGACATCGCTCTGATGCTCGACGGTTATCACTGGTACAGCCGCACCGACGCTCTGTACATCGGACGCGAACTGCAGAAGCTCGACTTTGCCTGGTTCGAAGAACCGATGATGGAAGATTCTGCGGAATCCTATGCCTGGCTGGCGGCCAACCTGGACATTCCAGTCTTGGGCCCGGAAAGCATTTCCGGCAAATACCACAGCCGCGCCAGCTGGGTGGCCAATAAATCCTGCGACATCCTGCGTGCAGGTGTGGCCGGTGTCGGCGGTATCGGGCCGTGCCTGAAAGTCGCGCATCTAGCCGAATCCTTCGGCATGGATTGTGAAGTGCACGGCAACGGTGCCGCCAACCTGGCCGTGGTCGGCGCGATCAGCAACTGTCGCTGGTACGAACGCGGCCTGCTGCATCCGTTTCTCGATTACGATGACGTACCGGCGTACCTCAACACGCTGGTCGACCCAATGGACAAGGACGGCTTCGTACACCTTAGCGAGAAACCCGGGCTGGGTGAGGACATCAACTTCAGCTACATCGAGACCCATACCGTACAGCGCTACTGAAAAGCGGCGTAACGAGGGGGGCTCGAGGCGTCCCTCGCTAAAAGTGTTTCGACAAACAAGCGTCTGAATAACTATAAAAAAGGACCGCACCCATGAAGCTCTGGCCCAAGCGCCTGCCCTGGCTGCTTTGCTTCGCCATGACGGCGACACTCATGCAATCCCCGCCCGCCCTGGCGCGCGGTGAAACACCAGTGGATCAACTGGTGGTCGGCATGAGCATGATCAACCTGCTGTCACTCGATCCTGCCGGTGCTACCGGACTGGAAGTGGCCGAGGTCAATTCCAATGTCTACGACATGCTGCTGGAGCAGGACGCCGCCAGACCGGACCAGTTGATCCCTGCCCTGGCCGAGCGCTGGGAAATCAGTCCCGACCGCATGCGCCTGACCTTTCACCTGCGTACGGACGTCACCTTTCATTCCGGCAACCCGCTGACCGCCCAGGATGTCGCCTGGTCGCTGCAACGTGTGGTGACGCTGAACAAGGCGCTGGCTTCCACCTGGAAAGCCTACGGCTACACCGCCAGCAATGTCGGTGAACTGATGCGCGCCGAAGGCCCGTCCACCTTCGTCCTCGATCTGCCCAAAGCCACCGACCCGATGCTGGTGCTCAATACGCTGGCGACCTCGCCGAGTGCCTTCATCATCGACCGCGTTACTGCACTGCAGCACGCCAAGGGTGATGATCTCGGCGCAGGCTGGCTGACCACCAACACCGCCGGTTCCGGCGCCTTCAAGCTGGACATCTGGCGCGCCAACGACGTGATTCTGATGAGCCGCTTCGACCAGTACTGGCGCGGTCCGGCCAAGATGCGGCGGGTGATCATGCGCAACATGACCGAGTCCCAGGCCCTGCGTCTGATGGTCGAGCGTGGTGATCTGGATGTGGCACGCGGCATGGCCGCCACCGACATCAAGGCGCTGACCCGCTCGGACGAGGTCACTGTGCAGACCATTCCGCGCGGCACGATCTATTACGTCGCCCTGAGCATGGAGCAGCCGTTGTTCAAGGACATTCGCGTGCGTCAGGCCATTCGCTCGCTGATCGACTATCAGGGCATCAACAATGTGGTCATGCCGCACTATGGCGTGATCAACCAGCGCCCACTGCAACTGGGTCTGCCTGCCCGCCTCGACGATCCGGGCTACGCGCTGAATGTCGCGAAAGCCAAACGCCTGCTGGCCGAGGCCGGCTACCCGGATGGTTTCAGGATCACTATTCGTTCGCTGACCGATTCGCCCTTCATCAACATCGCCACCAGCCTGCAATCGACCCTCGCTCAGGCCGGCATTCACGCCAACATCATCACCGGCACCGGCAACCAGATCTACGGCGCGATGCGTGATCGGCGCTTCGACATTCTCGTCGGTCGTGGCGGCGGCGGTGCAGAACGTCATCCTCACTCCAGCCTGCGCGCACTGATCTACAACCCGGACAACCGTGAGGAAGCCAGGCTGAGCAACTTCCAGGGCTGGCGCACCTCGTTCTACGACGCCGAGATCAATCAACTGATCGAGCAGGCCGAGCGTGAACGCGATGCTGCGCAGCAACTCGCGGATTACCAGCGCATCCAGACCCTCTACGACCAGAAAGCCGGGCCGATCATGCCGGTGTCGCAGATGACGGACGAGGTGGTGATTCACGCCGACGTGCGCGAATACCTGGGGCACAGCGCCGCCACCACGCGCCTGCGTGACGTCTACAAGCAACGCTGAACACACGCGTTCAATCGCTCAAGCCAAGGCAGGAATACACCATGTCGAGTGCATCGATTTCATTTTGGAGCAGTCGGGTCGCCAACGGCACCCGTCGCAGCGGATCAGTGGCGGCGACCCTGTTCGGCCTGCTGTTGCTCACTTTCTTCATCGGCCGGGTCATGCCGCTGGACCCGGTACTGGCCATCGTCGGGCCAGACGCAGACGCCGCCGCCTACGCCCAGGCCTATCAGGAACTGGGCCTGGACAAGCCGCTGACCACCCAGTTCGTCATGTACCTCAAGGACCTGTTGCACGGTGATCTGGGCAAGGCCCTGCTGACCGGCCACCCGGTGATCGAAGACATCGCCAGGGTGTTCCCGGCCACGCTGGAACTGGCCACCCTGGCCATCCTGTTCGGCGTGCTGATCGGCCTGCCACTGGGCGTTTACGCCGCGACGCATCAGGGCCGCGCGGGAGATCACGTCGCGCGGGTCATTACCCTGTTCGGTTACTCAACACCGATCTTCTGGCTCGGCATGATGGCCTTTCTGGTGTTCTACGCCTGGCTGGGATGGGCGGGCGGCGTCGGACGCATCGGCCTGGCCTACGACGGCCTGATCGAAACCCGCACCGGCCTGTTGCTGATCGATACCGCACTGTCCGGCGACTGGGAGGCATTTCGCAGTGCGCTGCGCCACATCCTGCTGCCTGCGGTGATTCTGAGCTTCAACTCGGTGGCCTACATCAGTCGCATGACCCGCAGTTTCATGCTGGAACAGCTGTCGCAGGAATACATCATCACCGCCCGGGTAAAAGGCCTGTCGCAACGACGCATTGTCTGGGGCCACGCGTTCCGCAACATTCGTGTGCAGTTGCTGACCATCGTCGCCCTCGCCTACGGCGGCCTGCTGGAAGGTGCGGTGCTGATCGAAACCGTCTTCGCCTGGCCCGGCTTCGGCCAGTACCTGACCAGCAGCCTGTTGCTGGGCGACATGAATGCAGTGATGGCCTGCGTGTTGTTGATCGGCCTGATCTTCGTGGTCCTGAACCAGATCAGTGACGCCCTCTACAAAGTCTTCGACCCGAGAACCCGCTGATGACGACTTCCATGACAAGCAGCGCCAAATCGACGTTTCAGGCCCCGACCTCAAGCCTTGCGGCCTTCGCCAACAGCAGCGCAAAGCTGATGCGCTTCCTGCTGCGCAACCCGATGACTCTGGCGGGACTGATCGTGATCAGCACGCTGATGATCGTCGCCCTGTTCGCCCCCTGGATCGCGACCCACGATCCGCTCGCCCAGGATCTGTCCGCCGCACTGCGCAGCCCTGGCGCGCAGAACTGGTTCGGCACTGACGAATACGGCCGAGATGTGTTCAGCCGTCTGGTGTACGGCTCGCGTATCACGCTGTATATCGTGATGCTGGTGACCGTGATCGTCGGCCCCATCGGCCTGCTGATCGGCACGGTGTCGGGCTACTTCGGCGGCTGGGTCGACAGCCTGTTCATGCGCATCACTGACATTTTCATCTCGTTCCCGAGCCTGGTGCTGGCGCTGGCCTTCATCGCGGCACTGGGGCCGGGTCTCGAGCATGCGGTGATTGCCATCGCCCTCACCGCCTGGCCGCCCATCGCACGTCTGGCGCGGGCCGAAACCCTGTCGCTGCGCAACGCCGACTTCGTGGTCGCTGTGAAGCTGCAAGGCGCCTCGTCGGTACGGGTCATCGGCCGCCACATCATTCCGATGTGCCTGTCCTCGGTGATCATCCGCCTGACCATGAACATGGCCAGCATCATCCTCACCGCTGCCGCGCTGGGCTTTCTCGGGCTGGGCGCCCAGGCGCCACTACCGGAGTGGGGCGCAATGATCTCCAGCGGCCGCCGCTACATGCTGGAAAGCTGGTGGCTGGTGGCAGCGCCCGGCGCGACCATCATGCTGGTCAGCCTGGCGTTCAATCTGCTCGGAGACGGCCTGCGCGACGTACTCGACCCACGCAGCGAATGACAATAACAAGGACGATAACCATGTCTCAGATAAAGCTTGCGGTAGAAGATTTGCGGGTCGAGTTCCACAACGCCGGCAAGACCACGGCGGCGGTTCGCGACGTGTCGTTCACGCTGGGCCGTGAAAAGCTGGCGATTGTCGGCGAGTCCGGCTCGGGCAAGTCCACTGTCGGGCGCAGCCTGTTGCGCCTGCACCCGGCCAGCGCGCGGATCACGGCCAAAACCCTGCGCTTCGGTGACGTCAATCTGCTCGAATGCAGTGAAAAACAGATCCAGGGCATTCGCGGCCGACGCATGTCGATGATCATGCAGGACCCGAAATATTCGCTCAATCCGGTGATCAAGGTCGGCGAGCAGATTGCCGAGGCGTATCTGGCGCACCACCGGGTATCGCGCAAGGAAGCCCGCGAACGCACGCTGGACATGCTCGCAAAGGTGCACATCCGCGAACCGGCGCGGGTCTACGAGTTGTACCCGCACGAGGTGTCGGGCGGTATGGGACAACGGATCATGATCGCCATGATGGTCATCACCGATCCACAGGTGATCATCGCCGACGAACCGACCTCGGCACTGGACGTGTCGGTACGCCGCCAGGTGCTCAATGTGCTTGAAGAGCTAGTCAGCGAGCGGGATCTGGGGCTGATCTTCATCAGTCACGACCTGAACATGGTGCGGCATTTCTGTGACCGCGTGCTGGTGATGTATGCCGGACGCGTTGTGGAGTCGCTCAAGGCCGATGAGCTGGATCAGGCCTGCCATCCGTACACCCAGGGCCTGCTGGCTGCCCTCCCCAGCCTTGATCGTCCACGCGCCAGCCTGCCGGTATTGCAGCGCGATCCCCTCTGGCTCACTCACTGAGAACGCTCCCATGGCAATGATTGAAGTCAATTCACTGAACCTGAGCTTCGGCACGGGCGCTGCTTTGAATCAGGTGCTGCGCGACGTCAACCTGCAGGTCGAGCAGGGCCAGTCGTTCGGACTGGTCGGCGAGTCGGGGTCGGGCAAGACCACTGTACTGCGCTGTCTGGCCGGGCAGTACCACCACTGGACCGGTGCCTTGAGCGTTGCGGGTCAGCAGGTCGGTCGCAAGCTCGACGCCAGCCACTACCGCACCGTGCAGATGGTGTTCCAGGACCCCTACGCCTCTTTACACCCGCGTCACACCATTGACGCGGCCCTCAAGGAACCGCTGAGCATCCACAAGATCGATCAGCGTGACCGACGCGTCTGCGACGTGCTTAACCGCGTCGGCCTCAACGAGAGTTTTCGCTTTCGTTACCCGCATCAACTGTCCGGTGGCCAGCGTCAGCGAGTCGCGATTGCCAGAGCGCTGATTCTGGAGCCGCGCGTGTTGCTGCTGGACGAACCCACCTCGGCGCTCGACGTCTCGGTACAGGCTGAAATCCTCAATCTGCTGGCGGACCTTCGTCAGCAGCAGGGCCTGACCTATCTGATGGTGACTCACGATCTGGGCGTGGTCGCGCACCTGTGCGACCGGGTTGCAGTGATGCAACTGGGCCAGGTCGTGGAGACCCTCGACAGCAGCCAGTTGAGTAACGATCAGGCGCAGCACGACTACTCACGACTGCTGATCCAGGCCAGCCGCGACATGGACGTACGCCCGAGCGGATGACCGCTGCAGGTCCTGCATACCACCGAACCCTGCTGACAGCGTGATCCCTGGCCGAATCGGCCATCGGGTCCGGCTGCCTGCGATTTGCCTCAAACACCTTTTTTCTCACTCGAACAAGAATAAAAAATGAAAAAATCAATCGCTTTGCTCTCCCTGGCCGCCCTGTTCCCAAGCGCATGGACCCATGCCGACAGCGCCTACATCAACTATCGCCACCAATATGCAGAAAGCGCCCGCATGCACGCCGACCGGGTCAAGTTCGGCACGCGGCTGGACAGCGGCTGGGGCTTTGAAGGTGAACTGAAATACAAGACGGCCGGTGATCGCCAGGACGTCGCGTTCGATAACACCGTCGGCAACGGCCACGAACTGACGGTCAGTTATCAGCACAAGCTCAATGACAAATGGCTGCTGACCCCTTCCCTCGCACTGGAGAGCATCGAAAAATCCACCGCCTACAAGATGGGGCTCAAACTCGGTTACAAGGTTACCGATCAATTGACGCTATCCGGTCGCTACCGCTACGACTCAATCAAGCTGGACCGCGACAGGGTCAACCGCGACATGCCGGACAATGAAATGAACGATCAGTCCGTCAACCGCTACGACGTCTGGGTCAACTACGCGACCAAAGGCCCCTGGTCCTACGAGTATCAGTTCACCTACTTCGACGCCGACTACATCCGCTACGACAACGACAAGACCGACTACGAACAGAATGCGGCCTTCAAGTACAAATGGGACAAGAACTGGGTGCCGTTTTTCGAAATCGGCGACATCAAGGTCAACTCCGAGGACGACAAGCGCCAGCTGAGATTGCGGGTGGGCGTGCAGTACAACTTTCTTTGAGGGTTGGCCGAGCACTGCCGCAGGTCGCCGGGACGCGGAGCGTCCCAAGAGGCATTCCCACGCTGGAGCGTGAGGAACGATCAGGGTGGGGCTGAGAAAGCTGATCGTGCCGATGCTCCGCGTCGGCATGCGGCCCGGGACGCTCTGCGTCCCTTCGATGTCAGTCGCTGTACAGGGCCTGCGTCCTGCGCAGGCGCATGCGGCTGCCGTTGAGGTGCAGGTACATGGCCGAGCGGGCGGCGTCGACGTTGCCTTCGGCGATGGCGTTGTAAATCTGCCGGTGTTCGGCATTGATGCCGGCAAGATAGGCATTTCGGTCGCTCTGGCCGGTGTAGGCCGAGTTCATCCGGGTGCGGGGAATCAGCTTGGTGCCGAGGTGTTTCATGATATCGATCAGGTAGGCATTGCCGGACGCCTTGGCAATCCTGAGGTGAAACTGAAAATCGGCGTTGATGGTCGTTCCGGACTTCTGCGGCCCCTCCAGCAGGGCGTCGAAGGCCCGCTTGAGCTCCAGCAATGCTTCAGGACTGCGTCGTTGTGCCGCCAGACCTGCCGCTTCGACCTCAAGGCTCAGACGAAACTCCAACAGGTTCAGTACATCCGCCACCGTGACAATGGTGGCAGGCCCGACGGAAAACCCTTCCGGCGGCGGCATATCGAGCACGAAGGTCCCGACCCCATGACGCGTTTCCACCAGCCCCGCCGCCTGCATCCGCGACAACGCATCGCGCACCACCGTGCGGCTGACGCCCTCGGCCTCCATGATATTGAGCTCGGAAGGCAGCTTCTCGCCACGCTGAAGCACACCGTCACGCATGCGCTGAGCAAAGCGGTCGACCAGGGTTTCAGCCAGGCGGCGATGATTCTTTTGCGAGGAAAGCGCGTTGTCCGACATTGCAGCCTCATGTCTATCGAATACCCGAGTATAGGCTGCGATCCCCGCACAAAACACGCCCTGAGTGAGGTTATACTCAGCGCCCCGACACGGACCTGATCACCCGCCATGGAACCTACCGCATCCCCGAAAGGCCGCCGTTCCAGCCTGACCCAGCAATTGGTCGCCGAATTCGCCCGCAAAATTCGCGAAGGCGAGATCCAGAGCGGCGAAAAACTGCCCACCGAGCAGGTGATCATTCGTGAAACCGGGGTCAGTCGTACCGTTGTCCGTGAAGCCATGTCACGCCTGCAGGCCGAAGGACTGGTCGAGACCCGGCATGGTATCGGCACCTTCGTGGTCGACGCCTCCGAGGCCAGGGCCGATCAGTCGGACGAGCTGTCCATCGGCACACCCGGCGACGCCGTGGCAATCATAGAATTGCGACTGAGCCTGGAGCCCGAAGCTGCCGCGCTGGCTGCACAACGTCGTACGCCCGAGCAATTGAGCGCCATTCGTCAGGCGCTCGACGAACTGCACCGCTGCGTACGGACCGGCCAAGACACCCTGCAGGCCGATTACGAATTCCATCGCCGCATTTCCCTGTGCACCGCCAACAGTTTCTTCACCGATGTGATGAACCAGTTGGGCAGCAGTATCCTGCCGCGCGCACGCAGTGGTTTCGGCAACGTCACGTCGTTGCAGATGGAAGACGATCCTCATATTCAGCAGCGCGAGCAGGAACAGATCTTCGACGCTATCGCCCATCAGGATCGCGACGCCGCCCGGGCAGCCATGCGTCTGCACCTGATCAACAGCCTGCAACGCCTGCGTGCAAAGCCATAGCGAGCCCATCCCTTATCGTTTACCATGCCGCCCGTCGGTTTCCGAGAGGAACTAACAGGGAATTCGCCCGCCTCGCGCCACGAGCCGAAACGAAACTGCCCCCGCAACTGTAGGCATCGAGCCAGCTCCACCACTGCCACTGGGTGATCCCCGGGAAGGCCGGAGTCAGGCGATGACGTGCCAGTCAGGAGACCTGCCGACCTGAATCAATCACTAACCGGCGGGGTGTCCGGGAAGGACATCCTTGCGCCTGGCCTTAGTGCGCCGAGTGCTGCCGGTTCCGGCAGGCAGGGATGTGTTTTCCTGTTGTGCGTGCGCCCTGACACACGTTCGAATCGAGGTCGCATTCCATGTCACTGCCCCGCCTTGCCGCACTTGCTGCCAGCCTGACCCTTTCAAGCCTGGCGTTCGCCGCACCGACCCACTATCCGCTGACCATCGAGAACTGCGGCTACTCGCTGACGTTCGAACATGCGCCCACCAAGGCCGTGACCATCGGCCAGTCGGGCACCGAAATGCTCTACGAACTGGGCCTGGGCGACAGGCTGGTCGGTACATCCCTGTGGTTCAACGACGTACTGCCTCGCTTCAAGGAGCAGAACGACAAGGTCGAGCGTCTGGCCGACAACGAACCCAGCTTTGAGGCCGTGATTGGCAAACGTCCTGAACTGGTTGCCGTGCAGCTGGAATGGATGGTCGGCAAACAAGGCGCAGTCGGCACGCGGGAGCAGTTCCACGAACTGAAAATCCCGACCTACCTCATGCCGTCCGACTGCGAAGGCAAGGACAATCTGGTTGGCGCCGACGGCACGCGCCTTGAGGCATTTCGCATCGAGACCATCTACAAGAGCATCGAGCAACTGGCGCAAATCTTTGACGTGCAGGATCGCGGCAACAAACTGGTCGCCGATCTCAAGGCCCGTCTGAGCGCTGCAGTGGCCAACGTCAAACAGAACCACGACAAAGACGTATCAGCAGTGTTCTGGTTCTCAAGCTCCGACCTGAAAGCCGATCCTTTCGTCGCGGGCCGCAAGGGTATTCCGGACTTCATGCTCAATAATCTGGGGATGCGCAACATCGTCCAGTCCGATGAAGAATGGCCCACCGTTGGCTGGGAAACCATCGCCAAGGCCAACCCGAGCATTCTGGTGATCGCCCGCATGGACCGTCGCCGTTTTCCGGCCGACGATTACCGCAAGAAAATCGAATTCCTCAAGTCTGACCCGGTGACCCGCAACATGGACGCAGTGAAACACGATCGCATCGTGATCATCGACGCCGAAGGCATGCAGGCCAGCCTGCGCCTGTTCACCGGCATCGAAGAGCTGTCCGCCGCCGCCAACCGCTTCAACGCCACTCCATGAGACTGCCCGTCGCGCTCGGTCATGTGATCTGGGTCTCGGCAGTGCTGGTGCTGGCGATCATCATCGGCGCTGCCATTGGCGAAACCTCGATCAGCCTGCAGGTGGTGTTTCAGGTGCTGGCCAACAAATTGTGGGCGGCAGGCTATGTGCTGGACCCCATTGATGAAGGCATCGTCTGGAACTACCGGCTGACCCGCGCCATCGTGGCGGCAGCCTGCGGTTCCGGGCTGGCCATTTGCGGCGTGGTGCTGCAGTCGCTGTTGCGCAACCCGCTGGCCGATCCTTATCTGCTGGGCATTTCAGCGGGCGCCTCGACCGGCGCAGTCATGGTGGCGATTCTGGGTTTCGGTGCCGGGGTCATTTCCATGTCGGCAGGCGCTTTCGTCGGTGCGCTGGTAGCATTCTCTCTGGTCGCCCTGCTCGCCCATTCCTCGCGGGGCAATACCGCCGCCGGACAGATCATTCTCGCGGGTATCGCCGGTTCGCAGCTATTCAATGCGCTGACCTCGTTCCTGATCACCAAGTCGGCCAGCTCCGAACAGGCGCGCGGCATCATGTTCTGGCTACTGGGAAATCTGAGTGGCGTACGCTGGCCCTCGGTGTGGATGGCTGTTCCGGCAGCGTTGTTCGGCCTGTTGGTGTGCCTCTGGCATCGGCGCGCACTGGATGCCTTTACCTTTGGCAGCGACTCCGCCGCGTCTCTGGGCATCGCCGTACGGCGGGTGCAGATCGTGCTGATCGCCACTGCGGCACTGGTCACGGCTGTGATGGTCTCGATTGTGGGGTCCATCGGTTTTGTCGGTCTGGTGATTCCGCATGCGGTAAGGATGCTCACCGGCGTGCGCCATGCCCGACTGGTGCCGCTGAGCGCCTTGAGCGGCGCTCTGTTTCTGATCGCGGCCGACATTCTTTCCCGTACCCTGATCAAGGGCCAGGCGCTGCCCATCGGGGTGATCACTGCCCTGATCGGCGCACCGGTGTTTGCGCTGATCCTCATCCAGGGAAACAGGACACGATGAACGCCTTCACTCCCGATATCGGCACCCCGGCGCTCGGTTGCACGAGGCTTGGCTATTCGGTTCGCGGCGCAACACTGCTGCGCGACGTGGACCTGAGCATCGCGCAAGGCGAAACGCTGGGCATCGTGGGGCCGAATGGCTCGGGAAAATCGACGCTGCTCAAGCTGTTGTCTGGCATCCACAAGCCGTCCAGCGGTCAGGTAACGATCGGTGAACGTCTTCTGTCGAGCCTGAACCGGCGCGACATTGCCCGTGCACTAGCGGTGGTCGAGCAACAGGCCGAAACCAGTGACGCGATCACGGTACTGGACGCCGTGGAACTGGGCCGCACGCCGTGGTTGTCGGCGCTGGCACCCTGGAGTGACCACGACGACCGTATCGTTCGGCAGGCGCTGGTGGACGTAGACATGCTGCCTTTCGTCAAGCGCGCCTGGCATACCCTGTCCGGCGGCGAGCGGCAGCGGGTGCATATCGCACGGGCGCTGGCACAGCGACCGGGCATCCTGCTGCTGGACGAGCCGACCAATCACCTGGATATCCAGCATCAGTTGACCATTCTCGGTCTGGTCAAGGCGTTGCCGGTGACCACAGTCATCGCCCTGCATGACCTGAATCAGGCGCTGGACTGCGACCGGGTGGCGGTCATGGAAAAGGGCCGCATGGTCGCGCTGGGCGTACCCGCAGACGTGCTGACTCCCGAGCGGCTGCTGGAGACCTTCGGGGTGGTGGGCCGCTGGCTGACCGACCCGTTCGATGGCTCGCGGATTCTGCGTCTGCGATCGCCCTGAAACAGCCGCCTCCACCCCACCGACAGTAAGTAAATGCCGCAGCAGCGATCAGCGCAGGTGCGCAGCGCGGCCCATGGCACTACAATGCGCGCTTTGCCCGCCGTCGGATGCCGTAGCCATGTCCCTACCCAAACACCATCTGGAATTGCTCAGCCCCGCACGGGACACGAGCATCGCCCGTGAAGCCATCCTGCATGGCGCCGACGCGGTGTACATTGGCGGACCAAGCTTCGGCGCTCGACACAACGCCTGCAACGAGGTCAGCGATATCGCCGAACTGGTCAAGTTCGCCCATCGCTATCACGCGCGCATCTTCACCACGATCAACACCATCCTGCATGACGATGAGCTGGAACCGGCCCGCAAGCTGATTCACCAGCTCTACGACGCGGGCGTGGACGCACTGATCGTGCAGGACCTCGGCGTTCTGGACATGGACATTCCGCCCATCGAACTGCATGCCAGCACCCAGACCGACATCCGCACGCTGGGCCGGGCGAAGTTTCTGGATCAGGCCGGTTTCTCACAGCTGGTACTGGCACGTGAGCTGAACCTGCAGGAAATCCGCGAGATCGCCGACGAAACCGACGCGGCCATCGAATTCTTTATCCATGGCGCGCTGTGCGTGGCGTTCTCCGGGCAGTGCAACATCTCCCATGCGCAAAACGGCCGCAGCGCCAACCGTGGCGACTGCTCCCAGGCCTGCCGCCTGCCATACACTCTGAAGGATGATCAGGGTCGCGTCGTGGCCTTCGAAAAACACCTGCTGTCGATGAAAGACAACAACCAGAGCGCCAACCTGCGCGCCTTGGTTGAAGCAGGCGTGCGCTCGTTCAAGATCGAAGGCCGTTACAAGGATGCGGGCTACGTCAAGAACATCACCGCTTACTATCGCCAGCGTCTGGACGACATTCTGGAAGACCGCCCGGACCTGGCACGAGCCTCCAGCGGCCGTACTGCGCACTTCTTCGTACCGGACCCGGAAAAGACCTTCAACCGTGGCAGCACCGACTACTTCGTCAGCGACCGCAAGATCGACATCGGCGCGTTCGACTCGCCGACTTTCACCGGTCTGCCCGTCGGTACCGTGGAGAGCGTCGGCAAGCGTGACCTGCAGGTGGTCACCGAGGTGCCGCTGTCCAACGGCGATGGCCTCAACGTGCTGGTCAAGCGCGAGGTGGTGGGCTTCCGCGCCAACATCTGCGAGGCCCGTGGCCAATTCGAGGAAGACGGCCAGACGCGCTATCGCTACCGCGTCGAGCCCAACGAGATGCCCGCCGGCCTGCAGCGCCTGCGCCCGCACCACCCGCTGAGCCGCAACCTCGACCACAACTGGCAGCAGGCCCTGCAGCGTACCTCCGCCGAGCGCCGTGTGGGCCTGGCCTGGCAGGCGCGTCTGGATGAGCAGCGTCTCGAGCTGACCGCCACCAGC
>Ga0308164_10002705_pt1 | contig 17156 bp, 16 predicted proteins | sample PhyTR2_FD_201031 | JGI IMG/M metagenome (GOLD analysis project Ga0308164, IMG submission 201031) | Phyllosphere microbial communities from UC Gill Tract Community Farm, Albany, California, United States - DLSLT.R2 | ecosystem: Host-associated > Plants > Phyllosphere > Unclassified | place: USA... | reverse complement strand
TACGTTGCTAGTAAAGGGCTTCTTACTACAAAGGAGCAAAAAATTACTATAAGCCCCAAAGTATTGTAGGTCAGCACACTTTAAATGTATTTCAATAAGGTCTCATTTTATGAGACGAACAGCGCTTGTCACGTTTGACAAGGCTCGTTTATGAAATGTGACAAACTTGGTTAGACTCAGTGACGGGCCGTTCCGAAAGAGGCTTTTGCTAGTCAAGCGCTTCTCTGGACTGGTAACGGAGCTCAACCCGCGGCGGAAGCAGGAAGCACAGCCGAGGCGGTGGAATAGGTAGGCAAAGTGCAGGTCTTGCTATAATCGAGGTTTTCTTGAACGCAGATTATCTGCAGGCCCATGCCACTGCCTAAGCCTAGACAGGGCTTCTGGCTGAATGATTAATAAACGATGTAAGCCCGTTCCTCCGAACGAATCGTGCCGGTCCACGCCCTTTCTTTGAGCGCGTCCGATTCGGACTCGATGGAATAAATGGCCTGCAGGCGGCACGATTGACCGCCGAGTCCACTTTTTTCTAGTAAAAGCGAATTGGTCCAGATGGCTGGGTCGAAGGTGACTTCAAATACATAATACCCATTGGGTGCCACCGTGCGCGTGCTGGGAAAGTCTTTGTCCCAGTTGTGGCGCTCTTTCGCTGTATGCACGACCCGCCCGTCGGGATAGGTAATGTCAAAGGACAGCCCGAAGTACCCCCAGCTGTTCCATTCTTCAAAGAGGCGTAGGGGCTTATCGGAAGGGTTAAAGAGCAGCACGTGAAACCGAGGGCGACTTCTGTTCAAAACCAAGATGTCTTGGAGAAAGACGCCGTCCGCGTAGCTGCTGGGTACAATGGTCAACGTGGGGCTGGGGACGGGTGGGGTCTGTGCGGTGCCACCAGCTATCTTGTCGCTCCGCTGCCCCCATGTGAGCGGGCTAGTTAGCAGGCACAGCAGCAGGCTAACAACATGACCGCGAGCCAGCGCTTGGAGGCAAAGTATCCTGCGGCGGGGGGGAGGGATGAGCTTCATAATAAGCAAAGAAATGCTCCTTTTGGTGACCCACTTTCAGCTACTTGGCACCAGGGGCAAGTGGGTCACTTCAGCACGCGGTAAGTTTACGAGACCCGTCCATGAGTCAACACTTACGAAACACGCCGAAGGGATGAGTTTCGTAAACTCCAAACCAGCGCCTAACCCCCGCCAAAGTACTACGCCGGCTGCATCTGAGAGAGGCCAAAATCCCTACTTATTTCCGAGACTTGTCCCAGAACGCCCATTATGTTAAATATACTCAAGTTCAAGAAGCACTAAGAGGCTGGTTTAATGGCTAGAGCTACATCTGTTACCAGCGCTGAAACAGGCACTGCTAGTTGCTCATTTTTCGATTGCAATAGTAGCTGGTCGCGTATCTGACCAGTCTTTGTATCCCAGATATACACCTGGTAAGAACCTGACCGCAGGTCAGACAGCAAAAGTTGCACGTCGAGCGCCACTCGTGACTGCTGGCGGCCGGTACGAGTAGTCAACGCTTCAGGGCGTACGAGCCAGACTACGGCCTGAGACCCATCCCCGCACGCCACACATCGGACGGCGGTAGTGGATGTGAGCACCCTTGCTGTTAGGTTGTACCGCTGAAACTGTGCCCAGTTTAATAGCTCTACAAAGCCCGCTAAACTCCGCTGGGCCGTTCGCATGCCGTGCGTGAGTACGTGTGGATAGCGATAAGGCCAACGCAAGCCCCCTCCGACCCCACCAGCAGCCAAGTGTGCCCACTGCATGCAGCGAAAATATTCATTATCAAACACCTCGGGTAATTGCCGACCGCCTTTGAATGTATCAAGGGGCCCATGCTCGCTATCAAAAAACGGCCGGTTGGCAGGCAGCTGCGCAAGCACCTGGCGCACGAGTTCAGCAGTATACAAGGCAGGGTCCAACGCATTCTGAGGCCGACTAATAGTAGCAGCGTCGTAGAAATGCGAGGTAGCAAAGTCTAAATCAGGGTGGCGGAATACGAGGTCACCTAAGCTTGGATGTGCTTTTAGGACGGGCCCAAACACGGATACGGTTTGCAAATGCGCACGCCCAAAACAACGAGTTTCCACCGTTCGCAGATGCTGGCTCACATCGTGAATGAACTCTGCTAATCCAGCTGCGTGATGGTCCGCTTTGGCCGGTGGTAACTCATTCCATAAATCCCAGGCAAAGAGGACGCCAGAGCCACCCCATCGTTCGGCGGCAAAGGAGAGGCGGTTTTTAATCGCCGCGCGCATCTGAGGGCAGCGCAGCCACTGGGCGCGGGTGGTTCCTGGTCCGCCTTGTGCCTGTTGGTACGGATGGTGGCGCCAACGCCGCCCCATCCAGTAAGTGTCGAAGGGCGTGAGTAGCACTCGCAGCCCGTATTTCGCACAGAGTGCGAATAGGTCGTCCCATAGGCGCACCATATGGGGCTGAAACCGGCCTACCGGCCTCTCTAAGTAACGATGCTCAGTCTGGCAGTACTCCAGCATCAGTCGCAAGCAAGTAACGCCGTGAGCGGCAAGCCAGGCCAGGTGGCCTTCAACCGCCGCTAGGTCACGCCGCTGGAACAATCCTGCTAGGTCAGGCCAGGTGATAGCATCGTTCTGACCAATAGGTGTCCACTGCTGACCATCCTCAGTTAGAAAGTAAGGAGCTGCAGGTGCAACGGTAATCCAGGGCAGAGCAGGTGCTTCAGTCATTCAGAATCAACATGGATAAAGCTAATAAACAGTAAAATTTAACACCGCTTTATAACACCACAAGTTATTGTATAACAGCACTATAAATTATTATATTTTGGTACAAGATGCAATACAGAAATCCGTTTAATACTAAAATATACTTAGCTGTTTTGTATGTTTAGCGCCCTCGCTTGGTGGCTAGCAGTTTACAAAAAGGGAGCATCGACTTACCCCCTTTTTGTAGTCGTATCGCCCCCTTTTTGTAGTCGCATCTAACGTTCACCAATCGCTAAAAAGCCCCTTCATTGCATTAGAAGGCTGTTTTTCTTAGTAATGCGACTACAAAAAGGGGGTAGCCCGCCCCTGGTGGAAAGCTACTCAATGCAACGTGGCTCTTCCTCAAACTTTTAAATTCAAAAACTACGAAAATAAACTAGCTGTTTATTTTCTTTATAAACTTACTAGTTTACGGGTGCCGTAACTATTTGATTTTTAAATAAATACAGAGGCATACGACTACAAAAAGGGGGCGACACGACTACAAAAAGGGGGCGACACGACTACAAAAAGGGGGCGACACGACTACAAAAAGGGGGCGAGATGGGGTAAATGCGACTACAAAAAGGGGGCGACACGACTACAAAAATAAAAATGTGTAGTCGAATAGGCTTTTGGTAGATACCTTTGGCTATTCCTATCAGTAGTCAAGCTTTATCGTGGATACTACCCCGACAACCGCTGTCAATCCGCTAGTTGTGCAGCATAATGCGTTAGTCAACGCCAAGTTCGACTTGAATACGCACGAGGCTCGCCTGTTTCTTGCGCTGCTGGCGCGACTACAACGTACCGACACCGCCTTCAGCAAGTGTCAGCTACTGGTGCGAGAGATTGTGCCTAGCACGGGTAGCAACAACGTGTATGACCAAGTGCGGCGAATGTTGAAAGACTTCGCTAGCCGCACGCTCACTATCGAAAAGCTTAGTTCCGACGGTCGGCCACTAAAGAAGCCCAGCTTCACGGTCATCCCTCTGCTTGCGTATGCCACCTACTTAGAAGGGGAAGGCATGATTGAGGCTCAATTTAATGACCTGCTTCTCCCCTACCTGCTGGAGCTACGTGATAATTTCACCAAGGCGCAGCTAACCGAGTTGCTGAAGCTGAAGAGCGCTAATTCTTACCGCATCTATTGGCTTTTGCGCGAGTACGCGGCTTTTGGAAAGCGTACCATTCGCTTAGATGAGCTAAAGGCTATTCTAGGGCTGGACCAAGAGTACGACCGGTTCAACAATTTCCGTGCACGGATACTCGACAGAGCCCAGGCTGAGCTAGCGGCCACCGACCTGCCTTTCACTTACGAAGCGATTAAGCAAGGGCGGGAAGTGGTAGAGATAAAGTTCTCGTTTAAACCAGTTACAGCCAATCAGGCCGTCACGGCTCCCATTAGCGGCTACAGCGAATGGGAGGCTGCAGTAATAGCAGCTGGGGTATCCGCTGCCAGTCTGCCGCTTATTCAAGCTCGTTTAACGGCCGGTGACTACGACCTTGGCTATGTGCGCTACGTCCTAGATACCGTAAAAAGTCAGGTCCGGACAGGAAAGATTAAGAAAGAAGGTGGCGCTGTATTCAAGGCACTGACTGATGGCTATCTACTTCCAGACTACCAGCAAAAGTTGAATGCTGCCGTTACCAAGAAGAAGCCTAATGCTTCTGCAAGCCCTCAACGCAAAAAGCTTCTCAGTGAGCTCGAGGATGCCCATAATAGCTTACGCTTTATCCAAACAGCTGTCATTTATAATGACGACACTAGAGCAGTAGCAGTGGCTGAAGTACAAGCAAAAATTAATCAGATTGAGCAGCAGCTAGCCCCTGCCTAATGTAAGTATCCTATTGACTTTGAGATATAAGACGCAGTTAATAAGAAAAAATCCGCACCTTATTTAGCACCTGATAACAGGTGCTAAATAAGGTGCGGATTACTTTTATTTTTAGGTTATAGACTACACCTAATTACAGGTGCTAAACCGCACCTGTTTTATACTTCTTTTGCTCTCGCTCTAATTTCTCCGCGATGGCTTCCAGTAGCCAGTCCTGCGTTGATATGCCGAGCTTCGGGCTAGTTGGTTTTCGGGGTCGCTTGGCTCGCACCTCGTCGATACTTGCTAGCGTGCTTGCCGTGATTTTGATGTTGAAGTTTTTGAGTTGAACTACCTCTGGAGCACTTGATGCTACTGATGAGCTTCCTCGGTTGATTATAGCATCTATTTTCTTTTCGGCCAGTTTACTGCGGTTAGAAGGCTCTGGTAGGCTAGCCGCAGGTTTACGAGGGGGGGGCGAGACAGCCATGATGTTTACTTGCTAGCGTGAGTGATATGTTGGAACAAGGCATCCAGTTCTGTGATGGCTTTCTCATCAGGAGGCAGCGCTTCAAAAACTGATAGCCCTTTACTGGCAGCAGTCGCAAATGCCTTGCGGTTAACCACAGGAAAATCTACGTAATTCAGTTCTGCGTTCTCGCGTAATACTTCCGTAGCTTCCCCATTATCTTGGCCACGGGTATCAGCTTTGTTTAAAAAAGAGTAGATTTTCAAGGGCGTAAGGCGCCCTGGCTGTACCTCATTTAGTAGAGCCAAGACCTTGGACAGAGTCCAGATTTCGTAGCTCCTGGGAGCGAAGGGCAGCAGATACACATCCGATACAAACAGCGCAGCTCGCTGGCTAGCCGTATCCCGGCCACCGGTATCAATTACAATGTGGTCGTACTTAGGGCGGAGCTGCTCAATTTGGCGCCGCACTGCTCCCCCGGTCAACTGCACTAACGTGTACCCCAAGGCGCCTTTATGCGTTTCATCACGCCAAGCCGTAAAGTCAGACGCTGATTCCTGTTCATCAGCATCAACCAAGAGAATATCTGCTCCTTGCTTCGCAAGCCAGATAGCCAAGTTGGTTGATATGGTTGTCTTGCCGGTCCCCCCTTTGATTCCGCCTACAGTGAAAATCATTGCTTTAGTTTATGATACAGGGTGCAAATCTAGGTGCAAAATAGAAACTAAAAAAGCACCTGCTAAGAGGTGTTCTATTGCACCTCTTAGCAGGTGCTTTTTTAGTTTAATCATCCAACAAAGGAGTTCCTGTTACGCGTTTGTCATTCTTTTTCGGTTGCACAACGTAAAGCGATTTTTCCATCGCCCTCTTTCCCGCTGGCTTCTAGTCACCCGCCTCATGGACCTTCGCTATATCCGCCGCGGCATCGGCCGGCCCCTACTGCTCGTACACGGCATTGGCGGCAGTTGGCGCTCTTGGAATACTATTCTGGATGCACTGGCCGCCGAGCGCGACGTCATAGCAGTGGATTTACCCGGCCACGGCGAATCACCCAAGCTGCCGGGCATCCAATCCATTGGCACCTTTGCCGATGCGCTCACCGACTTTCTAACCCAGCGCGAACTGCTCGGCATTGACGCCGTAGGGAGTTCCATGGGTGCCCGGCTCGTGCTCGAACTGGCCCGGCGTGGGGGCGTGCTCGGGGCAGTAGTCTCGCTGGACCCGGGCGGCTTCTGGCAGGGCTGGCAGATTCCCTTTTTCTACCACTCCGTCGCCCTCTCGGTCAAGCTAGTCAACGCCTTACAACCCGTCATGCCCGCCCTCGCTGGCTCGGCGGTTGGCCGGACGGTACTGCTGCCGCAGTTTTCAGCCCGGCCCTGGGCAGTTGATGGGCAGCAGGCCCGCGACGAGATGTATAGCTTCGCCCATTCCCCCGCCTTTGACGAGCTGCTCGACCAGCTGGCCCATGGCGAAGTGCAGCAGCCCGCGCCCGCCGACAGTCTCCCCGAGCCCTTGGTGATTGGCTGGGGCCGGCAGGACCGCGTCTGTCTGCCGAGCCAGTCGAAGCTAGCCCAGCAAAAATTTCCCGATGCCCGCCTCTACTGGTTTGAGCACTGCGGTCATTTCCCGCAGTGGGACCAGCCCGAGGAGGTCACGCGCCTGATTCTGGCCACTACCAGCCGCCTGCCTTTCACCGATGCGTCCATTGCCCAGGCACAAGGGACGAAGGCGGCCGCACCCGCGCTAGCCAGCGTAGCAATTGTTGGCGCAGCGCTGGCCTTGCTGGCAGGGGGCATTTGGTGGCTCACCTCCCGGCCGGCACACGCGCGAGCTTAACTACGGGCAAAAGATGACTCACTAAGGCGAAAATGGCGTCTAAGCGTTGACTGCTGGTTGCTTGCAGCGCTTACCACCTATTGCCGCCGTATCTATACCTGGTAACGTAGCAGCATAAGGCAGTAGGGGGCTCAATAAGTAGGCTGCGGCGTAGGTGGCTCAGAAAGTCAACCGCGCATGCATTTCCAGCGCGTGGCGGGGGTGCGTGAAGGCGAAAAAGGACGCGCAAATAAGGTGCCCCTTACGGTTTGTCTCTACACCGCCGCGTGCCCGAGGGCGAGACAGCCATTCATCAAACAATGCACGCCAGCCGCTACCCAGGCTGAGCCCGTCCGTTCGCGCACCCAGAGAAAAAACGTGCCCATGCCGAGTTGGAAAAGCACGACGCCGAGCGGAAAGTGGGTGGGCGACCACCACTCCCGCACGTAAAACCAGAAGCTTGCCCCACCACCCAGCTCGAAGAGGCGGTCGGGAAAGCCCAGCCCGTGGCCCAGCGTGAAGAGCAGCACGCCCACTACCCCGCCCCAACTCGTGCGGGTGCCCGGCAAAGGCAGCGTGCGCGGCAGTCCAGCAGCCAACAGTCCTAACAGGGCCCCGCGGTAAAAGAGCTCCTCATCGAGCCCCGGCAGGGTCAGGTAGTAGAGCTGTTGCCCCGCTGTCAGGGGCAGGAACGCATACCGCGACCGATAAGCGTCCGCCAACAGCCCGGCCGCGACGACTAGCACGGCGGGCAGGATAGCGCGTAAGCTTCCAGCCGCGGGCCGCACGAAGCCAGCTGTGGCGGGCGTGGTGCGCCGCAGCACGTACACCCACCCGAGGGAGCACAGCACCCCGAAGCCCTTGCCCACCCAGTTGACGGGCGTAGGCCCCGCCACCTCCCGCAGCCAGCCGATGGGTCGTAAGCCCAGCCAATAGGCCCACACCGTCCACGGGGGCACTAGCAACAAGGAGTACACATGCACAACACAGGCCAGCGCGGCCCAGCCCAAGAGGCGTGGAGTTGCCCGCCACGGCCCTAGGCACAAGCCGACACATAAGCCGGCCCAAAACAAGCCCCAGAAAACAATCGCCGCCCAAACGCTACCTGGCATGAAAAGACAAGCCCGACGTATGCGCGGCAGCCTGCCCAGCGAGGAGTCGAAGAGTGGGGCAGTGGTTGCAGGACGACGAGGCGGTGCGCCGCCGCAAGCTGCGTCGAGCCCGATAAGAGCCATGCTTAGGCGGGGCAAGAAGTTAGGCCCGCTGAGTAGGGTAGGGGCTAAGCCGGTATCCTCAGAAAGGGGATCCGAAAACAGGGTTCAGCTTTCGTCCCAGCTGAGCCTAGTTCTTGACCTATGAAAAATCAGCTTTTCGCTTTTAAATAGGGTAAGAGCGGGGTTAGCCTGTATGGTGCACCTTTCGGGACCGACCCAAACCCATACTCTGTGCCCCGCTAGCAGAACACCTGCGTTTCTGGCAAGCGAATAGAAACTTATGCATAGGCACTACGCTATCTTGCCACTCGATACTATTCGGCAACTGCTATGGCCTCTTTTTCGGCGCAGCTTCTGGTAGCGGGGCAGCGCTACCCCGTGCGGCAGTGCACCTACGAGTTCACGCAGGCAACGGACCCTCGGGGCCGGGCATCGGCGCGGGTGCGCACGGGCCTCGTGTACCTGACCCTGGATGTGCCCACGAATGACTTACTGCTGGACTGGGCGGCGACTCCCAATAAGCCACTGCCGGGGCAACTAGTTTTTCTAGCCGCGCAGGGCGGCTCAGCCCTGGAAACGCTGGGTTGGGAAGCGGGGCAGTGCGTAGGCTACCAAGAGGAATTTGCGGCGGGTGACCAGGGAGCCGGGGCCTATGTGTGCCACCTCACTATTGCCGCAGCCAAACTGACGATGCAGCCTGGCGGGCCAGCTACTTATAGTAGTCCAGCAGCTGGAGAGCACAGCAACGCTACCCAAGCCTTCCTAAATACACCGCCGCTGCTACCCCCGGCCGCCCCGTTGGAAGAGCTCGTACTACCTACTGTTGAAGAACTAGCCGTGGCGGCCGGCGAGAAAGGCTTAGAGGCCTTGGCCGCAATTGGCACGGTAGCGGCGTTACCTGTTGCGCTGACCTTAGCCTTGATATTGGGTAGCGCGACGCCAGCAGGCGGGCCCGGCATTCCGCAGCCACACTTGCCACTAGTAGATCCTAACTTATTACGCTTGAACGCATTAGTAGCTAAGCAGGCTGCAGGTACCTTAACGGCTAATGAGGAAACCGAGCTACTAGAGCTGCTAGCAAAAGTGAAGGGTATTCACGTGCGCAGTTTAGCCGAGCTACCTACTATTCTCTCCCCGGCTATCGCGAAGCAGCCCCTACAAACAATAGCCAATAAGTTTCCGCAGGAGGCGCTTCCAGCCGACGGCAAGGTCCTTCCTTATACACTCGTCGATGGTGCTATAAAAGGGATTAATGGTCAACGACATGTTGACTTTGTTATTGATCCAGCGGGTAAGCTACTCATTGGCAATAAACATCATACACTAGGCGACCGGCAAGCCGTACAAGCAGCTGGGCAACTACGCTTAAATGGCAGGGGGCAAATTAGGCAAATTGATAACCTATCCGGCCATTATCAACCAACGGTAGCAGAGACCGCACTTTATCCGGCTCTATTGCAACGCGCTGGTTTGAACGTGAAAGGGGCTACCCTCGTCACCCATCACCTGAGCACCAATGCGGATGGAATGGTGACTGGAATCGAAGTTGTTTCTTCTAAAATCATTAAGTAGCCATGCAGTTGACTAAACAGCAGTTTCACCAAAATCTACTTGCTACGTTGCCCGAAGCAGCGCCAGTAGCCCACGCCCTCCAGAAGGAGTGCAAATTCCTAATAGCCCCAGTTTATGAACCAGCGGCGAAGTACACGTCAGCAGATGATTATGTGCGCCTCTCGCTTTTGACGACTGACAATATCGCGGCGCGGTTGTTCGATGCCGAAGCAGTGACGACGTTGCTGACTGGCCCCAACTCGTCGTATCCCTTGTGGATCGAGGTAGTGCCGAAAGAAACGCAAGAAGCGTACTGCTTATTTGAGCTAAGAACTAGTATGAGATTCCGTAAACCATCGGAGTTGCGGAACCGTGAAACTGGTCACCCGCCTTTTAAGGCACTTGCTTCCGCTACTTGAGGAAGCATTCGACCCGCGCGGATTTATGCGCAGCCTAGGAGAGGCCCTTTGAGGCGTTACTTGACGTCACGAAAGTGCCCCTTTCGAGGCCAGGTTATGCTAGTAGTCGAGCGTAGCTACCCGATAGTATGCGGGTCGTAATGGTAGTGTTCTTGGCTACCAGAAGTGAATTTTTAGATAAACTCCGCGCGCGTTTGTTCTGGCTTTTTTACGCGAAAAGTACCCGTTTCAAGCGCCCAGTCATAAGCGCTTATAGCAAGTGGGTAGCGGGTGAACACGTCGGTCAAACCATGTTTTTCGATCCAAGCCTCAACCTTTTCACGCGTCGTAAAATACCCCACTGGTGAACCTGCCACCCATGCCATGAAATACCCATACCTCGGGGCCTAGTGCTGCTTGCTCCATCGGGTGTAGCTAGTTTAAAGAGAGGTAAATGTAAGCGTCTCTCGTAATCACTCCTGTGCCAAGCTCACGCCAAAGCCCCCATTTAGAACTGGTCCTACAAAACAAAGGCTCGCTTACTAACTGGTCATAACCGGCTGAGACATTTTAAGAGGTTCGTTTAAAAAACGTGACAAACTCAGGTTACCTTAGGAAACCTCGTTTAACGAATCGTCTTACTTTGAACCCACAGGATGCTTGACTTAAACGCACCAATACTACCAGGCCAATCGGCTGCTGGCATCCAAGTAGGGCAATATATGGCGGAAGTGCTATACCAAGTCACTGCCCTTACTATCAAGGCGTCATCTACCTCTACCCTCATAGAGTATAAATTTGGGGCTGTTTGGGTCTGGTCACAAGATGAGATAGTAGAGCAAATCACTGTTTTTGAGGGTTATACGGGCACCTTGCCTTCGGGTGTAGGCATAGGTATGTCGCTAGCAGAAGTGCAGCGACGCATGGGATTGGTAGTGGAAGACTGGGACGATACCTTGCGGGTGGAAGGCAGTGACGGGTGGTGTTTCGACACGAATTCTTGGGACAATAGATGGGAAGTGGAACAAAACCCAGATGCTAGAAAGGCTAGGGTGATCGAAATATCAGTGTTCAAGTCAAAACCGGGCACAAAGTGAGGGGGGCATTACCTCGCGCTATTGTCAGTGTTTCTCAGAGGCTAAAAAATAATATTTTTCGAATAAATAGAGCAGTAAGAACTAACGCCCCATTCTTTCTTTTATCTCTTTACATAATCGGTCTTATAGCCCGAGTCTTGGAATCAGTGTAGTTTCCGCCCCCGCTGCCCCTGTCTTCCAATTGTGGTACTTTGCTGCCCTAAGCATTGCTCTTATGAGTTACGACCTACTAATTTTCAACCCAGCGGTAGCTCCCAAAACGAAGCCTGAGTTTATGGCTTGGTACAACACCCAAACGGAATGGGCAGAGGAGCAAGACTACAATGACCCAAGTATAACTACCCCTGCGCTCCAAGCTTGGTTGCAAGAAATGGAGCAGGCCTTTCCGGACATGAACGGGCCTACTGTGACGGATGACCATACAAGTGCGTACGAAACGGATTATAGTATAGGCCCCGGGGTCATCTATGCGGCCTTTAGCTGGTCCCTGACAGGAGAAGCAAACGAGACCGCGCAGCGATTAGCACGTAAGCATCAAGTGGGCTTCTGGGACTCCAGTTTTGAGGGGCCTATCTTACTTCCAGCAGACGGTGAGCTAAAACCGATGGAAGGAGTTACCCAACAGAATCTATCTGTGAAGAAACCTTGGTGGAAGCGGTAATAGAGGATGGCAGCAGCCAAATTTTACGTAGTGCAAATAGTGGAATTCTACTTGTAAAGAGCAGTGCTAGCTAATAGGGGGGCTCCGTATTGCACACCTTTCGGACCTAGGAGCCTAAGCGGGCCAGGCAGCGACGTAGCGCCGTGTGCACGCTTTTAGCCCCTCGTTCAGCAGTCTCAAAACTACGTTTTGGGCGCCTAAGGTGGCCGCGTGGCCCCTCCTAGTACGGCTAGCGCCAGGGGGCTTTAGGGCGAACAACGCAGCTGCGACTAGGAAAAGGTAGTGCCTGCTCCGCGCATTGACTACGTAGTCTAATCGAGTGACTACCTAGTCAACGAAGAGTGACTGACTGGTCAGTCTGGCCTATATTTACTGCAAAAACCCGCTCCAGTTGCTGCAAACAGGCTTGGCACTGCTATAGCGAGGTGCTCCGTGGGCGACGCTGCGCCCTCTTGGCTTGTGCGTTGCTGCTCCTTTCTTCTACCCGTTGTACTATGCCTATTCCGTCGAAAGAATCCGTGATCCAAACAGCCATCTGGCGTTTCTCCATGGATGGCCTTGCGGTTCCTACCAAAGAAATTGCCCAGCACGCGCTGGTGAGTGTGGGTAGCTTATTCAACTACTTCCCCACCAAGGAGCACTTACTGCGCGCGTGCTTCGAGTACGCCAGCAGCCAGCTCGCCGCCCCCGTGCTGGCGGGCGCCGGCCAGGCCCAGCCGCTGGAGCGGCTCAAGGCCCAGCTGCAGCGCTGGTGGCTGCTGCCCGCCCAGGTAGCCCTCGACAACCCGCACCTCTTCGACTTTTGGCGCCTCTACCGCACCCGCCCCCGCTCGGTGGAGCGGCCGGCCCCGCTGCTGGGTTTCTTCGAGGCGGTGCCTGACCTCGTGGAACGGGCGCTGGCGCGCCGCAGCAATGCGCGCGCGCGCGTCGAGCCGCTGAGTCTAGTTGGCGCCGGCTTAGCCGGGCAGTGGACGGCGGCGGTCGACTTTGTGCTCAGCGACGCCAACTGTTGGACGAAGCCGGAGCTGCGCGTTCCGTTGCTAGAACGGGCTTATCTGGGCTGGTGGCAAAGCCTCGGTCTATCGGAGTATACCGAAGCCGCGGCTTCCGCGGCGGTTGTGCCCCGGCGGCCCCCCGCCCCAACGGTAATGGACTCTATTCGGCAGGGCCTTGTCCACCTCTACCCCTCCCCCACGTCGGCCCCGGCAGCGCGCGAGCAGGATAAGTAAGGCCTACTCCCGCGGCGTGCCGCTGGGGGCAGCACGTCCACGGCGGCTTTGCGAATGGGCGCCTCCTGCTGGGCTCGACCAGGTGCCCGTCCTAGCCCCTTTCAACAGGCTACTTTACGTATAAGAAATTATCGGACGCGTGCAGCTTTCTCGTGCGGAATCTGCTGCTATCTTCCGCACCCCCACTACCTGATCAGTGCTAACGTTTGTGTGGCCAGGGGCTATAAAGTTGTGAGTAGAATAGCTCGGCTGGAAGGAGGACCGTAACGCTTAGTGGTATTTCTAGCTACTTTGGTCGTATGAAGCAATGGCTATCCCTTAAGTATTCCCTGTTCCTCGTCCTAGCTTATACGGGGTGTGCCTGTCAGAAGGAACCCACGCCCGCACCGGAAGTACTGGCGCCCCCTATCCTCACCTACTTCTACGCGGAAGCTGATACGGTTGGCGCCATCGTGACGCTTGTTGGCAAGCATTTTAGCAAGCAAAAGCAAAACAATGCCGTCTCGTTTAACGGGGTAGATGCCCCCGCTTTTCGGGCGAGCGAGGACACGCTGAAAGTGCGGGTTCCGGCTGGGGCAACCACTGGGTTGCTACAAGTCAAAGTCTATGCGCAGGTGGTGAGCAGTACGCGGCCCTTCACCCTGCTCACGGGTCGGTGGCGACAACAGACGTCTTGCCCTGGACCGGGCCGTTTTGATGGTATCGGGTTTGCGATTGGCAGTAAGTGTTACGTAGGCACTGGCACCGGCTACGGCACGTACCTGAAAGACTTTTGGGAGTATGATGTCACCACGCGCAAGTGGACTCCAAAAGCTGATTTCGCGGGCGGTCTACGGCGGCAAGCCATTAGCTTTGTGCTGAACGGCAAAGCCTATGTGGGCTTTGGCACAAATACCGCCACTTTTACGTCGACACAGGACTTTTACGAATACGACCCGACCTTAGATAGATGGACCCGTAAGGCCGCCATTCCCTCCTACTCGACGGACGATGCCGTGGGCTTGGCCGTTCAGGGCCGGGGCTATATCGTCACCGGCGGCTTTTCGCAGCAGGTGTTAGAGTACAATCCCCAAACGGATACGTGGCTTACTAAGCGCGATTTTCCGGGGCAGGCACGGGCGCAAGCAACGGGCTTTGTGCTGGGCACGAAAGCCTACGTAGGCGGCGGTAATTCGGGTGGTACTCCGTATCTGCGCGACTTTTGGGAGTATGACCAAGCCGCCGATAAGTGGACGCGCAAAGCGGACTTAGTAGCGGATTGTGTTGAGGGGATTGGCTTCGCGGTGCAGGGCAAGGGCTACTTAGGCGTTGGCTACAGCATAGCCAAAGAGCTAGACGAATATGACCCGTTGCGGGATGCCTGGGTGCGGAAAGCTAACCATGCGGGACCGGGTTGGTACGGCGCAGTGGCCTTTTCGGTGGGCGACAAAGGCTATGTAGCCACGGGCATCACGCTCAACAATAATGTGTCGGCTCAGCTCTGGGCTTTTACGCCCTAGTGGACGCGGCGCGAAGACTTCGAAGCACCTGAGTGGCTAAGCTATGCCCCTGTGTAACCCCCACCTAACTTGCGGCACGCGCAGCAGGCGACTAAGCCAATGACATAACCCGTATCCCCGCCGATACGCTCTGTCCTCAATAGGGTCGGACGTATGGGGGCGCTTGGCAGCCTACAAGGCGGACTGATGACGAAAGCCGTTCCTAGATAGTCCGGCTTTACATAAGAGGAAATTATAAGACGCGCACTATCTAACGAGGCGCACCTTTTCGAACTCCCTTTTCTCTACTTTTAACTGGCTCAGTTAATCGGGAAGCGTATAGGGCGACTACTCGCGCCCCTGGCTAGCAGTGGCGCGCCCACTAACAAGTACGAGTCCTTGCATGACCAGCTGCGCCGCTGGTGGCTGCAGCTCGCCGCCGCGGCCCTAGCCGAGCCCCGCGCCTTTACCTTCTGGTGCCTTTACCGTAGCAGCGTCTATGAGCCCGCCCCGCCGCGACCCGTGCTCGGCCCTTTTGCCCAGCTGCCCCAGCACCTGCGCCGGGCCCGGGCACCCCGCACGTGGGAGAGCTTGTCGAGTCGCGCCGTCTCCCCGGAGCTGCTGGCCGCCTCGCTAGCCGGACAGTGGACAGCGGCCGTCGAGCTCGTGCGGGAGGAGGTCAGTTGCCAAGCCAGCGAGGACTTGCGCACGCGCTTGCTCACCCACGCCTACGAGAGTTGGTGGCAGAGTCTGCAAGTGCCCTTTGATGCCCCGACTTTGGCCGATCCGGCCACCTGGACCCCGCCCCCCGTCTTCCTCTAACGTGATAGCGTAGCCCACCCCGCTACCAAACATAAAAGAAATTATAGGACACTTGGCTGCCACTAATGTTGACTAATAGTCTCCCCAATAATGTGTGTTTTTAGAGGCCTTTTCGTATTGTTCGAGAAAGAGTAGTGGCTGTTGCAGAACTCCGCTAAAGGCTCCGTAGGAGGTCCCTAGTAACCACGTGAGCTTCGTAAAGAGCTGTAAAGCTACTTTTTGCAGCTATTTGCCCGCGCTGCAACGGCTTGCTCAACGAGTACGAAAGTTCTGCAACAGCCACAGTAGTTTCTCGAATGCAATCAATCTAATATTTTTTAGATTAATCTGATGTCTTGGCAGAATTGCTGAATCTTTGTATTGCCACTGAAGTCCTCTCGAACCGCTTTTAAGAGCGAGTCAATTGTGATATCTCCGGCTCCACCCTGAGCCAAACGCTCCAGTGCCGTAAACCACTGACTCTCGATGGAACTGCTGTTGCTCAAAAAACTGACTTTGCCGCCCGCACGCTTCCAAGCCCCGCTACTTTCGGTTGGGCCTGCTTCGTACAACCCGGCCAAAACCTTGGCTACTTGATGTCGCCACTCGGTATTATCGAGCAAATGGGTCGCAGCAGATACAGCTACTGCAGAAACAGCAGGGCTTTCAATTGCCATGCCTTTTCGATCTCTAGGTTCGTAGAACGTCTTGGCAAGTTCAACCAGCATTTCCGCTAGAAATGCCGCCGCGTTGCGGGCAGCCAACGGTTGGCTGCCGCTGGCATCGGCAGCAGCTTTGTTCTCCAGCAAATCAGAAATACCCCGGATGACAATGCCTTTTTTGTGATGGGCGTGTATCGGAGCCAAAAAGCCGAAGCCTTCCATCTCGACCGCCAGGGCCTGGCTTACGGCCTGATTGATTAGCTCATACGTGGCCGAGCGCTCGGATGTCACTACTTTTTCCCCCGCTGCAATGGGCTTGATTTCAGCCTTAAAAGACCCGAGGCCATCGTCAATTCTGTGCTGCCAAGAAGCCTCGCGCGCTATCGACTTCGCCAACGCCGTTAGCTCGTAGTTGGCGGGATAAATGCTTAGGCGAGGCTTGTAAACATCACCGGCTTTGCCGCCCTCATAATGAATCACTTCCGAAGAAATAACGACATCGCCAATAGCGACGTCCTTTAGCCCTCCCGCTACGCCCACGAAGAAAATGTATTCGGGCTGGAAGAAAGACAGTGCTCTTTCCGTTTCCTGCGCGGCATTCACGTTTCCGGCACCCGCTTCTACTACGGCTACCGAAAAATTGCGGGTCCCCGCCGCAAACGTGCCACGTTTGTATATTGCTCCTGTTGCATGCCTGACGGACTCGGTATTCGAAAGGAGCCGCGCTACGGCGTTAAATTCCAGGGCCAGCGCGGTAATAATGAGTAAGTCAGTTTTCATTTCGGGTTAAAAAAGATGGAGCAGGCGCTCCAGGGAGTATAATTCCGGATTGTTTTTGAAATCTCCACGGGCTGCACGAAGCAGGCTGGCCGCCGAGATATCTTTGCCGCCGCCACCGTGACGCAGCAGCCGGATGGCAGCGGCCCATTGTTCGCCGCGGCTTTGGGCATTGGTGAACTTGGTTACGTCGCCGCCGGCCCGCTTCCAGATGTTATCTTGGTCCGGCCCGGCCCCGTACAGCTTGTTCATCAACACTTCCAGTGCATTCCAAGCGTCGTCTTTACCAACTTGGTGCTCAAAAAGCTTGTGGTTGAAAAACTTTTCTAGCCGTCCAAACAGGCCCGCACATTCACGTAGTGCTGGTCGAAAATCGTCGTTGTACTTGGCCTTATCTAGGATGGCATCGGCGGACAACTTCCATCGTTGCAGCGCGACAAACTGCCCGAGTTGCGCTGCCGC